>Ga0272441_10003284_pt1 | contig 30914 bp, 16 predicted proteins | sample SSMProp6N_FD_193582 | JGI IMG/M metagenome (GOLD analysis project Ga0272441, IMG submission 193582) | Marine sediment archaeal communities from Little Sippewissett salt marsh, Falmouth, MA, United States - SSM-Prop-6N | ecosystem: Environmental > Aquatic > Marine > Wetlands > Sediment ... | reverse complement strand
ACACGACACTATCCATCATCGGAGTTGAAGGTTCAGTCTCCTGGGAAGGGAATACCATCGTATTCACACCGTCCGGGGCCCTGAACTACGGGAAGGAGTATACGGCGGTGGTGAACGGAAAGGACCTTGCAGGGAACACTGTGAAGTTCTCGTGGAAATTCACCACGAAGGAGATTCCTGCCGATGGTGACGATGACGGCACGGGAGGAGATGATAACAACATCACTGGCATCATTATCCTTTCAGCAGTGGTGATCCTGGTCTGCGCTTTGGTTATTGTATTGTTGCTGGTTATCAGGAGCAGGAAAGGAGAGATACCGGAGGAGTGATCCTGCAACAAAGCAAACTTTTAATATCAAAAATAATGACATACAATTGGTGAAGAGATGGGCAAATCAGGCACCGTCAGGGTGATATAATTAGATCAGGATAAGAAGAAGAGCGCGGGAGGTAAACCAGAGAACATGAGAGCATTCATCAGGATCGATCCTATCCGTCCAAGAGAAGAACGAAGTTCAACATTGTCCTGATCCCTTGGGACAGGGTGATCAAGGTGATCGTTTTAGAGAGCCAAGGTTTTTGAGAAATAATAGAATTTTGGATGATCATTTTTCTGGATCATAGTATACTGATTTTTGCTCTTCCTTAACCCTTTCTTTAGGATTATTCTCTAAATGAATTCATATAATGCGGGATAAGTACATATATGGGAAGTTTATTATGTCAATCTATTATGGTAATGAACTTGAATATTAACGACCCAAATACTCCATTGAGGGAAAGAGAATTTGGTTATCCGGTGCGTCATAGATCGAAATATCCATTCAGTCCGACAATCACAATCCCACCAGAAGCCGGACAATGGAATCAAGAGATCTTCAAATTGGATGCCGAACTGGATCGCTTCATACTCACAGAACAGGATTATCTGGATTTGATATCAGAAGCATTTGCTTCAAATATCCATCTATCTACCCAGATGGAGGGCAACCCACTCCCTTTGAGTGAGGTGAGAAGACTTACTCGAGGGACATTCAGATCGGGGATTCCAGAAGGTCTTATTGATCTCCCTTCACAGGAAATTCTGAACCATATCGGGGTATATTTACTGAATCTGTATCAAAAACCATTTGATATTGCAATGGTGAAAAATGTCCACCAATTCCTCTTGATGGGGGATGATTCCTCAACTCCCGGTGCATTCCGGACCGATTTCAGATCTGTGTATTCTGATGAAGGTGAAGAATTATTCATCACGTGCCCGCCTGAACACATCGAAAAGGAGATCGGATCACTTATGAAATGGATCCGGACAACCGGCCTCAGTCATTATCCAGTAATTGCTGGAGCTATACTTTTTCACGAATTCGAGAGCATACACCCCTTTTCCGATGGGAACGGAAGAACCGGCAGAACATTGTTTCATCTGTATCTTCAAACCCACGGTTTGGCCAATTCCAAACTATGTTTCATCGAACAGGAGATCGTATCGGATCTGGAAAAATACTACGAATTATTGTCAAGGACTGATTTCTATCAGAACTATAAAGATCTGTTGATCCATTTTTCAAGGTCCGTAAAAACATGTTATGAAAAAGCAGTGATAAGATTCAAAGAAAAAGATCTACTGAGTAAGAACCTCGATGAGATATCCAAGAGGTTGCTCGTGAAGTCCAAGGAGCTAAATTCGGATTTCTCTTTGAATGAAGCCAGGAAATGGTTCGACAACGTCAGCGATTATCAGATTCGGGAAAGGTTGAAGGAACTAGTAGAGATGGGAGCAATTTGGGAAAGTGGAGAAACCAGAGGTAAAAAATACCATTTTGCCGATCCAATGAAAAGGCTATTAAATTCCGTTAAAAGGATACAATTTGATTTTGATGAGGGATTGAGAATCCAAACAAAGTGATATGAAAAGTTCGGATAGTAAAGAACATGTGCTAGGAAGTTTTATATCAACCCCTTTGGATGCGTAAGTTGCTTTGGATTTTTCCATATCGCCACCGAGAGAGAAAGAAGGGGAATACTATGTCCATTTATTGGTCATTGGTGAAAAATAATTTTAAAAAGAAGAGCATTTTTTCCATTATAATAGAGATCATTATATTATTCTCAATTGCCCTGGGCCACCTTGATGGCCTAACAATTTCTCATTCGATGGAAGTAACATATGAATCATTGACAGACGACCTGATAATTGATGGAGATGGAGATTTCTGGGGCCATAGTTTCATTTCGGGGGACGGGTCGAAAAGTTCTCCATTTCTTATCAACGGTCTGGATATGGGATCGTATTCGATCCATATTAGAAATACCACGTCCTATTTCATAATTTCGAATATATTATGGGGTACCTCCACAGGTTATAAGATGAACTTCCAGAATAATGACCATATAAAGATTGAAAACATATCAATAGATGCTGACCATTTCTTCAAGGGAGATACCTGCCCGGATCTTCAGATATTCAATTGCAGTTTCACTTCGACATCTACTGACCTTAATTCTGTTTTCAATGACCTTACCTCCTTGAAAATTATTGATACGACATTTTCAGTATCAACCTCAAGCAATTACAATGTTCTATCCACAATTCAGTTCAATGGTGAAGAAGGGAACACATATATCACAAATTCCACTTTTGAAGGTTACATCATTCTTTCCAGTATAGAGGGGGATCATATTGTCGACCATTCAGATTTTACCGGAAGTAGCTATGTTCCAATGAGCATGTCTGATAAAAGTGAAATAAGGTATAATAATTTCAGAGATGTAGGTGGAAAAGGTTACAATGGCCTTTATATTTACCGAGTGCCAGATGAATGCAATAAAGGTGTCATTCATAACAATACATTTACCAATATTCAAAATGGCATGTATATTAATGGAAAAAAAGGATTCCAGCCCGATGGACTGTTTATTATAAAGAACAATCTTTTTCAGGGTTGTTACAGGGGGATATATATCATTCCATCGGAATTGGGGGATATCTTTGATAACCAATTTACAGGTTGTGAAAATTCAGCAATTTTTTTCCTGGGCGGAAACAGCTACAACATCTGGAGAAATATATTCAAAAATAATCGCCCGGGTGGAACCAACCCACAAGTTGTTTATTCCATAGAAGTTGGTCAATCCAATAATTGGGATGTTTATGGAATTGGAAATTACTGGAGCGATCATCTTTCCCCGGATATAGATAAAAATGGAATTGTGGATACACCCTATGATCTTGGAGATGGATCTGATAAGTATCCCGTGACAAATATTGATTTCGACACCAAAATACCATTTGTTTCTTTTACCAATATTTCATCCGGTCATATAAATCGGTCATACAATCGGATCTCCTGGGAATCCGGAGATGAATGGGGATTGGAAAAAGTGGAAATGGTCCACCCCAATGGTCATAAGGTTCCTGTTCCCGATACCGGTCTCATTTCAGTGCTTCTGAATGAGGGAGTCTGCAATTATTCACTGATTGCAACCGACACACATGGGTTGGTTAGCACTGTAAACTTATCCCTGATACTCAATGAAACGATCCCTGTTATTAATTTCACAAAACTTTACGATGGTCAATATCTTGATACGGATCCGGTAAAGATCGAATGGTCAATTGTTGATTATTTTCCTGTAGATGAAATTAATTTAACCTTGGATGGAAAGCAATGGACAACAGATCCTTATGTGAGGATGATCGAACTTGATGTGAATGAGGGAGCACATTCTTTTCAAATAAGGATAGAAGACGACAGAGGTCTATTTGTATACAAAACGGTGAATTTCATTCTGGACCGATCGGCTCCCCGTATCTATTTGAATGGACCTTCCCCGGGTTCCACTATATCTTGTGAAAATGTATTTTTTCAATATGAAATTCATGAAAATATTAGATTTGATCGGATCCGATATCATTTTGATGACGAAGATTGGACCACATCTCCAAATGAAACGATGATAAAAAAATTCTTAAATGAAGGAGATCACATATTTGTCATCGAAGCATCCGATATGGCCGGACATATCAGTAGTAATGAGGTTTCTTTTATCATCTCGAATGAAAATATCATTAATATCTCCTCTCCGATGAATGGAACCGTTTTCTCATCGGATATCATCAATTTGGAATGGGAATATCTCGGTAATTTCGAATGGAATTCTGCCTACATGAGAATTGGTATCACAAACGATTTTGTTCCCATCAGTGAAAATAATGTTCAGGAAATTACCATAACCAAGGATGGTAAATATCTGATAACCCTTAAATTGGAGGATGAACTTGGAAATAACATAAAAAGTGAGATCTGGGTGATAAGAGACACGAAAAGACCAAGCGTGGGATTCTTGGGTTTGGAAGAAGGCCAATTCTTTTCTCAAAGGAATGTCACCATTTTTTGGAATGCCATTGATGATCTTGGGATCAGCAATTACTTTTTATGTTTGGATGACGGAGAATGGCAGTATATGGGATTGGAAACCTCGACAGAATTGATATTGAATGAAGGAGAACATACCCTTAAAATAAAAGTATGCGACCTTGCTCAGAACTGGTTTGAAAGCCAGATACGGATCATTGTTGACCTTACGGAACCTATCCTTGAGTTCAAGGGCATGGATACCTATATCTTCACTTCGCAAGAGATCGAATTCGAATGGTATTGCGAAGATAACTACGATTTGAAAGATTTGTTTTTAACAATAGAGGGGGGTACAAGTAAAAATGTTCTTGGACGTTATTCTGCCCCACTGTTCTTCATGAAAGATGGGGGGTATAAAGTAATTCTTGACGGTACGGATCTTGCAGGTAATAAAGCAAGGATCGAAAGGACACTAATAATTGACCTGACATCCCCGGTGGTAAGCTGGGTTGGTGAAATTATCACTATAACTAATATACCGCATATGACTCTTGAATGGGCCATAGAAGAAGAAAATGGGATTAAAGGAACTTCTGTAATAATTGATGATGAGGAAATAGAGATAGATGGAGAAGTGAATGAATACTCTCTTCAATTATCAGAAGGTATTCATCAAATTTCTTTGAAAGTTGAAGATATAGCCGGTTGGGAGTCGATCCTGGATTATCCCAACGAGGTTATCATCGATTTCACCAAACCGATATTAGAGATCGATCCTGACAGTTCAGTATCGAATGGTGTGGCTACAATAAGATGGACTTCATCGGATGAAATGACAATTCTAACGACAATCACGATCTCAATTGATGGTGAATTGCCCTTTGAAGTGAAAGGAAATTCTTATCAAACGGAGAATCTTGGTCCAGGAGAGCATACCATCACCATTAATGCAAGGGATTCTGCGGGAAATGAAGCAAATGAAACCTGGATATTCAATGTTGAAACCGAGGAAAATGGAGATCATGGTACCGGAATTCCAATATTTGTAATAATTATAGTTATTGTTATCATATTGATTCTGATTTGTGGATCTCTTATTGGGTTTATTAAAATATCTCAAACAAAAAAAGAGGAGGAAGAGCTCAACAATAATATTGAACAGGAAAATTCATCAAACATGTTGCCCCCTCAAAAAGTTTCAATAATCCCTCGAAACGAATTAAAGGAATCAACGATATCCAAACCCGATCAAGAATATCTCCCTCCCGGAAAAAATCAAATTTGATGGGAGGAAAAAGAACCGATCTTTGGAGACTTCCCTTTTCGGAGGTGAATACCCCTACTTTTCAGGAGGGGGGTTTCGGGACAGTCTTCAGGATCCTCGACCCTGTCCTCGTTGAGAGAGGATTGACGAATTCGGAGATAACAGGAAGGACGAGGTTGAACAAAGGATTGGTGTCGATATTCATGAGGAGACTTGTGGATTGGGGCCTGATGGAAAAAGAGGGATGAAAATACGGTTTTCGGTCAACCCCCCTGGTCAAACAGGTAAAAATCCTACTGAACCTGACAAAGCTGAGGGGAGCAATAGAGAACCTTCCTGAAAGGGTCGATCGTTCTCAGTGACCCCCCATTATTCCAGGGTCCGATCATCCTCCGGTCTGACCTTTGAAAAACTGCTGGATTTGGATTTTACTTCCAGGGACTTCATTCCTCCAGGTCCCTGGGCTCCCCGCTCTCCTCGTTCTCCCTGTTTATGAATATCACGAGGAACATCAATGCAAGAAGGACGAGGGCCCCGATCACAACAACGATTATCACAAGGGTCGTATCGTTCTCCTCCTCATCTTCCTCGATCCCGTCCCTTTCGGGGTCCTTGGGATATCTGTCAATGTCATCCGGCACGCCATCGTTATCGTCATCCTCATCCTCCACCAGCCCTGTCGTGGAATTGCCGTTGAGCTCGTCGGGCATCCCGTCCCCGTCCGTATCGAGCCATGCTGCCGCATCCAGCGGGAAAGCGTCCTTCGTGTTGATGTATCCGTCCCGGTCGATGTCGCTGGAATATGTCCAGTAGACATGGCTGACCTCCCTGACATCGCCCCTCATCTCGATAAGGGTTCCCCCCTGCCATAGCTCGACGTCGAAGTCGTATTCCTTCTTCGGGGGCGACTTCTTCGTGAATATCGAATAGACGGATCTCACGAAGCCGACGATCAACCCGCTCTTCTCGAAAACATCATAGGTCCCGTAAACGGACTTCCCCCACTCTGTCAGTCTGAACTTCAACGACAGGGATGGAGCGATCCCAACATCGACCATGGAGCTGTACATGAAATAGATGTCCCTGTCGTCGTGGCTCCCCCCGGGCATGGAGTCTTCTTCCGGATCGTAGAGCTCGATGGAATTGAAGTCCGATGAAAGGTGATCGATTAGAAGGTACTGGAACTGCTCCACATCGACCTGGACGTCGAACCTGCATACGGTATGGAGATTGGCAAAGACATCGAGCAGGTTGAACGCTTCCCCTATGAGGAAGGCAAACTGGTCTATCACGATCCCTAGAGCGGAGGCGACGAAGGTGAACAGGTCAACCTCGAGCATGTCGACGTCCTCAACGCTTACGGAGAGGTTATCGATGGAGTCCCCGCTCCTGTCCAGCAGCACTCTGGGTTCGTCCCAGGTATATACATCGACCAAACCCCTGGTCAGGGTTGGTATCTTCACCAGAGGCTGGTCGTCGGAATCCAGTCCCAGATCGTTGTTCTGCAAGGGGACAGGGATCGATCCGTTGATCATGTCCTTCCTCTTGCCGTCTTCAAAAAAAGCCAGCTCGATGTCGAAATACGGGCGGAAACCCGCGGATATCCTGGTAGTTCTTGTTGTTATATCGTAGGTATAGTTCGTTCCGAGGTCACGAAATACAATATCGGTTTCTCCCTCGTGGTGGAAATTCACCTCGGAGACGAGCGAAAGATAGACCCAGAAACCGTAGCCGAAGGGAAGGTCCACCTGGGTGGAAACGCTCCTTCTGTCCACCAGCGTCCTGTTGTAGGAGAACGGGACGGTTGAAGACACATTCCCCAGTATCATATGCTCCTGAACGGCATCAAGAGGGGTCGGGATGTTGTTAACAGTGATGTTCTTGACCGCGACACCCACTGCACCCTCGTCGTCCTCTGCCTCGAGCCTTATGGAGTGGACCCCGCCGTTGACGAAGGTATGCTCGAACTCGAGTTCGGTCGAGACCTCCACTCCGTCGATGTACCAGGTGTAGTTCAATCGGTCCCCGTCCCTGTCGAAGGACCTCCATCCTGATATGGATACGCTGTCAAGCTGCGTTATTCTCTCTTCAGGGGTGACATCTATCCTCGGCTGCGGGACCGTGTTGTGATGGAGTATCCTTATCCCCCATGCTTTCATGTCATACCAGTAAAGGCCCATCTCCTCTTCAAGGTCCGAAAGCGCCATGCAGTAGAGACCGTATAGGCCCTCGGACCCGAAGTTGGCATGTACCTCGAAGCTTGCCGGGTCCTTCGTCGCGTTGATCGTGCTGTTCTGGACGCAGTAATATTCAATGGGGGGCATGGTAAGGTTCTCGAAGACACCGATATACCACTCGTACTTCACCGTCCGGTTTATCTCTTCGGGGATATAAACCTCATCGATACCGAACCGGAGGCTGTCGCCTTCCTTGAGACTCACGCTGTCTAGCTCGGTCAGATAGAGGGTCGGAGCCGGAGTCGCGGAAACGATCGTCGTTCCCCTTATAACCCTGAGGCTCACGTTCACCCATGCGTCTCCGAAGGCCGTATCATTATCACCCGCGCCCGTTGAAGAATATTCCCTCAACGTCACCCTCTGGGGCCCGTTCCAGAGGAAGAACTCTCCCTTGAACGATAATGAACCGTTCTCCGGGTCGAGATCGAACTGCTCTCCCCTCGAGGATGACCCGTTGAAAAGCGAAACAGAGAACATCATCGATGTCGTGTTCTCCCTGACATCCGTTCCATACCAGACCTCTCCATGGCCGAACCCTGTCGTATCCGATGATGAGATGTTCTCGAGAGAGGTCCTTTCGTTCTCGAGGGTCTCATCGAATTCGATAACACCGTTCCCGTTCCTGTCCAGCCCGAGGACGAATCCGAGGTCGAAGGACCCGTTTACCGAGAACTCCTCCACGGATAGCACGACAACGGCGTTACCATCGACGATCAGGTCGTGCTCGTCAACGAAACCATCGTTGTCGGTGTCCGTTATCTCGATAGGCGGAAGGGAGCTCCCGCTCATCTGAATGGGAAAGAGAGAGAGGAGGAGCAGAGCAACCATTAACATTTTGTATCTTTTCACAACTGTCTCCTCCCGAATATCCTGTCGGGTACCCGTGGTCCAGACACTTCAATATCGGATGGGCATATTATTAAACTTTGGGAGGATCCCGATGAATCTTGGGGCCCGGACCCCAAAGATTTGAATTTTTCAGGTCCTTTTTTAAATATATCCTGTTTGAATATCCATGATATGAAACGTGGGGCAGTGATAGGGATAGCAGCTGCAGCGGTCCTTGTGATCCTTCTTCTCTCCACCATCATCTGGACGATCGCCGCATACAACGGACTCGTGGACAAAGATGAGAGCGTGGACGAGAAATGGGCCCAGGTCGAGAACCAGTACCAGCGGAAGGTGGACCTCATTCCCAGCCTGATCTCGACCGTGGAAGGGTACCAGGAGTTCGAGGAGGGAACCCTGACGAACATCACCAGGCTCAGGACCCAGTGGATGGAGGCCGGCTCCGTGGAGGACCAGGTGGAAGCCTCTTCCGAGCTCGATGCCGCATTGAGGTCGATAATCCTGGTCTACGAGAGCTACCCTTACCTCCAGTCCATAGAGGCCGTCAGGGACCTCATCGTGGAGCTCGAGGGCACGGAGAACAGGATATCGGTGGAGAGGATGCGCTACAATGAGGCCGTGAGGTATTACAATGCGAAGATCAGGAAGTTCCCGACAGTGATGATCGCCAACATGTTCGGGTTCGATGAAAGGTCATACTACGAGAGCGATGCCGCACCCAACGCTCCCGGATAGAGGTGCAGGATGAAACGAGCTCTCACCTTCGCCAGCATACTCATCATCATGCTTTCGTTGCGGTCTCCATCGGGAGCATCCTACCCGAAGCTGGAATACTATGTTACCGACAATGCGGGAGTCCTGCTTACTACGGAGATCTACGATATCGAGGATGTCTGCGTTGAGGTCGATCTTGAAACGGGGGCCGAGTTCGCCGTACTCATAGTCGAGACCACCGAACCAGACACGATAGACCTTTACGCGGTGAAGACCTTCGAGGAGAGCGGGATAGGAAAAGAAGGAAAGGACAACGGGCTGCTGCTCCTGATATCCGTTGCCACCAGAGAATGGAGGATAGAGGTGGGATACGGGCTCGAGGGCATCCTCCCCGATGTCAAGGTCGACCGGATAGCTCAGGACCATCTGGTCCCATTCCTGCAGGAAGGTAACTACTACGAAGGCATCCTCTACACCCTGGCATTCCTGGGCGAAGCGGTCCTCGACAACTACGAGGGCGACCCTCCGGAGAAGGACGAGCCCTGGTACCCCATTCCTTTCATCCCGCTTCTGTGGTGGCAGCTCCTGATAGTGATACTCATAGCTGTTGCCATCTTCGTGATCACCGGTGGAAGGATACTGTTCTTCGGTGGGGGTATCTTCAGGGGAGGAGGAGGCGGTTTCGGAGGGGGAAGGTCCGGGGGCGGCGGGGCCCGTGGGAAATGGTAAAAACAAAAAGTTGGGGGGCCTGAAAACCCGCCCCCCTTGGGGTAGGTTGGGGGTGTTCTTACCGGTCTATATCATCGGGATGCTCTACTCCACCAGGTCGTCCCAGTCGATGTCCTCCTCATCATCCGATCCAATGCTCCCTGACAGGACGGGGTCCTTCCTGATCCCTGTGTCGAAATCCTCGAAGTAGACCTCGACCTTCTTTCTTTTCTGGGCTGCGGAAAGCAGGGAAAGAGACAGAAGTGCGGCGATCACCACCAGGATGAGAAACGCTCCCAGAACCCATATCAAACCGCTGCTCCCCGGGCTCTCTTCATCCTTCACCCTGGCTGTCAGGACATGAGTGTCCATGTCCGGGATGAAGAGATAGAGAATTGTACCGTCCTCTGTGGTCACGGCGAAGTAGGCCGGTTCGTCACCAATATATTTTTCCGGGTCGGTCATAGGCACGAGATCGACCTTCCTGCCGTCAAGCACGATCTCCAGCTTTTCGAGGTCCTCGGCGCTGAACATACCGGATCCGAGGTCCAGGCGGATCACCCGGTCCTCGACAGATACCGAGCTCAGCTCCACTTTGATGTATCCCTTCTTCCCTTCATCGAAGGTGATGGTGACCCCATCCTCTGTTTCGATGACGTTCATGTCAACCTCGCCGTCATCACCGATATCGAAGGAGGCATGTGCGGCGAAGTTGGAGCGGTTGTAATTGATGCTCTGAACATCGAGCCGGTAGGTCCCCGAGGACGGGGCCCTTGCTGACAGGCTCCCGGACACAGCCGCGACATAGTAGTAATAGGTCCCTGCGGCAAGCACCGTCGTGTAGGAGCAGGTCACCCCGCTGATATAATTTCCGGGGGTATAGGTCATGGTGAAGTTGGAGTATCCCTGTCCGGCCCCCCAGAAAAGGTGGAGGAGAACCGAATTTGGGCGGGACCCGTCAGCATCCGAGTAGACGACCGAGAACGTCACTGTCTGGTTCGCGACCGGACTCGTCGGAGAGACCGCAGCAAAGGTCAGCACCGGAGGTCTGTCCTGCTGCGGTGGACTGCTGGGAGCGACATGAATTGTAGAGATCCCGCTTGAAGGAAGTCTAACGGTGAAATTTCCGGAGGCGGTCTGAAAATAATAACTGTAGTTACCGGCAGAGAGCCTGATCGTCACCGTTGCTGTCACACCGTATACGAAACTGCTGCCCGACCAGGTCATGTTGTACGAGGTATAAGGCAGGCTGGACTGGATCGGGTTGATCAAGAGCCTAACGTGCACCGGTGCATCGTCATCCAGGTCAGAATAAACCACGGTGAAGGTGATGTTCGTACCAGATGTGGGACTTGAGGGGGAATACGACCCCCTTGATAGAACTGGGGTATGGTCTCCCGGGGATGAGGGGGTCAGGGTCAAGTTGTACCAAATACTGGGGAGTTTCACATGGAACCCATTTGAAGAGGTCATGAACCAATACCCGAATCTGCTATCCACATAGGGCACGAGCCTGAGTGTAATGGATGCGATCACACCTGCGGCATAGTTCGTCCCGGTTACCGTCATGTTGTAGGTGTTCATGGTCGGAGTATCGATCCATGGATGTCCGATAACGAGATTAACGAACAGGGGAGCATCGCCATCGGCGTCCTGGTATGTGACGCTGAAGGTCACATTCTCTGCTGTTGTCGGATTCACCGGGGAATGCGATCCATACAGAAGCTTCGGTGCCTTATCGGTAACGGTTCCGCTCTTGACCACGAGAGTGAAGGAGAGACCTCCTCCGGGATGGTATGTGAAATTCTCACCGTCCTCTGAAGCGCTGAACACGTAATAATAGACCCCTTCCGAGAGGTTGATCCGGACGGTATAGGTGATACCCGTCATGATAATCCCGGAAGAATAGGCCATGTGATGCACATGGACACTTTCCGCTCCTCTCTGGATGTGAAGTCGAACCACACCCGGAGCATGTCCGTCCGGTCCGGTTGCAACGATCGAGAAAGTGACCGTTTCGTCGTTCCTCGGTTCACCGGGAGAGGCATTCGGGGAGCTCAAAGTGAAGAGGGGGGAATACCCCCCGGACACATATAGCGGCAGCGTCGAGTTGTATGGGTAATGGATGTCGACCGTGGAATACTGGGCCCCGAAGTAGTAATAGTAGTTGCCCGCGGGCATCCTGACAGAGGTTGAATAGGTGGCTCCGAGGGTGAGGTTACCCCGGACATAGGTCAGGGTGTAAGGCGTCGGATAGGCACCCGGCTTCCCCACGTATACCTTGACCCATGATGGCTGGGTGGTGCCCCTCGGGTCCTGATATGTCACGTTGAAGTAGACCGTTTCATTGTTCACGGGCTCCCAGGGGATCGCCGCTCCCATCCTGAGGAAGGGGGAGGTCGTGTTTATCCCGGTCCCCACGATAAGCGTTCTCGTGTCCGACCAGTAAAGATGGCTTCCCTGGATCGCAACGAAATAGTAGAAGTATATGCCGTCGTCGAAGGTGTGGTTGACGGTGCATTTCACTCCTGCAGTATAATTGGTCCCCGTCATATTCGTCTTGATGATCGAGGTGAAATCCTTGTTGTTCACGGTGTAATACAGATACACTCCGCTTTCGGGAGGGTCACCCTCCTTGTCCTTGTATGTGACCTGGAAATCAATCTGCTGGCCTTTTGCAGGGCTGGTGGGAGAGTGCATCATACCCGTGAACTCGGGGGGGTGGTCCCCGGAGCTGTAAGGTTTCACCGTGAGATTTATGAAACCGCTGGCCGGATATCTCACGATCCTTGTCTCCTTTCCGCTGTGGGCCTCGAAGTAGTACGGGTATGAACCGGTCGGAAGACTGGTGTTCCAGTATCCGAGGTACAGTTCGGTGGTCCCGTATCTGATAATTGTCATGTTATGATAATTGAATCTCAAACCATCGTAGACAACCAGGTTCATGTAAAGCGGTTTCCCCCCCAACACGGTATCCGTGTAGGTGGCGGTGAAATTTATATCGGTTCTGTCATCGGGGGTGCTCGGCGAATGGTCACCGTAGGTGATCTGCGGGTTCCCCGTGGAGGGCCGGGTCTTCATCCAGATGGTCAGATTGTTGGCCTGGGGATATCTCGCCGTCTCACCCAATGTATTGTTCGTGAAGAAGTAGTAAGAGTGGTTCCCTGCTGAGAGGTAGGCCGTGTAGAAGAAAGGAGCGCCCCTTGCATAGCTGTAGTTGGGGCCCGTTATCTCGGTCATATTGTGCCGGATCCCTCCGATGTAGATCGCCACATACTGCGGGGCATCCCCGTCGGTATCCATGTACATCGCGGTGAAGTTCACGATGGTATCCGTATACGCACTGTTCGGACCTCCTCCGTAAACGAAGGAAGGACCTGCCCTTGTCGGAGCGGTCTCACCGGAAGGTATGGTCATTATCGAGGACAGAAGCAGCATGAAAATCGCTGCCATTATCATGGTTTTTCCACTGGTCTCCAATTGTCTCACCTCTTTTATCGAGCTTGTGAGGATCGACCTCCCTCGGGAATATATAAGGACTGGCCGGTCCTATGCAATTTTTATACCATTTCGGAAAATAATATACCACTTCGTGCAAAAGATATAAATCGCCCGCCTCCGGATTCATGGACCGATGGCGGATCATCATGAGGGGAGCATCAGGATATCCGTTCAGAGAAGGGTCCTGCTCCTGCTCCATACTCACTTCTCCTCCTCGGACGACTACGAGGTTCCGGATGTCCTCTCCCAGAAAGGTATTGGCAGGGAGCTTTCCCTGAGGCAGACCCACGTTTCGCGAGCGCTCACCGAACTGCGGTCCGACGGACTGGTCGAGGAGAGAAGCTCCCACATCAAGGGAGCGACCAGAAAGATGAAGGCCTACTTCCTAACAAGAAAAGGGGCAAATTACACCCAATCATACATTGAGGAGCTTGGATCGACTAAGGTCCCCGTCCGGCTCAGGGACGGGAGATTGAAGTTGAGGACCGCATCCCAGGCCCTGGACCTGGCCACCCGAAGCATGGGAAGGACGGTGACCTACCACGAGCTCTTCAACGATCTCTACGACGGAAGCGAGATCTCGCTATCGGGTGGGAAAGGCGAGATCGCGGGAAGGGACACAGGTGCGCCGGTCAACAAGCATTTCTTCGGGAGAATTCAGGAGCTCTCCACGATCGGAGATTTCCTCGATGAGAGGAGCGGACTTTTCCTTGTGGTAACCTCCATCGCCGGCCAGGGCAAGACCGCTCTCCTGTCCGATGTTGCATCCAACTACAGAAAGGGGCCCGTCCACTTCACGATGATGAGCGAGTGGACCGAACCCTGGAAATTGATCCACGAATGGGCCGATCTCCTCGAGGACCTGGGAAGGTCGAGGACGGCCTCCTTTCTCAGGGGAAGGGAGGACCCCGGCCTGCTCACCACGATGGACAGGCTCAAGGTTGATCTCACATCCTCGAACATGCTCATCATCGTGGACGACATACACAAGGCCAGGGGCTCCGTCATCGAGCTCTTCCGACTGATAAGGGAAAGATGCGGTGGCTCCTCCGGGTTCAAATTCCTGATCGGGACAAGGAGGAGCCCCGATTTCTACGGCAGGAAGGACCTTGTGGCAACCGGAATAGTAAGGGAGATGGAACTGGGGGGCCTCGACCCCCTGAGTTCCGGCCAACTGCTGGCGGAGAGAGGGATACCCGAGGAAGAGCGCGAGCTCGCTTACAAGCTGACCAAGGGGCATCCGTTAGCCCTGGAGCTCTACACTCCGGGTATCGATCCGTTGTCATCCGGCCGTGACCTCGACGACTATCTCCGGGAGGAGGTCCTCGGCGAGCTTGATGAAAGAGAGCTGAACATCCTGAGGACGGCATCGGTCTACGAGTCTCCCGTTGTGGCAGAGGGACTGTTCGACGGGGTGAAACCACACCATGACCTCCTCTCGGACCTATGCAAGAGGGCCCTCCTCAGGGCTTTCGGCGACGGGACCTATGATCTCCACGACCTTCTGAAGGAGAACCTCAGGAAGAACATGACAGAGGATGAGAGGGAGAAGGCGCTTTCCCACGCAGTTGATCATCTATCCCGGAGAGGCTCGGAGAGGGAGATCATCCACTACCTGCGCATCCTCGAGGGATACGATCAGAAGAGGCTTACCACCACCTTGCTCGAGGAGGGAGAGTTCCTTGTCAACCGGGGGCATACCCTCGTGTATGATCTTCTCGAAACGATCAGGGAGGGGGAGCTCCATGGCAGGGAGCTTGTGAAGTACCTCGTTCTGTACTCCGACCTGAAGGTGCTGAAGGGTGACCTCAAAGGGGCCGAGGAGAGGCTCGTCAGGGCACTATCTCTATGCGATTCCCTCCTGGTTGATGCTGAGGGAGAGAGTGAAAAACACGAGATCATAGGGCTTGTCTCCCGGGTGCTTACCCGCAGGGGCGAGATCGCGAGGACGAGGGGCCTTCACGCCGCCACCATCGATATCAACAGGAAGAACGTCGCCTACAACAGGAAGTACGGAGATGCTCCGGGACTGGGTAAAGCCCTCAACAACCTGGCCGTTGCCTACAACGACAGGGGGGAGCTCGACAAGGCCCTGGAGACACTGGAGAATGCAAGGGAGGTCTTCGAAAAGAGCGGTGATCCCACATCAGCGGCCCTGGTGGAGGCAAACATAGCGGACATCCACATCACCAGAAGGGACACGGAAAGGGCCAGGAAACATCTCGAAGCCGCAGCCTCGCACTCCCCGAAACTGCCAATGCTCCGTGGAAAGCTGAAACGGAAGATCGGTCTCGCGAGGCTCAGGCTCGGAGACCTCAACAGGGCCCGCGACGACCTCAATACAGCCTACTCGTCGTTCAGCGAGGCGGGGGACCGGGAGGGATGCCGTGAGGTTACCAGGGACCTTTTCCGCTTCGCAATGGCAGCCGGCAAGAGAAAGGACGCCCTCCATTTCCTGGAAAAGGGGAAGGATCTCCTGAAAGCCCGGAGTGAAGGCGGCAGGCCCTCCGGCGAGCCTCTGGTAATGCTTCTCGCGGACCGTCTCGATTACACCATGAGATGGGACAGGAAGAAGGGGCCGCAGAGGGCGAGGGACCTGGGAAGGGCCCTGGGAAGGCACTATCCTCCAAAAAACGCCATCCTCCACATGAACTCTCTTCTGAGGAGGTACGATGACCCGGTCCCCCTCATCGAATTCCTCGAAGCCCTGGGGTCGTGCTTCGAGGGCCTTTCCGACCCACACCCCGGTATCATCGTTGACCTGCGGAGAGGGGAGCTCCTGATAGATTCTGGAAGGAGCAAGGAGGCCGGAACCCTTCTGAAGAAGACCGCTTCCAGGGCGAGGAAGGTCGGCTTCGAGAAGGGATGGAAGAAGGCGGATTCCCTTCTGAGGAGAATAGCCTGAAGTGCACCTTTCATTGGCCCGGAACGGTTCTTGAAAATTACCACCCCGAAGAGGGAAATTCTAATATCGGCCCACAAGATATATAACACACGCCATTTCTTTACTGCAAGGAGGAGGGTGGAGACATGAAAGGTCTCGGGCCAACGGTCGCAATGCTTGTTCTGATGTCGCTTGTCATTCCATCCGCCGGAAGCGGAAGTGAAGCACGGTACCACACTGACGAGAGTGAATTGGATATACCGGTCCGGTACGAACTGCCGGATGAAGGTTTCATGGAGAATCTCGGGCAGCTTACCGGAAGCAACATTCGCTTTTACACGACCGGCAACTACAGGGCCGGTCTGCTCGATGACGGGGTCGTCTTCGCCCTGGACATGGAAGATTTGACATTTTCCTACGAGATGAGATTCTTCGGATGCAGGGATGTCGAACCCGTCGGACACGAACCGGATATTACGAGGTACAACTTTCTCACGGGAAGCGGGGAGAACCATGTCTCCGGGGCCCGAAAATATTCATCCGTACTCTACCCTGAGATCTACGATGGGATCGACATACTCTTTTACGACCTGAACGGGGCCCTGAAGTACGATATCATCGTATCCCCGGGGGCCTCTCCCGATGATGTGATATTCGAGTATTCGGGGATCGAGGGGCTGGAGACCTTGCCGACAGGGGACCTCGTCATCCGTACAATCGCGGGGGATTTCCTGGACCGCGGTCTCATTGCTTTCCAGGGTAAAGAAAGCATCGATGTGGACCTATCCATAAGGGACAGCACCGTCGGGTTCAGGGTCGGGGAATATGATGATGAAGAGACGCTAATAATTGACCCGTATCTCGAGTATTCGACCAGACTCGGGGGTACCAGTACAGAAGAGCCCGCCAACTCGATGGTGGAGCATAACGATGCTCTTTACATCTCCGGAACCACCTATTCCACCGATTTCCCGGCGACCCCGGGGGCTTACGATATCAGAATGGACAGTCAGGATGTCTTCGTTGCAAAGGTCTCAACGGACTTAAGGACAATAATTTACGCAACATACCTCGGGGGAACATCAAGTGACATGGGCCACGATATCGATGTCGATCCATACGGCAACGTATACGTGACCGGACAGACATACTCCACCGATTTCCCCACCACCAAAGGAGCCATGAACGAAACCTCCCAGATAGGATACGGATACACCAGATGGGGTTACCTGGACCTGCTTCCGGATGGATTCGTGACCCGGCTCTCGCCCGGGGGCTCCTCACTCGAATATTCCACGTTCATAACCGGTAACAGGACCGAAAACTGCGTCGGCATAGAGGTGGACGATAACGGTCATGCATATGTCTGCGGGGTCACCGAATCGGGAAACTTCCGCACGAAGAACGCCTACCAGGATGAGCTCAAGGGATATGGCGACGTTTTCGTCATGAAGATCGTTCCCGATGGGTCCGATGTATCCTATTCAACCTTCATAGGCGGGAAGGAGAGTCAGTGGTACGAGGAATTCCCGTATGATATCGACCTCGATGGAGAGGGAAAAGCCGTCATATGCGGCTACTCCGGTGAGGAATCATATCCCACGACCAGTGGAGCATACAGGACGACCGGAATGTGGGAGATAGCCTTTGTTACCATGCTGACCTCGGACGGCACCGACCTCGAATTCTCCACCTATATCGCCGACGAAACTTATCTCCAGGGGGTCTCGGCATTTTCCGACGGCATATACCTCACCGGAACCACCTACTCGAGCTCCTTTCCCCTCACATCGGATGCCTACGATAACCAGATGGGAGGATGGTCCGACGCCATCTTCACCATCCTGAGTAAAGACGGAAGCAGGCTCGTCTATTCCACATTCCTGGGCGGTGCCGAGTACGAGGTGGGAGAATCCGTCAGAAAGGATGAGAAGGGGCAGGCCGTCCTCACAGGCTATACATATTCCACTGACTTCCCGAAGACCCCGAACGGATACAGCTCGTCATCTTCCGGAAATTATGATATGTTCCTCACACAGTTCACACCGGACAGGAAGGGGCTGAACTATTCCTCCGTTTACGGCGGAATGGAGACCGATTACGGTATGGACACCTACGTCAGGAACTCCAACGAGATCTACGTGATGGGATACACCTACTCGTCGGATTATCCAACAACACCCGGTGCCATAAAGGAAAGCGTCAGCCAGAGGGAACCCGATCTGGTATTGTCCAAGTTCAAGCTCTCCTCTGAGGTTCCCGGGCCCCCACGGGGAGTCGGAATAGAAAATGGAAACCATACCCTGAACATAACATGGTCACCCCCTCTCCGGGACGGTAACGAGACCCTTGCCAATTACTCGATATACCGCTCAGAACATCCACCTGCAATGTTCAGGAAGATCGCTGATCTGCCCCCCGATGCCGCATTCTTCCCCGACACGGGACTCGAGAACGGGGAGAGGTATTACTACCACATCACAGCGGAGAACATCGTTGGGGAAGGGCTCCCCTCGAAGACCGTGTCAGGGGTTCCGGCGAGACCTCCGGGTCCCCCGTATTACATCGCCACTGAGACGGGAGACGGCTTCATCAATCTGACCTGGGACTATCCCCCGGATGACGGGGGGGACCCGCTTATAACCTTCAATGTTTACGCCGGGGCCGGGATCTCTCCCCTCCTGAAGCTTGTATCGGGACTGGACCGGACCTGGTTCAACCACACGGGGCTCGTCAACGGTCAAACATACAACTACCGCATATCTTCCGTGAACTCCATGGGCGAGGGACCGCTCTCCAGAAGTGTGCAGGACTACCCGGCAAGACCACCTGGGCCCCCCCTGAACCTTCATTTCAACAGGGGGGACCACTTCGTCCATCTCTTCTGGGACCCCCCGGAAGACGACGGGGGTGCGGCGGAGCTTTCATACACCGTTCTGATGAGCGGGAACAACGTGACCTTTGAAACGGTCGAGGAGGGGGTCATGGGAGAGGAACACAACATGACCGGCCTCGAAAACGGCGAATACTGGATATTCGCTGTAAGGGCCAAAAACATCAAGGGATACGGAGAACCTTCGGAGATCGTGCAGACCGCGAGCATGGGCCTCCCCTCCGCCCCTGCCGGGCTCGAAGCTTCTCCCGGCGACGGCTTCATCGACCTTGAATGGGATCCGCCAGAGTCCTTCGGGGGAACCAGACAGGTATACTATTGCGTCTACATTATGGTCGCTGGCTCACCCTGGGAGTTGTACAAAGAGGATCTCGCCCAGACGGAGCTGAGGATACCCGACCTGACGAACGGCGTCAGGTACGATCTCATGGTATCCGCTCGGAACATCATGGGAGAGGGGGCCCTGTCAGAAAACGTTTTCTCGGTCCCTATAGGGCTTCCCTCGGCTCCTCTTGACCTCAATGCAACAGCCGGGGATTCAAGCGTGAGGCTCGCCTGGAAAGAGCCCGTTGACATGGGGGGGGAGGGTTTCGTCAGCTACACCGTGTTCATGGGCACCGTGGAGAGCGACCTCCACTTCCTCGGGACCACCACGAGCAATGTCTTCATGGTGATGGAGCTGAAAAACGGACAGGAATACCACTTCTCGGTTGCCGCCGTGAACTCGTTGGGTCAGGGAAATCCATCCCCGGTGGTTGTTGTCACTCCACTTGCCCTCCCCGGGACACCGGAGATCAGGGCCGTCGAGGCAGGCGACTCATCCATCACATTGAGATGGAAGGACCTCCAGGACAAGGGAGGGGACCCCGAGGTGACCTACAGGTTGTACCTGTGGCGAAGGGACGGGTCGGACGAACTCCACAACATCGATGTTGAAGGCCTCGTGTACGTGTTCACCGGATTGGTGAACGGGGTAAGGTACGAGATCGCCCTTTCCGCTTTCAATGAGAGGGGGGAGGGGACCCTGTCGGATGTTCACTCGTTGATACCCATGACGGTCCCTGGAGGCATGCCCGTGTTGAACCTGACCCCGGGCATCGGATCGATCATGATCTCGTGGAGCCTTCCCGAAGATGACGGAGGGGATGACATATCGATGATCAGGTTGTACAAGGGAACGGAGCCAGATATGATGCGGTTCTACAGGGATATCAACGCCTCCCGTGGAAGTTTTACGGACATGAACGTGATGGAAGGCATGGCTTACCACTACCGGGCGAGCTGTATCAATTCGGCGGGGGAGGGGCCCTCATCCGGGGCTGTATCATCGACCACACTGGCGCCCAAGGAAGAGGCCTCTCTCCTGGGACCCATTCTCACTGGAGGGATCGTTGTTATTACCCTTCTGGCACTCCTTGTCGTTGTCATTCTCGTCGTCAGGAGTAAAAGGAAAGGATCGACCTACCCCCTGTATCCCGCTGTACCCCCCGGAGGTCAGATGATCCCGCAGTTCGGGACCCCGCAGGAGCAGGCACCTCTTCCGCCCCCGGCATCCGCTCCACAGCAGCTGCCCCGGGCAAATGGGGAGGTTCATGACCGGCAGGATACATCGCGGGGAACGCCCTAGAACTCCAGGTCATCCTCGTCCCATTCATCGTACTCGTCATCATCGTAATCCTCATCCCAGCCCTCCTCGTCCTCGATCTCCATCTCCTTCTCGGTGCGGGTATAGAGGAATATGATCCCCCCCACCAGCAGGATCAGGATCACCGCGGCGATGAGTATCCACAACCACCATGGCGAGGCATCATCATCGCTGTATCTCTCGACCACTATATCCTCATCGAATCGGGATACCTTCCCGGCGACCACATCTATCTCGAAGGATCCGAGCAGATGACCGTCCTGATCGTAGACCGTTATCGTCCTTCTGCCAGCCGGCGCCTCTATCTGGAATGCGCCGTTCTCGAGGGTATACACATCGGTGCCCGAATCAAGCATGACCCTTCCGCCGATGAGGGGGTCACCGTCCCTGTAGACAACCCTTCCAGCGATGGTACCTCCGGTTGCGGTCCAGAAGAGAAGGGTCTCGACAAGTACGTTACCGGCAAGGTCGGCACCCTTAATACCCAGATCATACCTGGTTCCGCCTTCGAGGGAGATATCGAATGTCAGGTTGACCGCATCCGCCTCGAGGGTCCAGTTGAATGGGGTTTCCTCGTTGTCCGCGGACAATGTGATCTCGAAAGAATCTCCGTCCATTGGCTCGGAGAAGGTTATGAACAACCGGTCCCCTGGCGGGGCGTTGTTGCCCTGGTGGGACTGGAAGATTATCAGTGGTTTCATCAGGTCCACGGTGAAGGTCACCGATGCAATGTCCGTGTTGCCCCCCATGTCCACTATCCGGATGTCAACGATGTGAACACCATCAACCAATCCGATGAAGAGTCGGCTGTAGGAAACGGAGAGGTTCTCCCATGCCCCCCCGTCGAGTCTGGACTGCACCATACTGAGCGGGTAAACGGTCCCCAGTATCTCCCATCTGACCTCCACCGTGGATGCTCCGAGCCGGACCCCTTCCGGCGGATGAGTTATGTTGACCGATCCATCCCCCCTTTCGATCAGGAGATCGACGCTTTCAACCATCCAGTTTCCCGCACCGTCCCGGCAGGAAACCTGCAGGGTGTGATGACCCGATGAGAGGTTGAGGAACAGATGAGAGAACTCCCTGCCCTTGTGGATCCAGGGAGCGGTGTCGATGCGCACCCTGCTGGCATTTATCCCCGAAAGTTCGTCCAGTGCGGACCATTCAGCATGGAGGGAGGTGGATACAAGCACCATGCCGTCCGCGGGATGGTATATGGAGATCTCGGGCGGGGTCAGGTCTATCCAGAGATCGCTCCTGGCTGTCATCTCATTGCCCGCCCTGTCAGCTGTCCTTATCTCGACATAGTGCCTTCCCTCGGTCAGGTTCGTGAAGAGGCGGGATACTGCGAACCCTGCATCGATCCATGAGCCGTTATCCATCTTCACACCGTAACCGGAGATGCCGGATAGATCGTCGAACCCCTCCCACAGGACCATCACATCGGTTGTATTGACGTAAGCGCCATCCGAAGGGAAAAGGATATCCAGGGACGGGTATGTCATGTCGATTGTGAAGGTGACCGAAGATGCGTTGCTGTTTCCCGCCACGTCGAATGCCCTGACCGTGAAGGTATGGGGCCCCTCCTGCAGATCGTAATATTGTATCTTCCCTGAGAAACCCACATCCAGCCATTCCCCGCCGTCGAGGCTTGCCTCGAAGTGGTCGATACCCAGCAGTTCATCGGTGCCTTCCCAGGTTATCTCCAGTGAAGGAGAGTTGAGATATTCCCCCGTCTCCGGTGACAGGATCCTTACAAACGGAGGCGTCGTGTCATCCCAGGGAGGCAGGTACTCCTGGAAGAACCCGACAAGAGGGGCGGTATCGAACCCGTTACCGGTATTGTATCTGGTGTCCCCTATCCCGTCATCATTGTTGTCGGGACCGGAGTAGAAGTCCCAGAAATTTCCAAGATAGTTGGTGAGATTTTTCATCCCGTGCCTGTACCAGATCATACTGTTCGAGGTCCAGAAAGCGCTGGAATCCACGAGCTTCAGCTGGTCCATGTTGGAAGCGAAGTTGTTGGTATATACCCGGGCTCCCTCCACCCCGTGCATCTCGAGCCCTATCGCCCCTCCGGTGATATTGTTCTCCCTCAATATGAACCTCCCCGGGTTCAATCGGGAGGAGCCGACCCGTGTTCGAAGTGTCCTGAGGATGAGGATCGAACCCCCTGCGCTCTCGAAGATATTTCCTACGATATTGACAGGACCGGACACGAAGGAAGCCATCTGGTAGGTCTCTACCTGCAAGGTCAGGTTCAACCCGTTGCCCAGGGAAGGACCGATCACGTTCCCTGAAATATCCATGGGCCCCATGAAAAGAGAGGTCGAATCCTCCAGGACGATGCCCTCGATGAATATGGTGACACCTTCGTGGGATCCCACCATGTTGTCGGTGAAGGAGAAGCTGCCGAGGTCCAGGACAGTTTCCCCCGTGCAGCCGGTGCCGAAGGAGGTCGACCTGAAGTACATCCCGGAAGCGTTGGATGTCAGATCGTTCCCCTCGATATGGAAACCTCCGAATTCTACTTGAGCTCCCGGACCGTTATCCCTGAAATTGTCTCCGAGACCTGATAGGTCGACGGACGTATTACCGGAGCGTATCTCGTTGTTCAGAATATACCACCCCCCGATCGAGGCTGTCGAATTGCCGTTCATGGACGTCCCCATGTTGAGAGCTTCGGCGAACCTCACCCCGGATGCTTTTTCGGACCGGAGCTGATTTTCCCTTATCCTGAGCTCCCCTCCTTCCACGGATGAATGATCCTCGAGAACATATGAAAGACCTGTCAGAAACCCGAACTCGATGCTGCTGTTCGTGCTCTGTATTCTGTTCATGGATAATGTCAGGTTTCCGGCTTTCACGGATGCCCGGCCTCTCATGTAATAACCGATGTATCCAAGCACATCGATGAACATGCCCCTGTCCCCGGAATATATTGTATTATCTGAATATATCATATCGCCCATCAGGAAGATGGAATCATCCGATGTGTCATAACCCAAATGACCGAAGGACCCGATGCGGCACCCGCTTCCGTTGGACCTCAGGTCATTGTAGCGGAAAGAGAAGCCTTCGAACACTACCTTTGTCCGGTTGAAAAGGATGAAGCCGAAATATCCGATCTCGTCGATCTCTATCGAGGCACCCCCGGATACCACCTCGTTGTCATCGAAGGATATCGGACCGCAGATCACCCTGGCATCCTGAAACATCGTGAAACCCCAGTATGTGAGAAGGCCGGCGTGGATGCCGGTCAGTCCGGATGCGATATCGTTGCCGGATACCCTGACACCGCCGAAATGCACCACCGACCAGTTCCTGAGCAGGTATCCTATCGTATAAACCCGGGATAGGAATATTCCGTGGGCCATGGATTCCACGGAGTTGTTGCAGATCGAGAACGGATCGACCCATGCCGTCGAGTTATCCCACAGATCCGTGCCGAGCATGTCGAAGCCCGGAACGGATATTCCGTTATTCCGGGACCTTACGGTGTTGCCGTTGATCTCGATCCCCGAAAAGGATGCATTTGAGAGGTCCTCCATGTATCTGCAGATATCGTTCATCTGGACAATGATCCCGTATCCGTCGGATGTGATATCGTTGCTGTTCACCATGACCCCCCATATCATGGCAGACGAGGAGCCGTACATATGCTCGGCCATGGAGGAGAAGGTGTTGACAAGCAGGCCCGCCATAGCCACATCCATGACGTTTCGGGATATGTTGAAACCTCCGAAGGTGAAACCGGAATCGTCCATGAGTTCGTTTCCGATCTGCGAGACGGTATCCATGATTATGCCGTTCCTTGACCCGACCACCGTATTCCCGATGAATACAAAGCCGGATATCCCGGCCTTTGACAGGTTCCTGAGATACTGTCCGATGTTCTGAACCGTTTCCACCATGATCGCGTTCGATGAAGGTGTGGAAATGGTGTTTTCCTCCAGAATGACATATCCCAACCTGAACGATGACCAGTCCCGGAGGTCCCGGGCTGCATCGGACATGTGGATGCCGATGCCGTTTCCCGTCGATGATACATTGTTCCACCTCACGATGACGTCCCCGATCGCTGCCGAGGATGCGCCCTGCATGGCATATCCCAGTGACTCGAACTGCAGGTATACGCCATTACTGATGGCGGTGATATCGTTGTTCTCCACGAGGGAGTACCCCATCCGTACCCTGGACGAACCGTACATCTCGCCCAGGTTCACGAAATAGAGGTATATTCCGTTCGAGGAACGCTCTATGGTGTTGTTGTTCACGAAAATGGTCCCTATCTTCACGGTGGAGTAGTTCAGGAGATCGACGGCCATGTCATCCGCCTCCAGAAAAAGACCATGGCCCGACACGTTGATCCGGTTGCCGGAGAAGGTCATGTTGCCGTAGGTGACACTTGCGGTATCATGGAGGTTCACCGCCCCCGTCCAGTGATTGACGAACACCGCATCTCCACCGATCGGGGAGCTGAACCGGTTGCCTGCGATGTACAGGTCCCCCGCATCGATGAGTGACGAGCCATGGATGCTCTCCATTCTGTAGTAGTCGATGCGGACCCCTCTGCCGTTGAATCTCTCGAAGATGTTGTCAATGACCCGTACACCGCGGATATTTGCGGTCAGTTCGGAATGCCTGTCGAGCCTGGATTCGAACCTCAGGTCCTCCCCTCCACCCCGGAACGTGTTCCCCTCCACCCTGAACTCCCCGATGTCCATGCTACCCCCTTGAAGCCCCGTAACGAAAAGGGAGTGGTCCAGCTGCTGCTGGATCGTGGAATCGGAATGGAAGCTGTTGCCGCTGATCAGGATGTCACCTGCATCGAAGTCATGTGATGATAGGCCGTCGAAGGTGATGTGATAGTATATCCGTACCGTGTCCGAACTGTGGAAATGCCTGAAATCGTTGTCCCTTATCTCCAGACCGTAGAGGTCATGCTCGATGGACAGAGGTGATGAAACGTATTCGATCTCGATATCCCTAAGGTTCCCATAGAAAACGTTCCCGGAGATGTTGTGGCCCGATCCGGGGGTGTCGATCGCGGTACTGAAATCTGTGAGGTTGAGGGCGGTGATGGTCACGTTGTTTGCGTCTATCTTCACCCCGGTTGACCCGGGCATCGGGGGGAGGAGCCTCGGAAGGGGCCCTGATCCATCTCCCCTCAGCCATATCTCTGAAGAGATCAGAAGGTTTTCCGTGTAATTCCCGGGATGGATGAGGACAATGTCCCCATCGGCCGCATCCATCAATGCTGTCTGGATATCCGTGTAATTATCGGGGCCCGATCCTCCGACGTGCAGGGTCTCCCCCGGATACCTGTCCGGGAAATGTAACTCCGATATGGAGCGTGTATCGTCCATCGCCTGCTCATCAACCGGTTCCCTGACGGCGATCCCCCCTTGGGGTCCTGCCGGGATGACGGTTTGAGCCATCAACAAGAATGTGATAAGTACCATGCCTGCTTTGGATGATCCGGGCATCATTATTCCCCCTGCTTCATCGGTGAATGCCTCTGGCCCGCTTATTAATATTTGGGATATATGCAAGGGTCGAAGCTGGCAGAGTCCGATGAGCCCCGGACCTTTTGGTGGTCTCGATGGTCATGATCGTCCGGTCTTTCGACCGGTTGCTTCAACCCTGTGACCGAAGAAGCTATTACCCGGCGCAACATATTTACCGGACGAGAACATTGATCCCGGGAGGAAGAAAACATGAAGCTCCAGTGGTCGTTACCCGTATTCCTTGCAGCCGCCGTGTTCCTTGCAGGATGTCTGGGAGGAGGAGGGGAGGACGAAAAGGAACCTGAATACGAAACGTTCTCGGACGGTATGACCCAGACAGGGAGCGAGGTCGGGCTTGCGCAGATCGAAGCGGTGGAACTGGAAACGGTTGTGGGGATCAGCCTGTCCTTCGAAAGGGTCATAAAACTGCAGATAAACATCAGTGTGGTGGATGGCGATCCCGACACCGAGGCCGACACCGTGGGAACCATGACCCTCCGACCGATCGGAGGCGAGGGAGAGGGCATACCCGTAAACGGGGGGAGCACGCCCCTCACCCAGTCCGTCACCGTGGAATGGAATCCCGATGGCGGAGAATACCTCAATACCACATGGGAGCTAGTCATTCCGGTATCCATAAAGGCCGGACCCGACCAGTGGCCGGGGCCCTTGATCTGGAGGGGCATCCCCGACAGAGGCTTCTCATGGACCGCCGAGATCAGTTACCTTTATCACGAGGAAAGCGAGGAATGAGCCGGGTCCCACCCCGGTGTAATAACCGGTTTAATTTCACATGAGAGCATTTGATATATCCTGAAAAAGCCGGTGGTCACATGGCTAACAGAGCGGCATGGGTCTCCCTGATATTCGGTATCCTGGCATTCGTTCTTGCTCCCTTCGGAGCCCTGTCCTCTCTCGTTGCCATCGTGGCAGGGGTCCTTGGGAGGAAGAAGAAAAAGGACCGGGGTATCGCAACGATTGGCCTGGTCCTGGGCATCGTATGGTGGGCACTTCTGATCATAATGATCGTAACCGGTTCCCTGAACAGATTCCTGCGAACCATCGGACTGTAACGCTCGCGCAGTGGGTGGAGCGAGTGGAAAACGGGGTCCATGAGACCGTATCAAAAAGGCTTGAGATCGAGCAGATATCCGGTCCTCACCCCGAAGGAGCCGAAGATGGGCGGAACTTCACAAAACCATTAAATGGATTGTTATTTCTATACCATCGGGGGTAAATATGGATATTATTGAAACGCTTGAAAATGACATTCCGCTTTTGGGAATATCTTACTTCCAGATAATAATAGCAGCCGTAACCCTTGTACTCGGGATCATCCTGGTCAAACTCATCATTGTCCTTATCAAGGCAAGCCTCAAGAGAGGAAAGATGCCGGCATTGATGAGGGATTTCCTCGGAAAGATGATATCTGCCATCCTATACATTTTCCTTTTCATCTTTGTCCTTGGTACCCTGGGGATCGCGGTGGGATCATCTCTTCTTGGCATATCCGCCGGTCTCGGGCTGATAATAGCATTCGGTCTCCAGGACAGCATGAACAACATGATGGCAGGGATCTGGATCGCCACCTTGAGACCCATAAACATGGATGAGGTCGTCGAGGTAGCAGGTTTCACGGGAAAGGTGACCGGCCTGAACATCATGTCCGCCGAGCTGAACACACCGGACAACAAGTATATCACTATCCCGAATCGACAGGTCTGGGGCTCGCCCTTGGTGAACTACACCAGGATGCCCACGAGAAGGGTCGATGTGGATGTGGGCGTTTCCTACGGGGGAGATCTCAACCAGGCTATCGACATCGCCATGGGGATGCTCAAGAAGAAGAAGGGTGTGCTCAAGGACCCGCCCCCGGACGTTGTGGTCACGGAACTTGCTGACTCATCCGTCAACCTGCAGCTCAGGGCATGGGTGAATACAGAGGATTACTGGACCATCAAGGGCTGGATCACGAAGAACATTAAGCTCACCTTCGACGAGGCGGGCATCGAGATACCGTTCCCGCAGATGGACATACACATGGAAAAGCAGTGATCACATGGGAATATACGGTTTTGAGGGCAGGGTGCCCCGCCTGGGCGAGGGCACCTTCGTCTTCGATACGGCAACTGTCGTGGGAGATGTGACGCTGGGAAAAGAGGTCTATGTCGGTCCGGGAGCGGTCGTCCGCGGAGACTACGGCAGGATCGTGGTTGGAGACCGTGTATCCATCGAGGAGAACGTTGTGATACACGCCCGACCAGGGGAGGAGACCATCATAGGGAACGATGTGACATTGGGTCACGGATGCGTGATCCATAACTGCACCATAGACGACCTTGCTATCATCGGAATGGGAGCTGTTGTCACGGACTACGCCCATGTGGGAAGATGGGGTGTGGTGGCGGAAGGGGCCGTTGTCAGGACAAAGGGGATCGTGGAACCCGAGACCGTTGTGGCAGGGGTCCCGGCAAAGCCCATCAAGAAGATCGATGAGGAGTTCAAGAAGATATGGCTTGGTTTCAAGGCCATCTATCCGGACCTTGCGAGAAGGTATCCGGATGGTCTCGAGAGGCTCGATGAAAAGCATCGAATATAATTCGAATGATATATCATCCAGAAATGCCATGAACGGCCCGGGAGTGAGCCCATGGAAGGACCAGGTAAGCTTTGGGAAGATATCGAGGAGATGCTGGAAAAGATCCGCGTAAAGAGAAGGAAGATCACCGGGGGAGATATAGAGGATGATATAACCCTCAAGGGGAAGACCCTTGTCTACATGATCGATGAGGCCTACGACCAGTACGACGAGATGCTCGGAAGGATATACGACAACATCATGGACGGTGTCTACGATCTGGGACTCGGGGCCCGGGAGAACCTGGATGAGCTTGCGGATGATATCAAGGGTTTGAGAGAGCATCTGGATGAGAGGAGAAAGGAGGAGGCGCAAAGAGAGGAAGAGAACTTCGACCTCCTGAACGAGATCCACGAAAAGTGGGAGAGCATCCTGAAGAGGTTCAGGGATTGATCAGGACTTTTCGTCCTTTTCCTGCTCCTTCTTCTTTGCCTTCTTTACCTCGACCTCCGCCACCTCTTTCTCCTCCGGGGGTTTTTCCTCCTTTTCCTTCTTTTCTTTCTTTTCCAGCTTCTTCTTCCTCCTCTTTGAAATGAAGAGCCCGTCCTTTTCATTCCTGGCCCTGAGCTCTTTCCTTATCTTTCCCAGGCGCATTAATATGAGGGAAAGGTAAATTGTTATCAGAAAGAGAAGAAACGGCAGGGCGCAGATGAACGTTCCAACAGCAACCGCTGCCCTCATCGCCCATTTCTCCACCTCATCCTCGTTTATTCCGAGTATATCGGTTATGTTTATGTCCCCGAAGAGATCGCCGAAATCCCCTTCCTCCTCGAAGGAAAAGTCCTTTGTCTGGGGACCGCTGATGTAAGTATATTCCTCGATGGTCTCCCGGTCTTCCGCCTCGATTCGGACCTCGTAGTTGCCTTCAGGCAGTTCTATCGAATACTGCCCTGAACCATCGGTCCTCGTATCGAACTGATCCTGCGGCGGGTCCTGCTTGTAGAACACAAGATGGGCATCGGATACACCCTCGTCGGAATCGGGATCTGTCACACGCCCTGACACAGTCCATTTCGGGACCTCGATGGTGAAGGAGATCTCGTTCGACCTCTCACCTTCACCCTGATCGTTCCTTGCCGAGACCTGGTAGTAATAGGTGGCCCCCGGATCGACCTCCATATCCTCAAAGCTTGTCGTGAAGGCTTCCCTTGAATAATCGAGGGCCCCGGACGATTCACCCCTGTATAAGATATACGAGGTTATTGCCGAATCCCCCGAGTAAGAGGGAGGGGCCCATGTGAGGTATATGTTGTCCCCCGAAACGGATGCTTGAAGGTTTGTCGGTGCCCCGGGCTCCGGGTCCGCGGGAGGCTCCTGGAAAGAATCGACGGGATTTACCAGAAGTATCATTAGAAAACAGGCAGAGATGATAGCGACCATGCTGCGTGGCGACACATGTTTCACCCAGTACCGACCATGTTCATTTCCCTATTAATAGGTCCCCATAAATACCGGGAAACCCAATTACGCAAAATCTACAATTATTGTATATGGGGGTCGCCAAGGAAAATGGAAAACGACCCGTCCATGATGTTGGAGTTACGGGTTCGTAATTTTGGTCTATATTGCATCACACGATCATCATCTCGCCGCAAAGAGGACACTCCGCCTGCGACGCACCATCCGGTACCACTACCTCCGAACCGCAAAGCGGACAGTTGTGAACATTCCCGGCAGCGGCGGATGCGGGTGACCCGGGAGGAGCAGGAC
>Ga0272441_10003283_pt1 | contig 30926 bp, 54 predicted proteins | sample SSMProp6N_FD_193582 | JGI IMG/M metagenome (GOLD analysis project Ga0272441, IMG submission 193582) | Marine sediment archaeal communities from Little Sippewissett salt marsh, Falmouth, MA, United States - SSM-Prop-6N | ecosystem: Environmental > Aquatic > Marine > Wetlands > Sediment ... | reverse complement strand
ATCACGCCAAATTTGTGCGTTAATCTTAATCTGGTCAACGGGTTACGCCTCCAGCCGTTCCAAGCATTCTTCGGTCAGGGCGACATAATGCGTGTCGTCAGCCCACGAATCCAAATCAGGGGCATAAATGGAGGGGAAATATAAAGTCTGATTTAGGTCGCTGCTGCACCGCATCGGGTTCTCGCCGCCGAAGTCGCTTTCATCTCCGACCTTCTCAACGTTGTGCCCGTTCAGGAATCCTAACGAGTCTAGGACGCAGTAGAATTTCACCCCGGCGTCTTGGCACTTTCTGAAAGCTCGCCGCAGACTCGCAACAGCCTTCTTCTGTTCTGCGGTCAGCTCGATCGCTTCCTGGACAAGGTCTGCGTCTAGATTTCGGGTCCGCTCAAAGCTTGTCTTGCTCATTGGTCTCGCCTCTGTTCAGTGCGTTGCGTCGACTATACTTTCCGTGCTTCGCATAGAGGTAGCCCTCTAAAATCTGCGCTGCCTCTGGGTCTGGTTCTTTGATGCCGCTCACTTTTGCCGTCAACGTGCCATGGCGTGCATCGACGTCCTTGAAGTGAACTTTGTTCTTGTCAGTGCGGTTCTCGGAGCAGGGGCCAAGCGCATCGCAAACAGGACCGCAACAGCCTTTGTCCCAAAACGCACAGCCAAAACACGACAGATCCGGGCTGATAACGCTTTTGTACCAGTTGCCGTCCGGTGCGAGGCGGATCTCGCCGATTTTCATTTCTTTAGAGTCCAAAGTCTCTCTCCTCTGGTTCGGGTTACACTGTTCGGCCATTCGCATAGCTGCCATTATTTCTATCCGTTTTCCACGCTTTACAACATTCAGCGCTACAAAACGCCTTGTCTGGGCTTTTCGGCTGTCCGCAGCGCACGCAATGGGTTCGGTCGCGATCGTACCTCGATTTGCTTAGGTTCAAGCGCCGCTGGTGCATGCGCCATAGATACGGGTCACTTAGGACGTGCGTGATTAGTTGCTCTGCTTTAGAGTCCAAAGTCTCTCTCCTCTGGTGTGGGTTACAATTCTTCCATACGTTCGGGGTGCTCTCTAAGGATCTTCTCAAGAATCTTCCGCTTTGCCCAAAGGTGATAACCGTAGAGTACATACACTCCGCCAAGGAAGACGGCGAAGAGAACAACCATGATTGCAATTGGAACTTCCATGAGCTACCTCCAGTTGGTAATGTCGTCGTCGTTAGTGGCGCGTCGCAGGGCGTCGCGGATGTCGGGCTGCCCTGCCGCTGTGACCCCGTCTTTACCAGGGCTCCAGATGTCGTAGGTGTTGGGATTCATGACCCCAGGGCAGCGGTAATGGATGGGCCGATCCCACGCGTCGATGAGGAACTTGTCCTCGTCTACCTGGAGCGATTCAAGGCCTCGGCCCCATGAAGTTGCCCACGCCGCCGTGAGCCGGCACGCGCTGACGCTGTAGTCTTCGCGGGGGTTGCTTTGCGGGTAATACCCGCGCGCTTGGTGGTGTTTGTCAAGCACGTCTTGAATGCGCGCTATCCGTTCCTTTGTTTGGGCAGCGCGGATTCGGTGGCGGACGATTCGCCAGACCGGGAACGTGATTCCCGCCACGAGCATAATGATCACGATCACGACCATCATCTCGACCAGTGTAAAAGTACGGTTCTTCATGGTGCTTACTCCTCATCCAACACGCCGACAGCGTGCGTGTGTTTGATGAGATAATTAGAAGCGAGCGTACACGATACGGTCGCGTAATTGTGTGGAGAAGACGACGTCGAAGTAAAGCCCACAATACGATAGCCGTCGACGAGGCGACCCATTTCAGCAGGGATGTCAGCACATATTCTATGCTCCTTGCAGTGTATCATAGGGAACTTGCCCCAAACAATCTCAAAGCACCGAAACTGCGGTTTCTCTGGCTCAATCTTGCGAAGGATGAAGTATTTGTTCAAGGAATCGAGTTCATGTGTCCATTGGTGGGCTTCGCCGTCTCGCTCATACATTTCTTCGTACTTGACATGGCGATATTCGCCTGTCCATTTGTACCCTTCCGGTACGTCAAACGTGAATGTTGCTGTGTGTCGTGACATGTCGTTACTCTCTCCCTTTTTGGGTTTGGTGTTGCTTCAATATACGGGTGAACACGCACGGTGTCACGCTATTCTGTAAAAAAAGTTGCAACTTTTCTTGTAACTGGACTTGCAACTTGGCTGACACCCCATTACGGTAGGTAGTATGAACGAAAGGAGCAAACAATGCCGAAAGTGAAAGTGATTCGAATTGACCGCGAACTAAGCGATAAGCTGAAAAAAGAGGCCAGCAACCGAGGGATGCACTATTGGCCGTTTGCCGCAGTGTGCATGGAGGTAGGTTTGAGAACGATCAAGGAGTCCCCGGTGTCAATTGCCGAGGCTTTGTCTTTGGTATCCCCACAGTCCCGGCCGGAGGACGGTAATTAGCCGTTCTCCGGTTTTTACAACAACTCGTACCAGGAGAGACCTATGATGTGGATTGCGACCGGAATGATAATGTTCACGTTCCTGCTCGGCTTTGTTGCCGGCTGGAACTACAGGAGAGGAACTGAGTCATGAGCGAGTGCTACTGCAGGAAGTTTTGGTTTAACGCTGAGGACATCAACTTCTACGAAGATGGCCGGATGGTACACACCCCCTACTTTTGCGGAGGCAAACAGGGCTACACGTCAAAACAGCTTGTCCAGGCCATGAACATACTCCCTCCGCCCGAAAGCGTGGAAGGGTTTAAACTCGAGTACCGCAGAGCAACATTCGGCGAAGAGTACTATTGCGTAGATGACTGGGAGGCGTGTTTCTCAGATAGTACGGAATTCAAATACCTTGTCCGCGTCCCGATAACGGAGGCCTGAACACCATGTATCTTGATCTACTCTGCCTCATTTTAGCGACTGGCGCGATGGTGACCTTGCTTTGGCATCATGACGAAAAACGCCGCAGAAAGAACGCCCTGAAGGGCAAAGACACGTGGAAATGGAAATGTTCCCCGTCAAGGGACACCGAAGAGCACCCATGCGCTGAGATCATCCGCGAGTTTGAACGTCGCCAGCAAGGCGGGGCGCCAGATCCTGAGTTGCGTGCGAAGCCGCGCACAACGGAGAACCCCGGCGACCAGGGAATGAACGATTACTGCCGCAGAAAGACCGGAGGCCAGGGCAAATGAACAAGTACGAAGTGTCAGCGCTACGACTCCGCAGCTTGGCGGAGCGCTATCCGAGAAGCACCTATGCGGCACAGCTCACACAAATCCTGCATTGCAGGAGAAAGGAAGTCCCTCCACACGAGGCCGGGGGTGCGCATTTAGCGGCCCCTGGTTTTCCTTCCACCGAGAAAGGAGGTAGCCGTGATGCTGTTTGAAGTAACTGATTTGCGTTCGTATGCCTACGTAGCGGCGAGCTGTCGTGACGCGGCAAAGGATTTGGCCGCAACAGCTATCAGGACGTCACCGAAGAATCTCATTGCGGCGCATATGGGCGTCACGGAGGCCAATAAGATCAAGACAGATGGCCGGTACACCGTTTGGGACCGCTTCGTCCAATTTGGCGGGCCAACGGTCATCTGTATAAGAAAAACAGGAGAGTAGTATGACCGAAGAAGCGAGAACCATGAAAGTGACTGGCGAGGACATTTACAACGTCCTGTCGTCGCAGGACTTCTCTGCATTGCTTTCAAGGCATTGTGAGGAGATCAAGGACGAGGCATTGACGAACGCAAGCGCGAACTTGACCGAGAAGACGCAGTACACGGTTGGGTTCTACGTGACCATGGGCTTTGACACAACCCAGGCCGAGATCAAAATCAAGCGAACGCTGAAGTTTCCCCGGAAAGATGGAACCGATTTCGAGGATGGCGAAAGCTACCTCATCCGCGAGGCGGACGGCGTCGGCGAGACTGAGCTTGGCCTGAGCACGGAAGAATAGGCCAGAGTTGGTACCTCGGTAGTACCTGACAGCCCGGAAAGACGGGCATTTGCGAGAGTGGCGAAATTGGTAAACGCTGAAAGCCTTGGGCCCGGCATGCAGGTTCGAATCCTGCCTCTCGCACCAGCACCCAAACTCAAACCAGGAGAGTGATCATGTGTAGCGAAGAAGGAATGCACCCCGCAAGGGTTGAGCAGTTGAAGCGAGTCAAGCGGGTCATTGCGCCGACCTTAAGCGAGTGTGGCCTCACGGGGACAGACCCCGCAACCCCGGAGCTTTTGGAATACGTCGATGAAGCCAAGTCGGTCATCTGCCACGAGATGATGCTTGAATGCCTCTGGGACATCCGCGGTACACTGGAGGAAATACTCAATGTACAATATGACATACACAAGCCATGAACATCACGAACGACAACTACTACTCGCCGGAGGCTGAAAACGCCTACCTCACGAACTCGCAACGCAAGACGTTCATGGAGTGTCCGGCGCGATGGATGGCAAAGCTCACAGGAGAATGGGTCGATCCACCACGGAAAGCGTTCTTGATGGGACAGTACATCGACACGGCCATCACAGAGCCGGCCGAGTTCCCGGCGTTTTTGCTTCGTCATGCTGACGACATCTACAAGTATGGCAAGCAGGAGAAGGGCAAGAAGGCGGATTGGGCTGAGCTGGACAAGGCGATCGCGGCGCTGAGGAGCGAGCCTGTCGTCATGCAATACCTGACCGGCGACGCACAAGTACAGTTTGCGATCGATGACTTCCACGGCGTCCCCTACAAGTGCAAGCTTGACGTCCTGGTGTGGCGCAAGTTTATCACGGACCTGAAGACGTGCAAGAGCGTCTATGAGACGATGTACAGCCCTGAGCACAAGGAACGCGTGTCGTTCATCGACTTCTACGGTTACTGGACACAACTTGCGCTTTATCGCGAAGCCGTCCGTATCCAGACCGGTGAGAAGCTGCCATGCTTCATAGTCGCCTTGGAGAAGACGGAACCCTACGACCGCAAGCTTTTCCATCTGGACGATGTCGATTACCTTGAAAGAGAGGTACAAGCCGCCATCGAGGTATTCACCGCCATGCAGCGACACAAGGAAGAAGGCGACACGCCGGATGACCTTCCCCGTTGCGAACGGTGTCACTACTGCGTGTCCACGAAGACAATCTTTGGCCCCGAGTCAATTAAACCAAGAATCCGATTCTAAGGAGGATCACTCACATGTCAGACATTCAACTCGTCACAGAACCCCCACGGCGGTCATCTGCTTTGGAAATTGCGATGGATGAAACCAAGGCTGGACTGTTGTGGAGGATGGCGGAAGCAATGGCCAACGCTTCCGTGACTGTACCAGATCACCTGAAAGGGAATGTTGCGGACTGTTTTGCCGTGGCGCTCCAGTCAACTCAATGGGGAATGAATCCGTTTCCCGTGGCGCAGAAGACGCATTTGATTCATGGCAAGCTTGGCTACGAATCCCAGTTGGTAAACGCAGTCATCCAGGCCAATGGCCCCCTTCAAGGTAGATTGCAAGACGAATACTTCGGGCCGTGGGAGAATTTGATTGGCAAGTTTCAAATGAAGACGGCCAGCAACGGCAAAGGCAGCTATGCTGCGCCCACGTACACATCAAATGACGAAGAAGGTTGCGGCGTCCGCATCTCTGGTATGCTGATTGGTGAAACCAAGCCAAGGGTTCTTGAGCTGCATATGCGTGAAGCGGCGCCCCGCAATTCGACATTATGGGCGTCGAACCCGAAACAGCAGTTATTTTACCTCGCCGTGAAGATGTGGGCTCGCAAGTATTGCCCGGATGTCATTCTTGGCGTTTACACTCCAGACGAGGTTCATGCGATACCAGTGGAGATCACAGAGATAACGGAAACCGGCTCCACGGCGGAGGTTGAGGTCATGGCATCGGAAGTGGAGCTGGAGTACATCAAAATCCTGGCACAGCAGCCGGCGCTTGTCGGCGACGATAAGGTTGCGGAGGCCATAGCGCGGATGGGTGAGACCAAGTTGACCCAGGATCAGGCGCAAAAGACAATCAGGATCTTCCTCAGCCGCCTGAAGAAGGCTGGGGCCAACGTTCCTCTGATGCCAACTGAGCCACAGCCAGCCGCCAAGGATACGGCAGAGCCGGAGCAAGCCGCTGATGAGATCCCCCGCAAGAAGGCGATGAAGCGCTTCCACGCGATTGGCACGCGGCTTTATGCAGACGATTGGGATATCGAGCGCGGCGCCCTGGTCGAACGCCACGGCGATGGCCACGCCAAGAGTTCTAAGGATCTCACCGACGAACAACTGACGCGTGCCCTTGACGAGCTTGAGCGCCTCGATGCTCGTCGGTCTAACTCGCTGACAACTATCACGTATGACGTATCATAACCCAGTAACCCCGCCTTGCTTGGCTGTTCACCACGCGGCCAAGCAAGGCATCCTACGCAGGCTGAACGATGATGATTAAGCTGGTAATTAAAGGCGACCCGTACCCTATGACCAAGCCAAAGGCAAAGCTTGTATGGCGTCCGGGACAAGAGCAAAGACCGTTCGTTTCATGGGAATGGCCGGCGGCGTATCTGGAATGGAAAGAGGCGGTTCGGGCTGAAGCAAAGAAGGTCATGCAGCATCGACCCAGGCTGTTGAGCGGCACCCTTAGTCTTGAGGCGATCTTCACATGGAAGCGCCCCAAGGACCATTACACGGCGCATGGGGTGATTAAGGAGCATCACCTATTCACTTCTCCCTGTCAGTGGCCGTTGAATCACGAGCTGCTTCGTGGCGCGATCGATTCCGTCTTGAACGTAGTGATTGCCGACGTGAAGGATCTTGCCGGTGGCATCAAGTCGACAAAGGTATGGGGGCCAACCGGCGGGGCTGAGATCGTGATACGCAATGTTGATCCCAGAGACATAGATCCGAAGCTTCAAGCGCTGCCAAAACAAGGAGAGTTAGGGCTATGAATGGCCAAAATCCAACATATTGGTGTTTGTGCGGGTATATCGGCGACGACTTTGCCGGCGAAGCATGCACTGCCTGCGGGGCGGACTTCCCGCCTCCCGACGAGCATGGACATACGGTGGCATGCCACAACTGCGGCTGTGGCCAATACGAGGAAATCTGTCCAGAATGCGGCGAGTCATCGCCCTTTGGATTGTGGGACACTGGCCCAATAGACATCCGTGATGCAATTGTCAAAAGGCGCCAGGAGGATCGGGTTTAATGCATCGTGGATTTGTAAAACTATGGCGGAAGACGGTGGACACCAAGACGGCGACCAGGGGCGCTAAACACCTTGGCGTTTTGGCGGGGCTTCTGATCCGTACAAGCCATCAGGTTACCTACTACAACGGTGACGAAATCAAGCCAGGGCAGCTTGCCACGACAGTCGCTGAAATCTCCGCTTGGGCGAAGGAAACGCCGAAGGTCATAGGAGGTGTTTTAAAAGCTTTTACAAAGGACGGGGTTATAAAATGCGAAAATCGGGCAAACCGATACACGTTGATAACTATCTGCAATTGGGCAAGTTACCAAGTGTGCGAAAGTGCCGAAGGGAAAACCGAGGGAAAACCGAGGGAAAACCAAGGGAAAACGTTTAAAGAATTAAAGAATGAAAGAATCTTTCAATGCGCGCCCGCGCACGCGAGGGAGAGGGAGAAGCTGCCACCAGCATTCGTTGACTTCGTGGATCACAAAACGATGGGACAGTTCACACCGCAATTACAGCAGTGGCGAGGAGTCTGGGGGCAACTGCGTCAATGCAACGGAGATGTTGTGCCGATCTTGGAATGGGCGAAAGACGGTTACACCGGTGGAATTGGTGCGCCTCGGTTCTTTGTGGAGTCGACGTGGCCGAAGATTGTAGCAGCGTATCGAAACAAGGACAAGAGCACCGACAGACGCGACGAGAACCGCCTGCCGGACGACAAATGGCAACGCATAAAGAAGGCCACCAAACTATGACCAACAACCAGGAGAGCGGCAATGATCACGAGAACTAGAAAGGTTTGTCCCTTTTGCGGAGGGAAGCGAACAACAATTGTTGCAAGCACACTAGGTACGACGGTAAGATGCGAACACTGCCAAGCGTATGGCCCCACAGCTTATCACGCCAAAACACCATTTCCGACAATGACCACGAACCCGAATGGGGCTGAGGAACTATGGAATCGACGCTTATGTTTACGTGCTTGCAACCAACCAGGAGAATAACGATGACTGAAATCCCGCAATATGTCGCGCAAGAGCATCTTACGCTAGTTACGCTAGTTAAGTGCAAGAACCCAGTACTCAGACTGTCTGTGTCTATCACGGGGCGACCGCCATGGGCGGATGGTTTTGTAGTTACATGCTACCGGAGCGAAAAAAGCTGGTGGCACGAGACATTTGAATCAGCCTATGCCCACTTCCGCGAACTTGAACAGGAGAGCAACGATGCCAGTAAAGAATAACCGATGGGAGAAATCTGAGCCAGCTTATTGGCACGTTCGCAAGTATTGCTGGTTTTTTTGCGGGAGCGAGAAGGAAGTACCCGACAGCGAGGTGGATGTGGTGCGCGATTTATGGGAGCCCTGGTCATGAGTACAACCAACATCCTATTTCTTGGAGGCCCATGGCACGGGCAGTTTCGACAGTTAAACGGTCGCCTACAATTGGAATACAACGTTTTTGATCCAAAAACGTTGTTGAATGATGACGCGCATATGTATGAACTGGGGCATGCGCCAACTGACATACGCGACATGAAGCGCGATATTTTCCGATACAAACTACAGCGCTTTCGTTTCCGGGGTTTCGACACCGACGTTTATGTTTACGGCGATCGAAACGTGGTCCGTGACATCTTCACACTTCTTCAGGAGCTTTCAGCATGATCCAGGACATACCATTGCCGCACAGCGCAGAGATGGAGCGGGCAATCCTCTCATGCTACCTGCAAAAGCCGGAACGCGTCTCTGATGAGGTCTCGGGTTTGACGGTTGACGATTTCTATATCCCAATGCACCGCACTCTCTTCAGGGCCTGCCGCGCATTATCAGAGATCTCGCTGGATTGGGATTTGACCGTGTTGGGCAATTACCTGTACGAGCACGCCAAGGAAGTCTATGACGGCATGGGAATGGATGGGCTCCGCGCGTTACGAAACGAAGTTGCGACGATTGCGGCGCTTCCCCGATACTTGCCGGAGGTCATGAACTGCGGGATCGCCAGGAGATTGATCAACATGTGCTCAGACTTCCAGGGGGAGGCCGCGGAGGCTCCTGCTTCGGAGATCCCGCAGTTGGTGGAGAGGCTTCAAAAGGCAACGGCTGACGTAGCGGCCTCAAGGTCGGACACGGGGTTTCTCCACATCTCCGACAGCTTGACGGGCGCCGTGGAAGACATCGCCGGGATTGCCAGACGAGATCCTGACTTTGTTGGTATTCCGACCGGTTTTCGCGGGCTGGACCAACTGCTATTGGGTATCAAGCCGGGCGAGGTAGTCGTCGTGGCCGCGAGACCGTCGATTGGAAAGACGGCGTTCGCTCTGTGCATGCTTCGGCGCATGGCAGGGTTTGGGTATCCGTCCGGGATCATTACTCTGGAGATGTCGGCCCAGGCGCTGACGCGCCGGCATTTGTTCGAGGAAGCGTTGGTCAACCCGCGGATGATCTATCACGGCAGGATGCCGACCGAAGAGTGGAGCCCGCGGATCAATGCGGCGGCCGAGAGACTGCGGAAGATACCGATGTACCACTATGACGCGTCCAACAAATGGCCCGACATTCGGCGTCGGGCAAGGCAGGAAGCCGCCAGAAGCGGGCTGAGGATATTGGCGATCGACTATCTCCAGATCATGCGATACGGCGGGACGGCATACTCCCGCGAACATGAGGTGGCACGGCTTTCAGGGGAAATCAAGGCCTTGGCGCGGGAGCTGAACATCCCGATCATGGTCCTGGCTCAGCTCAACCGGTCTGCCGAGGGCAAACGCCCGCAGTTGTCAGAGTTGCGTGAGTCCGGCGCCATTGAGCAAGATGCCGACATCGTCGCGATGCTTCACCGTGCTCGCCAAACTGATGACCCGGAAATCATGGAGGCGATCAGCCGTGGCGAAGGGATCGCTACGGAGGTAATCATTCACAAGAACCGGGACGGGGCAACAGGAGCAGAGGACCTGCTGTTCTTCCCGCAATACACGAGATTCGACGAACCCCACTACACAAAGGAGGACACGTTTTAGATACGAACGCCGGAAGAAAGACAAAATCAACACCAAAAAGGAAAAGACAAGACATGTATAGGTTAATAAAACTGAGCGGAACTTGGTATGCGACGCGCCTTCGATTTGAGCTGGACCAAGATACAGCAGGAGGCCGATTAGAGGCCAAGGACATCGCAGAATTAGTACTCACGGGCTCACCGACTCTAGTGGTCGGCGATTTGGACGACTGTGAAGAATTCAACATTGATCTTGAAGAAATGGAGATTGTCGATTAATGAAACACATCATCATAAGCATCTTGCTCCTCACGGGGCTATTCACCTACGCAACCGACTATACCCCTATGGACGGAGACATCGTCTTCGCCCGCGGCTACCAGAACGCACCGCCCTTCATCGCTCCGGACGGAACGCCGTTCGGCACAACCGGCCCGATGATCGAGTCAGTACAGGGCAGCGACATCATGCACTGTGGAATCGTCATCGTCGAGAGCGAGGGCGTATTTGTCATCGAAGCTGGCGGCGCCGGACCGTTCGTCGCCAAGACGCCCTTGGACGAATGGATTGCACGCTCTGGCGTCTGGGAAGTGAAGCGGCTATGGTTTTCGGAGTGGATTCCGGGAATCATGCGGACATGGGCCGAGACCGCAGAGACCCGCGTCGGCGAGCCATACGACTTCGGTTGGTCGCCAGGGCCGGAACTCATGTACTGCTCTGAGATCGTCGATTGGGCGTTCCGCCAGGCGCTGTTTGGATTGCCCTTGGCATGCTGGCAGCCGTTTGACGAGCTGGTCGAAGGAACGCCGGTCGACCCCTACACGTCGGCGCTGTTCGGGCTCCCCCCTGGCATGATGCTGTCGGAGTTCCTGCCGGCGCTCGGCTTTGACCTGTCGGTCGACGTGCTCACCCCAGAAAAGCTGTACAGATCGTGCTTGCTGAGGAGTGTGCAATAATGGACTCAAAAGGACACATACACCTGGACCTGTCGCCGGAAAAACTGCAGCAATTGCATGACCAGGGTTTAGACGTGGTACAGATCCAGGAAGAGGAAATGACGGCGAAGCAGCGGGAATCTTTGCGCGTATCACTTAAGGATCACACGAGCTTCTTAGGCAAGAAGCTAACCGAAATGACCAGGAACCAGCGGAAACGCCGTCGCAAAGCACGCAAGGGGAAACGATGATGACAGACAGTGAATACAAGGACATGGGCTATATCCTAAGAGACGGATGCCTATTTGTGACGTTTGAGAATTGCGTAACTGGCGAGACATGGGAAGCGGTCGACGACCACGCAACGGGAGCAAGGCAAAGACGCAACCGGGAGCAAGTCAAAGTCAGTCTTCGACAGCTTGCCAAGATGATGGGGAAATCGCCGACGTTTGTTTCTCATCTGGAACGCGGTATGCGCCATTGGTCTGTTGAGCTGGGACGGTCATATGTTGCGTGCCTCGCGTTATGTGAAGAGGATGGCTGGTCAGAGCCGTGGTGTCCACAACCCAACCAACAGAACCCCAGCTACCCCCAACCATCAGGAGAGTAACAAATGAACGCAGAGCAATCGAATGAATCGAATAAGGCGCGCCGAGATTTGCTATTGCGGCAACTGTGGCTAGTGATGCGAGACATCGCGAGAACAGAGCCAGCTTGTGACATGAGCGAAGAAGACATTTGCGTTTGGAAAGCGACAACAGAACACTCGGCTATCCAGGACGTCCTGGCACGCGCCGCCGCCGGAAGTAACCCCAACCATCAGGAGAGTAACGATGACCATGAAACGCAATGAAGGCAAGGTCAAGTGCAAGGATTGCGGCAACTGGCCGCGCAAGGGCAAGAACTGGGGCGTCGCCCGCGGCTGGTGTGAAGTCACCGGTGTGATGCTGATGCGGTGGCCGGATATGCGGCGCAACTGTGAACACTTCAAGCAGGCAGAGGAAGACAATGGCACGACGAATCAGCCTGGAGAGACTACTCCGTGACGGATCGGACACATTCAGACAGCTCAACGCTGGTGCTGAAGCTCAGCTTGCCAGGGCTGCGGATACCCAGTCGAAACGAAGTCGACAAAATGCACTGGCGGCTGAATGCCCAGATTCGCCGGGCGTGGTCGATATATCTGGTCCGTTGCATGTACGGATTGTGCGGCACGTACCAGACCGTCGCCACGTCCAAGACGATGACAATACGTCGGGGGGCTGCAAGAGCCTTCGCGACGCAATCGCCGAGTTCCTCTGCCGTGAAGGTGATTCTGAGGAAGACGGGTTCACCTGGGAATACGCCACGGTCGTCGGCGAACCGTTCAGAGTTGACATCGAAATCTACGAGGTAAACGAATGACAAACGACAAAAAAGAACTGGAGTTTGCGACGAAATTGCTCAAGGCTATCAAGGGCGTTGATGGCGGGTGTGGGTACTGCGAACAACACTGTATCGATGGATTCATCCGAGAGGGGCTTGTAGACGAGGCTACTATTTTGCCATTGGCTTGCAAAATGGACCTTGGTCAAGTTGACATAGACAGGAGTGACCCATGAAAAACGGCCCATGTGACAACTGCGGCGGTGACGGCACGCAAATCGCCGCATTGGACGGCAGGTTTTGCCGAAACTGCCTCAATGAGGAGATACGCAAGCTGCAAAACGCCTTGTTTGACGCGCGCCTGAAAGCACTCAGGCTCAAAACCGAGCTGAAGGAAGCGAAGCAGGAGCCGCTTCCCTTAATCTCAGCCGACAAAGAGGCGTAATGCCACACGTAGACAAAAAGAAGTCGAATGAGTATATCCGCCAGTGGCAGGCGAACAAGCGGGCCGCGGACCGGGACATTGGCGATTCGTTCCCGAACGGGTTTTACAAGGCGGGCAAGTTCAAGGGATGCCCGCGTCCACAGAGCCCGCAGCGCCGAAAGAAGGTGGCGGAGTGCCCAATGAAGTTCATGGAAACATATGCGAAGCCCGACTTGGTCAGCTCAGGAAAGTGGATTGACTTCACAGAGGGGCAAATTCGGGAGATCGAGATTGCCAAGCAAGCGATTCTGCACGGCGGCCAATATGCGTTTGCGGCCCCACGTGGGGATGGCAAGACCACGCGCATCGAGTGGCTGACGCTATGGGCTGTCTTGAATGGATATCATCAGTGCGTTGTCCCGGTCGGAGCAGACAAGGGCGCGGCCGACGACATCTTGGAAAACCTGAAGTTCGAGCTACTGACAAACGACTTGCTTGCGGCAGACTACCCAGAGGTATGCATTCCGGCACGGGTAGCGGACGGACGTGCGCAGAGAGCGCGGACCTTGTCGATTGACGGAAAGTCGGTGCGTTTTGTTTGGGGGAAGGACAAGGTCGTATTCCCGACAATTCCGGGGTCGCCGTCATCTGGCGCCATCATCGTGCCACGCGGCCTCACCGGCCGTCTTCGCGGCATGAAGGTGAAGATTGAAGGTGTGGGCGACGTCCGGCCAAGCCTCTTTCTGCTCGACGATCCTCAGACGGACGAATCAGCCAAGTCACCGACCCAGTGCGACGTCCGCGAAAGCTTGGTGCTCGGGGCCGTCCTTGGGTCTGGAGGCGGGAAAGACAGGGTTGCTGCATTCATGCCCTGCACGATTATTCATCCGGACGACTTGGCAGCGAGATTCCTGGACCGGGAAGCGAAACCCGAGTGGCATGGGACTACCCGGTCACTAGTCAAGACGTTTCCGACGATTATTGAGCAAGCTTGGGAGAAGTCGCCTGGGCTCATGCCGGACATCTGGAAAGAGTACCAAAATATCCGCAACGATGATTTTCGGTTGGACATGATTATTCCCAAGAATGCCAACGCATTTTATCGGGAGCACCAGGACCAGCTTGAAGCCGGCGCCGAGGTGGACAACCCGCAGAGAATACTTCCTGGCGACGTATCGCCATTACAGACCGCGATGAACTACTACTTTGACCGGGGGCGCGAGGTGTTCTTTGCAGAATACCAGAACACGCCTGAGTCGCTATCGTCGGTGGAGGTCAAGGTAACGCCTGAGATTGTGGCGTCTCGGGTGAACGGCTTCGCACACCGGGAGGTGCCGTCTGATGCGGCGTTCCTGGTGTCGATGGCAGACATCAACTACGTCGGATTGAACTACGTGGTGACAGCGTTCACGAACGACCTGACGGGGTACATTGTGGACTACGGCAAGCACCCAGACGGGTTCCGGCGACTGGTGACAAAAGGCATGTCCGAACACGAGAAGAATCAAGCCATTGCGACGGGTATTAAGAGGCTCTGGGAAATTCTAGCCGGGCGCGAATACCTTCAACACGGCGAGCGGCGGTCAATAGACGTGATGTTGTATGATGCCAATTACTGGACTCATACTGTCTTGATGGCCATTCGGTCGATGGGGTGTCCGCGCATTGTAATGGCTGACCGCGGTACAGAGTCGAAAAAATACCGACCGGCCAGGGAAGAACGGATGTTTGGAACGCCGAAGTATGAGACGCACGTTGAAAAGGCGTCCTTGACCGGAGTCCTTCAGGTACGTCACAATGCTGACTATTGGCGCATGTTCGCGCAGAAGGCGTTTCTCGTCGAGCCAGGTATCCCCGGGTCGCTTTCCATCTACGGTGATGACCCGCAAGATCACACTCGATTAGCAGAGGAAGTATGTGGTGAGATCTTAAGGCGGTATGTCCCAGGAGATCCGGATCTGTACGCATGGGATCGCAAGCCTGGGGTGTACAACGACCTTTTGGACGCGGTAGTCGGGTGTTATCCCGCCGCCGTGAATTTGGGGGCAACCCCGCCAGGACAAGAACAACCAACACACAAACGCAGGCGCCGCCGGACGCGGCGTGTCGGAACGGCGCCAACAATGAGAACGAGGTACTAACGATGGACAAGCTATGCAAGGACTGTCTCTGGTGGACAGGCGACAAGGAAGAAATTAGACGGCGAATTGAAAAAAGCGACGGCTCTTGGATGTGGCTTGTCGGCAAGTGCAGAGTAAATCCCCCAAGCGCCAAGCCGCACGACGGCCGGAGCGAGTGTGGAAGCGAGTGGCCAGTGACAGAGGCCGTTGACTGGTGTGCGGTGGTGCGAAGCGGCATTGAGTGCGCTGAGCCTCATCCCGCCGCGGCCAAAAAGCACGAAGAACTCCAGGAGTTTTATGAAGAGTGTGTAAACGGCATAGTCGCGGCCCTCGGCCCAAATAACTAACGTTAACCAAGGAGAGACCCATGCCTGATTACAGCAACCTGACCAACGAAGAACTTGTCGACTTGCTTCGGCACAACGGACTGGCGTTGGCAAGCCTGAAGTGGAAGCGTGAGACGCTGGAGAAGCACGCGACCGAACGTGGATTAACGTCCATGGCCAAAACGAATCCTGCGTATTCGCACCCGACAAAGGTGCGGTGCACGGCGCAAATCGCGTCGACGTCGTATCCGGGGTTCTTGAACGTTACCGACACGTGCGACGCAATCATGAAGCCGGAGCGCTATGTTCCGAACACCGATGGCCGGATCAAACGTTTCGTATGCCCACGGTGCAACAACCGCCGCAACATCAGCGGCACGGAGGTCTAAGATGAACATCGTAGCATTCACACAGGCGTCAGGGTTTGCCAAGCACTGCCCGTGGCCACAGATCGCTCTGGAGCCCGGATGCGTGGGAGAAGACGGTTGGCAACTTGCCGACGTGCTGCTCATTTGCCCGGAAAGGCTTGACGACGAGACGCATATTGCCGTTGATGAACTTGTCAGGGAGGCTCAAGGTCAGAAACAGCCGGTTTTGTTCGCCACTCACAAGGGCTTGGTCCATTATCGCTACTGCTACTCCAAAGCTAATTACGTCACGCACAGCAAAGAAATGGAGGATTGGCCCAACTTCATTTACTACGTGCCGCTTGCGTTGGAGCCTGGGACCAGCACTGTAGCGCCGCCGCCGTTCGACTACATATTTATCGGCGGCAGAAAGGACCGCGACTTTTGCATGGCTTACGAGGCTGTTCAACTGTTGTTCGATCGCATAGACCTGAGAAAGCTTAAGGTACTCGTTGTCAGCGACAAGCTTCCTGGCGAACTTGGATCAACAGAACACATCATCGCCCGCGACACCCCAGTGGCACTGAGTGTGTATCGAGAACTGATGGAGAATGCGTTGGCGACATTGGTTCCAGTCATCCCTGGCCACCATTCACATGGACACAGCGATTGCGTCAGGTCGCTACAGGCGGCGACGCCCGTGGTCGTGACCAAAGGCGCGTCCTGTGACGACTACGTCGAGCCGGGCGTCAACGGCGTGCTTGTGGACTTCAATGCGGAATCAATGGCGATTGGGCTTGAGTACTGCATCAACCACATTCAGTACGCTCACAGCTATGACAGGTACGACTACCGCACGTACATGCAGCGGATTGCATGGCTTGCGTACAAGATTGTCGAGGAGGCTTAACGATGATCAAAGAACTGATGAGGCGCGCCAACATTCCGCAAGATCGGATCAACATCTCGTTTCAGCGCATGGCCAAATTTCTGGAACGCAGCGCTCAAGCAGGCACAAGAGAAGCCAAGGTATTTGAGCGCCTCGGCTTGCAGTATGGCAACATCATCAGGATGAATCCTGACCAACAGTTCATAGCGATTGGCAAAGCCATTGACGGCTTCACGAATGGCAAAGAACGCCTGGCTCTAGCCAATGCCATTTATGGCCGTGGCGCCCGCGACGTGCTCAATATGGTTCGGGCTGTTTGATGCAATCGTAGCTAAGGGCCAGAAGGAGAACTAGTTATGCAAGAAAAAATAGACAGGTTGATTGATGAGATTCGGAAAATTCACGACCTTGTCCCGCCGGATAAATTGACGGACGCAATCACAGTAGAACTCAACATATTGGCGGTGACGGCAAAAGTATTCCGCGAGTATTGCGAGGTGCTTGAGAAGCTTCAAACGCGCCCAATGCAGGCAGAATCCAAATGGGAGCTTGGATTCCGCACTATGTGGATACGCGTGATGGGAGAAAAGACGCCAATGTCCGGCACGGTGGCGGAGGCAACGCGGAAGATGCTGGAGCAAGTCGAAACAGACCAGGAGATAGTAGCACCATGATCTGTGAAATATGCAAAGTCGACGAAAAGGACTACTACAAGCGGCCAAAACCGTGTCCGGTGTGCGGCACAAAGGCTTGTGGTTACTGCATCAACTACCATGCCGAACTGGTCAAAAGCAACGGGCATCGCGGATACGCTTGCGTGAACTGCAGCGGAACAAGCGGCCAACTAAAGCGGCCCGAAACCGCAAGATCTGTGACGCAGCACGAACCACAAGAAAGCACGCACCGCAAAGACGGCGTCAAGGTTACGCACGGCGATAAGCTGTTCATTTCTCTGAAAACCGGGCAGATAGAGGATATCATCCGCAACGTGACAATCGTGGATAAACAAGAAGCAGCGCAGGTAGATGCATGGGCGTGGCGCAACTTAAGTTGTACGGACATCCCAATCCAAGGAGAATGTTGAAGGCAATGAAACGTAGGACCTAGCCTCAAAAACCCAGAAAGACGCAAAATATTGCACCTTAAAGCGCGGAGCACCTTGAAGCTCCGCGCTTTCGTTTGGTATAGGTAAGCATATCAACACGCAAGCTGACGACTACCGAACGGGAGGCAATATGGCAATCCGCACATCGAAGGCCAAGAAGGTGAAAGACCGGAACCGCGAGGTGGAGTACGAGTCAATCGACGACGAAAGAGTGCGCGAACGGATCATCCAGAAAGCGGCAGGATCGCGCAAATCCTTCACCAGAGGCATACCAAGACGATGAGTTGGTTTAACGCGCTCAATCCATTTGCTTCCACCCCGCCGCCGAAACCCGCCAAGAAGAAACGCCCGCCAGTTGAAGTGCGGCAGACCAAAGAGTTCTACGACCAATTCGGCCACAGGGTGGCGGACATTGCTTCAGAGCAAGGGATGGGCTACGGCGACACGACCGGCGACGCAGAGTCGCGATATGACCGTCAGCAGTTGGCCGGCTTGGAACGCCAGATCTACGACGAAAACGGCGTCTACGCAGCCATGAAGGACAACGTAGTGCGGAACCTTCTTGGCGCCGACGGCCTTTCGTTGCAGGCGCGGACGGGCGACGAAAGGACGAACGAGTTGATCGAAAAGGAACTATGGCCAGAGTTCTGTGATAATCCTGAATACTCGGACAGGTGGAAATGGTACGACATCGAGGAAGGCTGCATCAAGGAGATTCTTGGCGTTGGCGACGGCGGACTGGTCAAGCTTCGCAACGGCCAATTGCAAGCCATCGAGAATGAGCGAATCAACACCCCTACCAATGACCAATGCTCCGTATTGACGTCCGGCGGCAAGATCGAGCAAGGGGTTGAAATGACCAAGGGCGGCAAGGTGATCGGCTACTGGATCACGAATCCGACCTTGGACGGCTTCAGCAGCGCCGGAGAAGGCAGGCGAATTGACAAGAACGACTTCATCCACTACCACGGCCCGATTCAGCGGTTTTCCAGGACGCGCAATTATCCGACGTGGATTCAGGTCATGTCGCTGATTTGGCGCCTTGACGACATCCTGGACAGCGAGGCCCTGGCGTGGCAACTACTGTCGAAGCATGCAATGGCAGTCAACAAGCAAGACGCCGACCTTGACTCTAAAGACTTATCAACTCCCGATACAAACGATAACGCCGACGACGGATCGGTGTCGGACCGGGTGACCGAGCATAAGGGCGGCCTGTTCTTCTGGGGCGAGCCGGGAGAGACCATCTCCGGCATTGACCGCAATTTGCCAGGGAAGGACTTCCCAACCTCTGTCCGCACATTCTTGCAGTTGTTCGCGATGCGCATCGGTCTGCCGCTGGAGATTTTGATGCTGGACTGGTCAAAGACCAACTTTTCTTCAGGCAAGGCTTCGTTGAACCAGGCAACCAACATGATTCGCCGGTTCCAGATGAACGGGCTCATGCGGCAGGTCAGCGCGCCCGTGTACTTGTGGAAGGTCCGGCATTGGATCGCACAGGGCAGGCTGAAAGAGACCGATACGATTTTCAATCACGAGTGGTTCCCGCCGGCGTTGCCGTGGATCGACCCCAAGGAAGACGCGTTGGCCTGGGGCGTCCAGATCGATCGTGGCCTTGTGACCTACTCCGCCGCGTTGAAGCACCAAGGCAAAGACATCAAGACAGAAAACGAAGAGCGCGAGAAGGACATCCGAGCCGCCATTGAGCGATCACAGAAGATCGAGGAAGAGACGGGCGTCGCGGTGTCGTGGAAAATCTTTGCTGGATACATTGAAGGCAAGACAGAATCGGCGTTCAGCAAGCGCGACGAAGGCAACGCTGACGAGGGCGCTGACGAGGACAAGCCTGAAGACGACGGCGAGAAAGAGGAGCCGGATACCGAAAAGCCTGAAGACGAAGACAGCGACGACGACAAGGAAGAGATGGAGTACATCAACGGCGCGGTCTATGAAGATGAGTCGGGCCGAGTGTTCCGGTGCGAAAACGGCCAATTGGTCTTGATCAATGAGTAAATACCAAAGAGTCAAGTTAAAGACTGTGAGCGTTCCGGAAGACTTCGAGGACCGTCCAGGCGTGCATATCCTCAAAGACGGCAAGAAAGGCGACCCCGGCCCGGCGCCAGAGCACCAAACGAATGACGACTCAATCCGGTTTCGGAACCCTGACGGCACGTGGGGGAAGTGGCTTCTCGTCAAGGGCACTGACGGTGAACACGGCGAGACGCCAGACCACGACTGGAAAGACGGAAATCTTCGGTTTCAAAACCCTGACGGCACGTGGGGAAAGTGGGTTCTCGTCAAAGGTACCGACGGTGAAGATGGCGAAGACGGCGAAGATGGCGAGGACGGCGAGGATGGCAAGCCGCCTGAGCATCAGATCAAAGACGGCAAGATCCGGTTCCGGAACCCTAATGGCACGTGGGGGAAGTGGCTTCAGGTCACCGGCAAGCCCGGCAAAGACGGCAAGCCGCCGGCGCACGAAGTCAAAGACGGTAAAATCCGGTTCCGCCAGCCAAGCGGTGAATGGGGGAAGTGGCTGACGGTCAAGGAGGCTGCCGACATCGTAATTAACGGCGGCGGCGGCGGGCAAATCGTATCGGCAGAGCTGAGTCAAATCATTGAGATGCGTTGTTTGCGCAAGGTAGGATACAACACGCATTACGGCGAACTGGGATACGCAGGCGGCGGAGACGATCCAACGCAGATCGACGTATGGACTGACGCCGGCAAAGCAACAAAGCTGTTCGAAAAAACCATTGCGTATACTGGCTCGAACGTGACACAGACAGTCACTTCCGACATCGTGACCGGCAAGACGCTTACCACGGATTTGACATATACGGGATCAAAGGTGTCCACCTTCACAGAGGTGCTGTCATAATGGCAAAAAAACCAGGAAACGGTAGCGAAGACAGATTCAAGGAAGTCGACATCATCACCTACAAGGGCAAAAAGTACCTGATCGACTTTAACAAGATGCAGCTTTACAGCTTCGACTACCCGTCATCGTTGCGTAGGTTAAAAGCGGCGTTGAGGAATCCGAAACTTGCGCCGCGGATGAAACGCCCGAGCAACAAGCATATGGAAGCGTTGGTCAAAAACAGCAAAGTGTATGACCCGGACATACACAAGTTTGAGGATGAGTAGATGGCAGTAACGATTCCAACAGCAGTAAATGACAATACTACAAATCCAAATACAAGAGAACGCCAAACTGTTGGTACGGTAACCGCTGGTATTAAAACCAACGGGAATATTCCAATTTCGCTAGACGCTGGATCGACACAAGTTGGCAATGGAGATACAGGTGGGTTCACATTTAATTTTGACGAGGCCGACGGTGCATCATCTAGTTCACTGACATACGACGTATCTTCTGAAACTAAATTGTTAGTTTGTTCATGGCAGTATAACGCTCCCAACCGACTAGATATAGACACATTGGCAAACGGTGGTATCGAGTTACGCTTAGTTACTGGCACGGGAGACAGTAATTATAGGTCATTCTACATATGTGGAAATGACACAGCAGCAGGAAAGTATCAACAGGGTGCGAATGCGTTTGTAATTGACATGAATGCAACAGCGGATCACCCCTCTGACCCTTCTGACACAGGGACATATGATAATACAGATGTGCAATGTTGGGGATGGATAGTAAAGGGTGCTAACGTTTACGGTTCTAATTATTTTGGCTTCCATCAAAAATTACATATTTTCGACACTGATTTAAACGGAGCAAACATAGTAAAGTTTACAGGAACATCAGACTTTGACGATATTATAGAAGCGGTGACAGGGACATCACAGGCGACAGCGATAGGTAACTGGGTTCAAAAGATTGGATCAACGTATAATATTCCAGTAGCCTTCCAAATTGGTGATGCTTCAACAGCGACTAATTTTGATGATAATGGAGTGACAGTAATAACGCCAACTAATGCAACATCGGACGACCCAAGATATAGATACACAGCGCAGGGATTAAGAGTATATGTTAGATTGAGAGATAACGCAGCAGATGACTGCGTGCTAAGTGGAACGTATTCATGGGGGGTAGCGTCACCTTGGGATATGGATTTTGATAACGCCGCATCTGTAGATATAACCGGAGCTAAATTCAATGGCATGGGAAAGTTTACGGTAGGTGGGTCGGTTTCAGGTGCTGCTACATTTACCCTCAACGGAACATCGGTTGTGGAAATAAATGGCGCTGACCTAGATGGGTCGACGATTAACGGTGATTGTGATTTGGTATCAAACGCAGTAACCACGTTAACTGGATTTACGATAACAGGGGCGTTAGATTTTGATACGGCTGGAACATATACGCTAGATAATTGCGATGTTGATGAGGTGACGAATTCAAGCGGTGGAGCGGTAACCGTTATTCTAACAAACGGCTCGACAACACCGACTAATACAGGGCCAGACATCACAATCCAGCAGATTGTTACGCTCACCGTCTCCGATGCAATTGACGACACAGCCATCCAGGTCTACAACGTGACCAAAGACGCGCAACTTGATTACGAGGCGGCAGTGTCAGGCGGTAGCGGTTACTCACTGGAGCTGGACATTGCTTCTGCTGGAGTAGATGTGTCTGATGTGATCCGCGTCCGAGGCACGTACCAAGAAGGCACAGCAGCCAAGTTGCCAGTCCAGGTGACTGCTACGGTCACGTCTAGCGATCTGGCGTTGACGTTAGATCAGGAAGACTGGGATGTCTACAACGATTACGGCGCGGACGGATCGACGATGGACAGCGGCAGTGGTGGAGAGTTTTCCTGGGACGGTCTTAATCTCGAAATCGACATTGACGATCCGGACAACGAAACAGTAGGGCAGAGAGTCGGCGCGTGGTATGCGTACTATATCACGACGGAGGACGGCATTGAAAACATGTACGGCATGCTGGACTGGGAATCATTCAATTCGATCAAGATTATTACCGCAGTAGGTAACCTCAAACTGAACAATGCCGATGGCGTGAATCCTCTGATTATTTCCGCGTGCAGGATCTACGCAGACGACGGCAGTTGTGTGCTGGCGACAGGGACGTCGATCCAACTGGATTATGATCCTGTATACAACATCAGCCAGGATGCCCTAGAAACAGACGTGGCAGCGATCAAAGCCAAGACTGACGATTTGACGTTTACGGGGAACGACGTACACGCCACGCTGGACGGGGAAACGGTGACAGCGTCGAGTGTGACCGACAAGACCGGCTACAGCATATCCGGCACGCTCCAAACCCTGGATGCACTTGATACCGCGATAGATGGCGCATTTACCGAAATAAAAGGCGCGACGTGGAGCGACACAACTGACACGCTCGAAGATATCCGTGACGCGGTCGACACAAAAGCCAGCCAATCCAGCGTTGACACGGTCGACGGGAACGTCGATTCAATCCTTGAAGATACCGGGATTACACTACCCGCGACGTTAACCACGATTGAAGGAAAAATTGATACGGTCGACACGAATGTAGATTCGGTGCTTGAAGACACCGGCACAACTATACCAGGAACGCTGACTACCATCGAGGGCAAGGTTGACACGGTGGATACAAATGTTGACGCTGTCCTCGTCGATACGACCCGCGTTGACGGGCTCATTGAGGATTCTGGCGGCGACAGGTTCACCACCAAAGCCTTGGAGCAAGCCGCGGCAGGTTCAGGGTTGTCAGCGCAGGAGGTCCGCGACGCAATGAAGCTTGCGCCAACAGTTGGCGCTCCGGCCGCGGGATCTGTCGATGAAGCGCTAGATGACATCTACACGGACACCCAACGCGTTGACGGACTAATTGAAGACGACAGCGGCGACCAGTTCACAGAAAAGGCTTTGTCACAAGCCCCCGGCGGCGGTGGCGTTACCGATGCCAATCTTGTCAGCGTCGGCGGAACGGCGGTGACAGATCCAGCAGATCTCAGAGCAAAAATCACCCTAGGTATATAGGTACATCATGAAGACACTCAGATTCCAAGAAGGCTCGCAAGTCCAATTCGAGAAGCAAGACGACGGCGGGCTGCCGAAATTTTCGATGCTGGGGTATTCCGGCAAGGCGATGCCAACGCCGTTCGGCAAGATCGTCATCGACTTGGCTGGCATGAAACCGCGAAGCAAGACGACGCCGGTGTTTCAGCACCATGACAGAGAGCGGATTGTCGGCCATTCGGAGAATCTAACGATTGACACAAAGGTTGCGCTTCAAGGAATCGTATCCGGAGTGGGCGAGGCAGCTGTCGAAGTGCAGCAAACATCAGCGAACGGGTTTCCCTGGCAGTCGTCGGTTGGCGTCGACGTGCTCAAGCTGGAAGACATGAAAGCTGGAGATACGGAAGAGATCAACGGCTACAAAGTCAGCGGCCCGGCACTGGTCTTGCGCAAAACGGATCTTAGCGAGATTTCATTCGTCCCTTTGGGAATGGACAAGCACACGTCCGCTGCAGTCAATTTTTCCGAAGAACTTTCACACGAGCTGGAGCAACTTCTTGCGACAGCAAACGAACCCAACCCGCAGGAGGCAGTAATGCCGGAAAACACAAACGAGCAGGAATTCAGCAAACAGCTCGAAGACGCAAAGCATGCCGGAGAACAGCAGGCTGCCGAGCGGCTCAAGGGATTGCTTGAGGAATTTCCGCAAGAGTTCGCGTTCGATGTATACGATCGCGGTCTGTCCGTAGTCGAGGCGAAGGCCGAGTACTACGATAAGTTCTCCAAACCCCGCTTTGTCGAGCTTGAGGCCAAGATTGCTGAGCTTCAGGCGCAAGCGCCGGTTGCCGCCGAAGGCACTGACCCGGTTGAGTATGTCGAGGCGCCAAACGTCGCAAATGCTCAGGTGGAGTTTGACGCCAAGCTGGCAGAATTCCGCCGCGAAGGGCTCGACGAAGGTGACGCATACCGCAAGGTCTGCGATCTCTATCCGGCGCTCGCCGACAAGGCGTTCGGACTGAACGAGTAACCATCCAAAAAACGGAGAAAAGGAAATATGTCCTATTCGCAAAACTTTCCGACTGTCAGCGTTGTGCTTGGCGAAGCCGTCACGGCCTTGCATAGCTTGCTCAAGCTGAACAGCTCGGGCGTTGCCGTCCTCACGACTGGCGTTGCCAGCGAAGACGGCCATACGATTGGCACGGCGCTGGAGACAGGCAGCATCGGCGACACGATCGCCGTGCGTCACTTCTCGAATCCGACAAAGAAATGCGTCGCCAACGGCGCGTTCTCCAAAGGCGCCCGCGTCTACACCTTTGCCAATGGCGAAGTTGACGACGTGGCGACTTCGCTGCAGGTCGCCGGTGTCGCCATGGAGGCTGCAACCGCAGCCGGTGACGTCGTCGAGGTCATGACCATCGCAGGCGGCGAAGACGCCCTGACCTAGGCTCTCCCTTCGGGGCTAGGCTTTGGCCGGCCGAAGAGCAGTTACTCGGACTGCCTGCCCCCTTCAATCATTTCCGAGGCACAATACTCCGGTCCGGGTACGGAGTGACAAACTGGAGAAAATCCAATGCCAGTAAGTTACTCAGGAACAATTCCTGCTCCATGGCTCGCAAGGGCTATGTACCAGTTCGTGCCGGACCAGAACGACTATGCCGCGTTCAAAGTGGCGAAGATGCTCTTGTCCATGAACAAAGAAGGCACGCTGTCGCAGATCACGCGTGAGACGCTGGCCGGCAACGGCCTGACCACACGCCGCGCCCCCGGTGCGGTGTATCATCGCAGCGACCTCGGTATGGAACCCGTCGCGTACAACGTGCTCGGTTACGGCGAAGAAGTGACGGTCCCGGAAGAAGACATTGCGCTGTACGGCAGCGTCATGAACGCGCAACGCGCGGCTGCTGCACGTCTACGCAACGTGCTCTTTACCGACCTCGAACTCCGTATGAAGACGCTGATCTTTGATACGAGCACCTGGACCGGAGCGTCCCTGTTCACCGACAACTCGAGCGCGCCGTGGGACACGGCTGGTTCCGACGCGATCACCCACATCAAAAACGCCAAGCAAAAGGTCAAGGACAATACGGGGATGAATGCGAACGCACTCATCCTTGACGAGGTTCAGTTCAACAATCTCGTCTATGTCAACACCGCAATCAAGGGGCTTTTGAGCGGCTTAGCCGTGCCTACGCCGGACGCGATTCGCACCGTGCTCAAAAACCTGTTTGAGCTTCCACACATCATTGTCTGCGGCGCGCGCTACAATGCGGCCAAGGAGGGCCAGGACGCCAGCATGTCCAGCATCTGGGGCGACGACTATGCCATGGTCGCCCGTGTTGCTGAGACCACTGACCCCGCAGAGCCATGCGTGGCCCGCACCATCGCCTGGCGCGCCATGGGGCCCGGTACTGACATGAAATTGTCAATCTACAAAGAACCCCAAACCACGTCGCAGGTTATCAAAGCCGACATGTACCTGGATGAGATCGTTTGCGATGCCGCATTCGGTCATCTGATGCAGATCGACGCGTAACACGCCATGGTTCCCCCCGGTCACGGGTCGGGGGGAACCGGGTAGCCAGGAGAACAGCATGATAGAGAACGTCGCGACAAACACATACCCGATTGTGTTTCATGCGCCAGGGTCGGCACGCAAGAAACTGACGTGGCGGGGGATCAGGCGTTACACCCAAGAACGGATACAGCACATCAACCCTTACGCCGCAATTCCCGTGCCGTCGTATGCCATCATCTCCTGGTCGAACCGGAAGAAGGGTGAGACGTGCTTGGAACAATCGCTGGAGAATTGGGGGATTACCCCGTCAACGCTGCCAAAGAAGGGGGCCAAACAGACGGGCAACAGATTTTACGTTCTACGCAAACGCGTGAAAGACTGGGTCAATCGCGAACACAAGGTGGCATTGACCAAGTCAATCCTGGAGAAGCTGGACGTCCAATACGTCATTGGGCTCGACGCGTTTGACGTGGTTCTGGCCGCGCATCCGGACGAAATAGTCCGTCGGTTTGTGGCGTGGCCGTACATCAGTCAAGACGGGTCTTGCCCGCAAATGCTGTTCAACGCGTCCGTGGTCAGGTTTCCACAAGACGAGACGATGCTCAAGGCGTGCGACGAGATGGAACGGCACATTGTCGAGACGCGCCGCCATCTGAACGCAGGCGTATGGATAGCGTCTAAAGAATATGCGGTTGACTTCTGGAACGCCGTGGATGCTGTCGGCATGGGCGAGTTCAAGAAGTGCAACCGGCGTTCTGAGCAAGCGGCGGTTCGGTATGTCGCCCGCAGCGACGATCACTATCCGGACGTTCAGATTGACCGTCATTGCCGGATCTTCCAGCACATGACCTTAGCAAGGCTACAGATGCAATGAGCAAAATCTACATAGACCTTGGCGCCCACGTAGGGCGAACAGTAGCGGCCGCGCTGGCTCGCGACTTTGACGAAGTCTATGCGTTCGAGCCCAACCCAGCAGCCCTGGCGCATTCGCATTGGGAACGGGTGATTAACGACCCGCGCCTGACGATTGTCGACTCGGCCGCATGGATCAAGGACGGGTACATGCCGATGTATCGCGAACCGCGAATCCATTACGAATGCTACGGCGACTCCCAGGGCGCGACGTTGGTGGCCGGCAAGACATCCGGCGGCATCTCGTATACGGATGGGTCGATCGAGATATCGACAATCGATTTCCCGGAATGGATCAACAGCCACACGACCAACGGCGACCGGGTGACGGTCAAGATGGACATCGAAGGCGCCGAGTACATTGTTCTGCCTGCATGCATCGAGCAAAAGGCGCTTGAGTCTGTTTCGCATTTCTACATTGAGTTTCATCGAGACAAGCTTGAATTTGAGACCGGATGCTATCGGCGTGCGCAACAGATCGAGAACAACTTCCGGCATTACTGCCAAATCAACGACATCAACCTCGAAGAGGCGACGCACTAAATGGCATGGTCTGATCTCATCACCGACATGAACGACACCGTCAAAGACGAGTTTGGCGAATCCGCTTCGCACACGACACAGGACGGCAATACCGTCACGGCCATAGCCGACCTGGTGATCGAGCGTCTTGGCGAAGATGGCCGCGCCATGTGCGACATTGACTCCGCAGACGTCGCGACGCCAGGCATTGGCGATCTTGTGGCGGTTGGCGCCGAGTCATGGCGGGTCTATGACCGGAGCGCCTTGGGCTCGGGCTATTGGCCGTGCGAGCTTCGTCAACTGTCTGAGTGGACCCAATGCACGGTCCACACGTACAACCGCACGTCAAACGCGTGGAATGCTGCCGCATCGGCCACGCTTTGGATGCATGTATCAGTAACCCAGGACGCCGAAGACTTCGACTTGTCGGCCGGGATGACGACGGTGGAGACGTTTGAAATCGTGGCGCCGTACAACGCCAACATCCTGAAGCGGTCGCGGATCAAGTGGGGCACGCGCTATCTGTATCCGACGTCTGTCATACCTGACGACTCGAAGACGTTGCGCATGAGCATCACAGCACAGGAGCAAACAGCGTGATTCAGGTAGTTGCAACTGTAGACCCAAACGATATGCGCAAGCTGTTCAGCACGTTCGATATGATCATGGAGCACACCCGCAAGAAGTTCCCGAAGCTCCTGAAACAAGCCATGCGCTATGCTGTGATCTCGGCTGCAAAAGCAACGCCCCCGGGGCATAAGGCCGGCAAGGTAAAAAGCCTTCCTGTAAAATACAGGAAACGCCCGATTGAGAACATCCCGAAACCCAAGGGCGCATGGTACTACTACGTCGACAAGAACGGCAAGACACAAGTGTTCAAGACGCCGGGCGTATTGACGGCGGACGCTGTGAAAAAGATCCGCAAAAAGGGCAAAAAAATCAAACGCATGAAGAAGGGCATCAAGTTCTGGTCCAAGCGCAAGAAGAGCTGGGACTATTATCCCTTGATCGACACCCGCGGCAAGATCAAACAGATCCGGGCAACGGACCGCCGGGTCCGGATACCATACGCCGGCGCTGCCAAAGCAGGATGGCGCAAAGCCTTGCGCAAATTGGGGAATGCCCAAGGTGGGACCGGCGCCGACTTGGGAATGGCCGAGCGCCGGGGCCGGGACATCAACCAGACTACAATCAAAGACTTTCAGAACATCGTGACGAACTTGGTATCTTACGCGCCAAAGACGGCGCCCAACTCAGCCCGGATTGGCCTGAAGCTGGGCGGCAACCGTCTTCGCGGGGAATTCGTCAAGTCGTATCAAAAGAAGCTCGCCAAACTGCAAGCCAGGAAGTAGAATGCCAAACAACATCGAAGCACAAGTCACAGCCGGCATCATCACAATCGCAAAGGCGAGATCATACATCTCGACTAACTCGATTCCGGTCATCGACTCGCTCGACCAGCTCACGGACAAAGACGCCGTCTTCATCACGGTCCACGGCAACCCGCATGAACGCGTGGCGCCCAATGAGGACTACTACTTTGTCGAGGTCGACGTCATTGCCGGCACTGTGCTCAAAGCAGATCCGGACGCTGACCAGCTCAAACCGCTGGCATATGAGTGTCAGGCGGTAGTCAACAACCTCACCGCCGCCGCGTTGGCCACACAGACCGGGTTGACCATCGACGGCATCGTGCCGATGCAAGGCGCTGAGTCGGAATTGAATGACGACGTGGTTCTCCTCTTTTCAGCCAGGGTGAAGGTTGCCCTGACGTTTACATACACCTAATCTAACGAAAGGAGTCTGATCATGGCCTTTGGACTCGACGCAGGCATTAGCAGAGAAACCTCATGCACCGTGCAAACCGCCCAAAAACCCGACGAAATCGGTACGATCACCGAAGTCAAGACATACGGTGGCACCAAAACGACCACCGAAGAAGTGTTTTCGTCGTCGTTTAGCAACGTAGCCCTCAATGGACAAACCGGCAGCGCTGGAACGCCGGTGTATACCGAACACACGCTCATCGAGTCCAATGAGGACTACGCCAAAGAGCGAAAGGTGTCAATGGAGCCGTTGCCCGACCCGGTTTAAGAAGGACCGTACCAGGAGAGATCGCATGCCACAGTACACCCCAGGCCTAGAGAAGGTCTACCCGGTCACCGTACCGGCCGACCTACTGCGAACCAAATACTACGACGGCGACGGCGAGATCTTCTCAATGCTGGGGGCTCCGCTGATAGTCGAAGAGCAGCACATCCCGGCTCCGTCTCTTGGCGTGTGGTCTCTCCTGGAAACGTTCAACTGCCCCTTTGTCAACAAATTCAACGAAGCCTTGCCGATGGACGCATGGCGGGCAATGTACATCAACGAATACAGAGCGGGACATCCATGGAAATGGTGGCGGCCCAACGCGGTCGAAGAAGTACGGCAATGGGTGACGGACGAAGGGCCGGAGACGTTCGACGTCAACGACAAGAAAACATGGAAGCCGTGGGATCACAAAGTGTACCGATACGCCACAAAGCTCAAGTTCGACATCAACTACGTCGGGCACTACGAAGACATCCGACTATGGTTTGAACTGTCCTTCAACGGGTACGAAATGATTCCCAAAAGCGCTGGCGGAGGGAGCGCCTATTGGTTCGGAGCCGAGACGCTTGCGTCAATGATGGCAGCGATCGGCGCGTGTACCAACTGCACGCCTCACCAGCTTCTCTGGGAAACGCCGATGTGCAGCGTTGGCCATACTGCCGCACAGTTGATCCGTATCAACAATCCGAAAGCCAGCATTGCCCGGCCCAAGTGTCCGGATCACATCAAGCAAATGTTTGAGGAATGTATCGAGCGGGCAAAGCTCGGGCAGTTGCATCCGTGGCAAAAAGCAGAGCCGACGCAATACCCACTGGATCAACTTCAGGCATACCTCAATCCCGATCTGCCGGCGCACTATCGCAAGATGCAGAAAGAAGCCGCCGACCGCAAGCAGGAAGAAACCAAAGCCAACCGCAAACGCGAAAGGGGTCTTTAATGGCGAAACTTACCATTGATATTGGCGCACGGATCAAGCAACTCAAAGAAGGGATAAGCGCTGCAAAATCAAAACTTGGCACGTTTGCAAAGGACGCCAGGAACGCCTTGAATACCGTATCCGGCGGTGTTGGGTCGATGTTGACGGCGGCCGCATTGATGCGCGGAGTCAGTCAATTAATTGACTACATGGACCAAATCGGGAAATCAGCGCGAGCGCTTGGGATGACCGCTGAAGGGTACCAAAAACTTGCATTCGCGGCGAGGCGGGCAAATATGCCCCAAGATCGGCTCAATATGTCGTTTCAGCGCATGGCCAGGTTTCTGGAAAACAGCGCTCAAGCAGGTACAAGAGAAG
>Ga0272441_10003282_pt1 | contig 30926 bp, 23 predicted proteins | sample SSMProp6N_FD_193582 | JGI IMG/M metagenome (GOLD analysis project Ga0272441, IMG submission 193582) | Marine sediment archaeal communities from Little Sippewissett salt marsh, Falmouth, MA, United States - SSM-Prop-6N | ecosystem: Environmental > Aquatic > Marine > Wetlands > Sediment ... | reverse complement strand
TCGACTGGCTGCTCCTGACACACTGGCACCCCGATCACAGCCTGGAGCTGAACCGGCTCTGCGAAACGCTGCGGCGGTCATCGCGCCGGAGAGGCCGGGACAGCGGCCGCATCTCCACCTGGTGCCGTAAGGGAACGGGACGGTGGATCGAAAAAAACCATTCCTATGAGTGGCATCGCCACCTGCAGCCCTCTATCGATGACGAGATGCACCCCCCCGGCGTCCTGCTCCCTGCAGTTCCCCTGGCGCGGGATGATATCGGTATCACGCCCTTTACCGTTTCCCACGGCACGGCGGACATCGATCCGGTGTCCTACCGGAACGGGTATCCCTGCAGCGCCTCCTTCGTCGTCGAGTCGGGCGGCAAGCGGGCGGTACTCCTCTGGGATGCAGACAACAGCAACGACTGGATCGTCACGCCCCGCACGGCGGCTGAGGCGGAAACGGTGGAACGTATCTCCGGTGCCGACTATCTCTGTATCGACTGTCTCTCCTGGGATGTCGAAGAGGTACGGGGATACAACACGGGGCACCTGTCATTCCAGACAGTCAAGACATACGCCGCGGCCCTCAATCCCCGGCGGACCCTGCTCATCCACCTGGGGGGACACATGGGCACGGGATGGGACTGGAGCGATGCACAGTGGGAAGAGGCGGCCCGGAAGGAGTGGCAGGCAAAGTCCCTGCCGGGAACGGTGCACGTCCCTTCCATCGGCGCGGAATTCGGTCTGTAACATCGGTCATACAGGAGTAACCGCAACGACCCTCCTATGACAGAGGAATGAGCGATCATGTCGAACCCTCCCGTAGATGTATATGGTCTGGGACAGTGCTGCCTCGACTACATCGGTGAAATAGAGACACTGCCCCGTCCCGATGGCAAGGAGGAATTTTCCCGGTCAGTCCTGGAGTGCGGCGGGCCGGTGGCAACGGCACTGGTGGCGCTGGCCCGGTGGGGACTGTCCTGTCACTTTGCGGGCATCGTGGGAGACGATGTCTTCGCAGCCATGATCGAGGCGTCGCTCCGCCACGAGGGGATCGATACGGGCGGCCTGCTGCACAGAGGGGGCTCTTCCCAGTTTGCCTGTATCGCCGTCGAACCCGCCGCAGCGAGGAGAACGATCCTGTGGCAGAGACCGACGGGGGAACCCCTCCGCCCCGACGAAGTGGATACCGGTATCGTGTGCCGGGCCGGTGCGGTGTATACGGATGGTCTCTTTATCGATGCCGCCCTGCATGCCTGCGCCATTGCGAAGCGATCACATATCCCCGTCATCGTCGATGCGGGTACGCTCCGCGAGGGCATGCTTGATCTTGCCAGTCTCAGTGACTGTTTCATCGTCGCCGAAGGCTTCGCCCGGGATCTGACGGGAGACGATGATCCCGCTCGTGCCTGCAGGATGCTCGCCGCCTATGGACCCTCCGTCGTCGGTGTCACCCTCGGGTCGAAGGGGTATGTCGCCCTCGCGGGGGATCGACTGATCAGTGGGCGGGCCTATCCCGCCGAGGCCGTCGATACGACGGGGTGTGGAGACATCTTTCACGCCGGCGTCACCTATGGCATGATCAGGGGGTGGAGCATAGACCGAAGCCTCGATCTCGGGGCCTGGGCCGCTGCCGCCGTCAGTCTCGAGATGGGAGGACGTCGGGGAATTCCCTCCATCGAGGCCCTGCAGGAACGGGACGATGAGTGAACCGTCACCGCCGATGGAAAATAAACAATAGGAGCAGGCCGAGGGCCTGTGGTATACTGGTGCGGCAGTTCCCCGGCACACTGCCGGGGGTCGTAACCGAACCGGCTATTGCAGGAGAGGCAATGAAGCAATTTCTCATCGTCGCGATGATCCTTGTACTGCAGGCGGTCCCCGTCTCCAGCGGGACCGGCCCGTCGCCGGACCCCCTGGATACCTTCACGTCGCTCGTCACCGGCGACGGGGGACTGGCGCCGGAGGAAAAGGAGGCGTGGATCACACACGCCCGCCGGCACTTTGCAGACACACACTTCACCTTCAATTACGGCAGTGTGGTGTACCAGATATTTTCCCAGGCGCGATTTGACGAAGTGGATATGGAACGGGCCGCAGCGGTGGCCTTCACTGCCAGCGTCGCCATTGAGCGGGGCGGTCTGGAGCGGGAGGTCGTCGATCTCGCCCTCCTGGCCTTTTCCGTGGACCTCACGCCCGACGAGATCGGCCGCTATGCCGTCTCGATACACCGGTGCGACGGTGCCGGTGTCCCCCGCCCGGTGTCACGGGAGATAATCAGAAACGCCAGGACGGAGCACTGGTCACCGGACACCCTCACGGCCGTCACGGCGGGACTGGTACAGGCCGCGGCCGAGGGGCTGGATACGGAAAAGGTGGCCCTCTACATGCTCATCTCCGTGGCACAGCAACTGGGAACCATCGACGTGATTGTCAGGGACGCCCTGGCCGACGCCCGGAAGCGACGGGGGACAAAGACCCCGGCAGCGCCGCGTGAACGGAGGCCACCGGTACCGGCGGTGGCCCTCGATTATGACCGCTTCAGGGCATCCATCGAGTCCTTCCTCGGGACCCCCTATGTCTGGGGGGGTAATACGCGCCGCGGGGTGGACTGTTCCGGTTTTACCCGGCTGGTCATGAAGGAAAACGGGTACACCATCCCCCGCGTCAGTCGTGATCAGGCGCGGGTGGGAAAACCGGTGCGCCGGGGTGCATTGCAGCTGGGAGATCTCCTCTTCTTTGACACCCGGGGACTGGGAAGGGTCAGCCACGTGGGGATCTACCTGGGCGGGAATCTCCTTTGCCATGCGTCATCGAGCAAGGGGGTCACGCTGGTCCTCTTCAGCAACCGCTACTTCCAGTCCCGTTTCCTGTCGGCACAGCGGATCGTCAGGTATCTGGCGAGATGACAGAAGGGCGGGGTGGAAGCCCGCGGGGATAGGGGAGAGACTGACCAGCCGTGACCGAATTCGAAACCATACTCATGCAGGCCGCCGGGGAGATGGGCATTACCCTGTCGGAGAGACAGATCGGCAACTTTGTCACCTATCGCCGGGCCATGCTTCTCTGGAACCGGAAGATATCACTGGTCTCACTGAAATCTTCCACGGACCTGCCGATCAAGCACTGCATCGACTCACTGACGGCGTTCCCCCTGATCGGCCATGACAGCGTCACACTGCTCGATATCGGTTCCGGTGCCGGCTTCCCCGGCATCCCCCTGGCGATCATGGGGAGCACCCGAGAGGTCACCCTCGTCGATTCCTCCCGGAAGAAGACGTCATTTCTGCGGCAGGTGGCACAGCAACTGGACCTCACCGGAGTCACCGTCGTCACCGACAGGATAGAGAACCTGATGCACCACGACGGGCATCACGGCAGGTACGACGTCGTCATATCGAGGGCCACCTTCGGTCTTCCGCGCTACATCACCATGGCTGCCCCCTTTCTGTCCCCCGGGGGGACACTGATCGCCATGAAGGGACGGGGTGTGGACACCGAACTCGCGGCCATCACCGAACCGGCCACGGGGGCCGGTCTCGTCCTTGTCAAACGCCACGAAATCAATCTGCCGCTCATTGGAGACAGGAGAATCATCCTCGTCTTCAGGCGGTCTCACTAATCGTCAAAAGACAAATTATCCCTTCTAATGTTCACGCTTTTATGGTAGCATTGAAACGGTGCGCGGAGGGAGAAATTCTATCGTAACATGCGAAAAATTATATGCATAGCAAATCAAAAAGGGGGTGTGGGCAAGACAACGACGGCAATCAATCTATCGGCATCACTAGCAGCCGCTGAGAAGAAGACGCTCCTCATCGATTGCGACTCACAGGGCAATGCCACCAGCGGCATGGGGATAGAACGGGCAGGCGTTCAGGAACGAAATCTCTATCGTGCGCTGACCGATCAGATTCCCCTGCATGAGGCCATCGTCGACACACAGATCCCCACGCTCAGTCTCATTCCCTCGAACCAGGATCTCATCGGTGCCGAGGTAGAATTTGTCTCTTTTCCGGACAGGGAGCAGAAACTGAAAAGACTCCTGCGGGACATCGATCCGGCATTCGAATATGTGATCATCGATTGTCCCCCGTCACTGGGTTTTCTGACGGTAAATTCCCTGGTGGCGGCACAGTATGTGCTCATACCGTTACAGTGCGAATATTACGCCCTGGAAGGGCTCAATCTGCTGCTCAATACGATCAAGCTCGTGCAGGCCCGGTTAAACCCGTCGCTTGCCATGGCGGGCATAGTGCTCACCATGTTTGACACGAGGAACAGACTGTCCCATCGTGTGGCCGATGAGGTAAAACAGTATTTCGGTTCCAAGGTATTCAAGACGGTCATTCCCCGCAATGTCAGGCTGTCGGAGAGTCCCAGTCACGGCCTGCCGATCATACTGTACGATATCAATTCGCGGGGGGCGGTATCATACATGGAACTGGCCAGGGAAATCTTAACCAACGGGAGGATATAGATGTATAAGAAAACCCCTCTGGGCAGGGGACTGGGTGCCATATTCACCGATCTCGTTGATGACGACGACAGAGATACGACCTTTGCGACCTGCGGCATCGAGGAACTGACGCCCAACAGGTTTCAGCCGAGGAAGGAATTCGACGGCGGTGAACAGGCAAACCTCGTCGCCTCCATCAGGCAGAACGGCATTATTCAGCCCATCGTCGTCAGAAAGGGCGATCAGGGGTATGAGATCATAGCCGGCGAGCGCAGATGGCGGGCGGCACAGGCCGCCGGTCTCTCGGAGGTGCCGATCATCATCCGCAAGGCCGAGGATATCGACATAGCCGAACTGTCACTCATTGAAAACATACAGCGTGAGGAACTGAATCCCGTGGAAGAGGCCGATGCCTACCAGACGCTCCTGTCGCGGTTTCAGCTCTCCCAGGAGGAGATAGCCGACAGGGTCGGCAAGGATCGATCGACAGTGGCCAACACGCTGCGGCTGCTGCGGCTTCCCTCTGATGTCAAGAAGGCCCTGACACAGCGGCAGATCTCGGCGGGACATGCCCGCGCCCTCCTCTCGCTTGCCTCTGAGGATCGTCAGCTGTCACTGCTGGGCGAGATCCTGAAGAAACAGCTGAGTGTCAGGGAGACGGAACGGCTGGCGAAGAGACAGGATAGCCCGCCGGTGAGGGAGATCAAGGGGGAGAAAGCGGGATACATGGTCGACCTGGAAGAGCGGCTGTCAAAAAAATTTATGGCGAAGATCAACATAAAACCGTCGGGAAAGGGCGGTACCATTGAGATCAAATTCCTGTCCACAGAGGATCTGGAGCGGGTAATCAGCCTCATCATGACGGCAGAAACGACATAACGAGAGAGTAGTCCACAGTTGTTGATAGCACTGTGTATAAAGGTGACGTAATTGGAGACCATCTGGACGCAGAGCCGGAATTTTATCAGGGAACAGATAAGCCAGCAGAACTTTGAGACCTGGATCAACCCCGTCAGGATCCTTTCCATCGAGGGTAACACCGTATCCCTGTCTGTACCGAACAAGTTCTTCCGGGACTGGATCAATGAAAACTATCTCGATATTATCGACACCTCCCTGGCCCGGGTGCTGCAGACAGACGTTACCATCCAGTTTATCGTCGACCAGGCGCTCACCGACATACCAACGGCACCGCCGGAGCAGAACAATCACAACGGAACGCAGGGGCGGCCGCGCAAGATTCATCCCTCTCTCAACCAGAATTACAGCTTTGAACGCTTTGTCGTGGGTTCGTCGAACCAGCTCGCCCATGCCGCCTCACTCTCCGTTGCCGAACAGCCGGCCCAGAACTACAATCCCCTCTTCATATATGGCGGCGTGGGGCTGGGGAAGACCCATCTCATCAATGCCATTGGTCTCGAGACGATTTCAATCTTTCCCGCCAAGACAGTCGTCTATGTATCGGCCGAGGAATTCATGAATGAACTCATCAATTCCATCCGATACGACAAGATGCAGCTCTTCAGAGAAAAGTACCGGAAGATCGATTCTCTCCTCATCGATGACATCCAGTTCATCGCTGGAAAGGAACGGACGCAGGAAGAATTCTTCCACACCTTCAATACACTGCACGACTCGGGCAAGCAGATCGTCGTTACCAGCGACAAATTTCCCAAGGAGATAGATAAACTGGAGGGTCGACTGCGTTCTCGTTTCGAGTGGGGACTCATAGCGGATATACAGCCACCGGATGTGGAGACACGGGTCGCCATCATCGAGAAAAAGGCCTATGAAAACAATATCGCCCTGTCTGCCGATGTATCGCACTATATCGCCACCGTCGTCGATTCAAACGTCCGGGAACTGGAGGGGGTGCTGACGCGGATCTCCGCTTATTCCTCACTGACACATCGTGACATCGATACCAATCTCGCCCGCGAAGTCCTGATAAATATCCTGGACAGTGTCAAGCGAAAAGAGGTCACCGTAGAGGAGATCATGAAGAAGGTGGCCTCCAAGTGCGGCGTCAAGGTGGCGGACATCAAATCACAGAAAAAGAACAAGGAACTCATTCTTCCCCGGCAGATCATCATGTTCCTTGCACGCAAACTGACGGATAGATCCTTCCCCGACATAGGGGCAAAAATAGGCGGCAGGGATCATTCCACGATCATCTACGGAAACAACAAGATCAAGGCACTGATCAAGAGAGATGAAAAGGTAAATCAACTGGTGGAGGCAATAGAGGACTCTCTCACATAGGTATCAACACCTCAGTAACAGGGGTGTGTATAACAAAATGAATGATACGAGGGGATAAGCCTGTTTTTCAACACATCAACAGGCCTTACTATTACTACTATCTTTATGTAATATACAAAAATATATTATAGTAAGACAGGTGACGATATGGAATTTGTGATCAAGAGAAACATCTTTTTGGAGGGAATACAGAGAACACTGGGGATCGTGGACAGAAAGACGACGATACCGATTCTCAACAATGTCCTCATACGGGCCACCGGTGATAACCGGGTCAGGATTACGGCAACGGACAGAGAGATCGTACTGGTCGCAGAATACGAAGCCCAGGTTGCAGTGCCGGGGGAGATTACCATCGGTGCCAGGAAGCTCTTTGAAATGATCAGGGAGATCGAGGGAGAAGAGGTTCATTGTAAGAAACTGGAGAATGACTGGGTCAACATTACCTGTGAAAAGATTGTGTACAAGATACCGGGTATAGCCGCAGACGATTTTCCCGACATAGCCGACGAGGGGGACGGTACCTATTTCACGATGGAACGCGGTATCCTGAAGGAGATGATCAGGAAGACCTTTTTCGCCATATCGACGGATGAGATGCGGGTGAATCTTAATGGCGTCTATCTGGAACTGGAGGAACACCGGATCGGCATGGTTTCGACGGACGGTCATCGTATTTCCATTGCAAACATGGAGGTGGGGCAGGAGGTAACGGAAGAACAGCGGATTACCGGGATTATCATACCTCGCAAGGGGGTGAACGAGATCAGGCGGCTTGTCGATGACGGGCAGGAGTTTGCCGGGATCGGCGTGAGGGATGGCGCCTTTGTCCTGAAGCTGGATGATATGTTGCTGCGGATCAGCCTCATTGAAGATAATTTTCCCAATTACAAGCGGGTCATTCCCCGGGATCAGGGGATCGAGGTACGTGTTGACAGAAGGCAGATATTGCAGTCACTGCGGAGGATGGATGTCATGTCCAGTGAGCGGTACAGTGGCGTCAAGATCGAACTGACGGATAATAAAATGGTTCTGAATTCGACCAATCCCGATGTGGGAGAGGCAAATGACGAGATCGATATCTCCTCGGAGGGGGCGGCACTGGAGATCGGATACAATGTGAAATATCTGATCGATGCCATCGATGTCATTGATGAACAGACTGTTTCCTTTGAGATGCGTGACAATGAAGGGGCGGGTGTCATAAAGGCGGCGGGAACGGATGCATATATGTGTGTAATTATGCCCATAAAATTGAGAAGGGATTAACGTAGTTGTGTCGAAGAAGTATAGTGCAGACAGCATAAAGGTCCTGGGAGGACTGGAGGCGGTTCAAAAGAGACCGGCCATGTATATCGGGAGTACCGGTCAGGATGGTCTCCACCATCTCGTATATGAGGTCGTTGATAACAGTATCGATGAGGCGTCGGCCGGGTACTGCGACAAGATAGAGGTCAAGATACGGGTCGATAACAGTGTCACCGTCGATGATAACGGCAGGGGAATTCCCGTGGGACGGCATAAGACGGAAAAGGTCTCCGCCGCAGAGGTCGTTATGACAAAGCTTCATGCCGGTGCCAAGTTCAGCAGCGACAGTTACAAGGTGTCGGGGGGACTGCACGGTGTCGGTGTGTCTGTGGTCAACGCACTGTCTACCTATCTGGATCTGGAGGTTCGCGTCGATAACAAGTTGTACCGGCAGTCATACCGGCATGGGGTGCCGCAGGCGGCCCTGAAGGAAGTGGGGACGACCAAGAAGCGGGGCACACGGATAACCTTCATGCCCGATGCGGAGATATTTGAAGACGTAAATTTCATAGCCGACATCCTGGCAAAGAGGTTGCGTGAACTGGCATTCCTGAACAAGGGTGTGAGAATCGTACTGAAGGATGAGCGGAGCGATGCGAAGCATGAGTACTTCTACAAGGGGGGGATCATGTCCTTTGTGGAATATATCAACCGAAACAAGAAGACGCTCCACAAGAAGCCCATCTACATCAGCGGCGAAAAGGACGGCTGTGCCATAGAGGTGGCGCTCCAGTACAACGACACCTACATGGAAAATGTATTTTCCTATGCAAACAGCATCAACACCACCGAGGGGGGGACACACCTCATCGGTTTCAGATCGGCACTGACGAGGATCGTCAATAATTATGCGATCAATAATAATCTCATCAAGAACGGCAATGTATCACTGAGAGGCGAGGACGTACGAGAGGGGATCTCCTGCGTCATCAGTGTCAAGTTGCCACAGCCACAGTTCGAGGGACAGACGAAGACGAAGCTGGGGAACAGTGAAGTCAAGGGGCTCGTGGAGACTATTATTTACGATAAGCTGACGACTTATCTGGAAGAGAATCCCTCAGTGGCAAAACAGGTCATCGCCAAGTCAGTTGATGCCTCGAGGGCACGCGAAGCGGCACGGAAGGCACGTGAACTGACGAGGAGAAAGAGCGCACTGGAAGTGACGGCCCTACCCGGAAAGCTTGCAGATTGTCAGGAAAAGGACCCCGCCGAGAGCGAACTCTATCTGGTAGAGGGAGACTCGGCAGGTGGTTCGGCAAAGCAGGGGAGAGACAGGAAGAATCAGGCCATCCTGCCGCTCAGGGGAAAACTGCTCAACGTCGAGAAGGCACGATTCGATAAGATGCTCAATAACAACGAAATACGGGTCATCATTACGGCCCTGGGGGCAGGCATCGGAGAGAGTGAATACGATGTCACCAAGCTCAGGTACCACAAGGTCATCATCATGACCGATGCTGATGTCGATGGGTCACACATCAGGACGCTGTTATTGACATTCTTCTTTCGCCACATGAATAAGCTGATAGAAAAGGGATATCTCTACATAGCGCAGCCGCCGCTCTTTCGGATTGCCGAGAACAAAAAGGTGAGCTATATCCACTCGGAAGAGGAGATGGAGGATTACATCCTGCGCAACGGTGTCAGTAAGGTGCGCGTCGTACTGGGAGATGGCAATAAGATAACGGGCAACCGTTTGTTTTCACTGGTGAAAAAGGGTATCCGCCTCGACGACATCCTGGACAAGGTGGAACGGGGCGGAAAAGACAGAGAGGTGGTTCGACTACTGGCGGGAGACCCGGTACTGTCGGTAGATGATTTCCAGGATGACATGATACTCGCGCGGGTGGGGAAGCGAACAGGCAAGGCGATCGGAGAGGATCGAGTCACGGTGCGGACCGAAGAGGATCCGGAATATGGGGGATACAAGCTCTTCTTCGATATAAGCACCAATGGGTACAGTCATACCACCTGGATAGACAAAGAGATATTCAATCTGCCGAAGTTTGCCGAGGCGCGGGTGCTGAGCGAACAGATCAGTGTACTGGGAGAGGCACCCTATGTCGTCGAGATCAATGGCGGAGGAACTGAGAAGCAGCGGCAGGAGTTCGAAACAATAAAATCACTGATAGACCGCATCCTGGAGATGGGGAAAAAGGGCGTATCGACACAGCGATATAAGGGACTGGGTGAGATGAATCCCGATCAGCTGTGGGATACGACCATGGATCCGGCGAAACGGACTCTCCTCCAGGTCAGGATAGAAGACGCCATCGCTGCCGATGAGATTTTTACGACACTGATGGGCGATCAGGTCGAACCGAGACGGGACTTTATTTTCGAGAACGCACTCAAGGCATCAAACCTGGACATATAGGTGCACAGTGACGGGTGCCCTATCTACTCACTCATACCATCATCAAGACTGAGCGGAACAGTAGGGTCTATGGGGAACAGGTGAAGAGGCAGTCACCGAGCACTCAGCCGGGTTGAAGAGACCCCATGGAAGGGAAGGACCAGTCACAGGGGGAACCCGGGTCATCGTGATGCACGACGGGACCGGAATGGTATGGGAAGGGACATGCTGCCGAAGGGACGAATGGGAGGCTCCCTGCGCCACGGCGCGGGCGGGCACCGGAATATGGGAGATTGAAGCAGGAGGAATCAGAGGACATGGATCAGGTATACAGACCAAACATACCGGTCAGTATAGAAACGGAAATGAAGCGGTCATATATAGATTACGCCATGAGCGTCATTGTAGGCCGCGCCATTCCCGATATTCGGGACGGTTTGAAGCCGGTACACAGACGGGCGATATTCGCCATGTCAGAACTGGGAAACCGGTGGAACAAACCCTACAAAAAATCGGCACGAGTGGTCGGTGATATTATCGGTAAGTATCATCCCCATGGAGATTCAGCCGCATACGATACGATCGTCAGGATGGCACAGGATTTCTCCATGCGATATCCCCTCGTCGACGGTCAGGGGAATTTCGGGTCCCTCGATGGAGACCCGGCGGCGGCGATGCGGTATACCGAAATCAGAATGGAGCGGATCACGGAAGAGCTGATAGCCGATCTGGATAAGGATACCGTCGATTTCACGCCCAATTACGACGGTTCACTGGAGGAACCGAATGTATTTCCCGCCAAGGTCCCCCTCCTGCTCCTGAACGGTACATCGGGCATAGCCGTGGGCGTGACGAGCAATATTCCACCACACAATCTTCGAGAGATCGTCGACGGGACGATCGCCCTCATAGAGAATCCCGATATGTCCCTCAGTGACCTCATGCGTATCGTCAGGGGCCCCGATTTCCCCACGGCGGGGTATATCAACGGGCGAGAGGGAATCGTCGAGGCCTACCGGACGGGCAGGGGTATCATCCGGGTCAGGGCGAAGGCCATGATCGAGCGGAACGAGCGGAGTGACCGGGAGAGCATCGTCGTCACGGAGATTCCCTACATGGTCAACAAGGCCAGTCTAATCGAAAAGATATCGCAGCTCGTCAAGGATAAAAAGATCGGCGGCATTACCGATCTCAGGGATGAATCGGACCGGGACGGTATCAGGATCGTCATCGATCTGAAGCGGGATGAGGTGTCGGCAATTATACTCAACCAGCTCTACAAGCACACCCAGATGGAGTCGACCTTCGGCATCATCATGCTGGCCATAGACAACGGTCAGCCCTGCGTGATGAATCTTGCCAACATGCTCCTTCGTTTCGTCGATTTCAGGAAACAGGTCGTCACCAGACGGACGGTATTCGAACTCTCCAGGGCACGAGAGCGGATGCATATCCTGGAGGGACTGATCATTGCGCTCGACAATATCGACGACATTATCGCGGTCATCAAGGGAGCCGCCACCACCGCCGAGGCGGCTGAAGAATTGTCACTGCAGTTCGGTCTCAGTCCGATGCAGGCAAAGGCGATCCTCGATATGCGATTGCAGCGGCTCACCGGTCTGGAACAGGACAAGATACGGGCGGAACACCGGGAGGTGGCTGCACTGGTGGCGAAACTGGAGGGCATACTGGCAGACCCCCAGAAGGTGCTCGATATCATCGTCGATGAGATGGAGGATATCAAGGAACGCTATGGCGATGAGCGCCGGACGGAGATAGTGCTCAACAGCGAAGAGATAGATATAGAGGATATGATCGTTGAAGAGGATATGGTGATTACCATAACCCATCAGGGATACATCAAGAGAAATCCCGTCAGTCTCTACCGGAGTCAGCACCGCGGGGGGCGCGGAAAGGTCGGCATGGGGACGAAGGAGGATGATTTTGTCGAGCGGCTCTTCATTGCATCGACACACAGTCATATATTGTTCTTTACCAATACGGGCAAGGTGCACTGGTTGAAGATATACCAGATCCCGCAGGGTGGACGAGCGGCCAAGGGGAAGGCAATCGTCAATCTCATAGGCATCACCAGTGATGAACGGATAACGGCCGTCCTTCCCGTGGTCGAATTCATTCCGGGGAAATTCGTTGTAATGGCCACAAAATACGGGATTATCAAGAAGACCGATATCGTTGCCTACTCACATCCGAGGGTGGGGGGTATCATCGCACTGACCCTCGATGAGGGTGATGAACTCATCGATGTCAGGCAGACCGACGGTGATCAGGATATCCTCCTGGGAACGCGTCAGGGGAAGGCCATACGGTTTCACGAGTCATCGGCGAGGGCAATCGGACGGACATCGCGGGGCGTGACGGGCATACGCATGGATAACGGCGATGAACTGGTGGGAATGGAGATACTGACCGACGGCAATTCGATACTTACCGTTTCAGAGAAGGGATTCGGCAAGAGAACGGACATTGGAGAGTACCGGAGGCAGGCGCGGGGAGGAAAGGGTATAATCAATCTCCGGACCACCTACCGGGTGGGACTGGTGACGCGTATACTGCAGGTGACGGGCAGGGAAGACATCATGCTAATCAGTAACTCGGGAAAGATCATCAGACTGGGAGTCGATGAGATTCCCCTCCTGCACCGGAGCACACAGGGGGTCAAACTGATAGAACTCGATGAGGATGAATCCTTTGTCGGGCTGGCCGGCGTCGAACGAACGGACGACGATCAGGACGATGACGGCAGTACCGGGGAAAAAAGGAAGGAAGACGATGAAAGACGGGACGATATACATGATGGAGAACCAGGCGGAGGCGATCCGTCTGGAGATCAAGACTGATCACGAGGCCGTCATGGAAGAGGCACGCTGGTGCGGCATCGGACCCGGCATGCGGGTCCTCGATGCGGGGTGCGGTCCGGGACTGACGACATCCATTATCTCGGACATGATACAACCGGAGGGAGCCGTGGTCGGTGTCGATTATTCGGACACGCGTATCCGATACGCCAGTGATCACTATGGAAAGGACGGGAACATCTCCTTTCACGTAGGTGATCTGAGAGGCGACCTGACCGACCTGGGACAGTTCGATCTCATCTGGGTACGGTTTGTCCTCGAATATAACCGCCGTGAAGGTCCCGATATCGCGAGAAACCTGACACAATATCTGAAACCCGATGGTGTGCTCTGTCTGCTCGATCTCGATTACAACTGCCTCAACCATTACGAGATGACACCGCAGATCTCGGATATACTGCATCAGGTCATGGCACGGATGGACGCGGAATTTAACTTTGATACCTATGCGGGACGAAAGCTCTATTCACATCTCTATGATCTTGACTACCGGGACATAGCCATGCACATGAAGGCCCATCATCTCATCTATGGAACGATCAGGGAGGAAGACGTATTCAACTGGGTCAAGAAGATGGAGGTGGCGGGCAGTATCGTGGCTGACTTGTTCGATACATACCCCGGAGGACACACACAACTGGTTGCCGATTTCAAGTCACTCCTCCTCGATCCGCGGAGATTTACCTATACGCCGCTCATCTTGTGCAAGGGGACGAAGCCCCGGTGAGGGGGGTCAGGCTTCGCCGAAGTCAAAGGAATGGTCTCTGAAGAGAGACAGGCAGGCATCGACGACCTCTCCATCGTAGAGAAGTTCCCGTGACTCTGATACCTCCTGCAACGCCTTGTCAACGCCAAGAGACGGGCGGTAGGGTCGATGGTTTGTCATGGCCTCGACGACATCGGCAACGGCGATGATCCGTGATTCGAGCAGCATCTCGCTGCCTGCGATGCCCTGCGGATATCCGGAACCATTCATTCTTTCGTGGTGCTGGTGGACGATCTGTGCAACGGGACGTGGGAAGGAAATATTTTTCAATATACCGTACCCTACCTCTGCGTGGGTCTTCACCATATCAAATTCGAGATCACTGAGCGAACCGGGTTTGTTGAGGATTTCGGCGGGGACGTATATCTTGCCGATGTCATGGATCAAGGAGGCGGTACGAATACCGTCGATGGTCTCTTTCGGGAGGTCCATCAATTCCGCGATGGAACAGGCAAGGACCGTAACCCGCCGCTGGTGTCCGGCAGTGTAAGGGTCGCGCGACTCGACGATAGATGACAGGGCATGAATGGTACCCTCGAGGGCGATCTGCAACTGATCGACATTCTCTTCCAGTGCGGTGACATCCTTAATGGTGCCCACCACACCGATGAGGCGGCCGTATGAGTCGTAATTGGGAGAACCGTTGAGGCTGAAGTGATGAGGCGTTCCGTCATTGGCGTTGATCATACAGATGACATTTTTTACCGTTTCTCCCCTGTCTCGTATCCGCTTGAACACCTTGATGAGTTTGGGACGGTTCTCGCTATCGAGGAATTCCGAGAAGTATACCCCCGTGATCTCGTCTTTGCTGTGTCCCAGTAATTGTTCCCACACGGGATTGACATAGGTAAAGGCACCGCTCGAATCGACGGTATAGATGATATCGGGAGAATTTTCACCCAGCGCCCTGAAACGTTCTTCACTCTCTCTGATTTTTTCATAGGTCCTGGCGGTGTTGAGGGCTATGCCGATCTGGGGGGCGATACCAAGCAGGAGATTCAGATCGCTCTGGGTGAGCATTCTCTTCGAGCCCTTGTTATCGACGGCGAGGATACCCTCTGATGTTCCTTCATAGATGATGGGAACGCAGACGAAGGACTGGATGCCCATGGCCTTTGCGATATCGAAACTCTTTTTGGAGAAGGAATTTTCAATCTCTTTGAGATCATTGACGAGAAAGGGCCGCTGCTCTTTGAAGGACAGGATGAAATGTCCCTTCGATTCGGGATTATCGAGGTGGAAGGACAGGCCGCTGGCCAGCGATTGAATTGACTGATCGTATCCAAAGGCAACCTCGAAGACCAGACGGGTCCGGTCCTCATTGGCGAGCATGATGACACCGCGGTCGAAGTCGAGACACTCCTCAATGGATGTCATGATCTGCGTGAGCAGGCTGTCGGTGTCGACGATACTGGAAGAGGCCTGACCGATTTTTTGCATGAGCATGGCATTGTTGTAGGTGATATTAATCTGATTCATCAGGCGATTGGATGTATCACCCATACTGAAGAATTTCCGTTCCAGTTCCCCCTTTTCGAGAAGTGACTGATAGAGCGATACCATGGTCACCGTGAGCACAGAGAGGGCGATGGTCGTCAGGGCACCGGTGACGGGCATGAAAAGGAGCAGAAGCGGACTGGCAAGGGCAGTGAAGAGAGTGAGGGCATTGCGTATGCGTTTCCATATGACGGAGCGGTTCTGTTCCCACGAGACGATATAGTGGCATCGATCACCGCCCTTATGGATGCACACCGGGTGCTCTACCTTCGCCAGTTTACCGGTAAAGAGCTGGGCTATCGCTTCCAGAAACCCGATGCGGTTTTCGCATTGATAGGGCTGTTCGGACGTGCCGTCAATGGCAGTGGCCACGATATCCATGGTGTTGGCATCCACCTTGGTGACATGGAGTTTACTGGAACGACTGACATAATTGTAGGCACGTTCAAGTTTGGCATAGGCCAGGCTGGGGGAGAGAAAGCCCAGCATATACTGGTTCAGGAAGGTGCTGCCCACGGTGGACAGGGGGGTGAAGCGGCCGACATCACGGGAAATACCGGGATTATTCGTCTTTTGCATGATAATGTCGTGAAAGCGGTCCACCTGATCCTGCGTCATCCAGTGACCTTCGTCTTCAAGCTGGTACATGGTGATGCCCGCATAGGCGAGGAGGGGTGTGACATCGATGTCGGGGTGATTATGCTTGAGGTATTCAACGTAATTCTTCGTCAGTTTACTGCTGTAGAGTGGAATATCATTCATAGTGATCCTGACCTGCTGGTAATACCTTAGGCAATGCGATAGACCCTGTTGTAATTAATATTGTTCCTTACGTTTCTTTGTAAAGACGAACTGCCACAACTGTGATTTTCGTTCTCGAAACCCGGAGGCGCAGTAGAGGAGGTAAAATTCCCACATGCGCAGAAAGCGATCGCTCATGTGCAGGTCGTCCTTGACATTGCTGAAATTATCGTACCAGGCCATGAGGGTCCTGTCGTAATCGGGGCCGAAATTCTGGAGGTCTTCAATGACCAGTTTCTTTTCAACGGCACGTGAAAGCTGGGCGATCGACGGGAGGGTGCCGCCGGGGAAGATATAGCGGGTCAGCCATCGATCATCGAGGACCTTCTTGGATATATTGGCACCGATGGTCTGGAGCACCATGATGCCGCCCTCTGTCAGGGATCGCCTGCAAATGTCAAAGAACTCGGCGTAATTCTTCGGTCCCACATGCTCTATCATACCCACAGTGATGATGCGGTCCCAACTGCCGCTGATGTCACGGTAGCTCATGTGCAGGGGTATGAAGGCATCGTCGAGGCCCTCCTCGGTGGCCCGTTGGCGGCACCACCGGAGCTGTTCCGTGGAGATATTGAGGCCCGTTACTGTGACACCGTAGTTCCGGGCGAGAAATCGTCCCAGGCCTCCCCAGCCGCACCCGATATCGAGGACGGACATACCGGGAGTGAGTTTCAGCTTCTCAGCGATAATTTTCATCTTCGCCAGCTGGGCGTCGTCAAGGGTGGCGGCATCGTTCCAGTAGCCACAGCTGTACTGCATGTTGCTATCGAGCCAGGACTGAAAAAAGTCATTGCCGAGGTCGTAGTGCTTTTCAGCCACCTCGAGCTCATACCGACGCCGTTGCTTGTTGCAGAGCACGGCCATGGCGAGGAGCACCCTGGTCTTCCAGGATCTGAAGAGCCGACGTTTCTGCTCCGAGGGCATGGCGGCGAGTTTTGCCATGACCTGATCGACATGGGGGGAATCCCATTGCCGCTCCATATAGCTTTCGCCGATGGCAAGAATGCCCCTGTCTGCCCAGTCGACCCACATGGCAGGATCGTGGACGATCATATCCCGTCCCAGTCGGATCCCCGCCAGCTCAACCATTTCTTCAATGATGGCTCCCACCTTCCGTGAGAAGAAGGACATAGTGGACGATTCTATGGTCCGAGAGGTGGCGGGGGGCCTCTGTTGACCAGATCTATGTTCCATCATGTCTTGTATGTACCCCCGTTAAAACGTGCAGCAGTAAAGCATAACAGTACCGAAAAACCCAATGGTGCCTCTATCGGTGTACAGTGACAGAGGGCTTATTTCTTGAGATATGTCTTTATCAAAAATTTCAGGAGAAACCTGAGCTTCATTTTCATTTTGTTGCGCATATATTCGAGATATTCCGGCCCGTACTGTATATCCGCCAGCCAGAGGAGATAGTTTTTTTCACTGGCGATCCCCTTGTCTTCCAGATAGGTGTGGGGGAAAATCATGATCGGAACCGACTCGGTTTTATAGGTGCCGATGACATTCTCGATGGCGGAGGAAAGGACCTCCCAGGGAAGATCGTCGTGACCGCAGAGGAACACCTTTATGTTATTGAGAATCTCGGCAAGATTGAGACCCATATTTGACTGATTGACGATCAGCAGGGCCATGACACGTTCTCCCTTCAGCAGGGTATAGGTTTCCCATTTCCGGAGTAGACCATTCCGCTCATAGATCTTTTCGAGGGGTTCATCGGAGGGAAACTGCTGCTTCATACCAAGGGCATCGATAAGGAGTCCGCCGGACTGGTGCTGGTAGAAACGTTCGAAATCGAGTATTTCCGGAAGGCTGGACTGCTTCAGACACCATCCGTGGGGGAGATGGGGGCTGGTGGTTTCCTTCCGGTAACTGATATATGAAAAGAGATCGAGGGAACACCGCCGGGGGTCCTTGAAGTCTCTCACCAGGTCTCCAAAAAAGAAATTGGGAAAACGGTTTTCGGGACGAAAATAGAACATCAGATAGTTGAATTTTACCGAGGGGAGATAGTTGAGTCCCGACAGATAGTGCAGTATTTGTCTCAGGACAGGGAGACCGGTGTGTCGTTTCCCCACAGGACGGGCAGCGAGATGATGAAACATCCAGGCACGGTCGTATGCCCGAACCATGGAGGCATGACCGTATATTATATCGTTATTCTGGTATGTTATGTGCATCGCAATCTCTGGTTTGTACTGGTAGAGCCGTTTGTATGTCTCCTTGAAGGAGTCGGTGTTATCCTGGATAAGGTCATATTTCTTCGGGTAGATAAATCCCGTTTTGAAGAAGAATTCCCAGAGGGCATCGACGTCTATGTCATCCGATATATGGATGTTGGTATCTATACTGTTTGTGATGATATTGCACAGCTGACGGTAGGTGAGGATATCCATGTCGAGCAAGGCAAAGCCGCACCGGAAGAATCCCTTCTTTTCATTGCGACGGAAAATGACCTGGGCCTTGCAGGTGATTTTCAGTGTGCCGGAAAAGGTGATATGCAGCCGGGGAATGATCATCCCGGGGATCAGAACGCTTTCGTCGGCATTTTCACGGACGGAAAAGCCTGAAATGGAGATGTCGTGTACATCAAGCCGGGTCGCCTTGTTAAAGAGGGGGTGGGTGAAGGTGACATAGGCCGGCGGTTTCAGGTGGACACGGGGATTGCGCCCGCTCTTTTTCTTGAAACGGGAAATCTGTGAATTTACCGGCGAGAGCACGAGTTCCTTTTCAGCCAGGTTGAAGGTCTCCCTGACGCATCGGCAGAGTCCCGAAAAGACGACTTCCTGGTTTCTGAAGAGGGAGATGGTGATTTGACCATTGGAGTTAAACCAGAGGAATGACGAATGGGGATCGGGGGTAACCTTGATACGGAAGGCCAGGGGACTGAAATCGACCAGTGTGCCCTGCGCCATCATGCCGCTCTGATTCAGTTCGCAGAGGACAGTGCGGCATGTGTAGCGTCTGGCCTGCCGCTTTCCCACACTGTAGACCTTACGGGGAAAGTCGATGGAAAAATCCGTCTTGCATAGCTTACCGATCTGAACGGGGGCGACGGTGACGGAAAGACCGTCTACGATAATGAGATGCATGAATTGATAGTGCCTGATTTTAGAAAAATCGTGATTTGACCATCGAAAGGTAATGCTGTTATTGAGACAGGGTTCCGGGAAGGCACGGATGAGGATATCGTCTCCGTATCGAGGGTCTGTGAGGTGAAAGAAGACATGCCCCCCCGTGAAATGTATATGGTTCAGCGTGATGGCAAAGGCTTTTTTATCAATGACCCGTGCTGAATCGAGAGAGCTGACAAGCTCTCTATGCTGGAACAGGCAGGGAAGTAGCAGAAGATCTTCTTCCGAGATATCAGCATTGTTTCGTGCGGCAGCGCTGAGAGAATATATGTTGGTACTTTTGCTCATAGACTCAACACAAGAGAACTGGCAATGAACGTTTCACGGTGGCGATAATGCTTTGGACAACGAAGCAACATACACAAACAATAAGAGATCGCACAACAAACAGCAAGAGATAACAGTACTGGCGTAGCGGAATGATGGTCATGAATCAGAGTTCAGATTTTCTTTCAGCTTACGTGAGCATTTGAATGTCACAACCGTACGTCCGTCAAGCATCAAGGCCGTTCCCGACTGGGGATTTCTCCCCTTACGCGGGTTCTTGTTCCTGACTGACCACTTGCCAAATCCTGAGATGAGGACAGGATTGCCCTGGCCCAGTTCATCTTTAATCGATTCGAATACACTTTCTACGATGGACGAACATTTCTCCTTCGAAAAATTGGTGCTCGAATTAAGGTTATTGACAAGTTCGGCTTTTGTAAGAGTCATGGTGATGTCCTTTCTGATAATATCGTGGCAGACATAGTTACCAATTATACCATATGTATACACTAGTACTAATACTACACTATACATATAATCGGTACAAGAACTTTTTGTCAATAAAAATATTGTATTACTTGACATAAAAATGTATGGACGGTGAAGGTGACCATCGGGGCGGTAGGGGTGGCACGCGGTCCTTCCGTCACTGCGGGAGAAGACACCGGAATTCTTCCACAGCGCACGTCCTACCAGTGATGCAACGATCCTGTGACACAGGGAAATCGCTCGACATATGGGTGTGTCGATGGAAAATTTAACTTGATTTCGATCAGACAAATGGCATAGACTGTGCATGGTACTGACAGAGAAAGCGTGATTATCTGAAATATGGCGGAACAGTGGAAATCCAGGATCGGGAGGGGCGCTATGAAGATGGCGAACTGGTTTGATGAGTTTTCGCTGGAAAACAAGAATCTCTACTACAAGCTTACCATCATTTTCGGACTATTTTTTCTGATACCCGTGTTCGGGTTTCTCTACTTCATCATTACCTATGATCTGCGGGAAAATGTCTACATACTCCTTTTTTTCACCATCTTCCTGCTCTGTTCCTTTCTGGGACTCGTCATACTACGCAAGGTCTTCGAAAAGATAAGCAAGATATCAACGGATATTTCGCAAATAGTGGATGATGAATCCCTGAAGGCTGCAGAAGATCCCTGCGACGAATTGAATTCCATTGTAAATTCTTTTCAGAGCTTTGAGAGTCGACTCCAGGATGCCTACAAGAAGCTGGAGAACAAGGTCTCAGAGGTATCGGTCTTAAAGGAACTGTCCGATCTCTGCTATATCACCTTTAATCCCGATGAACTCCTGTACGTCACGCTGGAACGGGCACTGAGGCTTATGAAATCAGACATAGGATCGGTTCTCGTACTGGATAAGGATCCAAGACGAAAGGGGAAGTTCTTCGTCGTAAAGGCAACAATCGGTCTGGGAGACAAGGTGAAGGTGGGAGCCAGGATCGATTTTGAGACCAGTATAGCCAAATATGCGGTCATCAACAAATCGCCCCTGGTAGTGGGTGACGTGGAATCCGATGACCGGTTCGGGAGGCTGAACAGGCCTCAGTACGGCTCGAAGTCCTTTGTCTGCATGCCCATCAAGGCAATGCGCGATATCATCGGAGTGGTCAACATATCAAAGAGGAAAAGCGAAACGAACTTCCTCGCAGAAGAAATAGACGCACTGACACCGCTCCTGTCGAATGCCGCCTTTACCTATGAAAATCTTCGTCTCCAGAAAGAGGGGTCGACCTATGAAGAGAAGATGAAGACCGTGAAGAAACTCTTCAGGGTGCTGGGGTCAAGCCTCGTTGACAACGAACTCTATCAGGCCCTCTTCGGGGATATACAGTCCATCATTCCCTCACGGATGGCACTGCTGATGGTCAGTGACGAAAACGCCCCCGGCGAAATCATCCTCCTCGATTTCATGGCGGCCGATGAAACCACCATGGCAAAGGGTGCGAGATACCGGATGGAGGGATCGACCATCGACAGGGTGTACAAACAGGGGAAACTCATCATCGTTGAAGACATAGACACACTGTCTCATGAAACTGACAGGGAGATCCTGGGAAGTCATGGCGGCAAGGCGGCGATTATCATACCCCTGATCAGAAGCGGCACCATCGTGGGGGTGCTCATATTCTGCATGGAAGACAAGCATGATATCATACAATACCAGGACTATATGGAACATCTGGGCGATGTCTTTTCACTGGCCGTTGAAAAGAACAGGCTGTCGTCACTGGTGGTGAAGCGAAGCAACGAACTGGACACCATAAAACAGATAGGGAGCGCACTTGCGTCGTCCACCTTTGAAATGACAAAGGTCCTGAAATACACCATGGACATGATAAAGATGGTAATCAATGTGGAGGCGGGTTCCCTGTTGCTGCTCAACGATCAGGAACTGGAATTCAAGGTGGCGCACAATGTCGATATGGAACGGCTAAAGGACATCAAGGTCAAACTCGGGCAGGGAATCGCCGGTTATGTGGCCGCCCTTGGTGAGGCGGTCATTGAAAATGATGTGTCGCGATCTTCCATGTTCGACATAGCGGTGGACGAATTAACGGGATATGAGACGAAGGGGATATTGTGCGTTCCCATCATCTCGCAGGGGAAGGTCATCGGCGTCATCGAGGTCATTAACAAGATCGGAGGGAGTTTCGGTATCAATGATAAATACCTGCTCCAGTCGATCGCCTCGTCGGTGAGCATTGCCATCGAGAACGCTCGTCTCTACCGGGAGACCGTATCAATGGCCGAACATGAACGGGGCATACGCCAGATGTTTCAGAAGTTCGTCCCCGAGGCGATCGTGGAGAAGATCATACACGGCGCGGAACAGGAAAAGGGCATGATCGAGGAGTTCAGGACACTGACGCTCCTCAACATAGATATGCGAGGTTTTTCCGTGTTGGCCATGGATATCGGGCCCCAGAAGACGGTAGCCATACTGAACCACTTTTTTTCCACCATGGGAGGGATCGTCTTTGCCAATAACGGGATAGTGGATAAGTATCTGGGAGACGGGTTCCTGGCCCTATTCGGTGCACCCGTGTCGAGCCCCGCAGATGCGGACAATGCAATAAATGCGGCCCTGGAGATGCAGGCGGCCATCGAGGAACTGAACAACTATTTTGAGAAAGAGGCGAACATATCGATCAAGATAGGAATCAGCATCCATACGGGTGAGGCCGTGGTAGGAAACATAGGATTTGAAAAGAAGATGGACTATACCGTGATAGGAAACTCCGTGAATGCCGTCTTCAGCCTGCAGGAAGTGAGCAAGGTGATACCAAACGGAATCATCATCAGCGACCAGACAATGCGGGCCGCTCAGTCTCTCCTCGAGGTGCGGCCACTGGACATACCCAAGGGCGATTATAAGCTGGTGGATATGCAGGTCTACGAACTGAAGGGGCGGAAAAATCACTAAGGAGGACTCGGATATATGAGAGGGTATACCGGGGAGGGTCTGTAGTCGTTGTATGAAACAGAGTGGAACCATCACCATCGTACTCAGCAGGCCGAAGCACGAAACGAACATAGGATTTGTCGTTCGATGCGCGATGAATATGGATATAGACCGTCTCATCGTCATACCACGGAAGGGAGGCTATGACGATGAGGAGATCGGGAGAACGGCAACACACTTCGGACACGAACTGGTCAGGGGCATAGAATACTGTGATGATCTGGAAGGGGCCCTTGCAGAATTTCAGTATGTCGTGGGGACGACGGCACGGTGCGGCAACACAAACCTGAAACGGGACATCGCCGGTCCCCGGGAGATGGCAAGCACAATGGCAGGCCTCTCCGAAAGTAATGACATTGCACTGCTCTTCGGTCCCGAAGACAGGGGGCTTACCAACGACGAACTGCGATACTGCGACCTGCTGGTTACCATTCCCGTATCGGAACGCATGAGATCGATCAACCTTTCACATGCCGTCATGATCCTCTGCTATGAGATATTTCTTGCCCGGAAGGGAACAACGGGACGCTTTGTACCGAAGCTGGCCACATCACGGGAAAAGGAGGACATGTTTTCCCATCTCAAGGAGATCTTTGTAAGAATCAATTTCATCAATCACGAAAATCCGGACTACTGGATGACCGCAATCAGGCGTTTTTTTTCGAGGATGAACCTGTGTTCACGAGATGTCAAGATTATCAGGGGGATATGCCGTCAGATCGATCTCTACGGCAAGGGAAAGACGCGCCCATATGGCGTACATCAGAAAGACCAGACAGGGAGAGCGGATGACCGGAGGGAAGACGGCAGTGAAATGACTGCGGACACCCGGAGAGAGAGCGACGGGGCGCGGAAGGTAAGGAGAGTGAATACATGATCGTTGTAACGGGAGGTGCGGGGTTTATCGGGAGTGCCGCCGTATGGAGACTGAACGGGGCAGGACGAGAGGATATCGTCATTGTCGACGAACTGGGTAGCACAGATAAGTGGAGAAATCTGGTAAACCTCAAATATACCGAGTACTTACACAAGAATGTCTTCCTCCAGATGATCGGGGAGGATCGGGTGCCCTTTCACGTGGACGCCGTGATCCACATGGGGGCATGCTCATCGACAACGGAACGGGATGCAGAGTATCTGATGGAAAACAACTACCGCTACAGCAGGATGCTGGCCGAATGGGCGGTGCGGAAGAAGATACGATTCATCTACGCCAGTTCGGCGGCGACCTATGGTGACGGGAGTGAGGGTTTTTCCGACAGCGATGTCAAAAGTATGACACTGCGGCCGATCAACATGTATGGCTATTCCAAGCAGCTCTTCGATCTGTGGGTCATGAGAAATGACCTGGCAGACAGGGTAACGGGTATCAAGTTCTTCAATGTTTTCGGACCCAATGAATACCACAAGGGAGACATGAGAAGCGTCATCCACAAGTCACTGGGGCAGATCAGGCGTGAGGGAAAGGTCAGGCTCTTCAAGTCATACAGACCTGAATATGGCGACGGTGAACAGCAGCGTGATTTTATTTATGTCAAGGACTGTGTGGAGGTCCTGTGGTGGTTCCTCAACCATGACGATGCGACGGGCATATACAATCTGGGGACGGGAAGGGCACGTACATGGAACGATCTCGTTCGCGCGGTATTTGCGGCCATGGAACTGACGCCGGATATAGAGTATATAGACATGCCAGAGTCAATCCGAAACCAGTACCAGTATTTTACTGAAGCCAGAATGGAAAAGCTCAGATCGAGGGGCTGTGACTGGGAATTCCATTCACTGGAAGAGGCCATCGACGATTATGTGGGGCACTACCTGAAAGACGGTGAAGATACACTGAAATAACAAAGATGGAGGAATAATGAAGATAGTACGATTCAGGACCGGTACGGGGGATATCGTCTCGGGCGTCGTTGAGGGTTCGATGGACGAGGCACGGGTCATAGAGGGGGACCTGTTCACCGGATACGAGATCACGAAAGACGTCGAAAAAATAGAAGCGTTGCTTGCACCACTTGCACCGATCAATATCCTGGCACTGGGTCTGAACTATGGCAGACATGCCGACGAAACGGGCATACAGAAGCCGGAATCACCGGTCATGTTCATCAAGGCGACCAACACCGTCATCGGGCACGGTGATGATATCGTCCTTCCGATGGCGGGACCGGACGAGGTCGATTACGAGGCGGAACTGGCAATCGTCATCGGGAGGGACGCGAAGAACGTATCACCTCACGAGGTCGATGAGTATATTTTCGGATATACCTGTGCAAATGACGTCAGTGCGCGGGACTGGCAGATATACAGGCAGAAGAAACAGTGGGCACGGGGTAAGAGCTTTGATACCTTCTGTCCCCTCGGTCCCTGCCTGGTGACGAAGGATGAGATCGCAGACGCCGACAATCTCGGCATACGATGCCTGCTGAACGATGAGGTCATGCAGGATTCAAACACATCGGACATGCTCTTCGACACACGGGCCATCATCAGCGATCTCAGCAGGTCAATGACGCTGCTCAAGGGAACGGTTATCATGACGGGAACGCCCGAGGGTGTCGGATATACGAGAGAGCCGCCACGATTCCTCAGGGACGGAGACCGGGTAACCGTAGAGATCGAAGGGGTAGGGACACTGACCAATACTGTCAGAAGCGAGCGGTTGTAACGCATGCAGGAGACCGTGTCTGTAACAGATCATTGTCACTGTATACGGCATGACCGGAACGGAACTGTGTACCGACAGTTACAGATGAGGGACGCGTCGTAAAAAGGCATGGCAGGAAAGTGACAAAGATCAAAAAATAGCATTTGACATGACAGAATGAATGGTCACATTATAGAGATAGTAATGGTGTCGAAAGACACAGAACGGGAATAACGGGGAGGTTTACATGGAAGGGGGAAGGAAAGACAAAAAAAGCAGGTTTTTTGCTGTTCTGCTTGCATTCTTGATAATAACACTGGTCATATCGTTTATCGGGGCCATACGATTTTCGACGACGCCGATGGGCCTGTATCATGCAGATGCGGAAGCGGCATCGACCGTAAAGACCATGACAATGCCACTCTCATTCGCAGATCTGGCGGAACGGCTCAAGCCGGCAGTGGTCAATATAAGTACAACGAAGACCGTGACATCGGGAGGGATGGGTTCACTGGAATCTCCCTTCAGGGGGTCTCCCTTTGACAAATTCTTCGGCGGTGACGAGTTTTTCAGGAGATTCTTCGGTGATATCCCGGAGCGACAGTTCAAGCAGCGGAGTCTGGGATCGGGATTTATCATCAGCAAAGAAGGATACATCTTTACCAACAATCACGTGGTAGAACAGGCCGACAAGATACTGGTAACGCTCTCAAATGGAAAGGAGTACGAGGCGGAGATAAAGGGAACTGACGAGAAGACCGACATAGCATTGATCAAGATAGAGGCAAAAAACGATCTCCCCGTGGCCACGCTGGGAGATTCATCGGCGATCCGTGTCGGAGACTGGGTCGTTGCAATCGGAAATCCCTTCGGGTTGGAACAGACGGTAACGGCAGGCATAGTCAGTGCCAAGGGACGGGTGATCGGTGCAGGTCCCTATGATGACTTCATCCAGACCGATGCCTCGATCAATCCGGGAAACAGCGGGGGGCCCCTCTTCAACCTGCAGGGAGAGGTCGTGGGGATCAATACGGCCATCATTGCAAAGGGACAGGGTATAGGATTTGCCATACCGATCAATATGGCACGCAAGATCATGGAGCAGCTCAAGGACAAGGGGAAGGTGATCCGCGGGTGGCTTGGCGTGTCGGTGCAGGATATCACGGAAGATATTGCGGAACAACTGGGAATCAAGACGCAGCGGGGCGCACTCATTGCAGATGTATTCAAGGGAGATCCGGCAGACAAGGCGGGGATCAAGACGGGTGATGTCATCATCGAGATAGACGGTCAGGATGTAGAAAATACGCATGAACTGCTGAAGATCGTCGCTGGTGTCGCAGTGGGGAAGGAGATAAGCGTCAAGATCGTCAGAAACGGCAAGACCATGGAACTTAAGGTACAGGTGACGGAGCGGCCTGAGAAGGGACGCATGGCAAAGGCCAGACAGGGACAGGAATATTTCGGCATGACAGTGCAGGAAATTACCCCTGACATGGCGGAACACCTGGGCCTGGAAAGTGCCTATGGTGTCATCGTCACCGAAGTCAAGCCGGGAAGTCCGGCAGACGAGGCACAGATCAAGGGCGAAGACATCATACTGCAGGTAAACAGAAAACGGATCGCATCGCTTGAAGAGTATCTGCATATCATGTCACTCATAGAGGGAGAAGACAGCGTACTCGTATTGGTACGACGGGGAGACATGAAATTTTTCACGGTAATTCGTAAACAGTAACACAAACACAAACCTCAGCGGGAGGGGCGCGAAAGGCCCCTCCCGTCACCATTCCACCGATACAGCATCATATCACCCATAGAGGGAAGACCGATGGACACAGTGGCGCAGCGTCTGCACACCCTATACCGGAAGATGGACGACCATTTCGGCGATCTCCGGTGGTGGCCGGGAGACACCCCCTTTGAGGTAGCCGTGGGGGCCATACTGACACAGAATACCAACTGGGGAAACGTGGAGCGGGCCATTGACCGATTGAAAGGAGAAGCACTGCTCACACCGGAGCGCATGTATGGACTGGAGGAGGAAAGACTGGCAGAGCTGATCAGGCCGTCGGGATACTACAATGTCAAGGCGAAACGACTGAGAGCCTTTCTACTTTTTCTCATGACCTCGTACCGTGGCTCCATGGACAGGATGTTTCGACAGGAAACCTGGAGTCTGCGAGAGCAGCTGTTGCAGGTGAAGGGCATCGGGGAAGAGACGGCAGACAGTATCCTCCTCTATGGAGGGAAACAGGCCATCTTTGTCGTCGATGCCTACACACGGCGAATACTGAAACGGGCGGGGTTCATAGACGGCAATTGTACCTACGGCACGATACAGAGACTATTCATGGACAACCTGCCGTCGGACCATCGTCTCTACAACCAGTATCATGCACTCCTGGTGCACACGGGCAAGCATTACTGCAGGACACGGCCCCGCTGTGCCCCCTGTCCCCTGAGGTGTGAAGATGACACCTGTTCTGCATGACCACCGAGGTTTTATTCATTGCCATTCCATACATTCCTACGATGGAACGACGCCTGTCGAGGAGATCCTGGAAGCGGCGAAAAAGCGGGGCATCGACTATGTCGTCCTGACCGATCATTCCACACTGGCCGCCCGTCCCATGGAGGGGTGGCACGGATCGGTCTTACTGGTCGTTGGACAGGAGATATCGCCGCGATTCAATCACTATCTCGCCTTTGGAATCGACCGTCCCATAATAGTGGCGGAAGAGAGCGAAGACCCGCAGCCCTATATCGACGAGGTGCGGCACAGGGGGGGCTTCGGTATCATTGCCCACCCCGATCACGGAGGAACGGAAATGTTTCACGTGAAACATTTCCCCTGGAAGCAGTGGGCCGTCTCCGGCTTTGCCGGCATGGGGGTGTGGGATTTCATGACGGACTGGCAGTCATCACTGACGAGTTTCCCCCGGGCAATGGCCCATTATCTTTTTCCCGCCCACGTTCTCCGCGGGCCGAAGCGGGAGACGCTGCAACGATGGGATTCCCTGAATCGTACAGAGCGGATCATCGGCATCGGCGAGTTGGACAATCACAACACCCGGTATGACATTGCGGGGCTGCGCCTGCGCATCTTTCCCTTTGAACGGGCATTCCGACTGGTGGGAACCCATATTCTGACCGAGGCACCCCTGCCCGACGACGGCACAGAGGCGGCCTCTGCCCTCCTTGGTGCCCTCCGGAGGGGGCGGGCCTATATGGCCCTGGAATATTTCCATCCGGCACGGGGATTTGCCTTTTTTATCCGTGACGGGGAAGGGAGCGCGACGATGGGAGATGACTTTCCCCTGCAGAAGGAGGCCGTCATCACCGTGAGGACACCGTGCCCGTCGGATATTCGCATTGTCAGGGATGGTCGCCCCTTTCACCGGTGCAGCGGTTCTGAGGTGTCTGTGCCCGTCACCGAGGCGGGGCTCTATCGGGTCGAGGTATACCTGAAGACATGGCTGAAGCTGCGCCCCTGGATATTTTCCAATCCTCTCTCTGTGACGTCTTCCTGATGGTGCCGGTGAGGACTATATGAGCGTTATGACGATCTCGCGCCTCTTCCGGGGACCGTCGAATTCACAGAAAAATACATTCTGCCAGGTGCTGAGAGACAGTGTTTCCCCCTCCAGGGGGATCACCTCGGAGGGGCCGATGATGCCCGCCTTGATATGGGCATCGCCATTGCCGTCCACCCTGTCATGGAGCCATTGACCGGCCGGTACCATGGTTCGGAGACAGTGGATGACATCGGTGCGGATGTTGGGGTCCCAGTTTTCCTGTATCATGATGGCCGCCGTTGCCCCCAGGGCATAGAGTGCGCAGAGCTGGTGATCACGTCCATGGAGGGCGACGACCTCCCTGACCTGTTCGGTGATGTCGACCAGTTGTTCCCGCTCTGTGGTCTGTACCGTGATGGCCGTTCTCATGGGGTGACCCCCGCCGGGTCTTCGACGAAACCGATCTCACGGGCGTATTCGAACTGCCGTTGCCAGGGCACCGATGGATGGGCACCGGTGACAATAGCTTCTCCCACCAGGTCTATCGATGCGAGATCCACCGTTACCGGATGGTGGCCGCCGATCATGCCGATATCGGGGGCGATGGCAGGATTGTGTCCCGTCATGCAGTCGCACTCTTTCGTGATGCCGATGAGGGCGTTCACGACGATCGATCTGTCTGCCATACGATTCCACAGGGCCGCCGCTGCCTCAACGAGTCGTTCCTGAAAGAGGTTGGGGCCGATGGCCCAGAATATTTTCAGTGCGATTTCAGGGCACAGGGCGATGCACTGTGAACAGCCGATACAGGTATCCAGGTCGTATCGGGGGTACCCATCTGCCGCCATGGTTGCCGCTCCCACGGGACAGACGGCGGCACAGGTACCGCATCCGGTACATCTGTCACGGTCCAGGACGGGGTGGGCATCGGCATGGATACGCTGCTTCTGCGGGCGAGACGCGAATCCCATGGAGAGATTCTTGATCGCTCCGCCGAAGCCCGACTCAAGGTGTCCCTTGAAATGTGAGAAGATGAAGAAGCCGTCCACCGCTTCGATGAGGGCGGCGACCTCTACCTCATCGAAATGCCGGTACTGTGCCGGCAGTGAAATGACGTCACGGCTGTCCGCCCCGTCTGCCATGACGACGGGGCACCCCAGATATGCCTCGGTGTAGCCATGCTGTCCGGCGGTTTCAAGCGCATCTCTGCCCGTGCGACGTCCGCCGGAATAGAGTGCCGTGGTATCGCAGACGAGCGGCTCTGTTCCCTGTTCCGTGAGCCATCGGACTATCTCCCTGGCATAGAGGGGGGGGAGAAAGCTCTCGTTGCCCAGCTCTCCCCAGTGGAGCTTGACGGCGACCCTGTCACCGCGTCCATAGGGGACGTCGATCTCTGCCAGAAGGGTCCTCAGGGCCGCAACGTGACTCTCCTGATCCTGGGATCTATGGAATAGCGTTTCCTTCATTGAGGCGTTTCAGTGTGCTCTGGGCCAGGGGATAAAACTCCGCGGCCGTTGTGCCGAGGGAGAGTTTCTCGAAGGGGCACATGCCCG
>Ga0272441_10003281_pt1 | contig 30930 bp, 19 predicted proteins | sample SSMProp6N_FD_193582 | JGI IMG/M metagenome (GOLD analysis project Ga0272441, IMG submission 193582) | Marine sediment archaeal communities from Little Sippewissett salt marsh, Falmouth, MA, United States - SSM-Prop-6N | ecosystem: Environmental > Aquatic > Marine > Wetlands > Sediment ... | reverse complement strand
CCCGCCCTTGGGGAAGAAAACGTTCTTGCCCCACGTCGTGACGACGTTCGTGCCGTTGAAGGTGATGTCGCCCTTCGAGACCAGGACGTTCTTTTCGAACGTGAACCCCTCGCTCCGCGGAAAGGTCAGCCGCATCGGCCCGTCGGTGATGAAGACGTTCTCGCGGATCGTGTTGTTCTTGGCCATGTGATTGTGCGACGGCCGCTGCACGCGGACGCTCAGGTTGCGCTGGACGACGCAGCCCTCGGCCCGTTCGTCCAGGTAATAGGCGCTGGAGCCGTACCCGCCCGTGTCGGGGATGTCGTGGATGAAGTTGCCTTGCATCACCAGCCGCTTCGGGGCGAAGGTGTAGATGCCCCCGCCGTCGTGCAGGACGAGCATGGCCCGGTACAGGTGGTTGGCCTCGATAAGGACGTCCTCGCCGCTGACGTTGACGGCCGAGTAGGAGGTGTCGTGGACGGTGTTGTGGACGATGCGGGCGCCCTTGCCCCCGCCGTGGATGCCGATGCCGCTCGGAAACGCCAGGCCCACGTCGTGGACGAGGTTGTCCTGGACGCGGATGTTCTCGCCGCGGGCGTAGATCCCGCCCGCCCCCGTGTGATGGACGATGCACCGCTCGACGACCAGGCCGTTCGAGCGGTTCGCCCGCACGCCGTGACCGTTCACGGCCGTCACGGTCAGGCCGTCGAGGCGGCAGTCCTTGGTGCTCCACAGGTTGATGGCCCCGGGGTAGCGGTTCGCGCCGAATCCGCCGGCGGAGGGCGGCGTATCGGCGACCTTCACCGTCAGGCCGCGCAGCGTGAGGCCCCGCAACGGTTTTTCATTGGATCCGGCCACGACGATGACGGACTCCACGGTCGGGGCGACGGCGAGGACCTTCCGGACCTCCTCGCCCTTCCGCGGCCAATAGACGACCTTGCCGCGCTTCCGGTCCACCTGCCACTGGCCGGGTTCGTGCAAGCCCTTCCGGCAGTTCCAGACGACGTACTCCTGGACGCCGAACGCCCCGGGCGGATGGCCGAGCGGTTTGTCGAACGTCAGGGTGTGGGCCTGGCGGTCGATGGTCGCCACGCCCCCCAGCGACTCGTCCCACATGTGGTAGACGGTGACCTCGGCGTTCTCGGCGTTGATCCACGGCTCCAGGTCCTCCGGCTTGTAGCGGAGGGTGGTGAGTTCCTCGGGGGTGGGTTTGCGTTTCCACCCGCCGCCGGTCGAACTCATCCAGGGGACCTTGAACTGCGAGAGATGGGTGAAGCGGCCGTCCTTCGGCATGCGGGCCCGGGGGCAGAGGCGGCCGTCGACCATGAGCATGCGGAAATCCCACTCGCCGGTCTTGGCCGCGGGCACGTCCGCCGCCCACAGGCCGTCGCCGTCCGGTTTCCAGCCCGTGATCCGCCGGCCGCCCAGGAGGACGGGCGCGGCCCCCGGGGCCGCAGCGATCGTCAGATGCGAGTCGCGGGCGTCCAGGAGCAGCCGCTCCTCCACGTAATACGTGCCGGAGGCCAGGAGGATGGTCCGGGGCTGCTCGGTCCCCGCCTTTCGGGCGGCGTCGCGGGCGGCGGCGAGGGTGGCGAGCGGCCCGTCCTTGCCCGCGGACGGGTCCGGCCGCCGGGCCGTCGCGTCGTCACGACCGCCGGGCGCTATATAGAAGGTAGTGCCCGCGGGCCCCTCCTCGGCGGCGCCGGCGGGACCGGCGGTCCCGGACGCGACGGCAAGACCGGCCGCCAGGACGGCCAGACGCACCAGGACCGTGCGGGTCGCGGACGATGGGGACGACGGGGGGTTGGGGTATCGCATGGGCGCCAGCGTACTGCCGGCCGGCGGGGCGTGCAAGGGGTGTATGGCGGATACGCCGCCCGCTCACGCCGGTTCGTGTGCGGCGAGTGCGGAGACGGGTCGCGCAACCCGGGGTGCGTGCGCCGGTCTTGCCTTTCTAGCCATCGGCGTCGCCCGTGTCGCCGGGATGGTGGTGCGGCGTGGGGTGGGGCCCGCCTTCCTTCGTCACCACGAGCAGCGGCCAGACGATGTCGCTGAAGCAGCACGGCAGCATGACCGCCAGCACGACGAAGATGAACACATAGCCGGCGTGGTGGATCCAGTCCGTGAGGCCGAAACTCACCAGGTACAGGAGCGAGGCGGCGCTGGAGATCAGGACGTGGACGGTGTGCGAGAAGACGGTGGCCCGGACGATGTGCCCGCTGGCCAGGAACCCCGTCGCAACGCCGGCGAAGGCAAAGGGCAGCACGAGCCCCGGATGCTCGATGATGCAGAGATGGAAATGCATGTCGACGCCGAGCATCAGGCCGCTGAGGTGCGGGAGCAGGATGTCGCTGGCCCCGCAGACCACGATCGCCCCGGAGAGGCCGACCAGGAGGGCCTTCAGCCATCGCCGCTCGTACTGCCAGAACATGGCCGTCGTCGCCGTCGCCGAAAAGAGCATGTGGACCGGGTGGAAGACGTGAAACAGTTCGCGGAAGGCGTCGGGCAGATCCTCGCCGTAGAACGGTTTGCCGAGGAACGTCAGGATGGCGACCAGCACCATGCCGCCGACCGTCGAGAAGATCGAAAACGGCAGATGGGCGAGGAGTTCCCCCCGCAGATGGCGGAGACCGGCTTTCATGGGGCAATCCTCCGATGGAGCGGAACCGGCACGTCTTCTCTCATACCCCGCAGACGGGGCGGCGTCAAGGGGGTTGTGGGCGGGCCGGAAGCGGAACGCCGGGGCAACCGGGCAGGGTTGCACGGTGCGCGGGGCGGCCTCCGGCGGGCCTCAGGGCCGAAAAACCCTCGTTAAGAGGCCAAAAAAAGTGCCCGTTCGACTTGCCTCCACGCCAAAGCGCGTGTATACTACGGTGGAGCAAGGAGTAATGCCCCTTCGACAGGCATCTCCGGAAGGGGCGTTCAGGGGGTTGTGAGGGGCGTGGGAGCGCCCCGGAGGACACGAGGGCCAGGGCGTATCACCCGTCGAACCGCCTCGCTGGTGGCGGCGGACCCGTGGGCGAGAAAGGGTCCGAATCGGCCGGCCCTGCGGAGGTCAACCGCGTTGCAGAACATGATACTGGCATTATCTGCCTTGAAATCACACCCGGGGCGCTTGACAATCGCAAAATCTGTGTTATAGTAACGGGGTCGAGAACCCTATAACGGGGGAGCGTTCAAAACACACAGTACGTCTGCCTGGCCACTGAAAGGGGTATGCTATGAAGGGGATGTCGAGGATTCTCAGCGGGGCGCTGGTGGCCCTTCTCGTCGGCAGTTTGGCGCCCATCGCCTCGGCCGACCTGGTCGTGGAACTTCGGGACACCGCAGCGTACGGCAGCCAGACGGTGGGGCCGGTGATTCCCATCACGCCCGGCGAGACGGTGAACCTGGAACTCTGGGCGGTCCTGACCGAGGCCGCGACGCCGGCCGACGGCATGTTGTCCGACGTCTGGGCGGCCGCCACGTCGAGCAACGGCGGCCTCATCCTGGGCGACCTCTCCATCACGCCGACGGACGCGTTCGCAATCTTCTTCAAGGTGGGGATCATGACCCAGAGTCCGGTTGGCGGTACTTCGGCCCCCAATGCCGCCGCGGGAACCACCTGGGACCATGACGGCGACGGTGACCAGGACGCCATGGGCAATATCCCCGAGACCGAAAACGAGTACTACCGGAACTTCTTCTACAACGCCCTGGACCCCAGCCCGGGCAAGACTAGGGATGGGAATGAGTTCTTCATGGGCACGGTCACGTTCGTGGCGGCCCCCGACTACGGGCCCGATTACAATCCGGCGGGCCCCTCCGGCGCGACGGAAATCTCCCTTATCGGTGGCGTGGATGCGGCCAACGTTTCGCACTGGTCGGAGAACGGCGGCGGGCTGGAGGAAGGCATTGCCGGCACGCGCGGCAACGCGCTCCTCATCATCGAGTCGCTCGCCAGCATGGGGCCCACCCCCGACGGGCAGATGGTGCAGCCGGGCATGGACCTCATCCTCGACGGCACCGCGGCCACCGGCAGCATCAACTGGTGGCGGTGGGAGTTTGACGGCGACGGCGTCTATACCGGTGACACTGACCCCGACCTCGCCTTCGAGGCCGGCGAAGCGCTCGCGACCCTGACGCTTGAGGACCTGCTGAACCTGGGCCTGGCCGAAGGCCCGCACACCATCACGGCGATGAGCGTCGGCTGGGTTTCCAGCCCCGCGGTCAACGTCGACACCATCCCGGGGCCCCTGAACTTCACGATGGTCCCCGAACCCGCCACGCTGGCCCTGATGGGCCTCGGGCTCGCGGCGCTGGCCCGCCGCAAACGGCAGTAACCAGGTCAGGCAGACCTGATTCCAGTGACATCTGAGATGGAAGGCCGCCCCGACGACGGGCGGCCTTCTTTTTTGGGAGTGACGGATGAACCGCCGAACCGGCAACGCGCCTCCCCGCCGCCTGCTGGGGTGCTGCGCGGCGATGGTCGCGATCCTTCTGCTCGCCGGCGCGGCCCACGCCGACCCGTTCGTCCCGAACGATCCGTACTACGCGGCCGGCCACCAGTGGTACGCCTCGCGCCTCAACCTGCCCGAGGCGTGGGGGTACAGCCTGGGCTCGGCCGACGTGACCGTGGCCATCCTCGACACGGGCGTCATGGCCGACACGCCCGACCTCGCCGGCCGCGTCCTCGACCCCCTCACCGCCACGGGCGAGATGCTCGACGGCACCGCCAACCATCACGGGACATGGGTCGCCAGCAGCGCCTGCGCCGGCGTGGACAACGGCATCGGCGGGGCGGGCGTCGCCAACGTTTCCATCCTGCCGATTACCGTGACGGCCGCCAACGGCGCCAATGCCTCGGCGGACCTGGCCTTGGGCATCCGCATGGCCGCCGACGCCGGCGCCCGCGTCATCAACGTGTCGCAGAAAGCCGTGCTGTACGGCCTGCTGGACGAGGCGGCCGCCTACGCCCGCGGCCTGGGGGCCCTGACGTTCGTCGCCGGCGGCAACGCCAACGAGCGCGTCGCGAGCGTCGACGACTACGCGCACCTGATCTTCGTTTCGGGCACCGACGAGGCCGACCAGCGGTGGGTCAAGGACGGGCAGACCGGCAGCACGTGGGGACCGCATATCGACTTGTCGGCCCCGGCGTCGCAGATTCTCGTGGCCGACCCGATCGACCTGCCGAGCGGCTACGGGCTGGCCGACGGCACGAGTTACGCGTCGCCGCTGGCGGCGGCGGCCGCCGCCGTCGCCTGGTCCATCGCGCCGGACCTGACGGCGGAGGAGGTGTGGGACCTCTTGTGCAACACGGCCGTCGACCTGGGCGAGGCTGGCCGGGACGAGGTGTACGGCCACGGTCGGATCGACGTGGGGGCCGTGGCTGCCGGGGCCGCCGCCCTGGTCCCCGACCCCGCCACGCTGGCCCTGGTGGGGGCGGGTCTGGCGCTGGTCCTTGCCCGTCGGCGCGGCCGCCACAGACGGGCCCGGGCGGCTTGACTCGGGCGGGTTTCGGTGTATTCTATCAGAGGGGAGACTGCGTTCGCGTCGCGAGGTGGTGCCACCGCGCGCTGCGGAGGGGTAGGGGCAACGAGCCATGCAGCGCGTCGGACGATACATCCTGGCCACGCTGACGATGGCGGTCGCGTGTCTCGCCTTCCCGCCGACGGACGCCCGGGCGCTCGTCCTGCACGAGGGCAGCACCGGGGCGGCCGCCCATCCCGCCGATGCCACCATCGGGCGATGGTCGTATAACGGCTCCTGTGTCGCCGTGGCCTCCGACATGGTGCTGACAACCCGGCACCAGGGCGGCGGCATCGGTGCCGAGGTCGTGTTCGGCGGAAACACGTACGAGGTCGTCGAACTCTTTCTCCACACCGAGGCCGACCTGCGCCTGGCACGCGTCGTGCCGACCTCCGGCGGGGGCGACCTCGACGCCGTCGACCTCTATACCGTGTCCCTCGATCCCAAGGCGATGGACGAGACCGACTATACGGCCGTCATCGGCGGGTACGGGAAGGGGCGCGGCGCGAACCTCTACGAGGGCGACGTCCATTACGGCTACGCGTGGGCCTCCGGCACGAACACCGTCCTGCGGTGGGGCGAAAACGCGATCGACGCCACGGTCCCGGCCCCGTCCACGTCGAACGGCTATGCGAGCGCGCTTGTCGGGGCGGACTTCGACCCGTCGGGCGCCGCAGGCGCCGAGGCCGCCGAAGCCGCCACCGCCGAATACGATTCCGGCGGCGGCTGGTTCGTCTACGTGACCGCCACGGCCGACCCCGGTTGGTACCTCGCCGGCCTGACCCGCGGCGCCCAACACGCCGTGGAGGGCGAGTCCTGGTTCCGCCAGCCGAGCGGTGACCCGCCCGGCGACGGGATGGACGCCGTCCGCACCAGCCACTACGCCGCCTGGATCGACGCCGTCCGCGATCCCCACGAGTGGATCACCGACGGCGACGGCATTTGGTTGGACGACGACAACTGGTCCACCACCGCTCCCGACGAGGTGGAACGCTGGGCCGTTTTCGGCAACGGCATCTCCGAGCCCCGGACCATCACGCTTGACCAGCAGGTGACCATCGGCGCCTTGCGGATCGACGCCGGCCAGCCGTACCGCTTCACCGATGGGGCGGGCCCGGCTCACTGGCTCGTGTTCGAGTCCGACGAGGACGTGGCGCGGATCGAGATCGATCGGCTGAACCAGGCCGGCTGCGACGGCGCCCACCGCATCGAGACCACCGTCTGGCTGCGGAGCCCGCTCGAGGTGAATCAGCGGTCCAGCGGCGAGTTCACCCTCGCCGGCACCGTGACCGGCAACGGCAGCATCACGAAGCGCGGCGGGGGGACGCTCGTCCTGGCCGCCGACAACGCCGGCACCCTCTCCAGCGAACATTTCGTGGAGCAGGGAACGCTGTGCGCCGCCCATCCCAACGCCCTTGGCTCCGGGCGGGTCTGGCTCGACGGCGGCGACCTCCGCCTTCGCGCCGACGCCGACGCCCTCTTCCCGAACGACGTCGAGGCCGAGGCCGACACCGACCTCTACGTCGAACCGCTGACCGGCGGCAGCGGGGCGGTGCTCTCCATCGGCTCGTTCAAGGCCGTGGGGGGGCTGACCATCCGGGCCGTCGGCTCCGGCGGCTGCGGCCTGGGCGTCGACGGGTGGACCCGCTTCTTCCTGGCGGCCGAAGACGTCTGTACGCTCGAAACGGTCGACGCCGACGTCCGCCTGGGACCGGTCCAAGTGGCGATCGGCACGCTTCGCAAGACGGGCTCGGCGGACCTCATCTTTGCCGCTACCGACGCCGACGACCTCGATTTCTGGGACGGCAGCAGGCTCCAGGTCCAGGACGGCACCGTCCGCTTCCACGCCGACGCCGGGGCCGACGACCGCCGCTACCTCACCGTCACGGCCGAGACCGGCGCCGCCGTCGCCTTCGGGGCCGCCCAGCACCTCGCAGGGCTGCACGTGGCGGGCGGCACCGTCACCTGCCTCGGAGACGGCGGCCACACCCTCGTCACCGGCGACCTCGTGATGGACGAGGCGGGCGGGGTGCCCGACGGCCTGCTCGACCTCACGGATAACAACCTCGTCGTCGATTACGACGGCGACGGGACGGACGCTTACAACAACCTCGTCGCCGCCGTCAAGAATGCCTGGAACGGCGGCGCCTGGGACGGCGCCGGCGTCACGTGCGACGGCGACGCCGGCACCTGGGCCCTCGGCGTCGCCGACAACGCCGGCGACGACTTCGCCACGGTCGCCGACCTGGAAGGCGAAGCCGTTGACGGCACCAGCATCCTCGTCCGCTATACCTTCTACGGCAACGCGAACCTGGACGACCGCGTGGACGCGGCGGATATGAGCCAACTGCTCGGCCACTTCGGCACCGCCGAGGCCAACCCGGACGACGTCATGCCGTGGTTCCTCGGAAACTGCAACTACGACGACCGGGTGGACGCGGCCGACCTCAGCAAACTGCTCGGCAACTGGGGCAGCGTGGAGGAGGCCCCGACGGGGTCGTCGCCGGACCCGCTGATGCCGGACGATCCGGTCGTCGCGGTCGACACGGCGGCCGTGGACGACGGCGCCGCGCTGCGGGTGCCCGTCGGGTCGGTGCTGCCGGAGCCGGCCACGCTTCTGCTCGCGGCCGCCGGGGCCCTCGCCGTCCTGGCCCGCCGTGGCCGCGTCGGTCGCCGGTCGGTCTGACGCCCCGGCCGCCCCCCGGCCCGGTCTTGACACGTCCCCTCGCCCCGGATAGGGTCCATCTGTTCGAGCACGTGCTTTCGCCGACCGTCCGGGTCGGCGGCGGAAGGAGCCGTCCGTGACGCGTCGCCAGCCGCTCCCGTTCCTGCCGGCTGCGGCGATCCTGCTGCTCGTGCTGTCGGCTCCGGGTCTCGGGTCGGCGGACGGTGAAGCGGGCGGCCGCGCCGCCTTGGGCCGTCCGGACGGACCGCTTTCCCCCGCGGCGCTGCGGGCCGCGACGGCCCGGCTCATGGAGTTCGGTCCGCGGCCGGTCGGGGCGGCGGGGCACGACGATGCCGCCTCCTACGTGGGCGGGCGGTTCCTCCTGGGCGGCCTCAAACCCATTCTGACCGACACGTTCCCCTGCCCGGCGCCCTCCGGGCGACCGCCGAACGGCGGGCCGCCCTCCGGCGACGCGGTCTGCGGCAGCGTGGTGGCCCTGGCGCACGCCCTGCCGCTCGCCGACGCGTGGTCCCTGATGAAGGGCGAGGCCGAGGCGTTCACCTTCGCCCATCCGCCCCGGCCGGACCTGGAGGCGGCGCTCGCGCAGGCGGCCGAGGATGAGGGCGTGTCGCGCCTCACGCCGTTCGACGTGTTCAAGCGTCCCTCGCCTCTCTTTCCGCGGGCGGTCGTGCGGTGCCTGCTCCGTCGGCTGGTCCGCCGCGAGGCCGGCGACGACGCCGAGGTCCCCACCACCCGGGCGGCCGTCGCCGCCGACATGCTCCGCCGCTTGGCCCGCGCCCACGAGGCCGTCCTCGTCGTCGCGCCGCTCGACATGCGCCCTGCGCCGGGGGCGGGCGACCACGGGGCCGACGAATCCGCCTCCCTGGTGGTCCTCTGCGGTCTGGCCGAGCACGTCGTCTGCGCGAGTCCCCGGCCGCGGACGCGGACGCTCGTCTGCGCCGCCCTGGACGGCCATTGGCGCGGTGCGGCCGGGGCCCGGAGCCTGGCGGCGATGTTGGGCCCGGCGGATGACCGAGTTTCGCGCGGCGGGGCTCAGATGCCGCGCGCCGGCGCGGACGCGGATAATCGCGCGGCGGGTGCGGAGACCCGCCGCGCGGCAATCGGCGAGCCGTCCGAGGACGTCCAACTGGCCGGGCTGCTCGGCCCGTCGGAAGCGGCGGCGCGGGCAGAGGCCCTGGCCGAGACGCTTGAGGCCCGGCCCGAAGACGCCGACGTCGTCGCCGAGGCCGAAGACGTGCTCGTCCGCCTCCTCCGCCTGGAGCCGTACAGGGTCCGCCTCGTGGTGTGCCTGGACCTCTCCAGCGACGGCGAGGCTCTGGCGGTGCATTTGGCGTCGGCCGGTGGCGAGGAGGGTGCGGCGCACCGGGGATGGTTGGCGGCTGCGGTCCGGCGGGCGGAGGAAAGGAGCCGAACGCCGTTCTCCGGCGGCACGGCGGGGGCGGGGGACACCGCCTCCGCGGGGGAGGCAGCGGCCGGCCACGCACAGACGGCCCTGGCGGCGAGAGGGAGACCGGTCCTCCTGCTGCAAACGGCCGGCGCGCCGCGCGACCGCTGGTTCACCGGCGGCGACACGGTCCAGCGGATGGACGCGGCGGCCCTGTCGGTCCAGGCCCGGGCCGTCGCGGCGCTGGTCGAGGAGATCCTGGCCGCCGAGACGCTCTCGGCCGGTGACAATTTTTAGCCGCGACCCGAAGGGGAGCGGGTTGACGCCATTCCACGCGGCGGGACGCACAAACCCCGTCACCCTCACCCCGGCCCTCTCCCGTCAAGGGAGAGGGAGGGCGGTCTTCACCCCGCGTGGAGGTACGTTTCCCAGCCGAGGTACGTCTCGAAGGCGTCCTCGACGGCCTCGGCCACCTGGCCGCGCGCGATCGCCACGTGGTGCTCGAAGCCCAGCCGGCAGATGACCTGGAGCAGGAGTTGGAGGTCGGGGATGTGGGCCACGCCCCGGCCGCCGAACGTCTCGAGCGGGTCGTCCGTCAGGTCGCCCTCGCCGACGTAGGCCCGGACCTCGCCTTCGGTGTCGTCGGTGTCGACGCGGCAGAAGGTGAACGGCGCGGCGGCGAGGCGGCCGACGATCGTGCCGGAGGCGTTCTCGTCGCCGACGGTCTGCGAGATGATGTCCTGCACCGCCATCTTCTGTTCCTCGAACAGGCTCTTCGGCAGGTTCGAGCAGTGGAACAGAACACACTTCTCCGGGTCGTCGCCGTAGTTGTTGTTCCAGTCGACGATGGCGGCGGGCGACTCGGTGGCGTACCGCAAGGCCAGCATGCCGATAAGGCCCGTCACGTCCACCTCGCAGGCGCTCGGCCGGAGCGACTCGCTCATCATGCTCATCACGGTGCACGGGACGATGCCGTAGTACTCCTCCAGGGCGGTCCAGCACTGGATGGCGGTGCCGACGACCTCGGTCTCGGCCATCCAGCGGTCCAGGACCAGGGCGAAGCGGGCCATGCGGTCGAGCGCCTCGTCCGTAATGGCCGAGCAGTCCGTGTAGGCGCGGATGGCCTCCAGGTGTTTCGCGAGGTCCGCATCGTCCGGCTCGACGGCGGCGGCGCGGCCGAGAATCTCCGACAGGTCCACCGTCTCGACGGAGATGCCCACCCGCTCCAGGATCTTCTCCGAGTACCGGACCGTGTTGAACGGGCCGGTCCGGGCGCCGACGGCGCCGACCCGCGCGCCCCACAGCCCGCGCACCACCCGGCACGTGGCCGCGAAGCGCGCCAGGTCCGTCCGGAAGGCCTCCGTCGTCGGGTCCACCGTGTGGAGGTCCGTCAGGCTGCACGGGATGCCGTACTGGTCCAGGTTGCAGCAGACGCTCATCTTGCCGCAGAAGGCGTCGCGGCGGTTGGCGAGGGTCATGTCCGCCAGGTCGTCCGGCCAGGCGTGGACGAGGACGGGGACGCCGAGGTCAGCCATCCGCAGGGTGTTGGCGACGGCCCGTTCGTCGCCGAAGTTCGGCAGCGTGACGACCACGCCGTCGATCTGAGCGCGGTGCTCGGCGAAGAGGTCGGCGCAGGCGCGGGCGTCGGCGAGGGTCTCGACGGCGCCGCCGGTGGCGGCGTCGGCGGGCAGGCAGACCGTGGCGAAGCCTCCCGTCTCGAGGACCTTCAGGATGGTCTTCCGTCCCTCGGCGGCCAGGTGGGTGGGAAAGAATCCCCGCGTGCCGACGAGAACCGCCAGGGTGGTCTTGGGCTGCTTGGCCATGGGCGACTCCTTTTCTTTGTAACGGAGGGGCGAGGTCTGGTTGGTCCTTGGTCCCTTGTTGTTGGCGCGCCGGGACGCCACCGGCTGCATCTCGCGTCCCCCCGCGGCCTACCAATGACAAAGGACAAAGGACGAATGACAAATGACAGCCGTTGCCGTACGACCGGTATTGTACGTGCCAGGCGTCCAGCGACCAACGACAAAGGACGCGGGGCACAGGACGATCCGTTCGCCATTCCTTGACACCTTGCCCGTCCCCGGCGAGAATGGGGTCCTTCCGACCGCACCCGGGAACCGCCGATGGCCGATCGCCGAAAACACAAGCGCGCCCCCGCTCAGGGCCGGGTCACCGTGCGCGCGGGCGGCGGCCGGGCGTCGCGGGAACCGCGGACGCGGCGGTCGTGGGGCTCCATCCTGCGGGGCCTGGCGTGGCTGTTCGGGCCGCCCGTCGTTTCGGCCATCCTGCTGACGCTGGCGTTTCCGCCGGCGGAGATCTCGTGGTTGGCCTACGTGGCCCTTGTGCCGCTGCTCGCGACGGTCGTCCGCGCGGGGACCGGCCGCGACGCCTTCGTCGCGGCGCTCGTGGGCGGCATCGTCTTCTTTGGCATCAACGCGTACTGGATTCAGCCGATCACGATGGCTGGGTACCTGGCGGTCCTGCCGTACCTGGCCTTGTACTGGGCGGTGTGGGCGTCGGCGATCCGCTGGCTGGAGCGTCGGCGGACGGTGCCGCTGGCGCTGGCGGCCCCGGTCGTGTGGGTGGCGCTGGAGTGGATTCGTGGTTGGGCCCTGTCGGGGCTGCCGTGGCTCTTCGTCGGGCACACGCAGTACGAGAACCTCGTGCTCATCCAGACCGCGGACGTCGTGGGGACGTACGGCTCGTCGGCCTTGTGTCTGGCGACGACGGGCCTCGTGGCGGCGGTGCTGGTCCGGCCGATCTTCGTGTCGGGCGGCGGCGAATCGAGGGTGGCATGGCCACGCTCGCGTGGCCATGGTCCTGATAACGAAGTCATGGCCACCCAGAATCGGGTGGCCATGCCACCCGGCAAGGGTGACCCTCCTCCGCGCCGCCCGCGCCTCAGCGGCATGCTGCTTGCCAGCGTCCTCGTCGTCGTCGTGGGATGGGGCGTGACGGTCGGCTACGGCCTGTACCGGCTGGCCGAGGCGCCAACGGGGGGCGGGCCCGTCGTCGCCAGCGTCCAGACCAACGTGCCGCAGGAGATCAAACTCAAGGCCCGGTACGAGCAGATCGAGCGGCTGGAAGAAGAGATGCTCCAGGCCCAACTCGACCTGACGGACGAGGCGGTCGCCCGGGCGGCCGAGCGCGGCCAAACGGTCGACCTCGTCTGCTGGCCCGAGACGATGGTGCCCGGCATCCTGAATCGCGAGTACCTGGAGGCCGACGTCGGCCGCATCATCGAGGACGAGGACCTTCAGCGGGTCTTTCGGTATCTCCAGAACCGGTCGCGGCAGTACTGGCTCCGGATCCAGGCGAAGGCCGGCGAGGCCGGCGTGCCGATCCTCTTCGGCGCCCACGCCGTCCGGCTCGAAGGGGTGTACCGGCTGCCGGCGGGCGGGTTCTTCACCCGCGGACCGCGGCAGAACGCGGCGTTTCTCATCACGCCCGACGATCCCCGCTACCGGGCCGCCCACCGGTACGCCAAGGCCCACCTCGTGCCGTTCGGCGAGTACGTGCCGTTCAAGGAGTCCTGGCCGTGGCTGCACCGCGCGCTCCAGGCGTTCACGCCGTACGAGTACGATCACAGCCTGACGCCGGGCGCGCACGACCAGCCGCCGTTCACCATTCGGTGGGGCAAGGGCGACGCGGGCGGTGAGGGGCCGGCGGGGCAGGGCGACGCCGGTCGCGAGGCCCGGTTCCAGGTGGCCATCTGTTACGAGGACGCCATGGCCTACCGGATTCGGGAGATGGTGCGGGCAAGTGCCCCTCCTCGGGGTGTCGACCCATCCGCCCGTTTAGCCGGCGACCGTAGGTCGCCGCCGAAGGTCGGCGGCGCCGACACGGCAACGACCGGCGACGTACCGTCGCCGGCTCAACGGGCAGATGAGCGCAGTGCAAAGGAGCGCGCGGCGGGCACGGAGGCCCGCCGCGCACCCGTGCGTCCCCGCAAGGCCGTCGATTTCATCGTCAACATCTCCAACGACGGGTGGTTCGCCGGGACGTGGGAACTGGACCAGCACCTGAACCTGTGCGTGTTCCGGGCGGTGGAGAACCGCGTGCCCATCGTCCGCAGCGTCAACACGGGCATCAGCGCGGTCATCCAGTCCACCGGCCGCATCACGCGTGTGGTTGAGGAGGACGGCCGGCGTCGCGGCGTCAGCGGGTGCCTCGTGGGCGACCTCGTGCTTGACGACCGCCTGGCGCCGTACACGGTGCACGGCGATGCGTTCGCGTACGCGTGCCTGCTGGCGACGGCGGCCGTTGCGGCGGCGGTCGTCGTCGGCCGTCTGCACGGGCGGCGCAAGGCGAAGGACGAATGAGGAACGAGAAATGATCCACGCCGACGTGCCGGATACGCATCGGCGAGAAGGAGGTTCCCCGTGAAGCGTGGCCAATGGTTACTCGCGGTTTCGGTCCTCGCCGTCTGCGCCTCGGGGTGTGAGTGGGGGCAGGGCGGCCAGGTGATGACGCCGACGTGGGCCCAGGGCGGGTCGTCCCGCGACGCCGGCTTCGACGCGCCGTACCAGGTGCTGGACGAGGCCCTGCGCAGCGCCCAGCCGCCCATCCAGGCGATGGCGTGCGAGACGTACCTGGAAAGCGATCGCCAGCCGCCGCTCTCCAGCGTGGAGGGCCTGGCGGACGCCCGCGACCCGCGGGTCCGGACGACGGCCCTGGCGCTGCTCGGCACGATGCAGCGGCGGGATCTGGCGGACCTGTTCCGCCGAAAGCAGCGCGACGCCGGGCCGTCGGTCCGCCTGGCGGCCGACTTCGGCCTGGCCATGACCGTGGAGCCGGAGCGGATGAATGCGCTGCGCGAGGCCCTGTCGGCGCCGGACGTGACCGTCCGCCGCACCGCCGTCTGGCTGTTGGGCCTGACGGGACAGGAGAGCGCGGTCGCGATGCTCCAGGTCAAACTGGACGACCCGGACGCCGTGGTCGTCCTGCGGACGGCCGAGGCGCTGCATCGGTTGGGGTCGGCGGCGGGGCTGGAACGCGTCCGCATCCTGACTCGCCACAGCCGGCACACGGTCCGGTACTACGCGGTGCGGCTGCTGGGTCGGCTGGGCGAGGCGGAGGATATTCCGCTGCTGGAGCGCCTGTGCCAGAGCCGGTTCCTGGACGTGAAGTTCGGGGCGATGGCGGCCCTGGCGCGGCTGGGGGACTTCAAGCGGATCGGCATGCTCCTGGATATGCTCGAGGCTCCGGAGAGCCAGACCCGCGTGCTGGCGGCCCGGGAACTGGGGGAGACCGGGTACACGCCGGCCGTCCCGTCCTTGGAGAAGATGCTCCAGAGCCAGGTGCCGCTGGAACGGACGACGGCGGCGGCGGCGATCGTGCGGATCCGGTCGGCCCGCCGGCCGTGGCGGGCCCACATCCTCAAGGCGGAGGAGAAGGAAAAGTAACGGATCCGGCCGACAAACCGCCGTGCCCGTCGTAAACGTTGACGGACCCTGAATTTTTGCTTGACGGTCTGCGGGGGGGCATTAGAATCGCTTGTTACCAACCGAAACGGGCGGACCATCGGTATGGGGACCCTGTGCCCCCTGGGCCGAAGGCAGCAGGAGGCTGGCGCCGCGTGGGCCGAGTTTCGGCCGACCGTCGGCTTCTGAAAGGAGGAAACCTTGAGTACTTTGGGCAAGATCCTGACGGTGTTGGTCGTTCTGGTCTCCGTCGCCGTCGCGGTGCTCGTCGCCAGCGAGGTCGTCCTACGCGAGAACTGGAAGGCGCGCTACGACGAGGAGCACGGGCTGTTCCAGAAGGCCCTGGAGCAGCGCGACCACGCCGTCCAGCAGCGCGATAAGGAATACGCCAACTGGGAGGCGCACCGCGCCCAACTCGAACAGAAGATCAACACGCTCACATCGGGCCTGAACGACAAGACCAACACCATCTCGCTGCTGACCGAGGAAAACAACAGCCAGGAGAAACGGCTCCAGGAACTCGTCGAGCAACTTAAGGGCCTGAAAGATTCGCTCGCCCAGGAAGTCGCCACCCGCGACGGATACCGCAACGAGCGCGACCAGGCCGTCAAGGCCAAGCACGAACTCGAAACGATGTACGCCGAACTGGACGCCAAGTACCGCCAGGCCATGGACGACATCCAGAACCTGCGGGAGAACCTGCGGCAGGCGAACGAGGAACTGGCGGCCGTCAAGAGCAAACTCGCCTACGTCTTGCAGCAGCCGGGCGTCGAGATGCCCAAGGAAGTCCCCGCCGTCCCCGACCAGCGCATCAAGGGGCTGGTTACCAGCGCCGACAACGAAGCCCGCGTGGCCGAGATCAACCTCGGCAGCGACGACGGCGTCGTCAAGGGCATGAAGTTTTACGTCTATAACGAAGGCCAAAGCAAGTACCTGGCCACCCTCGAGGTGACGCGGGTATCCAACGACAGCGCGGCCGGCGAACTCAGTGTGATCCGCGGCGACGTGAAGGTGAACGACCATGTCACAAATCGGTTCGAGTAGCGGCGTTCGCGTAGCGGCCCAGCCGCTCAGCAACGTCTATACGGTTCTGCTGCTGATCGGGGCCGTCGCCCTGGTCCTGGCCCTGGTCCTGCTGGCCGTGGTGATGGATCGCAACTACGGTGCGGTGCTGGGCGAGGAGAACATGAAAGCGGTCGACCAGGCCGCCGCCCAACAGCAACGCCGACGGGCCGAGCTGGACGAGGCGGACGAGTCCCTCAAGCGGTTTCCGGAAGGGATTGCGCCCGCCGTCGGCACCGCGCCCATGGACACCGGGGCCGGAACCGGGGCCGGCGCTGCACCGCCGGCTGGCGAGGCCACGACGCCGCCGGCCGGCACCGAACCCGCTCCGGGAGCCGGAACTGGGGCCGGCGCTGCACCGCCGGCTGGCGAGGCCACGACGCCGCCGGCCGGCACCGAACCCGCTCCGGGGGCCGGAACCGAGACGCCGGCCGGAAACTGACCCGCCGATGTCCCCGGCCCCGCCATCGGCTGAGGTTGTGCCGATCGTCCCGCTGCCACGGCGCCACGTCGGGGAGCCAGCATGATCTTTGACCGCGTCATCGGCCTGTTCTCGGCCGACATGGGCATCGACCTCGGCACGGCGACCACGCTGGTGTACGTCCGCGGCCAGGGGATCGTCTGCTGCGAACCCTCCGTCGTCGCCGTCAGCAAGGACACCGGCCGCGTGCTCCTGGACGGCATGGCGGTCGGCGACGTCGCCAAGAAGATGCTCGGCAAGACGCCGGGTTCCATCGCGGCGGTCCGGCCGATGCGGACCGGCGTCATCGCCGACTTTGACATCACCGAGGCGATGCTCTCTTACTTCATCCGCCGCGTCCACGGGCGGACGTCCTTCCTCAGGCCGCGCGTCGTCATCGCCATTCCCTCCGGGATCACCGCCGTCGAGAAACGGGCCGTCCTCTCCTCCGCCGCCCGGGCCGGCGCCCGCAAGGTCCACCTCATCGAGGAGCCCATGGCCGCCGCCATCGGCGCGGGGCTGCCCATCGACGAGGCCACCGCCAGCCTCGTCGTCGACATCGGCGGCGGGACGACCGAGGTCGCCGTTATCAGTCTCGCCGACATCGCGTGCAGCCAGTCCATCCGCATCGCGGGCGACAACTTCGACATGGCCATCATCGAGTACATGAAACGCACCTACAGCCTGCTCATCGGCGAGCAGACGGCCGAACGCGTCAAGATCGAGGTCGGCTCCGCCGCACCCCTGGCCGACGAACTCGAAATGGAAATCGGCGGCCGGGACCTCATCGCCGGGCTCCCCCGCACCACGACCGTCACGAGCCAGGAAATCCGCGAGGCCCTCGCCGAGACCGTCGACGCCATCGTCGACTGCGTCAAACGTACCCTGGAACAGACCGAACCCGAACTCTCCGCCGACCTCGTGCACAACGGCATCACGATGTGCGGCGGGGGCGCCCTGCTGAAGGGGTTGCCCGAGGTCATTTCCCAGGCGACCGGCCTGAAGGTCGCCGTCGCCGACGACCCGCTCACCGCCGTCGCCCGTGGGGCCGGCATCTTCCTCGACCACCTCGACGAGTGGGGCGGCACGATCGACATCACCGACGAAGAGATGTAGGTCTCAAGCCCGCCGTTGCGCGAGCCGCGACCGTGAGGCCGCGCCTGTCCTCACCCGCGGTGGCACATGCCACGCCAGATGAAGGTACCCGGCTGCTCACGCAGCCGGCTCGGAAAGCCCGTGTCTGCCGCGTCGCCGATTTTTTGCTTCTCCTTATGCTTTTCAGTTGTCCGGAACCCGCGTTTTCGGTATACATGAGGAGTCTGTGGCGTTGGGTTGGACCCGCCCGCCGCCGTCCGATCTCGTGGGGACACCATGGCGCGCCGAACCCGTGCACCCAAACGCGGTCTGCCACTTCGTCGGCTGGCCGGGCCCATCGCGACGGTGGCCCTGCCGCTTCTCGCTTTCGCGCTGCTCCTGGCGCCGCAGTCGGTGACGGACCGTGCCCGCGTCTGGGCGGCGCCGCTCTTCCGTCCGCTCGATAACCTGACGGCCGGCTGGGCGCTGGACCTTGATGCGCAGGCGCTCGCGCCGTCGGCGGCCCGTCCCGCCGTGCCGCCGGACCTCCAGCGTCGCCTCGAGCGGCTCCAGAACGCCCTGGCCGAAGCCACCGCCCGTCTCGGCGAGTACGACCGGCGTGTCCGGGACCTGGCGCAGATTCGCGAGTCGCTCGGCGGTTTGCCGTGCCGGCTCGTCCCCGCCCGTGTCGTCGCGCCGGAGGTCACCGCCGGCCGCACCGGCGCGATGCTCTCGAAAGGGTTCCAGTCCGGCATCGGCGCCGGCGGGGCGGTCTTCGACGCCCACCTCAACCGCGGCGCCCGCGAGGCGCTGTCGCGCGGCGAGCCGATTCTGACGGCCGGCGGCCTGGTCGGCGTCGTCAACGCCGTCGGGCCCCTCACGAGCAGCGTCCGCCTGCTCACGGACCCCGAGACGAGCGTCATGGTTCAACTCGTCACCCGCCGCGACGGCGTCTGGCGGCCCGGGCCGCAGGGTGTGGCGCGCGGCACGGGCGACGGCACGACCGTGACGGTGGAGGGCGTGTCGCGGACGGCCGACGTGGCCCCGGGCGATTTCGTCGTCACGAGCCCCTCGCCGGAGGCCGCCCTGCCGGCCTACCTGATCGTCGGCCGCGTGGCTCGGTGTGACCTGGAACCGACCTCTCTGTTCTACTCCCTGGTGGTCGAGCCCCGCGCCCTGCCGCAGCAGGCCCGCGAGGTGTACGTCCTCTCGCGTTCGGCGGCGGACGCCGGCCGATAGCCGACTCCCATGCTGCGACTGCGACACGAGGATTCTCTGTGCGCTGGTTGCTGCTCGCCATCCTGGCGTACATCCTCCTGGTGGTCCAGGTGACGCTCTTCGTCCCCGGGGCGCTGGCGGTGCCGGTGCACGGCCACTGGGTCCGGCCGGACCTGGTGCTTCTCGTCGGCGTGTTCGTGGCCCTGTACTTCGAGCCGCGAGAAATGGTCCTGGCGGTCGGCTGCTTTGGCCTGGCGTACGACCTGGCCGCCGTCACCGGACGCCTCGGCCTGTATGCGCTCCTCTTTGCAGGCGTCCTGACGGGCCTGTCGATGGTGCGCGGCGTGCTGAACCGGCGGTGGATCATGACCCAGTCCGTCGTCGCGTTCGGCGTGGTGCTGGTGGTGCATGCGGTGGGATACATGGCGGCCCGGTACCTGGGCGGCGGGGCGGTGGCGCCGCTGCGGTCGCTGGAGGAGGGGGTCCTCGACGCCGTCTACTCCGGCGTCCTTGCCCCGTACGTCATCTGGGGATTGCTTCGCCTCCGCGGGCCGCTGGGCGTGACCGTCGAGCCGGGCGAGATCTGAGACGCCCGGCCCCGTTGATTTCTCCCCGGCTGCGCCGTACGATGCAACCGGTCCATGTACGCCACACGCCTGAAACTCGTGCTCGTGGTCCTCGGTCTCGGCCTCGCGCTGGTCCTGGCGAGCCTGGTGCGCATCCAGGTCCTGGAAGGCGCCCGCTACCGGGCCGAGGCGCAGCGCCGGCTGCGTCACCGGCCGCACTACCGCCCGACGATTCGCGGCACGATCTACGACCGCAACGGCGTGGCCCTGGCGCGCGACACCGGGGCGTTCGACGTGGCCATCTACTTCCCGTTCATCGAGATGGACCCCGGTTTCGTCGCCCGCCTGGCCCGACGGTGGGTCTGCGAGGCCGAGGACGTTCGCGTCCGCGTCGACCGCATGTGGGACGAACTCTCGCGACTGACGGGCATCCCGCTCGAGGAACTCCGGCGCCGGTGCGAGGTCATCCAGCGACGCGTCGACATCATTCGACGTACCGTCCGCGACCTCCACGGCCGGCGCATCCGTGTGGCCGAGGAAACCTACTTCTCGCGCGGCAGCATCGCCCACTCCATCGTCTACGACGTCGACCTGCACACGGTCGGCGTCGTCAAGAGCCGGCCCGACGAGTTCCCCGGCCTCACCCTCCAGCCGACGCGCCGGCGCGAGTACCCGCTCGGCGACGTCGCCCCGCACGTCATCGGACGCATGGGCGAGGTTACCGCCGAGCAACTGGACGACGGCGTCAACGAGCCGTACCCCGAGGGGCATCTTAAACGGTATTGGCCCGGCGACTACATCGGACGCGCCGGCGTCGAGAAGGCCTGCGAGGACCTGCTCCGCGGCAGCCGCGGCATGTACCAGAAGGCCATCGACGGCGCGTACCTTGAGAACATCGATCCCGTCCCGGGCGGCGACGTCCACCTGACGCTCGACATCGCCCTCCAGAGCGACGCCGAGGACCTGCTCGATCGCGGGCCGAGCGGCCGCATCGTCGGCGCCGCCGTCGTCGTCGACTGCACCAGCGGCGAGGTGCTCGCTCTGGCCTCCGCCCCCCGGTACGACGTTCGCCTCTTCGGCGTCGACTACCCGGACCTCGTGCGGCGGACCGACGACCCGCTCGTCCACCGGGCCATCGCGGGCCAGTACCCGCTCGGCTCCGTCTTCAAGGCGGTCACCGCCACCGCCGCCCTCGAGGAAGGCGCTATCACACCCCGCACTTTCCTCACGTGCGACGGCGTCCTCGACCCGTCCCACCCCGACCGTTTCCGCTGCCACATCTTCCTGAGCCACGGCTACGGGCACGGGACGATCCCGCTGCGGACGGCCATCCAGAAATCGTGTAACGTTTACTTCTATCGCGTGGCGCAGCGGCTGTCGGCCTTGGGCGGACGGTTCGACCTCTCGCGCGGGCGCGACCTGCTGGTTGCCTGGGCCCGCCGGATGGGCCTCGGCAGCCCCGCGGGGATCGGTCTGCCCGGCGAGGCCGCCGGACGCCTCGACGTGCGCGACCCGCGGAACCTCGCGGTCGGCCAGGGGGAACTGCTCGTCACGCCTCTCCAGGCCGCCCAGTTGTACGGGCTCGTGGCGACCGACGGGCGGATGCCGCCGCTGCGGCTCATCCGCGAGAAGGCCCCGCCGCCGGGCACCCCCAGGCCGGGCCTCAACATGACCCCCGCCCACATGCGCGTCCTCCGCGACGCCTTCGCCGCCGTCGTCAACGAGCCCGGCGGCACGGGCTACCGCAACGTCCGGACCCCCGAGGTGCTCATCGCCGGCAAGACGGGCACCGCCGAGGCCGGCCGAGGCGGGGACCACGCCTGGTTTGCCGGCTTCGCCCCGGCCGACGCCCCGCGCGTCGCCTTTGCCGTCATCGTCGAGCACGGTGGACACGGGGGTTTGGCGGCCGGACCCATCGCCCGCGACCTCGTCATCGCATGCAAGGCGCACGGGTATCTCGAGTCGGTGAAGGGAGAGACGCACGCCGAACCTGCGCCGCCCGGCTCGGGGACGGGGCCTGAAGCGCGGCCGCAAGGCGCCGAGGAGGCACCGAAGAAGATCGAGCCCGTCGGCTGAGCCGCTGCGCGCGATGTTGAGCCGTCGACCGAAGGTCGACGCGAGTTGCCTTATGCCTTCCCCCCGCCTAGCGCCGCGAGCATCTCGCTCGCCGTGCGCCCCGTGACGGGATGACGGGCGTCGGGGGCGATCTCGGCCAGCGGCCCCAGCACGAACCGGCGCTCCGACAGCCGCGGGTGCGGCACCGTGAGGCGCTCCGTCTTCACCACGCGGTCGCCGAACAGGAGGAGGTCGAGGTCCACCTCGCGGGGTCCCCACCGCTCGCGCGGCCGGCGGCCGAGGTCCCGCTCGATGTCCTTGAGCACATCCAGGAGGGCGTGCGGCGTGAGGTCCGTGTCCACCCTGACGGCCCCGTTCAGGAACGGGGGCTGCCCCGGCGGACCGCCGACGGGGTCCGTCTCGATGAGCGCGCTCTCGGCCGTCACTTCGATCCGCGGGTGCGACCGAAGCCGTCCGACGGCGGCGCGGAGGGTCGCCTCCCGCTCGCCCAGGTTCGCACCGAGACCGATGTAGGCGGTAGTCATGGCGTTGGCGGGCAAAGTGTCTTCCCGCGCGGCGGGCCTCCCGGCCCGCCGCGCATTCGCGGCACGGTGAGTATCGGCGCGGTGGCCCGGGAGGGCCACCGCGCGGAATGTCGGATTTATCCGGTTCGGCTAGAACGACAGCCGCTCGATCCGCCCGGCGGCTTCCTCGAGGTCTTCCTCCGGCACGGTCAGGGCGAACCGGACGAACCCCTCACCCCGCTCGCCGTACCCGACGCCGGGCGTGGCCACGATGTCGGCCTCGGTGAGGAGGCGGTCGGCGAAGGCGCGGCTGTCGAGGCCCGCCGGGCAGGTGACCCAGACGTAGAACGTGGCGTCGGGCCGGTTGACCTCCAGGCCGGCGGCCTGCAGCGCGGCCACGAGGCAGTCCCGCCGCCGGCGGTACATCGCCCGCAGGTCGTGGATTTCCGGCCGGTCGTAGCCGTCGAGCGCGGCCGCCCCCGCCCACTGCATCGCCGTAAACACGCCGTTGTCCATGTTGCTTTTAAGGCGCACGAGGCTCGCGACCACGTCGGCGCTCCCCGCCACCCATCCCACGCGCCACCCGGTCATGTTGAACGTTTTGGAGAGGGAGTGGAATTCGACGGCCACGTCGCGCGCCCCGTCGATTTCAAGGATCGAGATAGGCGGCTCCTCGAAGTATACCTCGCTGTAGGCGGCGTCCTGGGCGATGAGCACGTCGGCGGCGCGCGCCCACGCCACGGCTTTCTCGTAGAACGCGCGCGGGGCGGCCGCGGCGGTCGGATTGTTCGGATAATTCAGATAAATCAGTTTCGCCCGCCCGAGGGTCTCGGCGTCGATCGCCTCCAGGTCCGGCAGGAAGCCGCGCTCGGCGTCCAGCGGGAACCGCACCACCTCCCCGCCGGCGAACCGGATGCTCGAATTGTACACCGGGTACCCCGGGTCGGGCGAGAGGCCCACGTCGCCCGGGTTCATCATCGCCATCGGCAGATGGCTGAGCGTGTCCTTCGTGCCCTGGGCCGGCAGGATTTCCGTGTCCGGGTCCAGCCGGACGCCGAACCGCTTCTCGAAGAACGCCGCAATCGACTCGCGGAACCGCGCGTCGCCGCGGTCCAGGGCGTACTGGTGTGTGGCCGGGTCGGCGACGGCCTGCTGGGCAGCCTCGATGATGAACGCCGGCGTCGGCGTGTCCGGGTCGCCGATCCCCAGGTTGATGACGGGCCGGCCGGCGGCGATGGCGGCCTTCTTCTTCTTGTCGATTTCGGCGAAGAGGTACGGCGGCAGGGCGCTCAGACGGTCGCTCTCGCTCTGCATCGGACGGTCCTTCCTTGGACTGGCGTGCGTTGATGAATGGGCCGCCCCCATGGCCCCGTCAAGGGCTGGCATTGTAGGGACGGCCGGGGTGCCGGACAAGGCAAAACGACGGCCCGGAATGACCAATGCTCAATGCCAAATGCCCAAGGAGGCCTGCGGCCTATAGGATGGGGGCGCGGCACCAAACGCCCGTTGAGCCGGCGACCGCAGGTCGCCGCAACCGCGCCGAGTCTCAGCCGTCGTTGCCACACGAAACGCCGAGACTCGCCCCGCCGCTGGCGGTTCAACCGGGGGGACGTTCCGGTTCTGGATGTCGGCTTGTCGGAAAGTTATCCCCATGCGTCGCGTGCCCGTTCTGCGGATGCCGGTCGCCCTGGCGGTGGTCGCGGCATGCCTCCTCCCGGCCGGCCTCGCCTTGGCAAAGCCGTACGGGCGGACGCTGACCATCCGCGAGCCGCTCGGGTACACCTGGACCGACGAACTCGTCCACCGCGACGTCGGCGTGTCGGAGCCGAACGTCGCTGCCGACACGTTTTCGCTGAGGGCCGCGGACGGCCGGCCCGTGCCGCTCCAGGTGGAGGTGCTGAAGGGCAAGCCGGGTGCCGTCCTCCGCGTCCGCCTGTGGTGGAAGATGACGCTGCCGAAGGACGGCGAGGTCGCCTACCGCCTGACGTGGCGCGACGACGGCGAGGCCGCACGCCGGCCGGTGGGCGGGCTCGCCGTCCGCCGGGAGGAGGACCGTCTCGTCCTCGCAACCGGCCCGGCCGAGTTCGCGCTGCCGGCCCCGGCGAAGGCGTTCGCGAAGCCGGTGCCGCTGCCCCGCGCCCCCGCGCCGGTCGTCGGCGTCCGCCCGACGCCCGGCAAGGGACCGTGGTGCGGGACGTGGCGGCTGGCGGGCCCCGGCCGCGTCCGCCGCATCGAAACGGCGGTGGAAACGGCGGGCGCCGTCGTGGCTCGTATTCGAGTGAAGTATAGTTTCGCTGATACGAAGCGCCAATACGAGGTCGCCGTCCGCGCGGTGGCGGGCGAGCCGTGGCTCGACCTCGCCGAAACGTATCGCGTGGGCGAGGGCGGACGGTCCTCCCTCCTGCTGGCCGACGCCCTGAAGCCGAGCGAGGTGCTCTGGCTGCCGTGGTTCGTCGGTGACGGTCATGCCCGGCCGGCGTACCAGGTTCGGCGCGACGCGCTGGCGTCGAAGGCGTCGGGCGGCCAGCCGTTTGCGACGCTGAGGCCGCGATGGGCCCACTGTCCCGACACCGGGCAGGTCTGCCTGGCCCTCGGCCAGGGCGAGGGCGGCGACCGGCCGGCCGTCGGGGCCGTCATGGTCCACCCGTCACGGTGGCAGCGGCCGTACGACCAGTTTCCGACCGTCCGGGCGACGGCCGGCGGGCGCGGCATGGCGCTGGACTTCCCGCTGGAGGCGGGCCGACGGGCGTGGGCCCTGCTCGCCGGACCGCTCGACCGCTTCGACACGAAGGGCGACCTCCAGGCTCTCGTGCGGCGGATGGCGGACATCCCGCTCGACACCGTCCTGAACGAATGGGTCCTGGCGTGGGACCGCGACGCGGAGCGCCGCGCCCCGCACGTGTTGACGACGGAGGAGCGGCTCCGTCGGATTCGGCTCGACATGGCGGCCGTCCGCGACACGCCCACCACCCGGTTGCTGCGGCGGGGGCTGGAGGCGGACGGCCCCGCCGAACGGGCCCTGGCCGAGTTCCTCGCCGGCCGCCGCCGCGACGTGCCGACCCTGCGGGTGCGGCCGGAAACGTTTCTCAATCGTTCGTATCAGGATGCGTTTTTGGCGCCGTCGGCGTATCCGCGCCGGCTTCCGGAGGCGCTGGCCCTTGCGGACCTGTCGTCGGCGGGCCGACTCGCGGGGGGGCCGGGCGTCGCCCTGGTGGCGGCGGTCTTCAGCGATCCCGATTACTGGCCGGGGCGTTCCGGCGGCTGGGGCGTGGGCGACCCCGACGACCACGCCGCCCTGGTCCAGGTGCCGGCGTATGCGGCGGCGATGATGCCGGACCATCCGCACGCCCGGCGGTGGATGAGGCGATCGCTTGAGGCGGTGCGGGCGGACCTCCGCCGCGCCGGACCGCACGACGGCACCGCCGTGGACCCGCAGCGGCTCATCGCCACGCTCGCGGAAGCGCTGCCGGTCCTGCGGGCCGCCGAGAACGCGCGCCTCGCCGAGCCGTTTGCCTGGCCGGAGGTCCGCGCGGGGCTGGAATGTCTACGGAATCTGCATACGCCGCGCGACGCGCGTCTCGGCCGACGGCGACTCCTGCCGATGGGGCAGGGCGGACGGGGGGACGTCGTGGGTCGCCTGTTCGGCATCGCGGCCGCGGGCGTGGCCGGATCGGACGCCGACCTCGCCCGCGTCTGGATGGGCCTGTGGCGCGACACCTACGGCGACGGCGGGAGCGGCGACCTCGTGACCGACGTCCTGCTGACGGACCCGTCGCTGCCGGCGGCCGCGGCGGCGGAGGCCGAGTGGCCCAGCCGGGCGTGGAAGGGTGTCGGCGCCGTCCTGCGGAGCCGGGCCGGCACGGCGGACGAGACGTTCGTGGCCCTTGCGTGCACCGGGTCGGAAGGCGAGGCCCGCGGCGACGAGATGGCGGTCACGGTCTACGGGGCGGGAGCGCCCCTGGCGCCGGGCTGGCACCCCCCGGCGGACCTCCCCCTGCCGCAGGAACACATGCACAACCGTGTGACGCTCGGCGAGGAGGAGAACATGGACGCCGCCGGCCGGATGCTGGCGGTCCGGTCGACGCCGGCGGCGGACGTGGCGGTGGCCCAGGTCCGGGCCACCCACCTTCGCCGCGTGCCGCGACGCGGCGACGAGGCCGAGACGGGGTCGGCCCTGCCGCGCCGGCGGCTCCAGCGTCCCGCGCGGTATCGGCGGTGGGTGATGCTGGTGAAGCACCCCTCGGGGTCGCCTCTGGCGGATTACGTGGTGATCCGCGACGAACTGGCCGCCGCCGAGCCCGCCGCGTTCAACCTGTTCGTCCTGGCGCGGCAGGTGCGGCGCCGGGGCCGCACCTTCCGGTTCGAGGGCCAACTCGCCGCCGACGCCGTCCTGTACCTCGCCACGCCGGAGCCCGAGGCGGTGACGCTGACGGAGTGGGGCTGGTCGCAACCGGATGCGAACGGCGCATCCCGGGGGCGGGGGAAGGAGATTCCGCCGGACTTCGATCCGGCCAAGGGACCGTGGCGCGGCGGGGAGGTGCAGCAGGGCGTCCGCGTGCGTGCCCGGCCGGGCCAACCGTTCCTCGCAGTTCTGTATCCATATCAAAAGGGGTCGGAAGTGCCCGTGCTGGAGCCGCTCGCCGACGGTCGCGGCGTGCGGGTGCGGCTGGGGACGGCGAGCGAGACGGTGTACCTGGCGAGCGACCCGCCGAAGGAAGCGGGCGGGCAGGCGGCCGTCCATCGCGGCGGCAAGCGGACGGTCGTCGTCGAGAGCGCGGTCAAGCCGATGTGAGGCAGGCCAGCCGCGACCGCGTCGGGACGCCGCTGCGGAGCGGCCGTCGTCCGGCGGATTTGAAGGACGGGACACTGCGAATACGCGGCAACGCGGCGCGTACAGCGCTTGGATGGCCCATGGCGATGGGTACGGCTTGATGTTAGAGTGCGGGCGGGCCCGTCCACGGGAGGCGCCGCGATGGCGCTGCGGTACAAGATGCTGACGGCGGTGGTGGTGATTGCGGCGTTCATCGTCGCGCCGGTGGCGTCGTTCGTGGTGATCCACTCGGCGGACGCCCCGCCGCCGGAGGACGCCGATCTCCTCGTCCGGCCGCCCGCGGTGCCGGAGGAGGAGAACGCCTTCCCCCTCCTCCTGGAAGCCGGCGACGCGATTTTCTGGCTCACCGACCGGGACTGGCTGGACGGCCCGCCGCCGGAGGGGGCGAGCGAGGACGCCCTGACCGACCGCGACCGGCTGGAGGCGATGGTGGGCGGCAAGGAATGGGACGAGGGGCTCGCGGAGGCGGTCCTCGGGCGGAACCGTGAGGCCCTTGCGCTCCTGGACCGGGCGATGGCCCGGCCGCATTTGCAGATTCCCGCCCTCGAATCCGTCGCGTTCGAAATCCCTTACATCTATGGCTTTCTGCAATTGGCGAAGGTGCAGGCCCTTCAGTCGCGTGCCCAGGTCCGAAACGCTCAGGCCGCTCAGGCGGTCGAGACGGCGCTCAAGACGGTCGAACTGGGCGACCGCCTCGAGCGGGGGAGCAACTGCGCGGCAGCCTACCTTGTCGGCCTGACGATCCGCGGCCAGGGCCTGCTGTTGCTCCGCGACCTTGCCGCCAAGGCGCCCCTGGCGGCAGACGATATGCGGCGTGTGGCCGACCGCCTGGCGGAACTGCCGCCGCAGGGCGATGCCCTGGCCGGCGTCTGGCGGGCGGAGTACCGCGTCGCCGCCGACGCCGTGGGCCGGGTCCGCCGAGGCGAACTCTCCATCGATGAAGTGACGACGGTTCCGGGTCTCTCGATGTATCTAATGTTGCCGACGCCGTATCGGCTGCATCCCAACCGCACGAGGTGCCTCTTTGCCGACACGTTCAGGACGTACTGTGAGGCGGCGCGGAAACCCTACTGGGAAGCCCGCCTCGACATGGAGGTGCTTCAACGTCGGTTGGATAGACAATGTTCGGCAACCGACCACTGGTGGAGCCCGTTCCGCCCCAACGTCTTGGGCGAGGCGTTGTACTTCGGGCTGATCCCCGCCGGGGATTGGGTTACTCAAGCGAAGGCCCGGAGCATCCTGATCCAACGTGTGACGCGGCTCCTGCTCCTCCTGCGGGCGTGGAAAGCCGACCACGGTCGGCTGCCGGAGATCCTCGACGCCCTCGTGCCGGCGTTCATGGAGGCCGTTCCGCTCGACCCGTTCGACGGCGGGCCCGTCCGTTACGACCGCGAGAAACGCATCCTCTACTCCGCGGGCAAAGACGGCGTGGGCACGGGCGGGATGTCGGAGGACGAACAGCAGACGTGGTGGAAGAACGAGGACCCGGACGCGGCTGCGGGCGGCCATGAACCGAACGTGTGGGAGATGCCGGACCCGAGTTTCCCGATCCGTTTCTGAGGCGGCGTCACATGGCGGATCAGGGGTGGTGCGGCGCTTTGCCGCGCGGCGGGGCTCCCGGCCCGCCGCGCAGGAAGGAGATGCGTGCGTCGCGCGAGGCCGCATGGCCACCCACCATCGGGTGGCCATGCCACCCGCCTCGCGGCATGCGCCCGGGCCTTCGTATGGATGACGTATTGATTTCTTCTTGTGCACCCGCCGGCCCCGACGTATGCTGAACTTGTGGGCCGGGGCGGGGCGAGGGGTCGCGCTCGCCATCGGGCCCCGCCCGATCCAACGAGGTGTCTCATGCCCGAAGCCCGCGGACTCGACACGAGCGTGGCGCGTCTCCGGCGGCGAATGGCGGCCGTCCTGGCCGTCCGCTGCGCCCTCCAGTGGACGGTGGCGTGGGGGGCTTGAGCCTTCGGGCCCTGCTGGGCGTCTCGGCCGGTCCGCTGCTGTGGGGGCTGGCGGGCCTGGCGCCGTGTGTGGCAGGGGCGTGCGTGCTGGCGTGGCGGCGGACGCCGTCGCGTGCGGCGGTGCGGGCGCTTGTGGACCGCGAGTCCCGCAACGGGCGGCTCGTGTACGTGAAACCACGCCAGGATAAATCAGGGCGGCGGCGGAGCCAGGGGGGTATGGCATGCCGCCGCCCACTGGTTGTTGGCACATCAGTTCCTGCGCCGTTTCAGCAATACCCCCAAGCCTCCGAGGACCAGCAGCGCGAGCGTGGCGGGTTCAGGGACACACTCTGTGGCGAGGTTCCACTCCAGAATGTTCCCCTCTGTCAGGTTGCGATAGTACGCACTCGGGAACTCGATCACCTCATCCTCCGGCTGGCCGTCCAGGATGAACGTCAACAAGACCTGGCCCCAGTCGTCCGCCCACTCCACGCTGTCCGGCGCGTACTCGAGGCCTTCCGCGTGCACACGGATGTCGTACACGTCGCTCCACTCCCACGGCGGAAGATTCCACGTGCCCGTGAAATCCACGCTCAGGTAGATCTTTTTATACAGGTCGGGGTCCGCAACGGCCTCATTGGGAACCATTAGGTAGTTGTCATTGATCCAGTAGGGAAACGTCACGCGGGGGGAGGGGCTGATTTGGGGTGAAGCTGTATACACACCATTGTTAACGCCCGTGGCGATCAGTTGCGGGCCTACAGGATACATCCCCTGCTGTGTGTCGAACGGGAACAGGCCGATGTAGTAGTGGACGTCGAAATTGGAGATCGCACTCTCGGGCTTGGGCAGCCCCGGGCACGCGGTGAAGTACATGGCAGCCACCCAGTCGTCGCTCGGGTCGCCGGGCGTTGCCGGAAGGTCCACCCCCCAGGCCGGATCGGTTTCGATGCCCCACGTGTTTTCCTTGGGCTCATCCGGACCGTCCCCTCCATCTTTGTCGGAGTTGTGCCAGACGGAGATATCCGGGCTGGCCGGGACGCGGCTGGGACCGTAGTTGCCGCCCACCAGTGTCATGGCGTGGCCGCCCTCGGGATTCGTGGGATCGCGCAGGCTCACACCCACGTACTGGCAGCGGACCAATTCGTCGAGCAGGAAGTTGTAATCGGACTCGCGCAGAGAGCCGAATCCCCGGTCCTCCACGCGGAAATTCACGTAGGTGCACGTCGGGCTGTAGCCGCCGCCAGCATGCGCCTGATTGAGGCCGATGTTGTGGACCCACCACTTGGCGGCCGCGACGGAGTCCCCGCCGTGAGTCAGGTACGGGGCGCCGATGTACTCGAACTCGTCAATAAGGTCCTGATAAATCTGGTCAGCCCGTTCTTGGGCCAAGAGGCCGGGCACCCCCCACCCGGCGGCAGCCAGAACATTCGCCGCCGTCGCCGCCCAGCAGCCCTTGTCCGGCGGGAGTGGGTCTATCTGGGGGACACCTATCTTGTCCACGTCGGGAACCGGCGTGCCGTCCGTGCTGGACTTCGGATCAACGTCGTACTCCGGCTCGAACTGTGCCTGTGCCGGGCTCAGCATGAGGAGCAGTACGGCCAGTCCTGCCAGTGTTACTATTGCTGATGGTTTCATCGTCTGTCTCCTTGTTTCCGCGGGCGATACCCGCGCGTTGAGCAAAATGGCCTCCGGCGTCACCACGCCGAAGCTGCCCTAACGGCGCGCAAAGACCCTCCCTGCAAACCCTCCAGGTGAGCCTGTCACACGGAAGTGCCGATTACCGACGCCCGCGATCGATGGGCCTCGCAGCCAGACCTGTCATTGGCGCAGCAGAAAGGGCCGCGCCCGCTTCACGCGGGCCCGGCCCGGGTAAGCCACACCTTCCCCCACTCGTACCCTAATCTTACATCAGAATTTGCTGGATGTCAAGACCAAAGTGCGCCTCGGTGGTATTGCCTCAGGCCGGATGTCCAATCTCCTTCTCCCACGTGGTCACCCCTCTGCCGCAAAGCCGGCATTCCCGCCGCCGGGCAATGTGGCCACCGATGGCGATGCGTCCGGATTCCTGTTAGCACTACAATGCTATGGGAGCGTTTAGGTTCCGTGCACCTGGTTTAACCCCACCGCCTTTCAGGCGGTCAACTTTGAGTGTAGGATGGGCCGACGAAGGAGGCCCATCCCATGGCGCGCGAGTACAAGTCGGGCAGTCATACGGTGTAC
>Ga0272441_10003280_pt1 | contig 30936 bp, 23 predicted proteins | sample SSMProp6N_FD_193582 | JGI IMG/M metagenome (GOLD analysis project Ga0272441, IMG submission 193582) | Marine sediment archaeal communities from Little Sippewissett salt marsh, Falmouth, MA, United States - SSM-Prop-6N | ecosystem: Environmental > Aquatic > Marine > Wetlands > Sediment ... | reverse complement strand
TTCCGTACCTTTGCGACCTTACCGAGTTCGGTGTAACCCGACCTGAATACCTCGGCAACCGTCGAGAATCTGAATTTCTTCGATTCGATAAAAATATCGGACAGATTATTGCTTTTCATATATGTATCAAGGAACATATCGTTCTCTTTCCTTATCTTTCTCATAGCCCGGTATTTCATGAGAATTATTGCCCAGGAAACAACGGAAAAGAACAAGAGCAGCAGGAGAATAAGTTGAACCATTGGTCCTGAGGCAAGGATCATTTCAAGAAGATTGCCATGAAAGTGACCACTTAGATCCACTGCGGTAACTGCCCATGCTTCGCTTACCATAATTACCCTCACTTATTATATGTATTTTGAAAATCCTTTGTAGTGTAAAACGCCACTAATGTCAATATACCCTTATTCGCGGTTCGTCTCTCAGGCTGTTCCGTATGTTGAACAATCACTATAATCGATGTACGATACCTGATCCATAATCATCGGGTTCAATTTTCCAGCCTCACAGACTGGCTGTAGTAGGAAGCGCCGTCTCCCATATCGGTCAGGGCGGCATCAATGAGCTGATTCACCCCACCGCCGGTTTTTATCCAATCACCCCGCCGGTAGATCACCGCTTTCGGGTGAAGTCCGGAAAATGTTGCAACAGCAACACGTAAACGCCCTCTCGGCGAGACAAGATACACCTCTTGCTTCGTATCGATGTCGTTCCACGCAACACTATCCGGGGCAATCCAGACCGTTGGTACCTGCCCGCCCTCTTCCGGCGGGATCTGTGAGTGGATAGCCTCCCGCCGTATCAGGCTCAGCAACTGCAGTGGGAAATCACTCGATGCAGCCGCTTCGTCATGCATCACGTCAGGCAAATGATAGAGGCCGTCAGGATGTTTAAACTTCATCCCCTCATACGCCACCGCAGGCCATGCGGCCTTCGTATATTTCTGTGTTTTCAACTCTTCTAAGGAAATGTCGACATACGGAGAGTTCAACGCCTTTCGAAGTATTTCGTCACGAGGTGGCATTATAACGGGCGGAGATAATCTCTTTCCCAGTTCCGTAAATATACGGAAATCATCCCATGCCTCGCCAGGAGGACGGACTACCGGCTCAGCGTAATGGATGTAATCGTGTAAAAATGATCCCACTATATCCTCCTGCTCCAGCAGAAAGGCACACGGAAGTATCAAGTCCGCCATCTCAGCGGTATCGGTCATAAAGGCATCGACCACCACGCGAAACTCGACGCGGCGAAACGCCTCTTTGACCGACAATGAGTCAGGTGCTTGATTCACCACATTAAACCCGTTTACCCAGATCATCTTGACCGCCGGATCCCTGGCCTCCATGATGCTCCTGCCAATAAGGGGAAGCGGAAATGTCCTTCGTCCTTTTTCAACGGATTCATAGGCCCAGTCGAGATTAAAGTTTCGAAGAGACGAAACGCCGTAGTATACCCCGGCACTGGAGATACCGACGTTGCCCGAAAGAAATGAAAGCGCATTGATGAAACGGACGTTCTCGCCGCCGAAACGGTACCGTTGAAGTCCCCATCCCACAAGGGTCGCAACCGGCTTTCTTCGACAGTAGCAGTCACACAGCCGCTCACAATCCTCAAGGGCAACCTCGCACACCGACAGAAGTTCTGCTACCGATCTTCTACGAATCATGTCCTCAAACACTTTCCAATTGCCCGCATGGTGAAGAATATCGTCTGACAGTGTATGCCGGTCGATAAGAAGCCGTATCAGTGCCGCCGCAAGAAAACGGTCAGTTCCGGGGCGCACCCTCACAAAGAAATCTGAGAACGGACCATTTCCGTCACCGCCTGGCGATATGGTGATGACTTTTGCGCCACGCTTGCGAGCGTCTCGTACGAGGGCGGCAACGTGAATGGAAGAGCGCGACAGATCTCTGCCCCAATTCACGATAGTCTCTGCATTGACAACATCGCGAATGTCATTGTGCTCTAACGAGCCAAAATCGGCAATACATGCAGTAATTCCCGCCGTGTCGCAGAGCGACCCCTTCGTATGACTTGCACCGATTCTGCCGAAAAAGAGTTTGTCGGCAAATTTCAGCACACCTTTCGCCCCATCACCATGCAAGTGGAGAATCGATGCAGGCTGTCCCCGGCACTCCTGAATTTTTTCGGCACACAGCATAAGTGCCTCGTCCCATCCAATGGTGTTCCACGTCGTTCCCGTCTTCCGAAGCGGTGTGATAATCCGGTCGGAGCTTCGCATCCGCTCGACATAGTTCCGAATTTTTGCACACGTAAATCCCCTTGTCATAGGATTATCAGGATTTCCCCTGACACGGATTGCTCCTTCTTCAGACCGGTCGACAATCAGTGAGCAGGCATCAGGGCAGTCGAGACTACATACGGTAACTTTTCCCATAACGGTCAACCCCTCCGATGTAAAATCACCAGGTGCCATCATACCCCTTCCCATGCCCTTTGACAAGGATATGCGGATACCGTCACCTGCCCTCGGGACAACAAAAATCTCCGGTGTCGGGATCTACGAAACTATCTTCGTCCCATGTTTATTGACGTCGAAAATATTTCTTGAAAATTAGGTAATTGGCAACTATGTTACAATTTTATAGGTGTTCGGGTTTCATCGACTTGACGGGCATCACGTTGTCAACACGTTGATCGGCAAGTAGCGAACTTTATCGAGAAAGGAGAAAGGTATGGCGGATCAGACTTCTAAAACAGTGCACATCCGTGAGGGTGACGCACTCATAGTAGTCGATGTACAGAACGATTTCGTGCCGGGCGGCACACTGGCCGTCCCCGAAGGGGATCAGGTAATTGACCCGTTGAACCGGGCAATACGGGTTTTTCAGGCCCGTAGTATCCCGATTTTCCTGACCCGTGACTGGCATCCCGGCAATCACTCTTCATTCTCGGCATCGGGAGGCCCCTGGCCCCCCCATTGTGTCCAGGACACAAGGGGGGCTCAATTTGTGTCAGGGCTGACAGTCGATGCAGACACCACCATCATCACCAAAGGCGACGTAGTCGAACCCGACCAATATTCAGGATTTCAGGGGGTCGATGACAGCGGTGAAACCCTTGATACCTGCCTTAAAAACCGGGGCATTACCAGGCTTTTCATTGGCGGTCTGGCAACCGACTACTGCGTTCTCAACACGGTAATGGACGGTCTGAAACTCGGCTACGAAGTCTACCTCCTTACCGACGGTATCCGTGCCGTCAACATCAGACCCTTCGATGGCGAAAGGGCCATCGAACAAATGAAAGACAACGGCGCAACACTGACAACTACACGTGCATTCGGAGCATAACCATGAACCCTCTCACCAGTCCGCTTTTGACAGATCTTTACCAGTTAACGATGCTGCAGGGATATATCGACAATGAAATGCATGACACGTCCGTGTTCGAATTTTTTGTTCGATCCATGCCCGAAAGCCGTAATTTTTTTATCGCCGCGGGTCTTGAAACAGTACTTGAATTTCTCGAACAGTGCAGATTTTCAAAGGAAGAGCTGACATACCTGGCCGGCACGGGCCGCTTTTCACGGAATCTCATCGATTATCTGGAAGGATTCCACTTTACCGGCCATGTCCACGCCATGGCGGAAGGAACGGTATTTTTCCCCCATGAACCGATCATCCGTATCACGGCACCGCTGCCGGAAGCCCAACTTCTCGAGAGCCGTATCATAAACATCCTTCACTACCAGTCGTTGATTGCCTCAAAGGCAGCCCGGTGTTACCTCGCCTCCGACAGTCGGGCAACTCTTATCGACTTCGGCCTCAGACGCACCCACGGTGCCGAGGCCGGCATGTTCGCCGCGCGGGCCACGTATATTGCGGGGTTCATCGGCACCTCAACGGTTCTCGCCGAACCACACTATGGCATACCGATATTCGGCACTATGGCCCATTCCTTCGTTGAGGCACAGAAAGACGAGATAGAGGCCTTCGTTAATTTCTCAGTCTCGAATCCGGAAAGCGTCACACTTCTTATCGACACATATGACACAATTGCAGGGGCTGGTAAGGTCATCGAAACGGCACGACTGCTGAAAAAAAAAGGTATTACCGTTCGTGGTGTCCGCCTCGACAGCGGCGACATGGTGGACCTGAGTAAAAAGGTACGAACCATCCTTGACGATGCAGGACTCAACGAGGTAGGTATCTTTGTCAGTGGAAATATGGACGAGTTTACCATACGGGATCTGTTTAACGAAGGGGCACCGATTAACGGCTTCGGCGTAGGAACGAGACTCGACACGTCGGCAGACCTCCCCTATCTCGACAGTGCCTACAAACTCACAGAATATGCGGGGAGAGCACGCTTGAAAAAATCGGAAGGCAAAGCAACACTGCCCGGACGCAAACAGGTGTTCCGCCAGCTCGAAAATCATCTCATGGCAAGAGACATTCTCACCCTTGAAGATGATCACCACAGGGGTACCGCCCTGGTAAAACTTTTCATGAAGGACGGCACGAGGGTGGCGACCCCCCTCAGCACAAAGGATATACGAGAGTACGCCATTGAGCAGATGAACTCCCTGCCGCCGAATCTCAGAGAGCTTCACAAGACATTCCCCTATCCCGTGGAGATCTCGGACGCGCTGATAACACTGAAAGAAAAAATAGAAAAGGAGTTGGGATAGTTCTCTGGTGCGTGATAGTGCTGATCATTGTTACCGGCAGTGCACACTACGGGAAACGATCAACAACTATATCGTCATTAAGCAAGGAACGTATACCCATTTGTCGTGATTGACAGAAAATTGACAGTGAGAACAATCACTCTACAACGTGTATTTGTCATCATACTGATGCTTGCGGCACTTATCCTCTGGGGGTGCGGAAACGATTCGGATCAGAAACGGACCGCACCAAAGGGTGTCATCGATGAATTTCCCGCATACGGAGATATCATCGTCGAAGGTTCAATCGGCGATGCCTCAAACCTGATCCCCATTCTCTCGTCGGATGCAACGTCACACAGCATCTCGGGACTCGTCTTCAACGGACTCGTCAAGTATGACAAAGACTTGAACATCGTGGGGGATTTAGCCGAGTCCTGGGACATTTCCAATGACGGCCTGGTGTTTACATTCCACCTACGAAAAGGGGTCACGTGGCATGACGGAAACCCTTTTACCGCCGCCGACGTTCTCTACACCTATCGAGTAACAGTCGACCCTGCCACACCGACAGCCTATGCCGGAGATTTTCTTAAAGTGAAAAAGGCGGAGGTAATCGATCCGCATACCTTCCGTGTGACATATGACACACCGTTCGCCCCTGCCCTGTCAAGCTGGGGTGCCACGATACTTCCGCGACATCTCCTCGAAGGAAACGACATCACGAAATCACCGCTCTCCCGCCACCCGATCGGTACGGGACCGTTTATTTTCAAAGATTGGGTAACGGGGCAGAAGATCGTTCTCACGTCAAATCACGACTACTTTGAGAAACGCCCCTATATTGACGGATATATAATGCGAATCATCCCGGATATGGCAACGATGTTTCTGGAGCTGCGGGCCAAAGGCATCGATCAGATGAACCTGACACCTCTTCAGCACACCAGGCAAACGGAAAATAACCTCTTTCGTAACAACTTCAACAAGTACCGATATCTCGCGTTCGCCTATACCTACCTGGGATACAACCTCGAAAATCCCATGTTTGCCGATAAACGGGTGCGACAGGCCATTTCATACGCCATAAATAAAGAAGAAATTATCCGGGGGGTCTTACTCGGACTCGGAAAGATCGCTACGGGTCCGTTCAAACCAGGCACCTGGACATATAATCCCGACGTCAGACGATACCACTACAATCCGGAAGAAGCGAAACGATTGCTCGCACAAGTCGGCTGGAGGGACACTGACGGAGACGGTCTTCTCGACAGAGACGGCACTCCCTTTGAATTCGAGATTGTCACAAATCAGGGCAACGAGGTCCGGGCAAAGTGTGCGGAAATCATCCAACGACGACTTGCTGATATCGGCATAAAGGTAAAAATAAGGATTATCGAATGGGCTGCCTTCATCAACGATTTCATCAACAAGCGAAGATTTGACGCGACGATTCTTGGATGGACCATTACCCTTGACCCCGACCTTTACGATGTCTGGCATTCAAGCAAGACGAAGCCCGGTGAGTTAAATTTTATCTCGTACAGAAATGAAGAAGTGGACGAACTCCTGGAAAAGGGACGAAGCACATTCGAAAGGGCCGAGCGGAAACGCTGCTACGTCAGGATTCAGGAAATACTGGCGGAGGAGCAGCCGTATACCTTCCTCTACGTCCCCGACTCCCTTCCCATCATCAGTGCCCGATTCCGAGGTATCAGCCCCGCTCCTCTCGGGATCAGCTACAACTTTATCAAATGGTACGTTCCCCGGGCAGAACAGCGATATGTAATGACCCGATGACCATATCACGCCCTTTACCACTTACACAAGTACCGTAACCACCCACGTCATTCCTGTCCGTGATCGAGAGTGTTCAGCACAATGGACACCGCACTAGTCCCGCACTTTCAAATTGTCTTTCAAATACTCTTTGAATGTTTCATAGTCGGCCTGCAGCTCGACAGGCTCGCCCACCCTTTTATCAAGGTCTTCCATGCTATAGGGCACCTCGGGCGTGATACCGAGAAGTTCGATAATCTCGTCGGGGAATTTTGCCGGATGAGCCGTTTCAAGTGAAACGCAGGGCGAAACATCGCCGTACTCGTTGAGAAATAGTTCGAGGCCCCGCCAGCCAACCGCACCATGCGGCTCCAAGACGACACCGTACGTCTCATATGTCCTTTTGATACACTCTTTTGTCTGGGCATCGGAGATACTCACCGACCAGATATTCTTTTTCATGCTGTCGAGGTCGGGATGCGTGTACACTTTTCCCGTCCGGTCGACGGTACCGCCGTAGAGGTCGAATAATCGGGCGAGGTTGCTCGGGTGGCCCACATTCATGGCATTTGAAAGACAGGCCCTCGACGGTGCCACCTTTTCGTAGTTCCCCGTTTTTAAAAAACGGGGAAATTCATCGTTTTCATTGGTGGGCATAACGAGTTTTCGGACAGGTATCCCCATGCGCCGTGCATATTCACACCCCAGGGCGTTGCCGAAGTTACCCGACGGAACACAGACAATTATCTCTTCTCCCTTTTCGCAGATCTGTGCGTACGCATACGCATAGTACACCATCTGGGGAAGTATCCTTCCAAAATTGATGGAATTTGCCGATGTGAAATTGAGGAACTCCAGTGCGGGGTCCGAAAAGGCCTTCTTTACCAGATCCTGGCAGTCATCGAACTTTCCATTGATTGAAAGAGCCTGCACGTTGTCACCGATTGTGTCCAGCTGCTTTTTCTGGCGCCCGCTGACCTCATCGCGCGGATAGAGAATATTCACATCGATGCCTGCAACACCCTTGAACGCTTCGCCGACGGCACTCCCCGTATCTCCCGATGTGGCAACAAGTATATTCAACCGTCTGTCCTCACCGCGAAAATAGCTCATCAGACGTGCCATCATCCGCGCTGCAAAATCTTTGAACGATGCCGTCGGCCCCCGGTCAAGGCGCATGATGTACGTGCGGCCATACACCTTTTCGACAGGGACTTCAAAATCATAGGAATCATATACAATCGTTCTTAGTACTTCCGGGTGAACCTCACCCCCCAGAAACGAACCGGTCACCATGAGCGCCATTTCAGGATACGGTTTCCCCTTCAGGGCACACACATCATCGATAGAAAGCCGGGGTATGTAATCCGGCATGAAGAGTCCTTCATCCGGGGCCTGTCCCTGGAGAAGCGCTTCTTTAAAGGAAACGGTTCCCATAAAGGGAACGATGCCCGTTACGTTTTCAAGATTTCTGTTTGTACTGTAGTATCGTATTATCTGTGTCATCGTGCCGTCGTTTCCTCACATTTTCTATACGTGAAACTCCGTACCGGAACTTCTCACGAAATCGATAAACAGCTTATGGTGGCGCAGTAGACCAAACTGTTTCTTATAAATCAAATAGAAATTTCGACCGATCGTATAATTTTCAACGGGGACCTCGACAAGGGTCCCATCCCGCAACTCACGTTTCACCGCATGGATGGAAAGTATCGAGATACCGAGACCCGCCAGAATCGCCTCTTTTACTGCTTCGGAGCTTCCCAGTTCCGATACGATATTAAATCGGGACAAACCCGTGTCGGCATGCTCGCGGAGACAGTCTTCCAAAACGGAACGTGTCGCAGAACCTCGTTCCCTGATGACAAAGGGCTCCTTCTGCAGCTCTCCCAGCGATATCCGCTCACACCCCTGCCACCGGTGACCTTCCGGTACAATGAGCACGAGCCGGTCGTTCCAAACAGGGTCAATGTTCAGTTTCTTGCTGGTGACAGACTTTCCAACAAATCCGATTTCAGCCTGATCATCAAGCACCATGTTGACTGTGGCTTCGCTGTCGTTCATCTGGACATAACAGCGTATTTCAGGGTAGTTCCCGTTGAACACCCGTAACACGTAAGGAAGGATATAGGTTGAGGGAATGGTACTGGCGCTAATGAAGATACTTCCCGACTCATTTTCCCGCACTCGGGCGATTTTCTCCCGCGCTTCATCGACAAGTTTGAATATTCGCCGTGCGTAATCATACAGGATCTTCCCCTCAGAGGTCAACGTGACGCCGGTATTCTTTCTATGTACCACCATCGCTTCCACGGTCGCTTCGAGATTTTTGATATGCTTTGTCAGGGAGGGCTGGGTGAGATACATCTTCACAGCTGCACGACTGAAACTCCGCTCATCTACGAGGTGGACGAGCGCTTCGAGTTGCTGCATGGTGATATCCTTGAATTTATCGTGTTTCATGAGCATCGCATACCATAAGCTCAGTTTATGATCAAGAGAGTTTTATAACTATAGTGAATTTGACATATTCATTTTTATTCTGTATCTACATTTCTAGATTTCCATTGAATTGACGTGCGAGAAAAGACAGATTCGCACACACAGCGAAGGGAAGAAACACTGTATGAACGATACAAAAATAATTCGACTGACAGAAACGGTCCACGGTGCCGGGTGAGCGTGTAAAATAGGTCCGGGGGACCTGAATCGGGCACTGTGTGGGTTGCCGCTTATATCTAATCCGAATCTCATTGCAGGTATTGAACACTGCGACGACGCAGGTGTGTACAAGCTGCGTGATGATCTTGCCATCATACAGACGCTGGATTTTTTCACGCCTATTGTGGATGATCCCTATACTTTCGGCCAGGTTGCCGTGGCAAATTCACTCTCCGACGTGTATGCCATGGGAGGAACTCCCCTGACGGCATTGAACATCATCTGCTTTCCCATCAAAACGATGGCCATATCGATTCTCCACGACATCCTCCGCGGCGGTCTCGACAAAATGCGGGAAGCCGACGTGCTTCTCGTGGGCGGTCACAGTGTCGAAGACAATGAACTCAAGTACGGCCTTTCCGTCACGGGTACCGTTCATCCCGATCGGGTCTTGTTAAACAGGGGCGCAATGACCGGTGATGCATTGATCTTGACAAAGCCCCTCGGTACGGGAATCATCAACACCGTCCTCAAGGCCAATATGGCAAGCGATGACATGGTAAATAAATCCATCAAAACGATGGCAGAACTGAACAAAAAGGCAGCAGATCTCCTGAAAGACTTTACGACCGTCCATGCCTGTACCGACGTGACGGGTTTCGGCCTCCTCGGCCATGCCTGTGAGATGATCGAAGGAAGCGACGTGGGGATGATCATCGATTCATCGAAGGTTCCCGTTTTCAGTGAAATCAAGCCGTTTGTCGAAATGGGAATCATCCCGGGGGGACTGAATCGAAACCGAAACTTCCGTATGCCAATGATCGAAACGGGCCATGACTGTCCGAAATGGCTTATCGATATTTTCTTCGATCCCCAGACCTCGGGTGGTCTGTTGATTTCTCTTTCACCCCGTGACGCAGAAAATCTGGTTCAGCGAATGGTGGATAACGGTATCGAATATGCCCGTATAATCGGTGAGGTCGTTTCGGAACCGAGGGGAAAGATTACACTGCTCTGATTGTTTCCCACAATCTATCACCACATGGAATAAGATATCATATTCAATAGATGAATATGATACATACATATTATATATAGCCCTCAAAGGTAGCCGCTACTGCTCTTACCACAGCATACAGCGTCTACACCGGCAGGAGCACTGAAAGCGAAAGATCTTTATGCAAGGAATGAAAAATATCTTTGCGACACGCTGGGGCATTGTCGGCGTCGGACTGTTCATCGGTGTCTGTGCGTCACTTTTACAGAAATGGGGAAATCCGGGCAACATGGGCATCTGCGTCGCCTGTTTCGAACGGGACATTGCCGGCGCTCTCGGGCTGCACCGTGCGGCGGTGGTTCAGTACGTTCGACCGGAAATCATCGGGTTTGTCCTCGGTTCACTCATGGCAGCATACATGTTCAAGGAATACCGTCCCCGCCTCGGTTCGGCACCCATTGTGCGTTTCGTTCTCGGGGTCTTTGCCATGGTCGGCGCTCTTGTCTTTCTGGGCTGTCCCTGGCGTGCCGCGCTGCGGCTCGCAGGGGGCGACGGAAACGCCATCCTCGGTCTTCTGGGACTGATAGCAGGCATCTGGATCGGTACCCTCTTTCTGAAGGGCGGTTATAATCTCGGCCGGACGCAGAAAGCACACGATGCGGCAGGGTGGCTGCTCCCGATCATTATGGCGGGATTTCTGAATCTTGTGCTCATTTTCCCGCAGGTCGATGGTCAAGACAAACACGGTGTTTTGTGGTACAGCCTCACGGGACCCGGGGTACTTCACGCACCGCTTCTCGTCTCTCTGGCAATCGGTCTTCTCATCGGATTTCTCGCCCAGCGAAGTCGTTTCTGTACCATGGGGGCAATCCGCGATTTTGTTCTCTTTCGCCAGGCGCATCTTCTGTCAGGGTTTATCGCCCTTGTTGTCGCCGCGTTTGTCACCAACCTTATTGTCGGACAGTTTCACCCCGGTTTTGCAAAGCAGCCCGTCGCCCACACCATGCACCTCTGGAACTTTGCCGGCATGGCCCTGGCGGGTCTGGCTTTCTGTCTTGCCGGCGGATGCCCGGGACGGCAGCTCTTTCTGTCGGGAGAGGGCGATAGCGATGCCGCCATCTTCGTTCTGGGAATGATCGTCGGGGCGGCCTTCGCCCACAATTTCGGCCTGGCCAGCTCGCCGAAAGGCATAGGGCCGTACGGAATACCCGCCGTGATTGTCGGGTTTTCCGTGTGTCTTTTCATCGGATTTACGATGCGAAAGAGAATCGTGTAAGGAGAACTATCATGAGTAAAACAGTCGATGCACGGGGTCTTTCATGCCCCCAGCCGGTATTGATGACCCTCGATGAGATAAAGGTAGGGGAAGCACGCAAAATTGAAGTGCTGGTCGATACGGATGCCTCGAAGGAAAACGTCTCGAGAGCCGCTGAGAGCCAGGGGTGGCGCGTCATAGACACCGCTGAAAAAGGCGGGGAATACAGAGTAACACTCAAAAAGGATTGATCGTGGCACTTTTTGACTTCTTTAAAGGAAAAAAAGAAGGCGCGCCGGCGGCCATTTTTGGGAAGGCAGACCGCGGCATCCTGGTATTCGAGAATACCAGCGAGGTAATTCAGGCAGAAAACATCCTGCAAAGAGAGGGATGGCAGATCCGGGTCATGGGACCGCCCCCGGAAATCCTGAAGGGGTGCGATCTCGTCATCGAATTTCCCCTCATTGAAGAGCTGAATATCGTGAGGACACTGGGAAGCGAAAAGATACCGCCCCTCGACGTAGTGCCCGTTACCAGTCCCCTTCTGCAGCCCGTCGATCTCTTTCACATTAAAGATTACGGCCGCTATCTGATGGTCAGGGCAGCCAACATGAAACTTACCGTTGAAAAAGAAACGGAGCGTATCGTCAACGTCTCCGGTGGCGGGTGTCCTGATATACCGTATCTCGCCTATGAATTGGTGGGAAAAACTCTTTCCGAGGCGCCAAGTCCGCGCACGATCGGGCACACGCTGTGCGGATATGCCCTGCAGCTTGCCTACGAGGAGGTGCAACGCCAGTGCTCGGTATAGTAGGAACAGTACCTTCCGAAACGTTCCCCCTGACTACGGGTGAAATCACACTGGTGGGAGACCAGATACGAATCAACGATGCCTTTGTCGCCGTCAGCCGCGGAACGCCGGCACTCATGGCGGCAGCAGCCGCGGTATCGGAAATACTCGGCCAGCCGCCACCCGTGGCATACCTCATCGGGGATATCGGATTGGGAAAGGGAAGTCGCCATCTGTACAAGTTTTTAACCGAGTACCTGCCACACAGCCCACTGCAGACACTGACATTTCACTATCTGCAGCCGATCATTCACTGGCACGAGCGGTTGCAAAACAGCATAAAAACGATAACACCAAAACCGTGTCTCATTGCCGATGCGGGATTCATGTACGTCGCCAAGATGAGCGGACAGTCGTCACTTTACGATCTGTTCACACCGGATATCGGAGAACTGGCATTTCTGGCAGATGAAGAAGCACCGCACCCTTTCTACACAAGGGGTTTCATATTGCACGATGAAAATCGTGTTTCGGAACTGATCGCTCGTGCCTACGAACACAACAACGCCGCGCGGTTTCTCCTCGTAAAAGGGAAGAAGGATTACCTCGCCAGTCGCGACGGTATTCTGGAAATGATCGACCGCCCTGCAGAGGAAGCCCTCGAAGCCATGGGTGGCACGGGGGACACCCTGACGGGAATCGTTTCGGCCCTCATTGACTCGGGAATTATGATCGAAGAGGCATCCGTTATGGCGATGACGATAAATCGTCTCGCCGGTCACTTCGCAAATCCTTCCCCGGCATCGCAGGTTATGGATATCGTACGCCACATCCCACGGGCCCTCACAGACGTCATGAAACGGAAAGATACGGCGGTGGTGCAGAAATGTCAGAAAACGACATCTAGATTCACTCCGATACGACGGTCTTCAAAATAATTCAGCAATTTCGGACAACCGAATCCATATCTAAAACGTATGACCACCACGCAGAGGCCTGCATCTACTGAAAAGTCCTTTTTGATACGATCCGCGACGTTTCAAAAAAGTGCGGCATTGACATGGATGCGTTTCCAGACGATCTAAAACAGTGCATCGGTTCAAAATCATAAAAAAACCCCGGGTGGATCGCCGGGGTCTTCTTCTTTTGTTGTACAAGAGAAACACAAGAAATTTCTTTGCCGAGGATTTTTTACTCGTCGCTTGTACCGCTGTCGGCGGTAGTGTCAGTACTCGTGTCACTTGGTGAGGGTTGTTTCTCTTCCTTTTGCTCCTTTGACGAGGGCTTTTTCCCACCATAGTCGGTCACATACCAGCCGGATCCCTTCAAATGGAAGTTGGAATGAGAAATCAACCGCCGCGCCTTGCCTCCGCAATGCTCACAGCGGGGAACGGTATCGTCGGTAATTTTCTGAAACTTTTCGAATTCATTATTGCATTTCGTGCATCTGTACTCATAAATCGGCATTAGAAACCTCCTCCAGACATATAGACAAATATATATTTATTCCTCAGTTGAATATGTCGCCAATGTGGTAGCGATCATCGAAGCAATCGAGCACAAGATTGATCTCGCGATCAGCCACTGGCTGCAGTATATTTTTGGTGACGACGTGGACCTTCTCTTCTTCTTTCACTTTTTCTTCGAGAGGCGCCTCGAAATCACTTTCGCCCGTATTAAATCGAAAGATATGCACCAGTTCATGCGTCGCAATGTATAGCATGAGTGGTATCAGTTTTATAAACGAACTGCCCCGCTCCACGGCATCGAGTATGCGATTGTCCTGGAGACAGATTCTATAAAAACATCTCTCTTCACTATCGCCGATGCTCTTATTTGTACAGTACTTACAGAGCTGGGCGAATGCCTGTTCATTTACTTCATGTTTCTCCAGATGGGAAAGTGTTTTCACATCGTACTGATGATCTTTCCAGCCTGCAGAGGTAAGACGGAAATAACTGCCTGCCAGCTTTTCAGCGTGACCAAACGTTCTGGTAACACAGCTTATTTCCTCCGAACTGAAATGCCTTATTTCGGCCATTCCGCAACACCCTTATCACATTATAGGCTTAATATACATTCAGATTTTACGATGTCAAGCTTTGTTGCGTAAAAACGATGATTATAGGACCGCAATAAGTATCCCCGTACTTCGTTCCGACACCGTTGCTATTGTGTCGGCAGCGGGGCACTCGTGAGGAGGTATTTAAGATCGTCGTCTTCGAATTTGATCGAAAAGCCGGCAAATGGAGTCTCATACCCCTCGTCGCTGAGAAAATCATCCCACCCCGCTGAGAGGTATACGTGCTTGAAAAGCCGATACTCTGCAAATACCTTCAGATGCGGATCCTTGTCCGGGTCAAAATCAAACGCTGCAAAGGTAAAGCGCAACGAGTCATCCATAGTGAAATAATCCACTGCGACGCCACCGGTGGATTCAAACAAGCCCCCCCGCAGGGCGATATCTTTGAATCGTTTCCCGATCTGGGCATTGAACAGCAGTTCGTCCTGTTCCCACTCCTCCGTCCTTGTGATGACACCGCCCGTCGTTGATTCGGTGACCGTGCGCTTCCCCTTGGGATCGGAGACGAGACCGAGGATATAAAATTTATCTTCCTTCGGTTGAATTCTGATATCGAGATAGCTCTTCGCATCGCTTCGGTCAAACAGATATTCCCCTCGGTAGCTGAGAAAAGTCCTGAACTGCTCGGCTCTTGAGACAAAACGGTCGATGCCCTCCATACTCCTGTCGAGGCTTTTCAGACTCGCATTCAGATTATCAACCGTTTCTTCGTCGTTAACCAGCTTCCCGATTGTTCCTTTTCCTTCGCTTATCTTCTGCGTGATATCCTCCAACGAGGCAACGGTGTTGTCGAGTTTATCAAATACGCCTTTCTCATTCACCAGCCGTCCCACCGTCCCTTCACCACGATTTATACGATCCGTGATGTTGCTGAGTGCCGAAAATGTCTTTTCCATCTCATGGGCCGCATTTTTCAGACTGTCAACCATTACGGTGAATTTCTCATCGTTCTGTTTTACCACCGTATTTAAATTGTCGCTCAGTTCCCTCGTGTTTTCAATGATCGCCTTGAGGTTAGCAACCCCCTCGGCACCTCCTACCACCTTTCGTAACGATGCCGTCACTTCCATCACATCGGACGCGATGGTACCGAGTTCGCGTAGCAGTTTGTCGATATCCGCCGTTTTTTCAACCTCGGTTATTTGACCACCCTCCTCGAGTTGAGCACCCCCCCGTGTTCCCGGAACGATTTCAATAAATTTGTCCCCCAGGATTCCATACGTCTTCAATGCTGCCTTCACATCCTTTTCAAGTTTTACGCCGGGCATTATTCTCATCGCCACACGGGCCTTTCCGTCCTGCAGCACTATGCTCTCGACGCGCCCGACTTCCACACCGGCAACGGTAACCGACGCATCTTTTTCAAGGCCTGTTGCATTGTCAAACACAACCGTTACAAGATATCCCTTTTTAAGCCCGAAGCCGTATTCACCCACTTGAAATGACATGTACCCGAGAATGATTATCGCGATCAGGACAAATAACCCAACCTTCGCTTCTGAGCTAATCGAAAACATCCTTCCCTCCGATCAGAAATAAAATATTTATCTTTTATAAAACAGAAATAGGCCCGTCAAGGTCTCCTGAAAGAAACTGTTTCAAGACGGGATTAGCCGATTTCCTGATATCCTCCGGTTCACCATATTCAACGATTTTCCCCTCATAGAGCATGGCAATCTTGTGCCCTATCTCATACATGGACTGTATATCATGGCTGATGACAACACAGGTAAGGTTGAAGTTCTTCTGAGTGCTGATTATCAGCTCGTTAATCGCCTCTGTCATGATGGGGTCGAGACCGGTTGTCGGCTCATCGAAGAGAACGATTTGCGGGTGCATAGCCAGGGCTCTCGCCAGCCCCACCCGTTTTCTCATCCCGCCGGAGAGCTCCGACGGCATCTTTCTCTCCACGCCCGAAAGCCCTACGGCCGTCAGCCTTTCCCGGACAATTTCTCTTATTTCTCTATCCTTTTTTTTCGTATGTTCCCTCAGGGGAAATGCCACGTTTTCCAGTACATTCATGGAATCAAAGAGGGCAGCCTCTTGAAAAAGCATACCGAACTTCTTTCGCACCTCGTTGATTTCTTTGTCATTCAACTCGGTAATATCGACATCGTCGACAAGGACATGCCCTTGATCCGGTTTCAACAGTCCGATTATATGCTTCAGAAGCACACTCTTTCCCCCACCACTTCTCCCAATGATAACAGTGGTCTTCCCGTCTTCGATCTCGAGATTGAGGCCATCGAGGACCTTCTGCGGTCCGAATGATTTATGTATATCAACGAGTTTGATCATGGGTGTTGCGTTCCAGGTTTCGAGTTATTTAATATTTTCTCTCATTCATCGTGTAGATTCCGCATTATGTGAATAGTATCGCTATCCGTCTGCGCCCTGCACCGTGTGCCGTACCTCTTCTCAGAACATGATCGCCGTCAGGAAATAGTCACTGATCAGAATCATAATCGATGCCAGCACAACGGCTTCCGTGGTAGCCTTGCCGACACCCTCTGCCCCTCCCGTCGTGTTAACTCCCTTGTAACATCCGATGAGTGCCAAAATAAGTCCGAACACCGCTGCCTTCGTTAATCCGTTATAAAGGTCGCCGAGGTCAACATACCTGGTAATGTTCTTTATAAAGACACCCTGATTGATATTCAAAACAGAGACCCCAACGAAGTATCCCCCCAGTATGCCCATAAAATCCGAAACAATTGTCAGAATGGGAACCATAATAACGCTTGCCACAACCCTCGGTACGATCAGATGCTTTACGGGATTTGCGGCCATCACGTAGAGTGCATCAATCTGTTCCGTTACCCGCATCGTACCGAGCTCGGCTGCCATGGCCGAACCCGCGCGGGCCGTCACCATGAGTGAGGTGAGCACGGGACCCAATTCCCGGGTCATTCCCAGTGCAACGGTAGAACCGACGAGGCTTTCAGCGCTGAACATGCGAAAACCGTAATAGCCCTGCAACGCCATGACCATCCCGGTAAAGGTGCCGGTCAGAACAACAACAAAAATGGATTTGACGCCGACAAATTCCATCTGCTTGAAAATGAGACGCATCTTCATCGGAGGACGGAAAAGCCAGCTCACGACGGAGAGAAGAAGCAGGAGAATCTTTCCCGCCTCTTCAACAGACCGGAGAACAGATTTCCCCAAATTATCGACGACAGCAGTCAGTCTATTCATTGAACACCGACAGAAGTTTCACTATCCAAAATGAATGGTTGCACTTCACGCCTTCATCGTGAGGCACAACCGCTTCGACGTACGACACCGCAAATCAATTAATCGCCAACCTACAGCGGTCCTCTCTTTTTCGCATGAGCCTCGAGAGAATATTCGATAACTCGATCGATCAGACCCGCCTGCGAGATTCCTTCAACGGCCGCCTGATGAAAAAGAACTGTTGACGGGGTCATCCCGGGGAGGGTATTCGGTTCGAGAACAAGCACCCGCCCGTCATCGGTTACAAACATATCGATCCTCGAATATGCCTTTAACCCCAGGACGCGGTATGCCTTCACGGCGACATCCTGAATTTTTTTTAACACATCACCCGGCACCCTGGCAGGGGTTTTGTTTTCACCCTGGCCGTAGAGAAACTTGTCTTCCAAGGACAGGACGTCATCGGTCGGGATGGTTTCCGACGGCGTCATGGGGGTGGGCACTTCGTTTCCTAACACGCCGCAGGTTATCTCTATCCCCGTTATAAACTCTTCCACCAGCGCAACGGTATCCCACTCGTAGGCCGCCATGAGCGCTTCGGGAATCCCCTCTTTCGAGACAACCTTTTTTACCGCCGTGCTGCACCCCTCTCGTGTGGGTTTGACAACACTGGGAAATCCTATCTCCTCTGCGACAATGTCAAGCAGTCGGTCACCGTTCGCTTCCCACTCTTTCAGGGGAATGGCCCTGGTTTTGGGAACGTCCACGCCGCTCATTGCCAAGACATTTCTGGAGGCATACTTATCCATCCCCAGTGCCGAATTCAGCACCCCGGAACCGGTGTAAGGAATTTTCAGGAGTTCCAGAAGACCCTGCAGGCACCCATCTTCTCCATACTTGCCGTGAAGACCGATATAGACAAAATCGACGACCGACGGCAGCTCTTCGTAGGGAATCCGTATGGCATCGGTTTCGAGATCTTCTTCGATGTCGATCGTGGAGTTACGCATGAGCAGCTTGAGGGGAATTTCCCAGAAGCGCCCTCTCCTGTCCATAAAAATGGGAAGGGGATCGTATTTCTGCCGATCCATCTTACTGTAGATATTTCTTCCGCTTTCAAGGGAAACCTCTCTCTCCGAGGAGATCCCCCCCATGACGACACCTACCCGCAATTTTTCAGGCCTTTCGTTTGCCACCGTTCCCTCTCACTTCATTAATAACTGACCGTCAGAGCAATATACGGTCCATTGAATTCGAAATCCGCATACACATCGCTGATATCATCCACCTCGAGTTTCATGAGTTTATACCCACCGTGAATATCCAGAAACGGAAACGGTGTCCATGAAACGTCGGCAAGTGCCTCATAAAACATGTTCCCCGAATACCCGATACCAGCCACCTTTGCCCGTGCCTCGAGAATATCGGCGAGAATACCGACGTGAGCTCCCAGCCCTACCATGGGGACCGGAGCTTTGAAGTCCTCCTGTTCATCGATCCCGGCGGTGATATCTCTCAAGCGCGCCTCGCCCTCGATATATTTCACCTTGCCGATGACACCAAGGGAAAACCCCGCAAGGATATTTTCCAGGTCGAGAACATCATACTGGTATTCCAGATCAACCATCGTGAAGTCCAAGTCCGACTGAACGAAGTCACTTACCGCATACGTCTGTCCGTTAAAGGTAATCGGTCTACTGATATTCTGAGCCCCTGAGTAACTCGCCTTCGTATACATGAGGCTTATCATGTGATCACCAATTTTCACAAAAGCCTCAACGGACGGATAGCTCTCATCGCTGATTCCAAGATCATCCTTTGCACTGACATCTGTTCCGACAATGCTGTTGTTATCTACTCTCAAGTCAGCAGAAAAATCGGGCCACCAGTAGTACCCCCGCGCCCCGAATTCAAGGGCATGGGCGGGGAGTGCAAACGTAATAAGACATATACCTGCAGCCAGCATACCTTGTATCGTCCCTTTGTATCTCTTCATCGTTCTCCCTCCATGGTGTTGGCATTTTTCCACCCGTTATTTGCTCTTGCGAACATATAACGGCGATTACCATACTGCCATATTGCCCCAGTGTTATAATGGTATTTAAAAATCTTGTAAAGTGTTTTCCCCGAAGCCGTTTCCCGCTGCCGATCATAAAGGGCCCTTCTTTTCCCTATGGATTTTCCGAGAAATTTCAATGAGCTCAGAGATGATTATTGAAGGCAACATGCCCTGTTCTGCTGCCTGTTCGAAGAAGAACGACGACGGCGCCATGCCCGATGACGAATTAGGATCGGTGATGAGAACGCGGCCGTCATCGGTCACAAACCCGTCGAGACGGCCATATGATCTGAAACCGAGGGCCTTGTACGCCTTGATAACCTCCTCCGTGATACGGACCGTCACCTCCTGTGGGATATTTTTGGGCGGCGTATGTTTGCGGCACCGCCCGGGCATATATTTATCATCGTACGTAAAGAATTCGCTCTGGGGATAAATCTCCGTCAGCGAAAGCGGGCGAGGATCTCCGTCTCCGTCTCCGTCCAGAACGATACATGAAAACTCAAGCCCGTTGAGATGTTCTTCTATTAATACCTGATTATCCCATTCAAGGGCCGCGTTTATGCCAGTCGCAATATCACGTTTATCCCTGATGATGGTGACTCCGATGCTGGAACCCTCCCTCGTCGGTTTGGTCACGAAAGGAAAGCCGAAGGTATCGATCAGCCGCGTTGTAACGTCGTCTCTGTTACGTTCCCACTCTTCTTCCGACACAATCGTGCTTCGGGGCACCTCAATGCCGGAGGCACTGAGAATTTTCTGCTGCATCACCTTATCCATACCGAGGGCCGATGCGAGGACACCGGAACCCGTATAGGGAATATCGAGGAGTTCGAGAAGCCCTTGGATGCAGCCGTCATCGCCATATTTTCCATGCAGTGCAATGAAGGCGAAATCAATTTCACCGGTAAGATCTTCGTACGGTACGCGCCGGGCATCCGTTTCAAGATGTTCGGAGATATCAGTGGTGGTATTCTGCGAGATGAGTTGCCACGGCAGTACCCACAGCCTTCCCCCATTATCCATGAAGACGGGAACGGGTTCGTACCGCTCCCTGTCCATATTATCGTAGACATTTCTGCCGCTGTTTAACGAAACTTCACTTTCCGAGGACATACCTCCCAGTATGATCCCCACTCGCAATTTTTTCATCACATCACACCCTCACTTACTTATTAACTCGAACCACGGAACGCTACAGATCCCACACAAATGTCACCCCACTGTTGGGAAATATCCACTCGTCTTCGTGTATCCGCAACGTGATCGATTCGCCCCGCTTCTCCTCGACGTCAGGATAGGGGTGCTTTCCCGCAAAGAAGCTCACTTCTCTCACATTTTGCAATGTCGTTCCCGAGTAATCGAAGGTAATTTCAAGACCCCTCGTGGGATATACCATGTAGACCGAAAAGAGCTGGCTCCGTTTCAACTTTTTCGTCATAATTTCTATCTGCACGGTGACCTGTCTGTTCACCTTTTTTCTGATTTCGTCGCCGCCACACCAAACCTCGTAGCCCCGCCCGGTGTGCTCCTCTCTGATAATCGGCACATCGTTGCCGTCAACGCGTACCCTGTCTATTCGGAAATCGCTTTCTCGTACCTGCATGTCGCGGCTGCCCAGAAGCCACCGATACTCACATTTCTCATCATCAAAGAGCTGCGACAGCTGCTCATTGTTCACCGCACACCCGATGAAAAACACCTTGTTTCTGAGTGTTTTGGCATACTCGATGTGCATGGTGACCTTGAAATAGTCATCCGTCAATTTGTCCCGTGCCTTTTCCTCATCCGTAAATTCGCTCACGTGTATGTCGTACTTGAAGCCCGTGCGTAGTTCCAGCTGACGATTCTCCTTGCCGAAAAGGGCCTCAAACATTTCATAGTAGATCGCATCGCCGAGCTCCGGTGTATGCGAACGGGCCTGAAAACAGCTCCGTATGATGCTATCGATCCGGGCGATCGACCGTTCTTCATCGGGGATAAATATCCGCCTCAGGCGCGGTTCGAACGCATTCTGTTCCCCCTCATTCACAAACATGCGGGGTGCCCGCTTGCCCAAGACGCAGAGTACTTCGTAACTGATCGTTTGGGCCTTTTCGGCGATTTCGTTTGCCGAAATATACTCATCACCCTGCCGCCCCATGAGGACTACTTCGTCACCCACCTGGCAGTCGGGAAGGTGACTCACATCGACGGTGCACATATCCATAGATACCCGGCCGACGAGAGGGGCCCGTTGCCCCCGTATCAGGGCCTCGCCCTGATTAGACAGAACAAACCCGTAGCCGTCGCCGTACCCGACGGGAATCGTCGCTATCTTGGTCGGCCGTTTTGTTACGTATGTTCTGTTGTAGCCGATACTGTAGCCCGCGGGAAAATCTTTGAGCAGCACCACCGTGGTTTTAAAAGTCATCACGGGTAGAAGGTCCGCTTTCCCCGCCGTGCGCTGCGACGGATAGATCCCGTAGGTCATAATCCCCGGCCGCACCATATCAAAATGAAATTCAGGAAAGTTGAGTACTCCCCCGCTGTTTGACAGGTGCCGTATGGGAATACGGATATTCTTCTCTTCAAGCGTTGCGAGGAGATCGCCGAACAGACGCCGCTGTGTCATATTATAGTCATCGTCATCAACCTCGCTGAGGGCGAGGTGAGAAAATATTCCCTCCACACTAAGGTGCGGCAGGCGAAGAATTTCGCCAAGCGTGTCAAGGGCCTCGTAATGGATGGTACCTCCCCTTCCCATGCCGGTGTCGACCTCGATGTGAATAGGAACACGCATTCCCTTTTTCCGCAAATGCTGGTTGAGTTCCCCGGCGAATGCACCATCCGATACGGAGGGGGTAAGATTGTACTTGATGATCTCGTCGATCTCGGAAATCGGCGAGGGGCTCAAGATAAGAATGGGGGTATTGATCCCCCCCACGCGGAGCTGTACCCCTTCGTCGGCATTGGCCACGCCCAGGGCCCACGCACCATTTCTCAGAGCGCAGTTCGATATCTCGATGGCACCATGACCATATGCATCGGCTTTCACCACCTGGAGGACTTTCACACCGGAACCTGCAAGCCTGCGGATCTCGTTCCAGTTGTTTCGAAAGTTATCCAGATCGATCTCTACCCAGCTTCTGAACTTTTTACCTTTTTCCAGTGGCATACCACTCCCTCGCTCCAGTACTCGACGCGCGTTATTTTTTCGTCATCGTGTAGACGCCGTCCCACTTCCCTTCGGGCGGATTTTCCCTGAGATATTCACACCGTTCAATATACATACGGGAAGGATGGTCATCCGGCCTCTCTGCGAGGACATTTTCGAAAAAGGAAATTGCCGCGTCCCAGCTGCCCTGCTTGTAACACTCCAATCCTTCTTCGAAGATTCGCACACAGTCTTCCCACTGCCCCGAGTCCGTCTTTTCACCCATGAGTTCATAGATCTTTACGGGAAGGATCTTCCCCTTTACCCGCACCGCGTCGAGCTCGCGGCAGAAAAAGGTATCCCGTATCCGTTCATACGTGTATTCACTGATGACGATATTCGTCCCATACTCTTTGTTAATACCCTCGAGCCTCGATCCGAGGTTCACATTATCGCCCATAACGGTGTAATCGAACCGCATCTCGGAACCCATGTTCCCGACGACCATATCGCCCGTGTTGATACCGATACCGATATCGAGGATCGGCTGTCCCGTATCTTCCCACTTCCTTTGGAGTTTTCTGAGCTCGTCCATCATGCCGAGGGCCGTTTTGCATCCTCTTTCCGGGTGATCCGGTTCGTCAATTGGAGCGCCGAAAACCGCCATGATAGCGTCACCCATATATTTGTCAAGGAGGCCGCCGTACTCGAACACCTTGTCAGTCATCACGGTCAGGTACTCGTTGAGGAGGTGGACGAGTTCTTCCGGGGAAAGCTTCTCCGAAATCGTTGTAAAGCCCCTTATGTCGGAAAACAGCACGGTAAGATCCTTCTTCTCGCCCCCCAGCTGCAACTTGGAGGGGTCTTTCAGCATCTCTTCGATTACCGGCCCCGAAAGGTAGTACTGAAACGTTCCCCGTATCTTTTTCTTCTCCCGCTCCTCCGTCACGTACCGGAAGACCGTGATCCCCACATAGACGACGACGATAGAGCATGTCGGATAGACCAGATTAAGCCAGAGGTTGTAACTCGCGAAGACATAACGGTTGATCAGCACATAGACGGCAGCAAGCACCAGGGTGAACACGAGGCCGACCACCGCCCGCACCCGGGAGAGCACGGGAACCATAATCATCCCGAGGACAATGATGGCTAACATATCAATTAATGCTGTCCAGCCTGGCCGCCGGATAAAATTCTCATGCAAGATATTGTCGATTACGGTGGCATGTATCTCGACCCCGGGATATACGGCATTGAACGGCGTCACCCGCAGGTCGTAAATACCGGTTGCCGTTGCCCCCACGAGGACGATTTTATCCTTCAGAACACTTCCGTCAAGCCGCCCGCTGACAATATCGGCAATTGAATAGTGTGGAAACGTCCGCAACGGTCCGAGATAGTTGATGAAGATTCTCCCTGCCTCATCCGTCGGTATCACGATATCGCCGAGCATAACACCCTGCACGCCATATTCCGCCATGATCAGCGACATCATCGGCCAGTCCATATACTGTTCCAGCACGGCGAGAGAAAGTGATGGATAGTAGTCTTCTCCGAACTTGACCACCAGGGGTGACCAGCGGTTCGTGCCGTCGACATCTGGAAATGCATTAAAGTAGCCCGAATTTTCGGCCACCTCGGACAGGGGTGCGATATTCGGCGCGACCGCATATGATCCCATGACGGGAGCACCTGCCGGCCGACCGAGGTACTTGATAATCTGGAATTTAGAATCGGCGATATAGGCGGCGTTCTTCTCAATGTCTGTTTTCGTAAGATGACTGATATCCCGCTCCTGGGTATAGAAAAAATAGCCAAGCGTTACGTTCCCTGCCCGTTCGATTGCCTCTGCCAGCATCCTGTCAGTATCCGCCATTTTTTCTCTGTCGTTCAACAGTGTCACTATTTCGGGGTTCACCGAACCCATCTGCCGAACCTCATCCCTCAGTTCTCTGAGCTGTCGCAGGGTCGAATGTTCATCCGGTTCGGCAAAGACCACATCAAAGCCCACGGCTCGTGCTCCTGATACTTTCAGTGTATTGACCAGCCTCGCTATCGTGACTCTCGACCATGGCCAGCGCCCCAGCTCAGTCAAGCTTTTCTCATCGATAGCAGCGATGACCGTTTCAGGACCCGGCTGCATGACCCCCCTGGAGAGAAAACGCAGATCAAGGGTCTTCAATTCCATGAAATTAAAGAAGGGAACGTTCATCAGGTAGAAAATTACCGTAATAAAAACAACGAGGAGACTGATCTTGAACGGTGAGGCAGACAGCACTCCTCTGAATCGATGTCGCATGGCCCCCTATCCTCTGGCTGCATTTCGGAAATACTACCAGACAACCGGTGAAAGTCAAGGCAAAGGAGGCACATTTGAGCTGCTTGCACAACCTTGATAACTCTTGACAATAAAATCCCGTTCATATAAAAGATTGATTCTGCAAATCGAGAAAACGGGCCGATGTAGCTCAGCCGGTAGAGCAACTGATTCGTAATCAGTAGGTCAGGAGTTCGAATCTCCTCATCGGCTCCAGAAAATCAAGGGGTTATGGAAATTCCATAACCCCTCTATCTTGCATAAAGTGACTACAATGTGTCTACGGCTTGATTGCCATATTTTGAGTATTGTTAACAATGGCAAGCTGTTATTAACTTACCTTTAGGCAGCATTCTTGCCGATAGTATTCGCACATCTTTTCAATGTCTTATCTTAATAATCGTTGACAAACCTCATCAAAAGTGGTTTTTTTGACATGCATTTCTAGGTTTCCCGCAAACATAGCAAAGTTGTTTCAGATTCTACTCAAAGGGTTTTGAATGGCAAAGATTGAAGATCTGATAGCGAGAATACGTGATGAGCACCTTCGCGAAACAATTGCGGCGGAGGTGCACGAGATCAAGAAGACTAAGCGATTCGGCCTTGTTTTTGAGAGTCATCTTCCTGAATCCTTGAGGCTACCACGGTTGCCTGTTCACAAGGGTTGTCATGTAGCCAGAAAGGGTGAGTCCAGCAAGGAAATCCTTCAAGTCGTCGATATCAAAGGGAAAGCAGCAATATGTATGCACGAAAGCCAGACAGCATCTGACAGAGCGACTGAGACCGAGTCCATCCCCATAAAGGACTTGGTAGTTGTCAAGCATTTCGGCGAACCCATCTTCCCATCCCTTACACCCATTGGCAGGGTTGCGCGTGGGGGACCGGACAAGCCGTGGCACGTCCTTATCAATGCCGACAACTACCATGCACTGCAGCTGCTACTCTACACACATGAGCGAAAAGTAGACGTAATCTACATCGATCCACCGTACAACTCAGGAGCACGTGACTGGAAGTACAACAACGACTATGTCGACCGGTCCGACACTTTTCGCCACTCCAAGTGGCTTGCAATGATGCAGAAACGCCTCGTGCTGGCTCGCAAGCTTCTTCGTCATGACGGCATCTTGATCTGCACCATAGACGAAAATGAACTAAATCATCTTGCAATTCTCTTGGATGAATTGTTCCCAGAATATCTGAAACACATGCTGACCATTGTAATTAACCCTAAGGGCACAGGAAAGCTTAACTTCGGACGGACCGAAGAACATGCCCTTTTCTGTATTCCTAATACAGGGCAGAATGAGCTTAACGGCAACTACGTTCCAGATCTCGCAGCGAAAATTGAGGAAGAAGAACCGGCAGATGGAGACAACCGGGCTGGTCATGCAGAGGCGAAGCTTTCGCCCTCTAAAGCTGACGGTTCTTGGGACAAGCCGATTCCAAGAGAGGAAGCTCACCTCTGGGAACTACGACACGCCCGTCGCCGTGGCGCGGAGTCCAGCTACCGGCATCAGCGTAAGAATCAATTCTATCCGCTTTACGTCGATGCAGAAAAGGGCATTGTCGTCAGATCTGGTGACTCCATCCCCTTGGACAAAGATCCCGATTTCTCCCTTGCGGACGGGTTGACTCCCGTTTGGCCCATCGACAAGGAGGGAAACCACCGTTGCTGGCGTTTCATTCCAACTTCAATGCAGGAGCGAATTGACAAGAAGTTAGTTGTCTTGGGAAAATACAACAAGCAGTCGAAGACATGGACAGTCAACATCTGGGAACGGAAACCAAAGAAGAAAAAAGTCAAGACAGTGTGGTGGCATTCTCGACACGACGCTGGCACACACGGGACTACGTTACTGCACAATATCCTTGGGCGAAGGGCGGCCTTTCCGTTCCCCAAATCCCTTTATGCCGTGGCAGACACGTTGGCAACTGTCGTTGGAGACCGACCGGACGCAGTGATTCTGGATTTTTTCGCGGGCTCGGGGACAACCTTTCACGCAGTTAGTCTGCTCAATGCTCGCCTTGGCGGAAGGCGTAGTTCGATTCTCGTAAGCGACAATGAGCCAGGAGAGAAACAAAGCAAGATACTCAGGAAGTTTGGGCACTTACCAGGAGATCAGAAGTATGAGGCGTATGGCATCTGCGAAAGCATTATGTGGCCTCGCTGCAAATATGTAGTGGAGGGACACCGGGATGACGGCACACCGCTACCGGGAATCTACCAAGGGACCGACATCGATGGGAATGTTCTCTCCATGCAAGATGGTTTCCGCGAAAACATCGAATACTTCCGGCTTGATTTCCTTGAGCCCGCAAGGGTTGAACGCGGGGATGCTTTCGAAGGAGTCTTGCCCGTTCTCTGGCTTATGGCCGGGTGCATTGGTGCTCGGGATACTCGCCGTGGTGCCAGCCCATGGTACATTGCGAAGTATTCCCCTTTTGCCGTTCTAATTCGAGAAACACACTTCCTTGACTTCCAGAAAAAACTCAAACAGTTTGATTATGTCACACACGTCTTCTTGGTCACGGATTCTGAAGAGAATTTCATGATGATGCGGAGGGAACTCGGTCGGGGCTTCCACTGCCTACAGCTATACAAGAGTTATCTTGAGACTTTCCGTATCAATGCGGCAAATCCCGCTCTGACGGGGGAAGAGGAGACAAAAACAGAGAATGAAAATTGATCTTAAAGATTTTCAAACTGAGAGATGTGCTGAGCTAATGGACAAACTGGCTGCGGCACGGGATGAGTATGCGCGTTCTAGTGTGCTTCAATCGCTGGTTTTCAGCTCTCCGACGGGCTCAGGCAAGACAATCACTCTCGCGGCACTTCTGGAGCAGCTCTTTCACGGAACAGAAGGGCACCCTGCGAGGCCATACTCCCGTGTGCTCTGGATCTCTGACTCACCCGAGCTAAATGTGCAGAGTCGAGATAAGCTTCTTCGTACATGTGATGGGATAGAATTCCATGATTTAGTTATGGTAGATGGGCTATACGACACAGAGTACCTCCCGGAGGGCAAGATACATTTCATAAATACTCAGCTCCTTGGAAAAGACAAAAAGCTCACGCAGAATGGTGATGGGAGGACTTGGACGTTCTGGCAGACCGTCGAGAACACTGTTCGCAAATACGGTAACGATATCCTTTTAGTAATTGACGAAGCCCACCGTGGCATGGGTGTGAGCGTCAACGAACGTAATCGACGCAAGACAATCATTCGCAAGTTCATAGATGGCTCTCCCGAAGATGGTCTTCGTCCGTTACCAATACTCTTGGGAATGAGTGCCACCACCCAGCGATTCGACGAGTATTTGGCACAAACAGAACGAACAACGAGAAAAGTTGTCATTACTGCCACCGAAGTACAGGACAGTGGTCTACTAAAAGATACTCTTATTGTCGCGAATCCAGAAGACGATGTCGAAGGTGATATGACGCTCCTGTCTGCCGCCGCAGACAAGTGGAAAGTTTTCAATAAGCTGTGGTCCGATTACTGCACACGCGAGGATGAAAATATTATCCGTCCAATTCTGGTTATACAAGTTGATGATGGAGTTCCAAAGAAGAACGTAATCACCAAGACCAATTTGGACGAGGTAGTCCAAGTACTGAAGCGTTCAGTAGGATCTTTCCCCTATGGGGCCTTAGTGCATTGCTTCCAGGATTCGAGGGAAATCATGGCGGGTGGGGAAACGATTCGTCGAATCGACGCGTCACGTATCAATGAAGATTCTTGTGTTCAAGTGGTCTTTTTTAAGATGGCACTCACGACCGGTTGGGATTGCCCTCGTGCAGAAGTGATGATGAGTTTTCGTAGAGCGGTTGACCATACACATATTGCTCAGCTCGTCGGCCGAATGATCCGGACACCGTTGGCTAGCCGGATAAAAGGAGATGAGGTGCTCGGCACAGTAAATCTCTACCTTCCACACTACGATCGCGCCTCAATTAAAATGATTGTGGAAGAACTTCGTAATCCCGATGCAGAGGATAGACCACCAACCGATGTCGAAACAGATGTAGTTTTGTATGTACGCAATCCTGATATGTCAGCTGCCTTCGAGCGACTGTCCAGTATTCCAACATACACTGTCAGCAAGTTGCGCCGAATGCCCGCCGTCAAGCGACTGATGCGTTTCGCCTCCCTCTTGTCCATCCGGGATTGCATCGACGAAGCGGCTTATGAACGAGAGCGAGATGCCATCGTGGATCTTCTTATCAGACATCGTGAGGAGAAAGCGTCGAAATCTGATGAATGGGCGAAGGTGATCGCCGAAAGCGGCGAGATATCCCTCTCACTCACATCTATTGACCTCACCGACCTTGGTATCCCTGAAGAGTCTGCCAAAGTGCGAGTTACCCTCACACCTGAAAATATACAACGCCTTTTTCATAGCTGTGGCAGAATGCTTGCCGCCGGAGAAGGACTCGAAAGCTCTTTCTGGAAAAGGGTGCATGATCCTGCAAACCCCGACAGGGCAAAGCTGGAGCTTTATGCTGTGCTGCGCGACCCTAATACAATACTGACTCTGGAGAATCTGGCAAACCAGCGTTTCACCGCCTTGGAAAGCGCTACCCGGTCCAAGGTGAAAAACCTTCCCGCTGCGAAACGAAACCGATACCGCGAGATCGTGGATCGTTCGGGACGTCCAGAATGCCATGAATGGGACCTTCCTGACCGAATAGTCGAGCGACGCGAAGAGAAATTGATGATTAATCACCTGTTCTGTAAAGAGGACGGTAGTTTCCTGACGAAACTCAACACGTGGGAGAAGGTGGTTATCGACGCTGAAATGCAAAGACCCGATTTCGTTGGTTGGCTCAGGAATCGTCAACGAGCCCCTTGGGCGCTTTGCATGCCCTACGAATATGGGGGTACTAAGTCATTCTATCCTGACTTCATTGTCATCAGAAAGAACGGCGACGATTTGGTAGTTGATATTTTGGAACCACATAGACCGAATGAAGGTGACACATTTGCCAAAGCGAAAGGTCTTGCACAATACGCAAGGGACCATGGTCACATGTTTGGCCGATTGTTGATGCTTAAGGTTGAGGGCAGAGAATCAGCTCCTTTGATTTCGGGATTCGACGTAAACCATCCAGATATTCGGGCAAAGACCCTTGAGCTACAGAGTAATAATGACGTCCAAGCCCTGTACCTTCCGCTCTCCCAGTAGGAGCACTTTGATTCACTGCGTCACTAAGAGAAAAGTGCCCAACTAGGCACTCCACCGGGCGTCTAATTTGCCGCGTTCCATTTCCGAAGGTGAGCTTGGTCATTACATAAATTGCATGCATGAAATCAATATCATAACTCTATAGTCAATTTTCAAAGTGTCGAGATCTGCTATCTGCTTTCATTCTCTGAAAACTATCTCACACCAACCGAGCGACGGCGTCTCGGAGATGGGGAAAGGCGACGTTCGTGTAAATCTGTGTGGTGCCGATTTCGGCGTGACCCAGGAGCATCTGGATCGTCCGCAGGTCAGCGCCTCGCTCTAGGAGATGGGTCGCGAAGGCGTGCCGCAGCATGTGCGGAGTGATCCGCCGGTCGATCCCCGCCCGGGTGCAGGCACTCTTCACAGCGGTCTTGATCGATGTCAGGGACTGGCCAGTTTTCGGCGAAGGAAATACCAGATCGCTCGTGTCACGCTGTTTGAGGGCGTGGCCTATAAGTGCCTCGCGCAGGGCGGCGTTGATCGGCACAAGGCGCGGCCTGTCACCCTTTCCGTGGACGACCCGGATGTGCTGTTCGTGAATGTCTTCGATCATAAGGCGTGCTACTTCCTGAAACCGCATTCCGCCAAAGTACATGCAGGCGCAAAAGGCGTAGTGGAAGGGACTGAGGGCATTGATGAACTGCCGGATCTCCTCGGGCGAGAGATATTCCGGTAGGGGCCGTTTGTAGGGAAGCTTATCATATTTCGGTAATGGGGGTGTGTCGATTCCCCTTTTATTGTTCCACCATCTCAGCATGGCCGACAGATATGTCAGCTCCAGGTTGATCATCCGGTGGCGCCGTCCCGAATC
>Ga0272441_10003279_pt1 | contig 30937 bp, 22 predicted proteins | sample SSMProp6N_FD_193582 | JGI IMG/M metagenome (GOLD analysis project Ga0272441, IMG submission 193582) | Marine sediment archaeal communities from Little Sippewissett salt marsh, Falmouth, MA, United States - SSM-Prop-6N | ecosystem: Environmental > Aquatic > Marine > Wetlands > Sediment ... | reverse complement strand
CGGGGAAAATGCATGTCAATCATACCCCCCCGCCCCAAGCGGCGATTTATGAACATATCAAGGTGTTAAAAGACCATATTGCGGTGAGGGGAGAGCATATTATGAGCGGTATCGGTCCCTTACAGTTGTCTCAGGGACTATTTGGCGCCGACGAAGCAATCACCAATTTTCATCCTGATCTGAACGAATGGGTCGCGACACTTATACTAAAAGGAAGGAGCATGAAAGAAGTTCTTGACAAACAGCAACAAATTTATAGAAATATCCGCGAAAAAGCAGGGTAAATCGCGTATTGAACGAGCGCCAAAAACGGCGGGTTAAATGCCTATGAAAAAACAAATGGCCACTCAGGATCTCTCATGACACGATTACGTACTGAGGATATAAAACACATCCCCCGGGCGTTGAAGACCTATGATCAACGGCTGCTGAATATGACGGGCAACACCTTGAAGGGAATAGCCTGTCGCGCGGTTGGGCTGTCTGATGATGAGTTTGAGAAAATCATAAAACCGTGCAAAGTCTGCGTGATCCCGTTGACCTGTGGCCAGGGAATTATCAACGGTTTTTGCTCGACGGTCAGCAGCATTATCAATTATCTGGGTTTTCAATCTTCTGTGGCTCAACATTCAGATGTGGCTGGAATAGCGGAGGCCTTTGATAAGAAATCCGATATTATCTTATTGGCGGATGACCCTCGTTTTGTGGCCATAAATGTACATACGCAATACGTTTCCGACAACATCGAGATGACGGCCAAGGGCTTTGTGGCGGGACTTGATTTCATGGCCGGCGGCCTTAAGGGAAAAGAGATTCTGGTGATTGGCTGCGGGCAACTGGGTAGGCATACGGCCAAAACACTTGTGGCCATGGATGCATGCGTTTTTGTCTGCGATATCAATCCTCAACGTTCCCTGAATTTACAAAAGGAGATCATGGATGAACTGAAAATCACCATACGCATAGATAATGACTGGTATTCAACGCCGGAAAAATACCCGCATATTATTGACGCCACGCCCTCTGCCGAGATCATCGACGCGTCGGTGATAACGCCTGAGACGTATGTCGCGGTGCCCGGCGTCCCGTGTGGATTGAGTTCGGAGGCGAGGCATAGACTATCGGGCAGATACTTACACGATCCACTCCAGATTGGCGTAGCGACCATGGTGATAGACGCCTGCAAACCACAGCCTGTAAGGGATTCCCATGGATTCTGAAGAAAAAGCCAAACCGCCCGCCCCAAGGTACTATCGGAAGCGCGTTTATCTATTTAGCTTGATTGATAAAATCAAACTATGGCCTTCCCGCAAAGGAATTCTGCATGGTATCCGTTCGATTGAAAAATGGGGGGATCAGGCCCGAGTGACCACCCATTGTAATAAAGTTTTTGTGATTTATAACTCCAAGAACAGCAGGGCTGCCAGATGGTTGAGAAATAAGCAATTCACCGGTGTATGCCCGCACTGCGCCGTGCCTGAATGGAAATTGGAAAAATACAATGCAACCCGGTTTAGACGCCATCAAGGTTCGCTTTTGTTGGAGGACCAAGACAAAGGCACTGACGCCGAAAACTCATAACCAACGACGGCCTGTTTTAGAGACCGGCACGTTGCATTTTAGGCGTTGATTCAACCATGAATGATACTCTTCGTGAGATGCCGGTTCCAGCCGATGTTCCCTCAGTATGTCCTGAATACCCGCCACCGTCCGTTTTCCATCCTCAATATCCAGAGCGCATTGCGCTACGCCCGCCAATCCCCGGCCGGGGGGAATTAATGAAGTCACGACATTGGCGCCGGCCGCCAGCTTTTGGTGAAGTTCGGCACGTCCACCCACATCGAGAGATGCCGGAATCAGACAATCCGGAAAGACTAACCGCAACAAGGCAATGACAAGTAACTCCTTTGCCGGAAGAGAGGAAGGAGCATACTCCATGGGCGTTCCCTCTTGCGGTACGAAACCCATCCCTCTCACCTGATCCGCTCGGAGTTCGCGCATCGCGGAAATGGAGTCAACAATATCGCCCGTAGATTCCCCCACGCCAAGCAGTAATCCCTCCTCAATCAACAGCCCCCATTCTTTTGCTCTGCGTTTGCTGTTGATCCGGATATCATAATCCTGCCCCGGTCTTAGCCTTTGATATAATGCCCGATTATGGGTTTCTTGATAACAGGCGTACCATATGGCGCCGGCCCCGGCGAGCTGCCTCAGAACGACCTCCGGAAGCACACCCGCGGATATCATGACAGGCAAATGCGTATGCCGCTTCACCAGTCGGATCGTCCGTAGCAGACGCTCAAATCCCTGATCGCCGGCCTGGAAGATCGCAGGATCCTCTCCCATGGTCAGATCGATAAGATGAATCCCTGCTTCGGACAGACATTGGCAAGACTCAATGATCTGAACGGGCGACTTGCGATAGCGCATAGCCGCCGAGTTGTTCTTTCGGTACAAACAGAAATTACAGTTATTACCGCAATAGGTGCTGAAATACACAAAACCGTAGAGAAACACACGATTGCCAAAATAGCTTTCTCGAAGTCTTCTGGCGGCCTTAAAGACCGCCTGTATCGCGTCCGGTTCGCAGAGGGCCAAAATCCACTGCATATCAGATCTGGACAGGGGAATACGCTGTTCGGCCTTTTCCAGTATTGCTTTTAACTCATGACCTGCATCACTGGCGGTAGATTGTTTCTGTCTCATGCAGGGTTCACGTTCGTCAGCATATGAATGGTATATTCATCCCCCGAAAACCGGTTCAGGGCATACGACAACCCATTAAAGGGGAGCCACGGAGTCGCACCGAGCTACGGGGATTTAGAGTCCACGCGATCACTTTCGATCCACTCCCCTTTTTAGAGTGACTCCGTTCAGGACATCCCGACCATCAATTTCACGACGCCCTTTACGTCGTCGTCTTTCAATAACCAAGACTAACTATATAGTATCGGGAACAAAACCGTCAAGCGAGAACCTGGAGACAGGCTTAGGAAACGATGGAGAATAAATGCTTGACGCGGCGTTGTTTTTTCTCTAACGTGGTTTGGCTAAAGGTGTTTACAGTTTCCGTTTTGTTGCAGGACGCCGGCACTGCTCTCAGGCTCGGAATCCGTGGATGTCCAGTGGGAGAAAGCACATGTGGGCCAGCGTGCATACGTTTGAGGTATAGAGCATGAAACGAGATTTGCAACCAGGCATCCCGTCAGATGGAGGTTTGAGTCTTAATGTCTTAACCGATGATGACGTCCATAAGATTCACCAGGCGACCCTGGAACTGCTCGATCGCGCCGGCGTATTCGTTGAAAACGAAAAGGCCTTAGACTGTTTCGAGTCGGGGGGCGCGAGGGTGGATCGGGACAGTCACATGGTTCAGATTCCGCCTGATCTGGTGGAAGAGGCCATTCGCACTGCGCCGTCTCAGGTGATTCTGGCGGGACGTGAACCAAAACATGATTTGGTTTTAGAAGGCAGTCGCGTTCATTTTACCAATTTCAGTGAGGGTGTGAAGGTAAACGACCTGCAAACAGGGGAAAACAGAACGCCGGTAAAAAAGGACCTCGTTGATACGGCACGGATCATTGACTATCTGGATGAAGTCGATTTCTGTGAAAAGGCGCTGGGCGCTCATGACGTCAGCCAAACCACTTTCCCATTGCACAACGCCGAAGCCTATCTGACCAACACCACGAAACACTGTGCTTTTGGTCCGGGTAACGGCAAGCTGTTAAACAAGATCTTAAAAATGGCAGCGGTTATCGTTGGCGGCTTCAAGAAACTGAAGGAACGCCCCATTGTCTCATTCACGACCTGTCCGGTAAGCCCCCTGAAGCTGATTGCAGACTGCTGTGAAATCATCATGGAGTCCGCCAGAAACAACGTGGCCTGCAATATCCTCTCCATGGCCATGTCCGGTGGCACAGCGCCGGTTTCAACGGCCGGGACCTTGGTGATCCATAATGCCGAAGTCCTTTCCGGCATCACCTTGTCCCAGTTGACCCGCAGAGGCGCCCCCGTGATCTATGGCAGCTCAACCACGGCGATGGATCTTAAACTGGCGGCTGCAACCGTGGGCACACCGGAATGCGCTTTGATCAGCACCGCCGTAGTACGAATCGCCAGAGAGTATTTGCTGCCGTGTTATGTTGCCGGTGGTTAGGGCGACGGCAAGATAGCCGACAGCCAGACCGGCCATGAGAAGACCTTAACCGGACTGCTACCCGCATTGGCAGGTGCCAATATGATATACGGTCTGGGGATGCTCGAAAGTGGCATCACCTTCGATTTTGGTCAACTGGTTTTAGATTGTGAATTCGCGCGTATGATCAAGCATGCGATTCAAGGATTTCGAGTCACGGACGACACCCTGGCGCTGGATGTTATCAAGGAGATAGGCCCGGGCGGGCATTACCTGATGCACCCACATACCTTGAAGGGCATGAGACATCAGTCTCGACCTGAATTAATCGATCGCCAAACCAGAGGAGTTTGGGAAAATGCGGGAGCCACAAACGCTTATGAAAGGGCTATCGCCAAAGCGAAATGGATTCTGGAAAATCATACCCCTGATCCGTTGTCGGATGATATTCTTAAACAAATTCGGGCCATTATAGATGAAACGGAAAAGGAGATGGGGATGAGGAATGGAGACAACAAATGAGAGAAGGAATCCCGACCCGCATGGGAGACGGCGAAAGAGTCTGGATGATGCCTTCAGAGATCAAGGACGATATTCGTCATGGAAGCGCGGATGCCGCGAAGCGCGCCAAGATTCCCGGACTCACTGCGGAAGAGCAGGAACAGCTTTACGCCATTATAGCCGATCCTTCCCGTATCGTCAGCGTTGAGCCGGGCGAAGAGGTGATCGTCACGGACGACGGCTGTTCCATGAGTTTCTATTCCGGGCAAGACGGAGGTGGTGTCGGCGCGCCCCTCAGCCGGCTGCAGGCCGCCCTGACATACGAGAGGGCGTGCGGCGCGGATACGACGTCAATGGGACATAGCGACTACAGCTATAAACCGGTGAAAGCGATCATCAATTTCGAGGCCAACGAATACTATAACATCTCGCAGGTCTCCACGGCCCCGTTCTTCTACGGCGCTCAACCCAATATGGGGCTTTACTTTCAGCCCGACGGCCCCTGTCCCAATGCAGCGGAATTGATGCCCCTTGGCAAGATTGATGAGGCGCGGGCAGCGCAAGAACAGGCAGCGGACTATCTGACGGACGATTTGGTATTTGTGGGTACAAAGCTGGCGGAGGTCGGATTGGAGGGATTGAATTTCGATACCTGCGGCTCTGCCGGAGACGCCGATTTTTTGGCCGCTCTGCGTGCCGTGGGAATACTGAAAAAAGAGGTGCCGGACCTACCGATTCTCATGGGCGGATCAGGCGAATTTGTTATCGGCATGCATGGGGACCTTCATTACAACGACCAACGTTTGGCCGGCCTGTACACGCACGACCAGGCCAAGGCCGTGGAAACCGCGGGCGCCGACATCTTCGGTATGGCCGTCAATACCGTGACGACGGAGTCGGTCGCATGGAATTTGGCTCGGTCCGTCACCTACCTGAAGGCCACGTGCGCGGCGGTGGACATCCCTGTTCACGCCAATGTGGGCATGGGCGTCTGCGGTGTGCCGATGATGGAACAACCGCCCATCGACGCCGTGACCCGCGTCTCTAAAACCCTGGTTCAGATCGGCAAGGCCGACGGATTGTAGATAGGCGTGGGCGACCCTATGGGTATGCACATCGCGCATATCATGGCGTCGGGTATGGGAGGCATTCGAACGGCTGGAGATCTGGTGGCTTGGATGCAGATGACCCGCAAAATGAAGATACACGACGCCAAGGCGTATGTCGCGAACAAACTGGGAATTGAGATGATTGAGCTGACGAACGAAGAAGTCGTGCGCGATATCAGGAAGGACCTGAAAATCGGCACTGTGACTTCAATCGCCGGAAGCCCCAAGGGCATTCGCGCCAAAAAGAAGATAGCGGACCTATTGGATATCAATATTCGATCGGTGGATCTTTTTAAAACCCAGTTCGATTAAACCAGCGAGTGAGCATCATCCAAGCCGCTACGTATCCGTTCAAGATAATGACGGTGTTCTTTGAGGGTACCAACAGGTGACCAGCAAGATTTATGAAACCGCTATGGAAGCGATAGTTGCCGGCGATGCGGCACTGGCGACGGAGACAGCGAAAAAGGGGCTAAGCGAAGGAATTGATCCCCTGGAATTGCTCAACCAAGGTTTTATCCCCGGCATCAATAAGGTGGGCGATTTGTTTGATGTCGGCACACTTTTTCTTCCAGAGCTTATTCTGGCCGCTAAGGCGATGCAAAACGCTACGGACGTTATTAACACGGCTATCCCTAAAAACGATCGTCAGGTCCAAGATCGATTCTTGATCGGTACCGTGGAAGGTGATGTCCATGATATCGGCAAGACCATTGTGGTTTCGCTCCTTAAAGCCAACGGATTTGAAGTCAGAGACCTGGGACGCGATGTGTCAACGGCTCGTTTCATCCAGGAAGCGGAGGATTTTAGAGCTGACATCATCGGGAGCAGCTCACTATTAACCACGACCATGCCGGCTCAAAAGAAACTTGAGGATGAATTGAAGAAGGCAGGATTAAGACAGCGATACAAAACCATGGTCGGCGGCGCGCCGGTAACACGACGTTGGGCCCAAAAAATCGGTGCGGACGCTTACGCGGAGAACGCCGCCGCCTGCGTGAGAGTGGCCAAGGAATTACTCGGGCGTTAGGCGGCTTCGTTCCCATTTTTTGAGAAGTCAACACTCATTAGACTCATCAATAACGCCGTTTATCTTGTATCAAGGTAGAAAATGCGCATGGCAAAGGGATTGAGCCGTCACGGCGGCCCAATCCCTTTTTTGCTTGTTTTAAAGGCCGATTATGGCCTTGTTCTCATTAACCGATACTGACGTTATGTCAATTGGCCGGGACTTCATATGCCCCGATGTCATAACCGGCGCCTTGCGGGCGCGGATTGCCGTCCAGATCGGTCGTGAGAGCTACACCGACGGTGGCCGGATCCACACCTGCGTCGATGGCCGGCGAGCCTGGTTCCGGCTTATGAACAACATCCAGCAGTGGATCGGCCTCGATGCTGCCCGTCTCGTTCTTGTTGGTATTACGCATCAAAGTCGATCCGTCGGCTTCCAGATTGTTAAAGAAGATACAGTTGACTGCATTGATCGTACTTTCACCGTGAGAACTCAGGATGTCGTCATTCCCGGCGTCAGAACCGAATGTGTTGTTTGCAAAGATGCAGTTGATTACCTGTGTCGCATCGTCGGTTTCGTCAACAGTACCGTCACCGTCCAAATCGACATGTCGTGCATTGTTGTAGATGAGATCCTGGTCTTCCAGATGATTACCAATGAAGGTGCAGTTGATGAACTTGGTGTTGCGCCTTGTTTCAATCATCCGGTCAGGAGAGTTATCGACTTTGGTGATGTTATTGACAAATATGCAGTTCGTAACCGTCGCCTCGTTTTGCAGAGAGTCCGCGAACTGCAGGACGGTACCGTTGTCCCAAGCGGTATTTCCTTCGAACCAGCAACTATCAAGGCGGATCACGGTGCCGTCTCCGGTTGATTTAATCGCACCACCGTCGTCTTCTGATCTGGCGTTTAGGAAAACAGTTTTTTGGGCGATCAATGTTGTGCCGGGCGTGAGAGCCGACGCAGAATTACCTTCCAATTTGATATGACCACCATCACCGTCGGCACCCTCTACAGAAACGCCGGTGGGTGAACATGTATAATTACCATCAAACCAACAGTCGATAACGGTCACGACTGAAAGGCCGGTAATGTTGATGGCCCCTCCGTCATCTCCGTCGCCCTCGGCAGGCGTATGGTTGTTGAGCAAATCACAACTCTGAATCGTGCCAACCGCCTGAGCGCCCACAAAGATCGCGCCCCCGTCGCCGTCCTTGTCGTCGTTGTCCACCAAGTGGCCGGGGCTGCCGACAGGATTGGCATCGAGATAGGCCTGAAGCTCCACATCCGTGAGGTCATCATCGGCACTCCCACTGAGGATGTCGAACCACTCGGGAACATTCGCAATTCCGCCATTTTCCGCTTGAGCGGTTGCGAGCGTATACGGTGTGCCCGCGTAGTTGTCAAGCAGGTCGCGGGCGGTGCTCAAGATATCAGAGCGATTGATGGTGTCCGCCACGCAGTTTTGGATGGTCATCCCTTCCAATAGCCAGTCCTTTGGACCCGTGGCATTCGGCACTGGGTTGCCGTCTGCATCGACCTGTCCATTGGCGACACTCCGATCGCCCCACGCAGCGAAAGCGCGCGTGACGTCGTTGCCGTCGATGATGGTCAGCCCCGGGCCTGCGCCGCGGTAGGTGACGCCATCCTTGATTTCGATCTGGGACGTGATGTAGTACGTACCCTCGGCGAACGCGAGGGTATCACCAGGCTGAGCGAGTTCGTTCGCCGCGGCGATATCACTGTTCGGATCCACAGGGATCGTGGCCCCGGGTTCGTCGCCGGCATCATACGAAAGTGTTACGTTGTCAAACTCGACTCCGACAATGTTGTCGGAAGGGTTATCCTTATCGAGCCCCAGATTGAGCAGGCGAATCTCCAGCGGCTGTCCCACAAGGGCCGAATCGGCCGGATCGTAGGTGTACGCAACGGTCGAAGTGGCCCACGCCTTGTAGTCCGGCCACAACGTGTCATTATCCTCGGCAATAACAACGCCCCCGGCCAGGAGCTGCACGCTGTAGCCTGAGAAGTAGTAATAGTACGAGTTTCCCATCTCGACGGTCAGCGTGTAGTCTGCGTCGGCCGCGAATGTTTCGGTCAAGACCTGCGTCACGCCGCCGGCATCACCTACAGCGTTCTCAGTATACAGCACATTCTGGCCCTCGGGCGCGACCACCGGATCGAAGTCTGCAGAAGTAACGTGCCACACGCCGGGGCCTTCGCCGCCCACCCAGGTCCAACCCGGAACGTCGAGCCAGGTCCAATCATCTTCGGCCAATACGGGATCTTCGAAGCCCGGGTTGACGATTGTGATGTTCTGCTGGTCGGCCGAAGTAGTTCCCGCCACCGCCAACACCAAAACAACAGACATTAGAAAAAACAATTCTTTAGACATGATATTCCTCCTTCGAAAAAGGTTAATATTAGACATACCGATAACCGGTCTTGTAAATAACGGCTGAAGATAGCTCATGTTTTGCAGCTTTCAACTCCTCCCTTCAAGCACCTCAGAACTCGTTTCAGCGATTGGCAAGTACCCTTCTCTCCTTTCAAACAACCTCGAATAACCCCTGTTCCATCAATCTTAAGTGGTCAGATCAAAGTTGACGGACTCCCGGACAGGCAAAAGAGCCCATATCTGGTGTTCGCGTATACCTTCGGAAGATTGTGTGCTTCCAGAAGGTGCTATTCTGGCTCGCGTACTTGTCTCACTAACGCCTCCTCACATCACACGACGGCAGGTTCTCAGCCCGTCGCAGAGCTGAAAACATCAAGCGAATTCTATACTACCAAATTATCAGCTTCGGGTAAAGAACAACTCTTCGAAGGCCCCTGTGTTGTGGTCCCGTATCCCCGTAATGGTCAAAACAACTCCGTTCGTTATTCTCCCAAATTTCTCATCCATCCGGGCCAGTCGGACCCTTGGGCACCACCGGCGCGGGTCCACGGGCCGCCGTGGCTTCGGTTCTATCGGGCACGACCAAGCTTTGAGGACGTGTATAATAGAAATGGAGGAGGTGCAGCATCGTTGGTACAATATCCTTTGATCATGGGATCCCAACGCTTTCAGGGTTTTAAAGACTCTATCGTGTGTCAGATAAACCGCGGGTAGATGACATCTTATTGGCGGCTATGAATTACTGGTGCTAAGCCGGCCCAGCATAATCGACCGGCGGCGCAAGTGTTGCGGAACGGTATATTTTTTTAATAAAATTACGGCTTATGGGGTAACCTGAGCACGTTTGCTGCCATAACTATATGATGATAAGGAAACAATTCATCAACAAATGTCGACTTGATGAGGCGATTCGGCGTGTGCGCGGCGGTAATACGGCCGCATTCGAGGTCGTCGTCCGCCGGTTTGAGAGGCCCCTTCGGGCGTGGCTGGCCACCCATGCCCCTCCCGGAGTTGATGTGGATGAAGTGGCCCAACAGAGCTTTCTCGCGGCATTCGCTCGTCTTAGTGACTACGAAGCGGGAACGAACTTCGCAGCGTGGTTGTTCACGATTGCCCGCTTTCACCTGAAAACCGAAGTCTCTCGTCTGCGAAGAGTCGCAGATTACCACGTGCGACATGCGCCCGCCCTGCTGCAGCGTGAACTGGAACGGCGGAGTTCAGAGCCCCCGGAGATTCAGCAAATGCGCCTGGAGCATTTACAAACGTGCATCGGGGGACTTGGCGAACACTTGCATCGTTTTATCACGTGGCGTTATGCGGAAGAGATCCCTTTGGAGGAGATGGCTGCCCGCAGTGGCCGCTCGGTGGCAGCGGTCAAGAAGCAGTTGTGGAAATTGCGTCGAAAGCTTCATGAGTGTGTTGAGGCACGTATGACAGCCGAAGGAGAACCATCATGAACCATGAAGAACGCTTCATCGAGTTGTGGAACGACTACCTGGAAGGCGAGCTCGACGAGTCCGGACTCGCCGAACTTCAAGCACTCGTCGAGAAAGATGAGCATCTGCTGGAGATGGCGGCGGACAGTTATCAAATCCATCGCCTGCTCGGATTGATCGCTCAGGATAGTGCTTCACGACAAGAAAGCTTTGTAAGCGAAACATTAGCACGCCTGCCCGCGGACAATGACCGTTTTGTCGACCGAGTCATGCAACACCTTCCACAGGCATCACGCCGCAGAGGTAAAACGGTACGCATGGACCTCGCCAAATGGTCCGCCGTCATCGCCACGGCGGCTGTCATCACCCTGATCGCAAGCCTGTATTTCCAGCGTCCGAGCACAGAACGCCGGATCGCAAAGATTACCGGGTTGAGCGGATCTTTGCAATGGACGGGGGATGGGGGCCAGGTCTTCCACAACCTCAGAGTAGGGACAGAACTGCCGGGAGGGACCATCGAGGGCATGGTGCCCGGCTCGTGGTTCGAATTGGAGTTTAACGACGGTTCGACCGTCACGATTTCCGGGAACTCGACGCTCACCTTCTCCGATCACGATCAGAAGAGACTGTATCTCAAAGAGGGCCATGTGTCCGGCAATGTGAAGCCTCAACCGGCGGGCAAACCGATGCTCATCTATACCCGATCCGCCATGCTGGAAGTTTTAGGTACGCAGTTCGAGGTCGAAGCAGGAATTGCCACCACGATGCTGAACGTCAGCGAAGGGAATGTGCGGGTGAAGCGGCTCAGCGATGGTAGCACGGTTGATGTACCTGCCAAACACCGTGTGATCGCGGCGGACGATCGGGATATGCGACCGGTGCCGGTCCCTAAGGCGGTCGGGCAGTGGAAGAGCCAGTTGCACCTCGGGCCGGAGGGCGTGTATGGAAAGTGGTCGCCGAAGACGGCCACCGAAGAGGCTAAGCTTAGAACCATCCCTCTAACCATACCCCAGGGATTGACCATCTACACAGCGGCACTGGGAGTGTCCCGTGGTGATACGCCGCGGGTGATCCTTCAGCCGGGTTGCCGCTTACGGATGAAAGGGCACATCGCTTCGACCCACAAGGTGTATTTTGGGATCACCGTCATGTATCCCGGCGGAGGATTCGCGGGGCGTTTTGAGAACATTCGGCCAGCCATCGAGTTCGAAAGTGGAGAAGACTTTGAGGTGCTTCTCGACCTGCAGGAGTTTCGGCTCGATCCCTCTCTGACGGAAATCAAGGACAAGCTGCCGAGTGCGCCCTTTCATTTGGTAGTTGAAACCGTATGGTGCCATACCCTGGACCAGCCATCGGGTCTGGAGATTGTCGAAGTGGAATTGTTGCCGCTTAAGATGTCGAGGGATCTGACACCGGTTGAGCCGTCGCAACCACCCGTTATGGATATATGGGCGGCCACATCACAAGGTGACCTGGACACAGTCAAGCGTCATCTCGCCGCCGGAACCGATATTGACGCGGCTTTCATTGCACCGGGGATTCCCGCTTCCGGAGCAACGCCGCTCCATATGGCGGTCCTGTCCGATCAGCGTGAGGTTGCACGCTTTCTTATCGGCCAGGGCGCCAATATCAATGCCCCGGCCCAGGATGAATACGGCGGCACACCGCTGCACTGGGCGGCTGTTTTGGGACGCGTGGAAATGGCCGGACAGTTGATTGATGCCGGGGCGAACGTGAATGCCATAGACAAGAACGGCTACACGCCGTTGGATGCGACCACCCTTGAGCAGTTTTCCGAAAGCAAGACCAGACTTGCAGTTGCCGAGTTGCTCCGTGCGTCGGGTGGTAAACCAAAGCAGTAGGCCGGGAACGAGTTGCACAGGTAAAAAGAAACCAAAGACCTCCATGAATAAGGGAGACATAAAGTGAAAAAGACCAACACATGGATTTTAGTAATCGCATTGCTCGCAACATGCGCAAACATCGAGGAATCGGTCGCTGCTGAGCCGGATGTCGATATTTGGAAGGCGGCCGCGAGTGGTAACGTCGAGGCTATCAAGCAGCATTTGGAAGCCGGTACAGACGTCGATGCCAAGGAGTCGGCCGGGGGCGGCACACCTTTGCTGGTGGCGGCTGCCTTCGGTCGGATCGAAGCCGCCAAATTCCTGATAGAGAAAGGGGCGAATGTCAATGCCACAAGCAACGACGGAGCTACGGCTCTGCATGGGGCGGCCTTCTTCTGCCATACAGAGATTGTCAAACTGCTCCTGGGCAAAGGCGCAGTGGTGGATGCCAAGAACGTCAGAGGCGAAACGCCGCTTGACGCAGTCGCGGGTGATTGGAGTCAGGAGTTGGAAGGCATCTACACCTGGTTAGCGGAACTCTGGAAACTCCAGTTGGACCTTGAAAGAATAAAGGCGACCCGACCCAAAATCGCCGCGATTTTGCGCAAAGCCTCCCGCGAGAGCGCAGAGCCGCGAAAAGCGCCGGAGGTGAGAAGCACTGGCTATCGGGGCTCTTATTTCATGAACGGCGAGATCCATGTGAACACATACGGCACGCCGGAAGATAAACCGCTCACAAAGGGGCACTGGGACTTCAAGCCATCCTGGTCGAAGACCGGCGATATGCTCGTGTTCTTTCGCCGATTGAAGAACCACCGCGTGACCGTGATGTGGAAAACCGCGATTTGTATTATTAACGTTGACGGCACAGGCTTTCATCAACTGACCGACGGCACACATACGGATTTCAATCAAACCTGGACGCGCGACGGAACCAATACGCCCATCTGGAACCGGAAGAACCCGGCCACGGGAGGCTTCTACGTGATGAAAAGCAAGGTAGGCGCCAAGCCCGGGCAGGAGGTCGCCCTCACCGACAAGCGCTATCACACCTGGGCCTACACGTGCCTGGAAGACGGCAGAATTCTCGTACAGTCGGCACACCCGAAGCAGGGGCGAGGCTATTTCCTGATGACACCCAATGTCGGCGGAGATCCTCGCTACGAACGCATCGACTGCGAGTTGGCAACAAAGGGGCTGCTGGATCGCGTGAGTATCTCACCGAGCGAAAAGAAGGTTTGCTTCGAGTACCAGACGGGATTCAAGTATAAGGACCCGGGGCGTACGCTCTACATCGCCGACTTCGACGCTAACAAGCCCAGCATCACAAATGCCAAGGCCTTCGCCAACGGGGAGGGGGCGAATCGCTGGTTCGCCTACCCCCGCTGGACCAGGGACGAAACAGCGATTGTGTACCATGCCAGCCCGTCACTCTACCTCTACACATTGGAGGACGGGTCCACCCGGAAAGTATCGACGAACGACAACGCCGACTACCGATATCCTCACTGTGAGGCGACGCCGAAATAGGTGGGCGAGTTGTCTGCGGGACGGTGAGGCCTGAAAGAGTGGCTGAGAAGGGAGCCATTGGAATCGCTAAGAAAACTAATCGCCGACAGATGTCGAGGGAGACTATCTTAAGGGAATTCAAATCATGCAGAAAAGGAAACAGATAAGAAAAAGTCTGATATGCCTTTTCTTTCTGATAGCGCCTGCCACTTTGGCACAACGCATCATTGAGCGTGTCGAGCCCCCTTTCTGGTGGAAAGGGATGCATAATCCCCAGTTGCAAATAATGATCTATGGGAAAAATGTTGCCGAGTTAAAGCCGGATATTGAATATGAAGGAATTGCCCTCAAAAAAACGGTTTTGGTGGAAAATGGAAATTATCTTTTCATGTACCTCGAGGTCGAGCCGGAAGTCACTCCGGGGGAATTTACAATCCAGTTTAAAAACAATGAAGATCGCGTAGTCGCCAACATCGATTATCGGTTATTGACGAGAGAAAAGGATGCTGCTTCGCGAAAGGGGTACGATAATTCCGATGTCGTGTACCTCATAACTCCCGACCGTTTTGCCAATGGCGATACCCGTAACGACAATATCGAACGGATGCTGGACAAAGCTAACCGCGGCGACAAATGGGGTCGGCATGGCGGCGATATCCGGGGAATCATCAACAGCCTGGATTATATTGCTGATTTGGGATTTACCGCTATCTGGCTGAATCCGGTCCTGGAGAATAATCAACCCGCAGCGTCCTACCACGGCTATTCTACGACAGATTTCTTCAAAGTTGACCCCCGTTTGGGAACGAATTCGGAATACAAAGAACTTTCCACCAAGGCCCGGGACAAGGGCATCAAGCTCATTATGGATATGATCATGAACCATTGTGGTTCCGAACACTGGTGGATGGACGATTTACCGTCCGATGACTGGATAAACAATCCCGATGACTATTTTATTACGAATCACAGGCGTACAACACTGCGAGATCCTTACGCCTCGAATTATGACCGTCAACATTTTACCGATGGATGGTTTGTGCCGACCATGCCCGACCTCAATCAAAGAAATCCGCTATTGGCCGATTACCTTATCCAGAACACGTTATGGTGGATCGAATACCTGAACCTAACCGGGGTCAGAATGGATACATACTCCTATTCGGACAAGGATTTCATGAGAGACTGGACATGTGCGGTTATGGATGAATACCCTGACTTTAATATCTGCGGCGAAGAATGGAGTCTAAACCCTGCGGTCTTAGCCTATTGGCAGAAGGGCAGGGAGAATCCCGACGGCTATACTTCCTGTTTGCCCGGGCTGCTCGATTTTCCTTTGCAGAATGCGATGAAAAGTGCCCTGACAAAGCAAGAGTCGTGGAATGCCGGGATGATAAATCTTTACGAGATGCTGTCGAATGATTTCCTCTACGCGGATCCGTTTAAGCATGTCATCTTCCCCGACAACCATGACATGAGCCGTATCTTCACCCAGTTAAATGAAGATATCGGCTTGTTCAAATTAGCGATGACATTTTTTGCTACTATGCGCGGTACGCCGCAGTTCTACTACGGCACCGAAATCCTCATGTCGAATAAAGGAGATGACAGCCATGGTAATATCAGGAGTGATTTTCCGGGCGGCTGGGAAGATGACGAGGTCAACGCATTTACGAATCAGGGATTAACAAACGAGCAAATGGAAGCACGGCGTTTTATCAAGAAACTACTCAATTGGAGAAAGACCGCCACTGCGATACATAATGGAAAACTGATTCATTTCGTGCCGGTAAATGGAGTCTATACTTATTGCAGGTTTGATGATGAAATGAAAGTCATGGTTGTGTTGAACAAAACAGCGAGTCGTCACAATGTCGATTTAACACGATTCTCTGAGTTGCGTATAAAAGGAGCCACCGCAAAGGATATCATCACCGGCAGGCAAATGACATTAAGCAAGAACCTCACCGTTGATTCGAAACAGCCTCTCATATTGGAGATAGAATAAAAGGGCGAAAATGAAATATTTGACTGTGAACATTGTTTTCACATTTATTGCAGCAGTTATGATCGGTATGCCTTGTAATGCTCGTGACAAATCTCATAGCGTCTGGAAAAGGCTGCCCGATATGGCGGTGCCCCTAATGGCGCCACACCTCGGCCGGGAATGTGGGTGCACCCTGCTTCCTGATGAGCGGAAAGGTAATATATGGAAAAGAAGAGTAATAAGACAACAAGAAAACCAAGAATCTCAAGGCGTGAATTTATTACTTCCGCCGCGTCAGTGGCTGCGTTTACGATTGTTCCGCGACATGTGCTCGGTGGCTCCGGCAAGACACCACCGAATAACAAGCTCAATATCGCCTGTATCGGTGTCGGCGGCAAAGGGTTCGATGACGTTAGGAACGTTGTGAGCGAGAATATTATCGCTATTTGCGATGTTGACACGAAACACGCGGCCGAGGCTTTTAAGATGTTTTCCAAGGCGGCAAAATACAGCGACTACCGCAGGATGCTCGATAAGGAAGCCAAGAACATCGATGCGGTTGTGGTAGCTACGCCTGATCATGTGCATATTCCCGCCAGTGTCATGGCCATGAGGATGGGTAAACACGTCTATTGCGAGAAGCCGCTGGGCCAGAATGTGACCGAAGTACGTTTGGCGGCCAAAGTGGCAAAGGAAACAGGCGTAGTAACACAAATGGGAAACTCAGCGCACACCGGATACAACTATCGCAGCGTGGCAAAGATGATTAAGGATGGAGTCATAGGCCGGGTCAAAGAAGTCCACTGCTGGTGTGATAAGGCATGGCCCCCCGGCGACCGACCAAAGTATAATCCGCCCCTCCCAAAACATCTGAAGTGGAACCTCTGGCTCGGCCCGGCTCCGGTTCGTCCCTATCACCCCACCTACCACCCGGACGGCTGGCGCTGCTGGTGGGATTTCGGCAACGGCCGGCTCGGTGATATGGGCTGTCACATGATCGATTTACCGTTTATGGCGCTTGATCTGAAATACCCGCTGACGGCAGAGGGGCGAAGCGCGGCTCCGGCCCATAAGGAAAGCGCACCGGGCTGGATGATCTGCGAATGGACCTTCGGCGCCAGAGGCGAGCTGCCGCCCGTGCATCTGACATGGTACGACGGCAACGCCGGCAAGGGTCCGCCGTTGCAAAAAAAACACAATATGCCGGACTGGCCCGAGGCGACACTTTTCGTCGGTTCTAAAGGGATGCTGATAGCTGACTACGGCAGATTCAAATTGTTCCCGGAAGACAGGTTCGAAGGTGTCAGACGTCCCAGAATGCCGCGCAAGCCTTCTCATACCGATGATTGGGTCGAAGCATGCAAGACCCACGATCCCCTCAGACCCGGCACGAATTTCAGTTATTCAGGTCCGCTCACAGAGACCATCCTGCTGGGTATTGTGGCCTTTCGTGCAGGTGAAACACTTTCGTGGGACGCTGAAAACCTAAAGATCACGAACAATCCCCAAGCGGAGCGCTTCATCAGGCGCGACAAATATCGGAAAGGGTGGACGCTTTAGCAAGGAATTGAAGATGAAATTCAACACAACGAGAGACAAAACGCGCACAATTCTATTATTCATCGTCGCGACGATGATGCTGTCGTCAAGCCTGGCTGCTGAAGCAAGTGACAATGCCGATTGGCCCGACTGGCGCGGCCCGGCCGCCGATGGTCGAAGCGAAGCAACCGGTCTGCCCCTGACCTGGTCGGAAACCGAGAACATCGCATGGAAAACTCCCATACACGATCTTGGCTACTCAACCCCGGTGGTGTGGGGCGATCAAATCTGGCTCACGACGGCTACGAAAAAGGGAACCATTCTATACGCAGTTTGCGTCGATCTGAACAGCGGACGAATCATCCACGACGTCAAAGTGTTTCGGCCTGAAAAGCCTCAGCGGATTCACCGCAACAACTCCTATGCGACACCTTCCGCGGTTGTGGAAGAGGGCTTTGTGTACGTCCACTACGGCACCCACGGGACGGCCTGCCTCGATTCCGTCACCGGCGAAGTTGTGTGGCGACGCAGTGACCTGCACTGCGAACATATGCAGGGACCGGTTTCCTCGCCGATTCTGTACGAAGATCTGCTCATCTTTCCCCTGGAGGGGACTGACGTTCAGTTTGTTATCGCATTGGACAAGAAGACGGGCCGGCAAGTCTGGCGGTACGACCGTCCCCGGGAGCTTTACGACGGTATTAAGCCGGTGTATCTGCTCAAATCCTATCACACGCCGGTGGTCGCGGAGATCAACGGTCAACCCCAATTGATCAACAATGGAGCTATGCTGGTGACCGGCCATGACCCCCTCACCGGCCGAGAGCTGTGGCGCGTCCGCTACCGTAACGACAATCCCATTTCCCGCATTATCAGTGGTCGCGGGCTCCTCTTCATCAATGCCGGCGGCAATCCCGGGGCATCCCATTTGCTGGCCGTACGTCAGGGCGGCGTCGGTGATGTCACCGACACGCACGTGGTCTGGAAGATGACCAGGAACGCACCGCACGAGAGTTCCCCCGTCCTGGTCGGCAATCTGCTCTATCTAATGAGCGACAAGGGGGTACTGACCTGCAAACAGGCGACAACAGGCAAAACCCTATGGACGGAGCGGCTCGAGGGTGCTTTCGGCGCCTCCCTACTATATGCGGATGGCCGCATCTACATGTCCAGCAAAGAAGGCAAGACGACCGTCATCAAACCGGGGCCTTTCTTCCGGGTGCTGGCCGTCAACCAACTCGACGGTTTCCTGGGGGCCTCTCCGGCCGTAGCGGGCAAGTCGCTTCTGCTTCGCACCAAAACACACCTGTATCGTATACAACATAAGACGAAACTTGACGTCGATGCTTGGCATAACAGCGATCAATGGGACCCGGCCGGCGACGCCATGCTCAATCCGGACAACAGCAGGCGTCTGGCCGGCAAGCCGGGAACAGGTGTCCTGATCAACGGCAAAAACGGTAAGTGTCCCAGCCTCGTCACGAAGCGGCGCGATTATCGTGACGTCGAGGTGCACCTTGAATTCATGGTGGCTAAAGGCTCCAATTCCGGCGTGATATTTCACGGTAACTACGAAATCCAGATACTCGACAGCTACGGCATCAAGACCCCTAACGCTGGACATTGCGGTGGCGTGTATCCCCGTGCCGAGAACAAACCCACCTATCACCACATCGACCGCGGTTCTCCACCCAGGGTCAATGCTGCCAAACGACCGGGGCAGTGGCAGACTATGGACATCATCTTCCAGGCGGCCCGATTCGATAAGAATGAAAAAAAGACGGCCCATGCCCGATTCGCCAAGGTGGTGCACAACGGAATAGTGATCCAGGAGAACGTAGACGTGCCCTATGCCTGTGGCCCGAACTGGGATCGCAAACAGTTTCCCCAGGGCCCCATCATCATCCAGGGCGATTACGGCCCCATTGCTGTGCGCAACATCTTCATCAAGGAGATCAAGCCTCCCGGGCTCAACGTCCCGCCGGAGGGTTTCACCGCCCTTTTCAACGGCAAGGACTTCACCGGCTGGCATACGCCGCCCCTGGTCAGAGAATACTGGTCGATCGAAGACGGCGTTCTCAAGTCGCCGAGGCTGATTGAGAACTGGGGCGCAAGTCTGCAAACAAAGAAACATTATAGAGATTTCATACTGATGCTCGATTTCCGGATGCCGACGATTTCGGACAGCGGCATCAACTTCCGCCGACTGATTCCGGAGATTCCGGGCTTCGGAGACGCCGAGCAGTTTAACCTGCGGTCCAGGGGAGGTATGGGGCATCTGGAGAGCTACTACTTCCTGCCGAAAGAGACAGCCAAGAAAATGAAGCTCAAGGAGCAAGAGAAACCGCATGTCCGTCATATCGATCCGGAGGTCGGCGTCTGGCACACGGTCAAATTGACCATGCAGGGCCGGACCTTCTCCGCCGAGTATGACGGAGAGGTTCTTTATGACAACTTTGAGTATCACGATTGGATGTTGAACACCGAGCCGGCGCCGATCAGGTTGCAAAAGCATATCGTCGTCAACGGTGACAACCTTGGGAAGGAGAATCCCTGCCCCATTGAATACCGCAACATCTTCATCAAGGAAATAGAAGGTGGCGCGCCCACCAAAGACTGATCCAAACAGGAGGCTGCCTTGACGCAAAAGAAAACGTTTCCATCTGTTGCTTTGGTATTCTTTGTGATATCTGCCGCCGGTCTGTCCGCCGGGCAGCGCCCGAATGTCGTCCTGCTGTTGGCCGATGATCTGGGTTACAGAGACATTGGCTGTTACGACGGTCCGGTGAAGACGCCTGCGCTCGACGGACTCGCCGCCCGGGGCGTACGCTTCACGGACTTTCACTCCGGTGCCGCGGTCTGCTCACCGTCTCGCGCGACGGCGCTGACCGGTCGCGCCGATCAGTTTACTCGGCACCAGCCGTTGTTCTGGCTCCTGCCGGCATCCGCACCCGCCGTGGCGATCCGAGACGGTAATTACTCGCTGGTGGGCTATCGCAATTACAGGCTTCCGAAGGATCAGGAAAGGATGACTGTCCTGGCGCGGCAAATCGAAGAAACGCTCCGTGCGAATGGTACCCTCGAAGAAGAAATTCGCGGCAGCACTCTGCAAGAACAACTGTTTGAAGGATTCAAGGACCAAGACGCAGAGAAACTCCGCGGTCAATATATCCGTTTAAATATGTTTCAGGAATCGTGGATTCCTGCGATCAGAGCAGGCACCTACACGCGTTACCAGTTGTTCGATCTGGCCGGGGAGCCGGAGCAACAGACGGACGTATCGGCCAGGTACCCCGGGATTGCTACCAGACTCAACAGGAAACTACTTGAAATCAACGCCGTCATCATGGCCGACGCCCACAACTGGCATTTGAAGTAAGAAAGGCATATGACATGATACGGCATCGAATCAATACCAACACAAAAATAATGCAGATGCTCCTTGTAGTGTTCATCACTACGGTGTCTCTCGGCACACCTTTGCAGGCCGTTGATCTGCCGCTGGAATTGCCGCTTTGGGAGAAACCACCGAAAGAGCTTGTGATTCGAGACGATGTCAAAGAACAGGTTCGATTCAACAAAGCGCGATCTGCCTCCCCATCCGGATCAAATCGCGTATTCAGTTCGGTCTCGTCGCCCACCTACATTATCCATCGCCCCTCAAAGCCCAATGGCGTCGGCCTGGTGATTTGCCCTGGGGGCGACTCTCGCGATGTCTGGCTCAGTGATTCAAACATAATCCGGGATAAATAGATGTTAGGATTTGCATTCATTCACGATTATACTGTAAAGATGATTTCAAAACAGACCATTCTGGGGACATTGAAGACGTTACGCGGCCGCATTGCGGCGGCGATACGGGGGATGTTTTTACTACTGATATCCGTCGCTCTTACCACGAGCGGGTGTTCGCGCACGGAATATCGACTTCAAGCGGATCGGGAAGTGTACGATGCGATCGCCGGGCGAAACAAAGATCCCCGATGGCATACGTCTGACTTCAGCATCGAGATTGATTCCCGAAGTCGCTACTTCGATCCCTGCGATCCGGATCGCCCTCCGATGCCCCGGGACGATCCCGCCTCGCACGAGTACATGGTCCGGGTAGCCGGGATGAAAGGCTGGAAGCACTGGTATCATAACGGCGTTCGTACGGACCTGGAGAATCCCACCTGGCGCGCGGCGCTCGCCGACTATGTTGACGTGAACGAGAGTGGCACGGTCAACCTCAGTGTCGACTCCGCGGTTCAACTCGCCTACATACACTCGCCTTCCCACCAGATCCAATTGGAAACGCTCTACCTTTCCGCCCTGGACGTCACGACAGAGCGATTCCGCCTGGATACGCAGTTCTTTGGCGGATATGACGCCACACACAACCACGATGGAACGACGAGGAGCGATCAACTGACTGTGGGGGCCAATCCGGTGCTCCGGGCACGTCGGCTGTTTGCCGATGCCGGTGAGCTTCTGGTCGGATTCGCCAACTCGTTCGTGGTCGATTTCAGCAACGGCGGGGCGAGTTTCGCCTCTTCGCTGGCCAACTTTTCATTCGTTCAGCCCTTATTGCGCGGCGCCGGGCGAGATATTGCGTTGGAGCAATTGACGTCTGTCGAGCGCGCCCTGCTGGCGAACCTGCGCGCCTACCATCAATACCGCCAGGGTTTCTATACACAAGTCGCCATCGGCGAGCTGGGCGTTGCCGGACCCCAACGGGGCGGTGGGGGCACGGTCATCGGGGGATTTTCCGGCCAGGGTTTTGTCGGTGGCTACATCGGTCTCCTGCAGCAACTCCAGCAGATCCGCAACACCGAGGATAATCTGAGCCTCCAGGAGCGCACGCTTGCAAGGCTGGCCGCCTTCCAGGATATCGGCGTGATCGACCTGGTGCAGGTGGACCAGTTTCGGCAGAGCATTGAAAACGAGCGGGCCAACCTGTTGCAAATTCACAACAGCTTCGAACTGGCTCTCGACCGCTACAAGACGGGGACGCTCGGTTTGCCGCCGGACCTGCCCATCGAACTGGACGACAGCCTGATTCGCCAGTTTCAACTGGTGGCGCGAGAAGCGACGACGGTCGAAGACACGATTGTGGCGTTACAGGATCGTATCGGCGGGCTGTCGGACGATGCGAGCATTGAATCCGTCGATCGTGTCCTGACGGACGCCTCGGCGCTCGTCACGTCGGCTCGCCGCCAACTGGACGCAGTGTCGCCGGACCTTGCGCGGATGGAAGAGGCCGTGCCGGCGCGCGAACAGTCGATGACCGATGAAGAAAAGGAAGCGTTCCAAAGCGACAGAAAACGCCTGTATGATGGATTGGCGGATCTGGAACAAAAGTTCGAGAAAGCCCGGGCCGAGCTGAAGGTCATTCAAGAGGGACTCTCTGAGGATACGAAAAATGCTACCATCGGTAAAACGATCGTCTGGCTCACCAACCTGCTGCGTCTGGTTCAGGCGTCCATCCTGGTTCAGGCACGCGCCCGGCTCGAAACAGTAAACGTTGAAACGATTGCATTGGATTCCGGGGAGGCCTTCGACCTGGCTCTGACCCATCGGATGGACTTCATGAACGGCCGGGCGGCGCTCGTGGATCGTTGGCGCTCGATTCAGATCAACTCGGATGCCCTCCAGTCGGTTCTGAATGTCACCGTAAACGGCCAACTTCGTACGGCGCGGAATAATCCCGTCAGTTTTCGCGATTCCAGAGGGAATTTGCAACTGGGTTTGGAATTTGACGCACCGTTCACGCGGTTGTTGGAACGGAACAACTATCGTCAATCGCTGATCGATTATCAACGGAGCCGTCGCAACTTCATCCAGTCGCATGACTCGCTCCATTTGGGACTCCGCGGGCTGCTTCGACAGATCGAGCAACTGCGTATGGACCTGGAGATTCAGCGGCGCGCCGTCACGATCGCGATTCGGCGCGTCGATATGACGCGTGCCGCATTTTACGCACCGGTACGCCCCCCGCAACCGGGACAACGACCGGCCCAATTCGGTCCCACCGCAGCGCAGAATCTGCTGACGGCCCTGGCGGCTCTGCGCAACACGCAGAACAACCTCATGGGCGTGTGGCTCAACTACTACGCCGCGCGCATGCGTCTGGCACGCGAGCTGGGAACCATGAAACTCGACCGGGACGGCCGCTGGATAGACCATCCCGTTACGAACCCCAGCCTCGCTAACGCTTCCGACAGCGATGTGTCGAACATGCCACCCGCCCTTCCTAACGAATGGATCGCGTTGGCGGACCGCATGCCCAAGCAGGCGGATACGCCGGTTCAGGCCGTTGTCGAAACATCCGACGACCCTGTCGAGAACCGTCCGGCTGATATCGATACTCGGCGTATGGAAATCATAAAGGAGACCGATCATGTCGATTGACCGGATTTCGAAAATACAAAATTCACAGGATCGCACCCCCTCTCAAAACGCTCCAACCCACCGACGGTGGAAACGGATTCTATGTGTAACAGGCGCGCTCGTGGTATTGGCATCGGCTTTGCTGCTGATCCCCGGCGCTGTGACTTCTCGCGAATCCGGCCCCACGTTAATGCATACGATCACCCGCGGCGATCTGGTCGTGACCGTCACGGAACAGGGGACCCTGGAGAGTTCCAACAACACGGAAATCAAATGCAAGGTGCGTGGATGGAGTCTCGTCACCTGGGTGATCGAGGGCGGGACTGTGGTGCAGGAAGGCGACGTGCTGGTGCGTCTGGACACCAAACGCATCGAGGATGCCATCAGTCAGCAAACCACGAGTTACCATACGTCGGCGGCCACGCTCGCCCAGTCCAAAGCCGATGTCGCCAGGGCCGAAATCGCCATCCCGGCGTATCTGGAGGGCAGTTATCAAACCCAGTTGAAATCCCTGGAGCGAAGCCGGACCATTGCCCGGACGAATCTGGAGACCGCTGAAAAGATGTTAGCTAATTCCAGGAAGCTATTCCGGCAGGGCTACGTCACGACCCTGGAGGTCGAGGGCAATGCCTTCACCGTCACGCAAGCCAAGCTGGAGCTGGAGGTCGTAAAGACCGAGATCGAGGTCCTGGAGAAATACACCAAGGAAATGCAGTTGGAGACGCTCAGAGGCAACCTGAAAGCGGCCAAATCAAAACTGCAGGCAGACGAGGCAGGATTTGCCATGGATCAATCGCGTCTCGATCGTGCAAAAAAGGAACTGGAAGACTGTGTCATCAAGGCCGAGCGCAGCGGCCTGGTGATTTACCCCTCGGCGGCCGCGTGGAAGCAGACGCCCGATATCGCCGAGGGCGTGAATGTGCGCAAGGACCAAACCCTGTTGCTGATGCCCGACCTGGCCAAAATGCAGGTAAAGGTCGGCATCCACGAGTCCATGGTGGATCGCGTCCAATCGGGACAGGCCGCGCGCATTACCCTGCCGGACCGAACCCTGGACGGCACGGTCGCCTCCGTCTCTCCCGTCACGCGACCGGCGGGCTGGTGGACCGGCAACGTGGTCAAATATGACACGATCATCGAACTTCCCTCCGTCGAGGGTCTCAAACCGGGCATGAGTGCCGAGGTCGAAGTGATCCTGGAGCGGCACACCGACGTGCTGACGATCCCTGTGGCCGCGGTCGTGGAAACCGAGGCCGGTGCGTTCTGTTGGGTCAAGACGGCCGAAAGCACCCAGCGCCGGGCCCTGCAACTCGGGGACAGCAACGACTCGTTCATTGTCGTCAAGGCCGGATTGAAAGAGGGAGAGAACGTAGTCCTCAATGCCCTGGCTTTGATTGATGACACACAAGATGAAGTGCTCAAACCCCTTGAGGACGCTCAACCGCACAGGCCGGGAAAACCGGAGACCGATCATGTCAACTGATGCAGGTTCTGAAACGTCCCTTACACAGCAGAATCGCGCTTCACGGCCTACGTCGTTGAACCGGCGCAGGATCGCTACAGTGGTGTTGATTATTGCGGCGGCGGTGCTCGCACTGGCGACCAAACTGATACCACGCACCCCTCCGTCACAGTCGCCCCAGACCCGTCCTGAGCCGACCTATACGATCACACGGGGCGACCTGATCGTCACGGTCACGGAACAGGGGACCCTGGAGAGCGCGGAAAATACCGAGATCAAATGCAGAGTGCGCGGCCGGAACACCATTATCTGGGTCATCGAGAACGGCTCTCTGGTCGAACCCGGAGACGAGCTGGTGCGTCTGGACACCCTGGCCATAGAAGATGCCATTGCCGAACGCACGAAAAACGCCCACCTGACACGTTCCGGGGCCGAACGCGCCAAAGCGGATGTGGCCCGGGCTAAACTGGCCATCCCGGAATACCTGGAGGGGCGATATCACAACCAGTTGAAGAACCTGGAAAAAAACCTGGTCATTGCCCAATCCAACCAACTCACCGCCCGGAACATGCTGACTCATGCCGAGACCATGGCCCGGCGCGGTTACGTCAGCGGCCTGGAACTGCAAGAGAAGCAATTTGCCGTCACACAGGCGAAACTATATGTGGATATCACGCAGACACAAATCAAGGAACTGACGGATTTCACCAAGGCGATGGAACTGGAGACGCTCCAGGGCAATTTGAATGCTGCCCGGGCCCGTCACGCGGCGGAGGCCGAACGCGCCCAAATGGATGCGGCTCGTCTTGACCTTGCCGTGGCTGAGCTTGAGCACTGCGTGATCAGGGCCGAACGAGCCGGTTTGGTGATTTATCCCCGGGCGGAAAGTTGGAAGCGAACACCCGATATCGAAGAAGGGGCGACCGTGCATCAGGATCAAACCCTGCTGCTCATGCCGGACGTGTCCAGGATGCAGGTAAGAGTCGGCATGCACGAATCCGTTGTGGACCGCATCAAACCGGGCATGACGGCCCGCATCACGATCCCGGGGCAAATCATGGCCGGCGAGATAGCCTCCGTCGCCCCGGTCACGCGTCCGGCCGGTTGGTGGACCGGCAACGTGGTCAAGTACGACACGATCATTACCCTGCCCTCGATCCCGGAACTCAAGCCCGGCATGAGCGCAGAGGTGCAGATCATCCTCGAACGGCACGTGGATGTATTGACCATCCCCGTCACCGCTGTCGTAGAAACCACGCAGGGCGCCTTCTGTTGGGTTCAGACGACCGAGGGGACGAAACGACGCGCCCTGGAACTCGGTGATACCAACGACAACTTCGCACAGGTCCGGACCGGGTTGCAGGCGACAGACGTGGTCGTACTCGATGCGCTGGCCTCGGTGGAAGAGGCACAAACCCTGGCCCTCAACCCCATGGACGAAGCCCGCCTGCGCACGTCCGAACAGCAGGAGACCGACCATGCCCAATAGCACCTCCACTACAAATCCGGTATCCGGTCGGCGGGGTAAGCGCAGGCTGCTCGTGCTCGGATTAGCTATCGTAGGCGTGTCCATTGTCGTCCTGCTGCCGGGCAGAGCGTCGCACCAGAACGGCGCCGGGCACACGCATGTTGTCCGGCGCGGTGAGTTGATCGTCACGGTGACGGAAGAAGGGGTGCTGGAGAGTTCCGACAACACGGAAATCAGGTGCAGGGTGCGCGGCCAGAGCGTCATCACCCGGGTCATCGAAAGCGGCACCCACGTTGAGCCGGGAGACGAACTGGTGCGTCTGGACACCCTGGCCATCGAAGACGCGATTGCCGAACGCACGAAATACGCCCATTGGTCGCGTTCCTCAGCCGAACGCTCCGCTGCGAACGTGGTCCGATCGGAACTCGCCATCTCCGAGTATCTGGAAGGTCGCTATCGTACGGATTTGATGGCCCTGGAAAAGGACCTGACCATTGCCAAATCCAACCGGTTGACAGCCCAGAACCTGCTGGCCCACGCCGAGACCATGGCCCAGCGCGGCTATGTCAGTGATTTGGACGTCGAGGACGCCACCGCGGCCCGCATCCGTGCGGAGCTGAACGTCGATGTTACAAACAAACAAATGGAGGTCCTTCAGCAGTACACCAAAGCCATGGAGCTGGAAACGCTCAAAGGCAACCTGGAGGCGAGCCGGGCCCGGCATGCGGCCAACGTGGAACGGGCCAAAATGGATGAGGCGCGACGCGTGCTCGCCATCGAGGAATTCGGGTACTGTGTCATAAAAGCCGAACGGAACGGCCTGGTCATTTACCCCTCCGCCGCACGCTGGAAGAGCGGCCCCGAGATCGAAGAAGGAGCGACCGTACACAAGAATCAGGTGCTCCTGCTCATGCCCAACCTCAACAAGATGCAGGTGAAGATCGGTATCCACGAATCTCTTATCGACCGTATCAAGCCGGGACTGGGTGCTCGCATCAAGCTGCCGGACAAGATCCTGGACGGCCAGATCACCTCCGTGGCTGAAGTGACGGCCCCGGCCGGTTGGTGGACCGGACATGTCGTGAAATACGACACAATCATCGAACTTCCTTCGGTACCAGGGCTCAAGCCCGGCATGAGCGCCGACGTGGAGGTGACCATTGACCGACACGAAAATGTGCTGACACTTCCCGTAGATGCCGTGGTGCAAACCGCCGAAGGGTCCTTCTGTTGGATCGAAACCGCCGATGGGGCAACGCAACGCCGGGCGCTACAACTCGGCGACACCGATGGCCGGTCCGTGGTGGTCGAGGCGGGATTGCAGGAAGGCGATGAAGTCTGGCTCGATCCCCTGACCACGATCACCGAAGCACAAATGATGGCCCTGATTCCATTTGATACAGCCACACAACCTGTAACGATCAACCAGGAGGTCGATGATGTCAACTGACAGCTATCCGAATAAGATCTCCCGGCGTTGGCGCAATCGTACGTGGCTGGTCATCGGACTGGTCGCCGTGGGCGCGCTGGTATTTGCCCTGGTCCCGAACATCGGTTCATCCCAGGACAGCGGCCCCCGGTTGACCTACACGGTCACGCGGGGCGACCTGATTGTCACGGTCGTTGAACAGGGAACCCTGGAAAGTGCAGAGAACACGGAAATCAAGTGCAAGGTACGCACCGCGGGCGTTCCCATTACCTGGGTGGTCGAAAGCGGCTCCGAGGTAAAACCGGGTGACGTGCTGGTGCGCTTGGCCACCCTGGATTATGAAGACCGCCTGAATCAGGTGTCGAAGTGGGTCCATTCCTCACGAGCCAATCTCGCCCGGTCAACCGCCAACATGAAGCGGGCCCAACTCGCCGTGTCCGAATATCTGGAGGGACGGTATCGTACGCAATTGATGACCCTGCAAAAGGACCTGGCGATTGCCGAATCAAATCTGCGGACCGCCCGGAACATGTTGGCCCACGCCGAGACCATGGCCCAGCGCGGCTATATCAGCGATTTGGATCTTGAGCGGTCCACCATTGCCGTCACGCAAGCCAGGATGAATGTGGATGTCAAACAGAAAGAAATCGGCGTACTCACCGACTACACCAAGGTCATGGAATTGGAAACCCTCAACGGCAACCTGGAGGCCGGCAAGGCACGTCACGAGGCTAATAAGGCTCAGGTCAAACATGCAGAGGCACAGCTCGTTCTCTGCCGGGGGGATCTGGAATACTGCGTGGTCCGGGCCGAGAAGAACGGGACGGTCATCTATCCTACGGGCAAACCCTGGGAGCGTGTGCCCGAGATCGAGGAAGGCGCCAACATCTACATGGGTCAAACCATGCTGCTCATGCCGGATCTGACCCAGATGCAGGTAACCGTCGGCATTCGCGAGGCCTTCATCGACCGCATGAAGCCGGGCCTCAAAGCCCGAGTGGCACTGGCTAATCAGACGCTCGAAGGGGACGTGGCCTCCGTCGCCTCGGTCACCGGGCCGGCCGGTTGGTGGAACGGCAACACGGTAAGGTATGACACGATCGTCAAGCTCCCCTCGGTTCCCGGGCTCAAACCCGGCATGAGCGCCGAGGTGGAGGTGATTAGCGCGCAGCATAAGAATGTTTTGACGATCCCCGTGGCCGCGGTGGTCGAAACCGCACAGGGAGATTACTGTTGGATAAAGACCTCCGATGGAGCCAAGAAGTGTTCCCTGCAACTCGGCGACACCAACAACCGATTCACGGTCGTTGAAGCGGGCTTGCAGGAAGGCGACGAGGTCGTGCTTCACCCGTTTGCCTTTGAGGAGGCGAAGACACTGGCTCAGCAGCCGCGCGACGATGCAGAGGCGCAGAAGCCGAAGGCAACCGACGTATCGAAATCACCCGGAACCGGCTCCAAGTCGAAGCCGTCCGGCGATCCAAAAAAACTGAAATTCAAACCGCAAGTGGACTCGACATCGAAAAAATGAACAGCTCTCTTCTCCGAACCGCTAAACTGAGCCTGAAGAACCTGATGGTACACAAGATGCGCGCAGGGCTGGCCGCTCTGGGCATCTTCATCGGCACCAGTACCGTGATCTGGTTGGTGGCCATGGGGGAAGGCGTGAGCTACCGAGCTCAGCAACAGATCAAGGAACTTGGCGCCACGAACATCATCATTCGGAGCAAGGAACCAAGTTCTGCCAGCGACGAACAGGACGCCAATAGCCGTCTCAAGGTGTACGGCCTGCTGAGAGCAGACTACCAGCGTATCGTCGAGAACCTTCCGAGTATTCGCCGGGCCCTCCCCATGCGGGAGCTTCGCTTCGAACTGCGCCGGGGCAACCGGACGGCTGACGCCAAACTCGTGGGATGCGTTGAGGCCTATTTGGAACTGAACCGATTGGAGATGGCGCGGGGGCGCTGGCTCACACAGCGCGATCGTGGTAAGAAGATTGTCGTTCTGGCGCACGACGCGGCCAAGCGACTCTTTCCCTATGAGAACCCCATCGGCCGGACGATCTGGGTAGGCAGCGAATTCTACGTGGTGATCGGTCAAACCAAGCCCCGGATGGCTTCGGCCGCGATCGGCGGCAGTTTCGATGCCAGGGATTACAACCTGGACGCCTACATCCCGCTAACGACCCTGCGCCAGCGCGTGGGCGATCTCGTCATGAAGCGCGTGGGCGGCGAATTTCAGGGCGAAAACGTCGAATTGAGCCAAATTACCGTGAGTGTTGATAATATCGACGATGTCGACGAAACGGCGGCCATCATCAATACGTTACTAGAGAAGTATCACGAAAAGGAAGACTACGCCGTCGTCGTCCCCAAGGAATTGCTGCGCCAGGCGGAAAGGACCCGGGCCATGTTCAATGTCTTGCTGGTCGTCATCGCGGGGATCTCACTGCTGGTCGGCGGGATCGGCATCATGAATATCATGCTCGCCACGGTGACCGAGCGGACGCGCGAGATCGGCATTCGCCGGGCCCTCGGCGCAAGACGCCGACACATTATCCAGCAGTTTCTGACCGAGACGGTGGTCCTGACGGCCAGCGGCGGTTTGCTGGGAGTCCTGTTCGGCCTTCTGTGCGGTCCGATGTTTCGAGGCTTGCGATCCGGAGTATCCATGCTGTCGCCGGACCTGTTGCCCCCGATCGTTCACACGCTCGAACCGCGCATCGCCCCCTGGTCGGTT
>Ga0272441_10003277_pt1 | contig 30949 bp, 33 predicted proteins | sample SSMProp6N_FD_193582 | JGI IMG/M metagenome (GOLD analysis project Ga0272441, IMG submission 193582) | Marine sediment archaeal communities from Little Sippewissett salt marsh, Falmouth, MA, United States - SSM-Prop-6N | ecosystem: Environmental > Aquatic > Marine > Wetlands > Sediment ... | reverse complement strand
CGGCCCAGAGCACACAAGCCGTCATCGGCCCATACGAGCTGCAGGATTTTTTCACCTTCTACGTCACCCGTTACGGATATGCACCTGCCAAGATGGCATTTCTCGCATATAATGCCTGGCGGGATAAAACAACAGGTTTATGGCCGGATGTGCCAGAGCATAAGCGCAATGCCTATTCTATCAAAGAGATCAAAGTATGGCTCGAAGTTTTTCTTCATCGCTTTTTCAAACTGAGCCAGTACAAACGCTCATGTATACCCAATGGGCCCAAGGTCGGTTCAGGTGGCTCGCTGTCTCCCAGGGGAGACTATCGTGCTCCCAGCGATGGTGAAAGCGCACCCTGGATGGCGGATCTAACAAATATCCCGGATATGGAGTAATTGTCCGAAGGCGGTATTTACAAAGCATGATTTTCCTGTCAGACATTTTATTAGGATTGTAATCTCAGTTTAATCGAAATAGTATGGAGGGTCATGAGGCCTTCGTTTCTACCAAAATTAGTGAACGGGGATTTATTCGATCCCGTGGTATATGTACGGGTATTGAATGAACGCAAGGCTGTGATGTTTGACTGCGGGCAGATTCATGATCTTGCAAATCGTGAGATTCTGCTGGTCGACTCAATTTTTATCTCTCATCCGCATATGGATCATTTTGTCGGACTGGATCATGTACTGCGAATTATTCTCCACAGACAGATGCCGCTCAATGTTTTTGGCCCGGAGGGTATTACAGACAAGGTGCTCGCAAAATTACATGCCTACACCTGGAATCTTACGCAAATATACTCATTAGAGATTATTATTCATGAGATTCTGCCGGATTTGATTATTGTGACACGCACCCGCGCCAGTAATGGTTTCGAACCCGAAAGCCAGGAGTCTTTTGACCGAAAAAGTCCTTTGATTGCTGCGAGTTCGCGATACTCGGTTGAAGCGGTTATCCTGGATCATAATATTCCATGTCTCGGCTTTGTTCTGAAGGAGCCCTTTCACATTAACATCCGACCGGATATGCTCGTCCTGCATGGTCTTGTTACAGGGTCGTGGCTCGGCAGACTCAAGGAATTAATCCTTGCCGACAAGCTGGATACACTGGTTAACGTAAAAACGGTTACGGGTGAACAGCAGTTTAGGGTATCCGAACTGATGGATGCGCTGGTTCTGATCAATGCCGGCCAGAAAATCGCCTATTTTACCGACTTGCGCTATTCTCAAGAAAACCTGGAAAGTATTGCGTCAATTGCCGCTGGCTGTGATATTCTCTTTATCGAAACCTTTTATCTGCATGAACTCAAGGAAGAGGCCTTTGCCAGGGCCCACCTTACTGCATACCAGGCCGGTGAGTTTGCCCGGAAATTGAATGCTCGGCAGGTAATCCCGATGCATATTTCTCCGCGCTATCACCACAGGGTAGAGGAGATCCTGAAAGAGGTGCACCGATCCTGATGATTTTTTCCAGGTAATAGGCATGTTGATATCATACATATATTGGGGTAATGGATACTTCTAGATACAAGTGGGTAAGCTATGAAATTTATCGAGTTGTCCTTAAGCGGAGCTTTTTTAATTGAACCGGTTGTGTACAACGACAAACGGGGCTGTTTTCTGGAAATATATAACCAGAAAATATTTCAGGATCAAGGGGTGTCCGGCAACTTCGTGCAGGACAATTATTCGTTTTCACGGCAAAAAGGCGTTCTTCGGGGGCTTCATTTTCAATTTCGGCCTCATGCCCAGGCAAAATTGGTCCGGGTGATATCAGGGGCAATATATGATGTGATAGTCGATTTCAGGCAGCATTCATCTACCTATGGGCAGTGGATTTCATGTGAACTCAGTGACGAAAACATGAATATGCTGTTCGTACCCAGGGGTTTTGCCCATGGATTCTGTACCCTGGAAAATAATACCCATGTTATATATAAAGTTGACGAGTATTATGCTCCCCGCTCTGATGGAGGGCTTAGGTGGGATGATCCTGATCTTAAGATTGTATGGCCTGTGGATACTCCCATTCTCTCTGAAAAGGATGCTTCGCTACCCCTGCTCAAGGAGATAGGGCATGTTTTTTGAACACGTTGTCAAAGAAACAATGGCTGAATCCGAGTGTTACACAGGAGGGTGAAATGGCATGTCAATCCAAGTGGTTTTTGTGGTGGTTAAGCATGTGTCTTGGGCTTGCACTTATTACGGCGCAGGCAGGGCACGCCGAGGCTTTCACAATTGTCCATACCAATGATCTCCACTCGCATTTTTTAGGGGTCGGCCCGAATATTGACTATACCCCCTTCGTTACAGGTGATGATGCCACAGTGGGCGGCATCTCCCGTATAGCAACCGTCATCAAGGGTGTCAGGAAAGAAGCCGGTGAAGCGGTTGTTGTCCTCGATGGCGGCGATTTTATGATGGGTTCGCTCTTTCATATGGTTGCGCCGGAGGAGGGTTTCGAATTAAGGATTCTCAAGGAGTGCGGGTATGATGTGCTCACATTGGGAAACCATGAGTTTGATTTGAAGCCGGAAGGTCTGGCTAGAATTTTGAGATCTGCAGCCAAAATGGGCGGGGCACCCCAGATAGTAGCAGCCAATACGGTTTTCGATCCCGATGATACGGCGGATGACTCTCTGGAGGATGTATTTCAAAATGGTCTGGTGAAGCCTTTTACGATCATTTCCAGAGCGGGCGTAAAAATCGGGATATTCGGCCTGCTGGGAGAAGATGCTTCTGATGTGGCCCCTTTTGCCGCACCGCTCACATTTGCCGATCCTATCCAAACTGCTCAGGCCATGGTTGATATTCTTAAAAGCGAGCATAGAGTTGATCTTGTCATCTGTCTTTCACACAGCGGGCTTGATAGTTCCGAAAAGAAAGCAGGAGAGGATGTGCGGCTCGCCAAGAATGTAGACGGCATCGATGTCATCATCAGCGCTCATACCCATACACTGCTGCGCGAGCCTATGATCGTGGAAGATACTATTATTGTGCAGGCAGGAGCATACGGGCGCCACGTGGGTGTTCTGAAACTTTCCCTTGATGATACGGTCTCACACTTTCAAGCATATGAGCAGATCGAAATTAATGATTCAATCGCCGGTGACAGGCATATTCAGACAATGGTTGATGAGGCCAGAGAGTTGATATCACTTACGGTCCTTAACGCCAAGGGTTTTACCTTTGATCAGATAATTGCCCAGACCAGATTTGATCTTACACTTAAGGAGGCTGATTCCAATCTGGGCAATCTGGTGGCTGATTCGATACGCTGGTCAATAGATTCATATCAGCAGGGTTCTGCAGAAGGTCCCAAAGAAAGAACCGACGTGGCCTTCGAATCCAACGGAGTCATACGAGACAATATTTTTAAAGGCAAGACCGGAATGCTTGCGGTTTGTGATCTTTTCAGGGTTGTTCCCCTGGGAGTCGGGATGATGGATGAAACCCCAGGCTACCCCCTGGTAAGTATATATCTGTATCCCCACGAGATCAAGAAGGCTCTGGAAGTTTTAACCAGCGTGTATCCAATGAAAGGCAGCGATTACTTTCTGCAGGTGTCTGGGCTGAAATTCCGTTATAATCCCAACCGAGTAATTTTTGACCGGGTAGTGGATATATACCTGGGTGATGATGCGCAAGGCTATGAAAAGCTGGATACCTCCAGGAGCAATACCACCTTGTACAAGGTTGGAGGGAATATCTATAATACCACATTTTTGAAACTGATCGGAGATTTTACCTGGGGCATCCTGACGATTGTACCCAAGGATAAAAACGGCGATCCGATCAATGATCTGCGTGATGCCATCGTTGACACTGATCCCGAAACTGCAGGAATCCAAGAGCTTAAACAGTGGGAGGCATTCCTGGCATTTGCCGGAAGTTTTGAGGATATTGATTCCAATGGAATTCCGGATATTCCCCTGGTCTATCAGATTCCACAGGCACGAATTATCCAGGAGACAAGTTGGAATCCTGTTATGTTTTTTAAAAATGCGACCTATCCGACCTGGCTGGCAACCTTGGGTGGAGTCATTCTGCTTACAGGTGTCCTTGTTCTGGCATTATAATGCAGGGCTTGACTTCAAGGGGTATTAACGGGGTTTGAGTGACGATATGAGCGTTATGTATCTGATTGTAAGTGGAGGCGAAAGGCCGGAGAAGGATCTTCTGAGAGAACATGCATCCAGGGCCGCGATGGTTATCGCCGCTGACAAGGGAGCCCTGTACTGTATAGAGTCCGACGTTGTTCCACATCTTGTAGTGGGTGACATGGATTCCGTTCCGGATGAGGTGCTTGTGGAATTGTCGCGCCATAATGTGGAAACGCTACGTTTTACTCCGGAAAAAGACCAGACCGACACCCAGATAGCACTTGGGGAGGCAATCAACAGGGGAGCGCAAGAGATCGAGATTATGGCCGGCACAGGAGACAGGCTTGATCATGTGCTGGCAAACGTGCATCTGCTTTATACGGCATTACACGCTGGTCTCAAGGCGTTCATGATTACCAACAATCAGCGGATATTTTTGCTTGAAAAAAGCCATGTTTTTCATGGTATGAACGGCCGAACCGTTTCATTCCTGCCATTTACCCAAAGGGTTGATGGTATCAGATTGAAGGGATTCGCCTATGAGCTTATGGATGCAGTTATGGAAATCGGTAATCCCTACGGGGTAAGCAACAAGATCATATCTGAGGTCGCCAGCATCTATATCTCCAACGGGATAATGCTTGCTATTGTCTCGTGGAGGGTGTGATGATGAGGGTTAATTGCTAGTGACAGCTACAGACAATGATGCTATCCTACCATGATACACTAGTATTACTAAGACAAATAATTCAAGGGGGGTTGTTTTGAAACAGATAGTGGTATTATTATTGATATCGATGTTCATTCTTTGCTGTTGCACACAAGCACAGGAAGGTCCAAAGACCAAGGAAACATCAGATACCCTTCAGACATCACAGGTTGTTGATGATCCGCATGTTGTCGCCAGAGTTGGTGATGCTGTGATTCTCGATTCGGACTTGGATGCTCTGCTTGCTAATGTTCCTGAGCAGTATCGGGCACGTTATAATTCTCCCAAGGTTCAGAAAGAAGTTCTAGAGCGACTGGTAGATGTCAAGATGCTTGCTTGGGAGGCGCGCAAAAGGGGATTAGACGCCAAGACTGAAGTCAAGCTTAAAATCGAGTATCTGATTGATCAGATACTGGCCAAGGAGCTAGAGGCGGATATAACTGAAAATGCTGCAGTCGAAGAAGACGAGATAACGGCGTATTATAACGATAATCCGGAAAAGTTTTCCACCCCGCTCAGGATCAAAGTTCGTCATATCCTTGTGGATACCGAAGAAGAAGCAGGCAGCGTGCTGGGGCGTATCAAAAAGGGCGAGGATTTTGCCGAACTGGCCAAAACCTTGTCAAAGTGTCCTTCGGCAAAGAAGGGCGGTGACTTGGGCTGGATATCCAAAGGCAGGATGGACCCGGCCTTTGAAAAGGCTGCATTCGAAATGGAAAAGGATGGGATCAGCGATGTGGTGAAGAGTTCATTCGGTTTTCATATCATTCAGGTTCAAGATAAAAAACCGGCCACAGTCAAAGAACTCTCCGAAGTCAAAAGTTCTATTGAGCGGATTTTGAAACAAGAAAGCATGGAAGATGCTCTGGAACAACTTAAAGCCAAGATCAAACAGGAAATTACCATCAGCATAAACGAAGAGCATTTTGCCGAAGACATCGACAACCAATCGGGAAACACAGATGGAGCGGCACCGGACAACAGCGAAGATTCTACCCAGTAAGGAGGGGTAATTGGCAGTATATACCTGGAATGGGTATACAGAAAAAGGCAAGGATACCAAGGGGATGGTGGATGCATTGTCCTTGCGGGAAGCCAAATTGAAACTTCGCTCCCAGGGAATATTCGTAAGGTCCATCTCTGAGGAAATTGCTGCAGATACTGCAAGATTATGGGATATATCGCTGAAGGAACTTTTTGGGAAAATCGGCTCCGAAGATATTACTGTTATGACCAGACAGCTTTCGACCCTGATTGCAGCAGCGATACCTCTGGTGGATGCCCTCAATGCACTGTATGAGCAGACCGATTCAACAGCGCTCAAAAAGACAATTGCCCAAGTGCGAGATTCCGTAAATGAAGGTTCTTCCTTTGCGGATGCCTTGTCTCAGCATAAAAGGACATTTCCTGACCTCTATGTAAATATGGTGCGTTCGGGAGAAGTGAGCGGGGCTCTGGATATCGTCCTTCTGAGACTGGCCGAATTCATGGAAGGGCAGCACCGTCTGAGATCGAAGATTGTTGCTGCCATGATTTATCCGATTCTGTTATTCTGTGTATGCGCTGTGGTTCTAATCTATCTGTTAACTTCGATCGTACCGAAGGTAATTACCATTTTTGAGAGTATGAATCAGGTGTTACCCTTGCCGACACGTATTCTGATTGCTCTGAGCGATTTTTTTATAGCAGCTTGGTGGGTTGTTCTTCTGGCATGCATAGGTATCATATATGCTGTCGTGCGCTGGAAAAAAACCGAGAGGGGTTCTATGAAATTCGATCGGATCAAGATGAAGATACCTCTGTACGGATCGGTGTACAAAAAGATATCTGTGGCCAGATTTGCCAGAACACTGGGTACATTGCTGGCTTCCGGGGTGCCGATTCTGGAATCCATGAGTATAGTGGCATCGGTAGTACAGAATAAGGTGATGGAATCCGCCGTAGAAGATTCGATTGCAGAGGTGATGGATGGATCCAGCATTGCAGCCCCACTGAAAAAGTCCGGCGAATTTCCGCCGATTTTAATCCATATGATAACCGTTGGCGAGAAAAGCGGGAAACTTGAGGATATGCTGCTTAGAGTGGCTGATGCTTATGAAGAAGAAGTTGAGACAAGCGTAGCAGGACTCACCTCGGTGCTTGAACCGTTTATGATTCTCATTATGGGAGTCTCGGTCGCGTTTGTTGTGATATCGATCCTTTTCCCCATGTTGCAGATCAGCCAGATAATACGCTAGGAAAAACTAAGGAGTGTGACCATGAATGAAAAGGGATTTACCCTTATTGAACTCTTGATCGTGATTGTGATTCTGGGCATCCTTGCCACCTATGTCGGCACTCAGATTATGGGTCGGCCTGAAGAAGCCCGGCGGACGCAGGCCATGATTCAGATAAAAGCCCTGGAAAACGCGCTGAATATCTATCGTATCGATAATCAGGATTATCCCTCTACCGAACAGGGCTTAAGAGCGCTTGTTGCGAAACCCACCGTGGGCAACATTCCTCCTGATTGGCGAGAGGAAGGGTATCTGGAAAAGAGTAGTGTACCAAAAGATGCCTGGGGCAATGAATTTGTCTATCTCTATCCCGGAGTACACAATTCCAACAGTTTTGATCTGTTTTCCTATGGAGCTGACGGACAGCCCGGTGGGGATGGCAAGAATGCCGATATCGGGAACTGGGACGTTGAAGAACAGCAGCGGTAGAGGGTTTACCCTTCTCGAGCTGGTGATTGTTCTGGTTATTATCAGCATTACCTTAGGCTATATCGGTCCCTCGCTTTTCGGGGGATTGTTTTCCTCGAACATGGACCGGGTGACCCGTGATATGGGGACCATGATTCAATTAGCCAGGTCTTGGGCAATTACCCAGCATAAGACCTATCTGGTACGTTTCGATATCGACAACTCTTCGATTGGGATCTATCTGCAGCCGGAAAGTTCAGGTGTCATTCCTGAAATGCTTAAGGAGAGGACCCTTCCTGAAGGTGTTATCATCAAAAAAATAAAGACTCCTTACCAGAATCCAAAACAGGAGGGAGAACTTGATCTGCGAATAACCCCGGTAGGATTAGTCGAGCAGGGAGTAATCTACTTGGAGGCAGGTTATGGCAAGACCTACACCCTTGTAATCAAGCCTTTTTCCGGTAATTTCAGAGTGTATGATCATTTTGTGGAGATCTCCTATGGCTAAAAAAGGATTTACACTTCTGGAGGTGCTGATTGCCCTGGTAATTTTGAGCATTACCTTTGTGTGGCTTCTCCAGGCGGAAAATCAGGGGATCAACATGGCAATGAGATCAAAGTTCATCACCACAGCAACTCTTCTGGCACAAGAGCATATTTCCGAGCTGATATCATCTGGTGACCCGGTTAGTACAGACAGCACCGAGGGGGATTTTGGAAAAGATACGGAAGAGTATTTTGAGGGCTACACGTATAAGGAAACCATCGAACTTACCCCTCTTGATGGATATTATAAATACACCTTGAACATAAACTGGGGTGGAGAAAAAAGCGGTTTTGAAACACAATTTATCACCTACCTCTCGTCATTCTAAGGGGTTTACCCTTTTGGAAATATTGTTGGCTGTAGCGATAGCCGCTATTGTAATTACGATTGTAACCTCTACCTTTTACCAGTCTCATCGGGCGATTGAATCCGTGAAGTACCAGCGAGAGGTGTACCAGATGGTACGCATAGTAATGGATCGTATTATCAAAGATATCAGCTGTGCTTATATTCCTGCCGACGCACGGGAGATGACGGATGATGAAATTTCATTGTATCGTTTTGTTGGTCGCAACGAGATCAACAACGAGGCAAACATTGACAGTATTTTTTTCACCACCACCTGTGACATGGGATTGAGCCCGCTAACCGGCAGCTTGTGTGAGGTGGGGTATTATCTGAAGGAAATGGAGGAAAAACAGGACTTGTTTTTTCTCATGCGACGGGAAGATTGCACCCCCCATTACGGTATTACCGAAGCCGGTAATGCTATGGAAATAGCCGAGGATGTAGTGGCGCTGGAAATCATCTATTATGATGATAGGTCCCAGGAGAGCGAAGAATGGGATTTGGATGAAAGCCTTACTCTTCCCTCAAAGGTCAAGGTTACCCTGACCTTCAGGCAGAGAGAAAAAGACATAAGTTTCAGCGGCGTGTCGTCCTTGCCGCTCAAAGGTATAAAGCTCACTCGGGCACAAGAAAATCAATGATGCTTAAGCTTATTAAAGATTCAAGCGGAATTGTTCTGATTTTAGTGATCGCTGTGGTGGCACTCTTCACCGTTATGGTGGTTGAATTCTCTACTGATCAAGGCATTGATATCGAGCTGGCCTATAATTTCAGGGATTCACTTCAGGCCCAGTATGTTTCCCGGGCAGGAGTTGAGGCTGCTTTGGTATTGCTGGCACAGGATGATCCGACCTATGATGCATATGATGAGGATTGGGCCAACTTCTCAGAATATGCCATGACTGCATCTGCATTTCTGGAAGGGCCGAATTTCAGCGGAACGCTTGTAGACGAGTGTTCCAAACTTGATCTGAACAGCCTGGTCTCCGAGGATGGACAAGCTGATGAATTCAGAAGATCTCAGTTCGTAAGACTGTTTGGGGAATTGGAGATTGATATAAGTGCGGATGATCTGAATGATTTGCTCGACGCCCTGATTGATTGGATCGACCCTGATGATGAGACCGATTTCGGGGCCGAAACAGAATACTATGAGGCTCTGGAGAACCCGTATGTCTGTAAAAACGGGCCGCTGGATGTGGCTGAAGAAATTTTTCTTGTAAAAGGAATGGCTCCGGAATACTTTTTTGGCACTGAAGAATATGAGGGTATCGCAAACTATATTACCGTCGGTACCAGAGGGAAGATCAATATTAATACTGCATCAGAGCAGGTTCTTTTCAGTATTATTCCTGAAGGTCTGAATGAAGAGGATGTGGTGCAGACGATTCTGGATTTCCGGCCGGTAACACCTGAGAATATTAATACTCTCATAGACAATATCGGATTCAGAGTGTTAGGATCAGAAAATATTTCAGATCTTGAAAAGGAACTCTTATGGTTGCAGAACAATGTAATAACCTTGATGAGCACCCGTTTCCGGGTAGACATCAAGGGAGTAATGCCAACCGGAGCAATGGTAAACATTCGGGCCGTTGTAGAACGCATTAACAACGCCCCCAGAATAGTGTATTATAAGTTATATTAAGATTAGGGATTTTTTATGGCACGCTATACTTTGGGAGTTAATTGGGATAATCTGAGCATTCATGCCTGTATTGTCAAGGCTACCATGTCTGAATTCACCATAGAGAAACTCCTGCGGTTTCAACGGGAACTGGACGAAAACGGTCAGGCCCTGAACCATGTCATGGATGATGTAGAAACAATGCTCCAAGACTTGGGAATGACTCTTGATACCTGCATTGTAAGCCTTCCTGAGAGCGAGGTCATGCATCGTCAGTTGATGAGACCTTTTAGTGACCGCAAAAAAATAGCCGGTACCATACAGACCGAGATGGAAACACTGCTTCCCTTCGGCGAGAGTGACCTGGTAGTTGATTTTGTACTGGCAGGGAAAAATCCAGGGGAACTAACGATAGTCGATGCTGTTGCCGCACGCGCATCTTCTGTCAAGAACATTGTTGCCGGACTGAAACATATAGGCCTAGACCCTGTAATTGTTGACGCATCTTCCGTGGCATTGGCGGCCGGAGCAAAAAATGTTTTTGATCTTGCATCCGACTCCAATTACATAACCCTGTATATGGGTTGGCATGAGAGCACCTTTGCCATCTTGCACGGAAATCACTTGGCACATATCGGAGCGCTCCCTTTTGGTTTCAAAAGGATACTCACGGACCTGGCAAACGACGGGGATTCCTCTTACGATCAACCATATGACAAACAATCTCAGCCGGGAATCAGTGCCGGGAAGCGGTTGAATCCACTGATACGTGAGCTTTTAATAGCCCTTGAGCGACTTGGCCAGAGACGGGATGAATATGTTCTGATCCCCACCGGATATGCCCAGCGAATCGAGGATCTGGCTGCGGGCTTTGAGGGAACAGGCGGTATTACGGTGGAGATTCCTCCGCCAAAGAAGGCTGTTTCTGCTGAGCCCACCAACGATATGCTTAAGTCGTTTCTGGCGGTCTCGCTGGCCTTGAGGGGGGTGGACAGCAGTGACAGTATTAACTTCCGTCAAGGTGAGTTGGCTTACACCAGAAAATTGGAAAATATGAAGGAGTATGCCCGTGCGTGGGCCAAGCCCCTTGCCGTCCTGATTATCCTCTGGATTGCCTGGCTTGGTCTTGATGTATATTTTAAATCACAGCTCAAAGGGGATATCGTGGCAAAAACCCGCAAGGAGTTTACTGCGGTCATGCCCCAGGGTACTCCCATGGTTGCACCTGTTCAACAGATGCAGCAGCGTTTGGAGGTTTTGTCCAGCAAATCGGGAATATTTATTGAAACACCTCAGGACACCCCATTGCAGATCCTGCACGATGTAAGTGCAAAGCTTACCCGGGATATAGAGCTTACACTTGATATAATTACTATTGATGAGAACAGTATTACTTTGGCCGGGGATACGCAATCGTACGATAACGTGGAACGGATCAAGGGTAAACTTGGTGGGCTCGAATATATTACGGATGTCAAAATCGTTAGTGCCAATGTTGATAAACAGGATCAGCGCGTGAAATTCAAGTTGATCTGCAAGAAAAGGAGTGCAGGATGAAATTCTCGAAGCGAGAAAAGCTGCTGATGGGCTTTGGCGCCCTATTTGTTGCCGCTTTCATCCTTGTGGCCGGGGTTTTGATCCCCCTGATGGAAAACAGAAAAGATTTGGCTGAAGTTGTAATCTCGCAGGATTCCCAGTTGAAAAAGGTCTACGAGCTTTCCGCCAAGATACGTTTCGTGCAGAATTTATCCAAAAAAAGTTCGGGTGTAGCAACTGACAAGAATTTTACCCTCTTCGGGTTTCTTGAAGAACTTGGCAAAGAACTGGGTATTAACGATCGTATCGAGTATATGAAACCAATTGGCGATGTAAGCGGTTCATCGAAAGAATCGGTTGAGCTTAAGATACGTGGTATTTATCAGGATGACCTGATCGGTCTGTTATATGGTATTGATTCATGTCCGTTTAATTTACGGATCAAGCGCTTAAACATCAAACGTATTGAGCGGGATAAAAATTTGGATATTACCTTCCAAGTGGTGCTGTATGGATAGAGAAAGGAGAGCCTATTCTTTCTGGGCAAAAGCAGGGTTTGTTATTTATGCATGTCTCTGTTTCCTGATGTTTGTTTACCTTTTATTTCCCTATGATGTGCTTAGGGACAGGCTTGAGTATGCCATGCAGGCCTCATTTGGCCTGGATGTCTCTTTAGGGCATGTTAAATCCCGACTCCCGCTGGGGATGGCCATTGACAATCTTAAAATAAAGCAGGAGCCCATTGCTCAAGACCTGATCGTGTCTCCTAGCATTCTGGGGTTTTTGGAAGGTGATCTGAAACTAGATTTCAAATCCCGGATTGATGAAGGCCGGCTCAAGGGTATGTTTGCGACACCTATCAGAGGTCGCGGTGATTCTGTTAAGATTGTATTAAATTTTGATGAAGTGAATATCGAGCGGTTTTCGAAACTCATCCCAGAGGGATCGAACATCAAAGGTATTCTTAGCGGAAATCTGTCCTGCTCCACATCCCCCGGTGCTTTGTACAAAGCAAGCGGCAATGTCTCAGCGGTATGGAAAAACGGGACCATGCCGCTTTTCATCTCGGCGTTTCCTCTGAACGAACTCTCTTTCGAAATGTTGGAGTTCGAAGCAAACATGGATAAGGGACTGCTCGTAATCGACAAGGTGGAGCTTTCCGGAGATATATCCGGTACAGTACAGGGCCGGATTCGTGTAGCGCAAGATATTTCGAAATCAAGACTGAACCTTTCAGGAGAGGCCAAGCTGCCGCAATTTATGATGAGTTTGTTAAATGTAAAGCAAAGCGGGTCGGACACAGGTATAAAATTCAGTCTCGGTGGTACGGCGAGTTTGCCCCGGCTGCGACTCCGTACCAGGTAATTCCTCCAGAAAATTTTTATCCCTTCAGTGAATCAAAAAGAAATGGTATAACTCAAAGATGGTAATTTTGGATTGAGGATAGGGTATGACACAGACTGACATATACAAGAATCATTTTCCAAAAGCCATCAGGCTTTCCTGGGAGGAAGTTGAAGGTCTTTTATGGAAGATATTTGTCGACTTGCGATCATCGGGATACATTCCTGATGTTGTTGTTAGTGTTGCACGTGGCGGGCTTGCTCCAGCAAGGATTCTGGGCGATTACCTTCAGCAGAAATATATCTGTACTTTGCAGATGGGGCACTGGGATACTGATGCACAACTGACAGAGAGCCCGGTCCTGATTTACCCTCTGCCGGAGGTTGATCTTTCAAAACAAAAAATTGTTGTTGTCGACGATATCAGCGATGAAGGCATGACCATGGAAAAGGTTGCCGAATATTTGTCCACCAGGGTTGGCGATATACGCACCGCGGTGTTGGTGAGCAAGGCGGACAGACATTTTATGGCTGATTTTTGCCCCAAGGTGATTGACGAATGGCGTTGGGTATTTTTCCCCTGGTCCATACATGAAGATCTCGTGGTTTTCACTGAAAAGGTGCTTCAGCTCACAGGAGGCTCCACCATAGAAGAAATCATTCGCATCTTGGAAGAATCAATGACTGTAGAGTTTGCCACCGATGAGATTGAGAAAGTGCTTTACGACATGTATCAGGCGGGGGAAATTGCAGAAGATGTGAATAACACATGGTCTTTGATTTAGCTCAACTTTCGGGATTTATCTCTGACTTTGTGTTGGCGCTTAGGCATGATCGGATCGAATATGTAAGCCCTGCTCTGGCCCGTCGGATGGGTTTTGATGGTCAAGTCGACCTTTCTAACCCGAACTCCCTGATCGTACACCGGGACATGCATGCGCTTACATTGCATTCAGCCCAAGATAATCTTCTAACGTGCAGTTTCATAGGCACTCAACTTGATGATTTGCTGCTTTTCAGTCTTAACGGCGAAGAATTAGACACGCATATCACCCCTGTTAAGATAGATATGGATATTTTCGCAACGATCGTCAAAAATAATGATGCCGGTTGTGTGATATTGTCCAAAGGACGTATCGTTTTTGCAAATCAAAAATTTTCAGAGATTGTTGGTTGCGAGCTTGATGAACTTGCAGGAAAACAGTTTTTTGGCCTGATTTCCGCCCGGAGCAGGCATGAATACATCAAGTTGTATCAAAGTGCTTGTGGAAATCAACCTGATATATTGCCGATTAAAAAACTTCTGTTTACTATAAGAGATGGCAGGCATATATATGCTAGTGTTAGTGGTGGTTGTATGGATGACCACTATGGTGGTCGTCTGGTGTGGTTGTTCATAAACGACGTTACCGAACAGCAAAGACTTGAAGCCCGCCATAAAGATCTCAAGAATAGATTCCGCGAGCTTTTTGACAGAGCACCTACTGGAATTCTGTACATAAACACCAAAGGTGTGCTCCTTGATTGCAATGAATTTGTATGCACTCACACAGGATATGTAAAGAATGAGATCATTGGTTGTGATTTTAGCAAATTTGTTGCTTCGCATGAGGAGGAGTCACTTCGGGACGATTTCAAAAAAATCTATATTGAAGGAACTACCCTGAAACGTGAGTGTCAGCTTACAACAAAACAGGGGACGAACATCGACATAGATTTTATAGCGTGGAGCATCGTCCGCAAGGGACGTAAGACCGGGGCGTTGATGCTTTTCACCGATATAACCCACAAAAAGGTACTTGAAAAAGAACTACTGGCCAAAAATGCCGATTCGGAAAAGACTTTATGGGAGATGGCAGAAGTCAAAGATGCCCTGGAAGCACGAGCCAGCGAATTAACCATAGCAACTAAAGAATTACAGATACTCAATGAAAAATTGAATCAACGATCCATAACAGACGGTTTGACCGATATTTACAATCACCGCTATTTTCAAGAGCGCCTAACCGAAGAAGTCGAGCGGGTTCGCAGAATGACTGACGGATATGTTTCGCTTTTGATGCTGGATATTGATGATTTCAAAAAGATCAACGATACTTGGGGTCATCAATGCGGAGACTTCGTTCTCAAACAGGTTGCAAGAGTTCTTAAAGGCAAAATGCGCAACATTGATATCGTCGCACGCTATGGTGGTGATGAATTTGCAGTAATTCTTCCCAATACCGATGCAAAAAATTCCTGTCTGGTGGGACAAAGGATTTGTGAGAGTGTTAGCACCACACCATTTAAGATCAATGAGAACGAAGTCGTCAATATAACGGTTAGCATCGGGGCTGCTATGGTAAACAGTACAAACAGTCGGGAAGCCGATTTGATAAAAATGGCTGATACCGCTCTGTATACTGCCAAAGCAAATGGAAAGGGGCGATTCGAGCTGTGGCAGAGAGATTGATCATTTTTTCCGATTACGAGTTTTCGCAAAGCCCCGACGTTGAACCGGTTATATCTGGTCGGGGCAGGCCTCATAAAATAAGAATTCCTACTTGGTCTGTCTGAATTTGTTGACAGGAATCCGGGTGCATAAATCCAATCATACATTTATCATAATTCTGGTTGCCAATTTTTTCTTTTTTCTTAACTTTTCCCAATTGATGCTGTTACCCAAGTTTATCGTGCATCTGGGAATGGGGCCGGCTGATATCGGCTGTATAATGGGATTTTTCAGCATCTCGGTTTTAGTGGCATTACCGCTGGTCGGTCTGCTATCCGAGAGGATTTCCAAAAAGATATTTTTCCTGATCGGTGCTTCCCTGATGTGTTTTTCCACGCCTTTGTATGCTTACATAACCCATTTGGGGCCAGCAATTTTTACCCTTAGAATTGTGCAGGGACTGGGATTTGCTTGCGCATTCGGTATCACCGGCGCCATGGTGTTTGAAATTGGGACGGGTAAGAACAGGCGTGCTCTGCTCGGCATGTTGACAGCGTCAAACATCACTACGCATGCCATTGGGCCGGCATTCGGCGAGTATATGATTCATGCCTGGGGCTTTGGGCCTTTTTTCTTTTCGGCTGCGTTTTTCGGTTTGCTCGGTTTTCTCCTGGGCTTTTTTCTGCCGGCAAAAAAGGGGGATGGATACGAGTCGCCCAATAACTTTACACGATTTTTACCCTTTATGATCGCCGCAGCGGTTTTAGGAATCGTATTCGGAACCGCAGTAATGTTTCTGCCGTCCTACCTTCTTAGCGTCGGCATCGGCAACTCTTCTGCATTTTTTATTGCCTTTGTATGCGGCAGTCTCATAGTCTGGTTCGTCCTTGTTAAGGCCTTGGATCATCTTAATGAATCATTCAAATGGATTGCCATGGTGCTTCTCATGCTTTCTCTGCCCTTATGGGCTGGCGCCATAAACTCTCTTACACTTCTGGTCGGATTGTCACTGGCATTCGGGATTGGATATGGCTACCTGTATCCGACCATAAATGCGTTTATTATAGACTCATTACCCGGCAAAAAAGGGGTTGCCAACAGCCTTTTTGTCTGGTCATTCAATCTGGGAATGCTCTTGGCGTCCTTTGGCGTGGGAATGGCAAGTGATCTATTCGGTTATCAGAAATCATTTGTTTTGATAGGTTTGCTGGGTATGGTACTGCTTTTTATGAAAGGGTGGTTGCACAGGTCCTGGACGCAATCCTATTCTATTTCTTGATTCGGCAGATACGGGCAAGTTTTTCTCCCATCCATGAAAATATTACCATGTATTAATTTTTCTCGACACACAGATATGCAGGGATTTCCCGGTATTTAATGAATTGGCATTCTCATTGCTCCATAGGGCTTCGATGGTGAGTTGGAGATACATATGCAGGTAGCATTAATGAAACTTTTGGGGATAGCAACCGAAGCAGTGGATTTTTTGCAGCAGGTTTTTTCACAGCGCACAGATGAAAGCAATTTTGAGACTATGCTTGAAGCTGCTCAGATCAAAGGGAAAAACCTTCACGAACAATTGGTTGAGCAAATTTCTCCTGAGAAGGATTTTATCGGGAATGATTCTCTTGCTGGAATTGAGCCTCAAGTGATTGTGCCCCGCTTTATCGCCACACTTAAGGGAATGGATATAAGCTCGGCTGATATCCGTTCATTGATCAGCGGCGATGGGCATGGACTTTCTGATGCAGGACTCAGATCTGTTCTGAGCAAATGTGGCTTGGATGCCGAGAGCCTGAATAAGATCATGCCAGATGATACACTCAAGGCTGATATAAAAATAAAGCTGGCAGTGGAGATCAATATCACCCTGCGTTCACAAATTTGCAGTAGTCGTAAGGTCTTGGATAATCTGATAACTGCATCATTGAGCGATGAAAAGAGACAATTATTATCATCGAAACAAGGTCTGTCAAGTAGCGATATAGGCAATGAATCGCTGAAAACTTTGGTCGTAGAAGCTTCCGAATCGCAGATGATTCCTGTGGAACAATGCCTGAATCAAGATCCGGCTGTAAAAACAATTTTGAGTGAGATCATCGCGCGAGTCACGCAAAGCTTGGGTGCCCACATCGCTGTTGACTCCATGAAGGCAGTGCCCGAAGCAAGTGCAAAAATCAGCAACTCGGGTGTGACTGATCGCCTGTTACGTACCTTAAGAAACACCTTTGGCATAAAGGAGAATGTGCTCGAAGACTTGTTTTTTGCAAACAGCCAGGATGTCCGGAGCAATGCTCTGGATGTGATCGGACGCAGAATATCAGCCTACCTGAGTGCCAACCAGAGAGACTCTCTTCCACTTGAGATTAAAGAGGCTCTGTCGTTTCTCAAGGCAGCCATGAGTGATATGGAGTGGGCTGATGTCGAATCGTTTATTAAGCTGTGGCGGCCGGATCTGGCTCTGGGAGATGCCAAAGGGGTGTTCAGCAAAGAGGCCTTTCTGACACTGGTCGAGCGGCTTGGTGGGGATTCACAGGCGGTGTTGGACAGACACTCTCAGCTTGTTATGGATCAACTGCGCCGGAATATGTCTGTACGTTTCAATAATAATCAGGGGCAATTCCGATTGAAACTCAATCCACCCATGCTCGGCAGGGTTGATGTGAATATTAGAATGCATAATGGAACCCTTGAAGCAGCCTTCAGAACAGACCAGAGCCTTACCCGTGATATCCTTCAGCAGAATATCCATATTCTACGAGATTCCCTGGCAGAGCAGGGGATTCGTATTAATAATTTTACATTTCTTGGCTCTCCGGATGAGCGGACGGCTGCAAATGCATATACACTTACTGAGCACGACAGGCAGAATCAGGGTGAAGACCAAAAACAAAAAAGAACCGGCAATGTGGGTCATGAGTTTCAGCAGGCCCGCTCTACTGTCTACGGCGAGGAACTACAAAGAAAACCATTGTATATAGGCGGGCTTGATATTTTTGCCTGATCCTTAGGAGGAAAACATGAGTATTGTAGGTATTGATTCCATTTTGGCGAACCAAACTCCCGTTATCTCTGAACAGGAGACGACCGGAGTTGATGAACTGGGGAAGGATCAATTTTTTAAGCTCTTAGTAACCCAGTTGCAGTACCAGGATCCTCTCAACCCGGTTGAGAACACTGAATTTACGGCCCAGTTGGCCCAGTTTACGTCTCTGGAACTTCTCGATAACATGAGTACCAACATGGAGCAGTTAGGCCAGCTTCAGGGCTCTATCAACAATATTCAGGCCTTAACCTTTCTCGGTAAGCAGGTCAGCGCCTCCGGCAATATTGTGGATTATGCCGGAGATGAAGTGGGTATTGACTTTGAACTTGAAGGCGACGCGAGTGAAGTGGCGGTGAATATATTTACAGATTCGGGTAGCCTGGTGAAAACCATCGATGTCGGTACCACTGCCCAGGGTGATGTCCGTTGCACATGGGACGGTACGGATAACTCGAATAATCCCGTGGCCTCTGCCAGATACACCTACACGGTCGAGGCTGTTGATCAGGAGGGTTATAATGTGGGTGCGACAACCTACGCAACAGGCACGGTTACCGGTGTAAGGTATGACAACGGCATTACCTACCTGATCATCGGCGATAAAGAGGTAACCATCTCTGAAGTGGATAAGATAATAGGATAAAAGGAGGAATATATGAGTATATCCAGTTCATTATTTACAGGTATCAGCGGCCTTACTACCAATGGGAATGCCATGAGCGTCATCGGTGATAATATTGCCAATGTCAATACCATCGGATTCAAGGCCAGTCGTACAACTTTTCAGGATCTTCTTTCCCAATCCGTGGGGACGGCATCCGGCACGGCCCAGATTGGACGGGGAACCACTTTGAGCTCGATAGATACCATCTATCAGCAAGGCACATTTGAAAGCACTTCCAATGCAACGGACCTGGCGATCGGAGGCAACGGATTTTTCATTGTACGGGATGCCGGCAGTCAAAGCGAATTTTATACGCGGGCAGGACAGTTCAGGTTTGACAAGGATGGTAATTTTATCAATCCGGCAGGCTATGTGGTGCGGGGCTGGGCTCTTGATGATAACGGAAATGATGTGGGATCAATACAGGATATCGTTCTCAGTGATTTTACCTCACCACCCCAGCCGACAGAGTCCATTACCTCTATTACCAATCTTGACACTACCCAAAGCTCAAATTCCGACAGTCTCTTCGGGGCATGGGATGCTACCGCATTAGAAACGATCAGTGATGCTTCATACGGTTATCAGACAGCGATCAGGGTCTATGATTCATTGGGAAATGCACATGATGTCACGATCTATTTTGACAAGGCCAGCGATGTGGCAGGATGTGAGTATGAAAATGGAATAACGGATTTTGACAATACCTGGGAGTATACGGTCTGCTGCAATCCTGATGACGATCTGCGTAACGATTTCAATGGTCAGCCAGAGCAGGGCATTCTCATGCGGGGTACTCTGACGTATTCACCACAGACCGGAGATTTGACTGACATGTCAGCCTTTGTTTATAATACCGCCGGTAGCGGTGATCCTACCTCAGCTGCAAACTGGACCCAGGCCGCTATGTCAACAGATGGATATCCTCAGTTTACAGCCGAGTTTGTTGATGGGGTTGATCAGATCGTAACTTTTGAGATGGGTCTTCGCTCTACCGATTCAAGCTGGCAGGCAGGAACCGCGGCAACAGTGGCAGATATCGCGGGTGGTTCTGCGCTGCCAAGCTCTACCTGGGAACCTCAGGCTTTTATGTCAACCCAGTATGCAGCATCCTCATCCACAATTTATCAGACTCAGGACGGTTATGGGACAGGCTTCCTGGAAGATGTTTCGATCGACACAAATGGGATGATGGTCGGTCATTATTCCAACGGCCAGATTTTGTACCAGTATCGGGTTGCATTGGCAAGATTCAATAATAATCAAGCACTGAATAAGGTTGGTGGGAATCTGTGGTCAGCTACAATGGCCTCAGGAGATGCCATCACCGGTCATCCCGGCGAGAATGGATTGGGCAACGTAGCTCCCAACTCACTGGAACAATCGAATGTGGATATTGCTGCGGAGTTTGTCAAGATGATTACGACTCAACGCGGATTTCAGGCAAATTCGAGGATTATTACAACAACCGACGACATGTTGCAGGAACTGATCAACCTGAAACGTTAAGAATTTTTCGCAGGCAGTGATTGGCCTTATGGCGAATCACTGCCTGAAAGTGTCAATTTTATGACCTCCCCAGTCATGATTTAGCGAAATATTCCATCCCGCTTTATACAAATATAGTCTAATTTCATTATCTTGATGGCATGGCACATCCCTTGCTTCCTTGATCCTCAAGAATAAAGTGAGGGGTGTGTATGGATCTCGCAACGATTATCGGTGTTGTGTTCGCCTTTGGTATGATCTTTATGGGGATAATGTCGGGTGGCCCTTTATCCCTTTTCATCAATACGCCAAGTCTCATGATCGTTCTGGGAGGTACATTTGGTATTATTTTTATCAATTATCCCCTCCGGGATGTGCTGGGGGTGGCGGGAGTCATAAAAAATGTTTTTTTTGCCCAGAAACATGATGCGAAAGGATTGATTCCCACCTTTGTTGATTTTGCCACCAGGGCCAGGCGAGAAGGAATACTTGCCCTGGAAAGTGCCGCGGATGAACTTAATGATCCCTTTTTCAAGCAGGGTTTGGAACTGGTTATTGACGGGTTAGAGCCACAGGCGATCAGAGACATCCTTGAAACAGAAATAGAACATATTGCTCAACGTCATAAACGGGGTGCCGATATTCTGAACTCTATCGGATCGTTCGCCCCGGCAATGGGAATGGCCGGAACTTTGATTGGGTTGGTGCAGATGCTTCAATCTATGTCTGATCCATCCTCAATAGGTCCCGCAATGGCAGTCGCCCTTCTGACTACTTTCTATGGTTCGATCCTGGCAAATATGATCGCAATGCCGATGGCGGGTAAACTAGGTGCACGTTCCAGCGAAGAGGCTCTGGAGAAGGGTATGATTATTGAGGGGATCATGTCAATATCAGCCGGGGATAATCCGCGAATTGTGGAGCGGAAGCTCCATTCGTATTTGTCACCCCAACTCAGGACAATCGCCGTCGGGCAGTCGGGTGAATAGGGATGGCACTCATAAAAAAGGTTCATGTTCAGCCGAAAAGAGATTTAACGGCCATGCTTTTTACCTCGCTTATGTTGATTCTACTTACCTTTTTTATTGTCCTGAGCACCTTTGGAGTTCAGGATCAGCGCAAACAACGTTTGGCCTTTAATTCTCTCCTGGGAAGCTTCGGGATTCTTCCCGGTGGTCAAAGTCCGTATAATGGTGAGAAAAAAATTAATATGCCGGGTAAGTCGAGTCCCGTTACCCCGGGCACAGTTGATTTAAAACAGATACGCACCGCCCTGCAAAATACCGTAAGTATAAGTGGGTTCGGCGTATCCGAAGGCAAACTGGGTGCTACTATTACCCTTAAATCGAATGTGCTTTTTGAACAGGAAACAGACATTTTTAAAGCCGAGGCTTATGAGGTTTTAGATCAGCTGGTTTCTATTTTTAACCGTATCGACAATCATATCATAATTGCCGGGCATACCGATTCAATTCCCGTGGAGGAGCCCCCGTTTTTCTCCAATTGGGCTCTTTCTGCAGCCAGGGCCTTGGTTGTGCTTGATTATTTTCGAGCTAAGGGAATTTCGGATGAACGCATGGTGGCATATGGTTTGAGTTCGCATCAGCCGATCAGTTCGAACTCAACCGAGTACGGCAGACGTTTGAACAGAAGGGTTGAGATTGCGGTTATCGGAGACTTGCCCGGTGATACACCACACAATAAAATACTGACGGAGCAACCTTCAGAACCGATTGAAACTTTCCAATACAAAGGCTTCAAGTTCAGAATGGATGAGCAGTAATGAACAGGAATAACAAAAGCCCTCTGTCTATTGATACTCCGAAAGCCGACGGATGGATGACCACCTTTTCCGACATGGTTACACTTCTGATAACGTTTTTTGTCCTCCTGATTTCCATGTCATCTATGGATGAAAAGGCATTCCGCGAGGTTTTCGGATTTTTCAGTGATGCCTTGGGGCCGCTTGAATTTTCAGGGCAACAAGACGGAACTGAACTTCTGACACTGCCCGCATTGATACCGGAAAACAGAACTTTTGATGCTGCAATATTAAACAGACAACTGCTGCATGTGCTTGAGGAGGAAGATTCGAGAGGAATATCCGGCAGTGGGATAAATCCGTTTGAGGTGCGAGAGACTTCCAGAGGACTTGTCATCAAGATGAGTAGTGATATTCTGTTTGACCGTGGTTCGGCCAGGCTGAAAAACGATTCGCAGCCGGTACTGTATTCCATAGCGAACACTCTGAAGGAAACCGGCTCCTTTATTTCTATCGATGGGCATACAGATGCAATGGGCAGCCCAGAAGTTAATCGAACATTGTCTCTGAAGAGAGCCGAGAGTGTTCTGGATTATTTCATTTATAACGCCGGGCTGTCACCGGTGCGCTTCGGCATAGCCGGTTATGGATCAACGCGGCCCGTGGCTGGCAATTCGATTGAAGATGATATGGCAAGAAACAGGCGGGTAGAAATCGTGCTGCTAAAATATCGGATGTAGGAGGCCTTAATGGTTGACAACACTGAAGCATTAAACGGAGAAGCTCCAAAAAAGGAGAGATCATCTCTTAAACTTTTTTTTATTGTTTTGATTCTGTTTATTCTGGCAGGCATGGCGGTTGCCGGCTATTTCTTCGTTTTTATGCCGAAAAGCATGGAAAGTGGAAATGATATGCAAGCCCGGAAAGCCTTGGTTTCTAAACAAGCACAGGCAAAAGTTACCTCGATGAGTGTGGGGGGGGAGTTCTCCGATCCAATGGGCCCGATAAAGCAATTGGATTTCTTTATTGTAAATCTTACGGATGATAAGGGCACCCGCTATTTAAAGGTGGTAATGCAATTAGAGATGAGTAAGGATTCGCTTGTCACTGAAATCGACGAAAAGATGCCCCAGATCCGGGATGAAATTATCCTCATGTTCTCGAGCAAATCGTTTGACGATGTGGCCACAATTGCCGGGAAACGGGCCTTGAAACACAGTGTCATCAGCGGGATAAACAGGTATTTGAGTACCGGCCAGGTCAAAAGGGTTTATTTTACCGAATTTGTCGTCCAGTAAGGAGATTTTATGGGTCAGATTTTAAGCCAGGAAGAAGTTGATGCGCTGTTAAAGGGCGTTGTGGCAGGAGAAATCGAGACAGAAACAGCCATTCCTGTTGAAAACGAGAGTGGTGAATCGCAGCTTTATGATTTTTTCACCCAGGACAAGGTGATTCGTGGACGCATGCCGTCTCTGGATGCGATTAATGATCGATTTTCACGGTTCTTCAAAAATACCCTGTCAAATATGCTCAGACGCATTGTGGATGTTACGCCGATCTCGCTGGACAGCCTCAAGTTTGGTAATTTTATGAGATCGCTGGCAGTTCCCACAAGTATACATATCATCAATATAGAACCGCTGCGGGGAAATGCCTTGGTGGTTTTGGAAACCAAGCTGGTGTTTGCCTTGGTCGATTGTTTTTTCGGAGGCCGAGGATACGGCGGAATGAAGATTGAGGGCAGGGAGTTTACCTCGATTGAACAACGAATGTTGACCAAAGTGGTTGACGCCGCTATCAAAGAATTGGAGAAGGCCTGGAAACCGGTATATGAACTTCATTTTTCATATGTTAGAGGAGAAATGAATCCCCAGTTCGCCGGAATAATCCCGAATGATGATGTGCTTATTGTCATGCAGTTTGATGTTGACATGGACGATTTAAGCGGAAATATCATGGTTTGCATTCCCTATATGCTTATCGATCCGATTCGGGACAGACTCTATGCCAGTTTTTCTTCGAATGAAAAAGTAAAAATCGATGATGTCTGGCTCAACCGTTTTAAACATGAACTGATGAATGTTGCTGTGGATTTGACCATAGATCTCGGCAATACCAGTTTTTCCCCACGTGAACTTTCTTCTTTGAAACCCGGGGATGTGCTTGTACTCGATACAGATGTCAATGATGTTTTGCAGATAAAGGTTCAGGGCTTGCCGAAGTTTTTCGGAAAACCAGGAAGGTCCAAAGATAATCTGGCGATAGAAATCGTCGAAGCATTGGAAACGTAGATCCAGTAAGGAGGGGAATATGGCTGAAGAGGAAAAACAAACCATGGAGAGAGAATATATTGGGCATGCGGCAGACATTGGTGAGAACACAGCGGATGAGATTCTTTCCCAGGAAGATGTGGATGATTTTATGACCGATGAGAGCTTCGCGGAAGTTGATCGGGAACAGCCGGTGCAACATCCATCCAGCGAAATTGAATTCGATGGTACAGAAGAACAGCCTTTGCAAGAGGAGATTTCAATGAATGATGATCTCGGAGTGGATGAACCACATTTTTCCAACCTGACCAAGGGTGAGACGGAACAGTCGACAAGAAATCTTGACTTTATTTTGGATATTCCGCTTGAACTTACCGTGGAGATGGGGAGTACCAGGATGCTCATTAATGATCTGTTAAAGCTCGGTCAGGGTTCGGTAATCGAGTTGAACAAACAGGCTGGAGATCCGCTGGATATCTTGGTGAACAATAAATTGATAGCACGTGGTGAAGTGGTGGTGGTTGGGGAGAAGTTCGGCATCAGGATTACCGATATCGTCAGCCCTTTGGAGAGAGTCAAGGGGTTGCAATAATGCGGCTTTTATGCATCATTGGCATATATCTGATTGCATTTGCTCCACCGCTTTTTGCAGTAGAAGAACCGCTCGCCGGGGTCGGCCTGAAAGCATTCTCAATCCTTTTAATTATCATCGTGGTTTTGTTTGCCGGGGCCTGGACGCTGAAGCGCTACGGCCCGGTAGCCAGGGTAAAAAAATCTTTGGGACTCGATATTCTGGGGCAGGTCGCACTGAGTACTAAAGCAAATCTGGCGCTAGTCAAGGTTGGTAGTTCAATTCTACTGCTGGGAGTCACATCCAACAGTGTCACGCTTGTCAAAGACCTTGGTGAAGATAATTTCGAGCAGACTCTCAAGACTTCTTGATAGGAATCAGAAAGGATTATGAACCCCAGACATTTAGTATTATTCTTTGTTGTGATCATTAGCGCTGTTGCACCGTGCACTTTGTTCGCCCAAGGGGTAACCTTACCCGATATCAATCTTGGCATTCATGAAGTCGGTGATCCTGAAGAGGTGGTGGGAGCACTGCAGGTATTGTTTATTCTGACCATACTGGCCTTGGCACCATCAATTATGATTATGGTCACCTCGTTTACCAGGATTATCGTAGTTATGGGATTTCTGCGCCAGGCATTAGGAACACAGCAAATGCCGCCCATGCAGGTTTTGACCGGACTGGCAATTTTTTTGACATTTTTTATCATGACTCCGACCATAGATCAGGTCACGGAGAATGCATTGACACCTTACCGCAACGGCTACATCTCATTTGAACAGGCATTAAAAAACGCAGAAGAACCCTTACGAGAATTCATGTTCAAGCAGACCAGAGAAAAGGATCTGGCATTGTTTATAAGTATTATCGACCACAAGAAACCGCAAAACAAGGAAGATGTCCCTACCAGGGCCTTGATTCCCGCGTTTATGATCAGTGAATTAAAAACCGCGTTTCAGATAGGATTTATTCTGTTTATACCATTTTTGATAATCGATATGGTGGTGGCATCAATACTGCTTTCAATGGGCATGATGATGTTGCCGCCCATTATGATATCGTTGCCTTTTAAGATTATGCTGTTTGTATTGGTTGATGGCTGGAATTTATTGATGGGATCTATAATCAGGGGATTTGTGACATGACGCCTGAAGCGATTACGTCCCTCATGTCAGAGGCAATCAAGCTGGCACTTCTTATCGGAGCTCCAATGCTGATTATGGGGCTCATAGTAGGCCTGACAGTGAGTGTTTTTTCCGCTGTGACCCAGATTCAGGAAATGACATTGACCTTTGTGCCTAAAATTGTCGTGGTGCTGCTGGCGTTACTGATCTCATTCCCATGGCTTATTGAAAAACTTACTACATTCACAATTAATCTTTACAGTACAATTCCCCAGCTAATACGATGAGAGAACTTCTGAATATTGCCTGGCCGGATTTTATCACGTTCGTGTTTATCTTTATCCGGGTGGGGATTATCTTCGCCTCGGTGCCGGTATTCAGCGCCGAGATTGTACCACGCACGATCACGGCCTTGATCGCCTTTTTTTTAAGCCTGGTACTGATGCCCGTTATCCCACCCCTTACAGTGGCCATGTCTGATATCAGTGTGTTTTTTTTGCTGGTGCTTATGCTGCACGAGCTTTTGATCGGACTCTGTCTCGGTCTGGCGGTGAGTCTTATTTTCGCCGGAATCCAGATTGCCGGGCAACTAGCCGGATTTCAGATGGGGTTTGCAATCGCCAATGTTGTCGATCCTATGACCGGAGCCGATGCCCCCATTACGGCTAATATGTTCTATATCGTGGCATTGCTTCTGTTTCTCTCATTCGGTGGACATCACCTTCTGATTAAGGCCCTGGTGGAAAGTTTTACAATGGTGCCAATCGAGAGCTCTTTACCCCATCAGGGCTATATGTTTGCTCTGATAACTTATGCAGCCACAATGTTTGTCGTGGCATTAAAAGTTGTAGCTCCAATTATCGGGGTGTTGTTGCTGTTACAGGTGGTATTTGCACTTACCGCCAGAGCTATCCCCCAGATGAATGTTTTTCTGATGAGCTTTCCACTTATTATCTGTGTAGGGTTAATTTTTATGATTGTGGTCATCAAGACCATGCCTTTTTTCTTCGAGGCGGCACTTCAACAGGCGTGGGAATTTATGAAAACCGCACTGTCTTTTTTTTGATCCACAATAATACGTCTTACTCTTGATTTTGTGGTACACCTCATATTATCTTCAGGTATATGAAAAAACATGAATTTGCCGGTGGCGTAAGGGTGGTCGTGGAGGATAAGACGAAGAATCTTTCCAGAGACTTGTATATGGTGCGTCTGGAATTCAGCATAATACTGCTGCTAGACGATGAAGATCAAGAATTGTTTTCTTATTGCGGGGATTACATCAGGAGGACCAGGGTTTTTGAGAAACCGGCCGTTTGCGAGCGAGATCTTGAACAGACCAAAAAAACGATGGAACAGTCATTTTTTGAAACAAACATTCCATATCTTAATCATCCCGAGTTTGCCGACCGCCTGAAAAAAAGGACACTCCTCGAGATGCGTGAAGAGGATGAACGCAAGAAAAGGCGTGCGCATGAGTAAGCTCACGCCCATGATGCAACAGTATCTTCAGATTAAAAAAAACTACCGGGATGTTATTTTGTTTTACCGCATGGGGGATTTCTACGAGATGTTTTTTGAAGACGCTCTGGTTGCCTCGAAAATTCTGGGGATTGCTCTTACCACAAGAGACAAGTCCAAGGAAAATCCTGTGCCCATGTGCGGTTTGCCCTACCATAGCGCCTCTCCCTACATTTCAAAGTTGATCCGTGAAGGTAGGAAAGTGGCTGTTTGCGAGCAGGGAAGTGCATCCGATGCTGTCCGTGGTCTGATGCCGCGCGAGGTGGTTCAGGTGATCACCCCGGGACTTATTGTTGAAGACAATCAATTGGACAGTCAAAAAGCCAATTACCTGATGGCTGTGTATTCAGAGAGCAAATACAGTTCGTATGGTGTTGCTTTCCTGGATATATCTACCGGTGATTTCCGTGTGACCGAGGTGAGGTCCCGTCAGGATTTTATCAACGAGGTTAACCGGATATCGCCCAGTGAGGTATTGACAACGCAGGCCGATATTGTTCCGGAAGGCTTGTATGTGACTTTGATGGATCTGCCGATGGACGAAAGAATGGCAAAAGAGGTTGTGAGCTCTCACTTCAAGACGCTCGGGGTGGAAGGTCTGGGGCTTCAGGAGCATGCTGCAGCACTGGTATCTGCGGGAATGATCCTGGAATATGTGAAAGAGACTCAGAAAGGAATCCTGGCCCACATCACAGGGCTTCGCTATTATAATCCGGGCAAGTACATGATTCTGGGTACTAATACCAAGCGTAACCTCGAGCTTTTTGAATCAATTGGAAGAAATAACAGCGATACCTTATTCAACGTGATCAATGCTACTACTACCTCGATGGGAGCCAGAAAACTGGCGGATTGGCTGGCCTTTCCACTAATGGATGTGATCGAGATCGACGCTCGCCTGGATGCAGTGGGTGATTTTGTTCAGAGAGTCGACATCCTTAAGGGATTGAGAGATCTTTTGAACGATATCCCGGATTTGGAACGTATTCTGGGAAGGATTTCAGCAAACAGGGCCTCCCCCAGGGATTTCATGGCACTTGCCGCTGGCCTTGATCAGGTTCCCCGGATTCAGAAACTGCTTTGCGATGTAACTTCAACGATGTTGATCAATCTTATGCATCAGATGGTATTTCAGGAACATATATCGGAAAGAATCAAGGCTACCATTGTGTCTGAACCACCGGCAAAGCTGTCTGACGGGAATGTTATTACTGTGGGCATCGATGCGGAGCTGGATGAATTGCGTTCAATCAGGAGTGATTCCAGAAAGTGGATTGCTTCACTGGAAGCCCAGGAAAAGCAGAGGACCAAAATCGCCTCATTGAAAATAGGCTACAACAAGGTCTTTGGTTATTATATCGAGGTGACCAAGTCATATGCTGACAAGGTGCCGGAGAATTACATACGCAAGCAGACCCTCATCAATGCAGAACGGTTTATTACTCCCGAACTCAAGGAGTATGAGGCAAAACTGCTTGGCGCCCAGGAGGCTATCAATCAAATAGAAACACGGATCTTCAGCGAATTGAGAGCTTTTGTGATAGAACAGATTCCCAATCTTAAGGGCACGATTGAGGCCCTTGCAACGCTTGATGTGCTGGGGTGTTTTGCCTGGGTTGCCCTGCAAAAGTCATACACCCGTCCCTTAATTACACAGGACAGGACAATTGTATTGAAGGCAGCCCGGCATCCGGTGGTCGAACAGGTATTAAAGGTGGGGGAATTTGTACCTAATGATTGCAGGTTCGACGGCAAACGGGACACGCTGCATCTCATAACCGGCCCCAACATGGCTGGTAAATCGACATACATGCGGCAGATCGCCCTGATTGCAATTATGGCTCAGGTCGGCTGTTTTGTTCCAGCTGGTAAAGCCAAACTTGGCCTGGTTGACCGGATATTTACCAGGGTAGGCGCTTTAGACAATCTTTCTGCCGGTCAGAGCACATTTTTGGTGGAGATGAGCGAAACAGCTGATATCCTCCATAATGCTACAGAACAGAGCCTTGTGATCCTGGATGAGATCGGCCGGGGTACATCAACCTACGATGGAATGTCTCTGGCCTGGGCAGTGGCGGAATATCTTGATAAACACAAGACCAGGACGTTTTTTGCTACCCACTATCATGAACTTGCCGATCTGGCCCGCAGACATAAAAATATCAAGAATTTTCACATGGCTGTTGAAGATAACGGGCATGATGTTGTGTTTTTACGAGAACTCAAACGGGGGGCTATCGGGGAAAGTTATGGTATCCATGTAGCCCGGCTGGCTGGGATCCCGGACGACGTGATTGCAAACGCCAGAAATATCCTGTTCGGTATTCGCGGTAAGGGGAAATCCGTTCCCGGCGTACAACAAACTCTCCCGGTTCAGAGCAGCCTGTTTGGATCCAATGACAATTTTATTATCAGGGAGATAATGGGGCTTGATCTGGAAAGCATGAAACCTATCGATGCTCTGAATTTGCTCTACACGCTGAAAAACAAGATCAACAAGGAATTCCCGCAAGATTCTTAAGCGACTCTTGAGGAAGTGAGTGTAAATTCTGAATTGCGGTTTAGTGCTTCTTATCAGTAAACAGACAGAATCCGAGTGCCTTGGTCAATTGTATTAGATTTCAGATAATCGCTTGTTGTATCACTTTAATGCATCGTAACCTACCGTTATGTTACATTATATTTTATAAAGAACCATTTTGCATTACAATTTCATTTGTCTTTTGGCATTTAAGAGATTTGCAAAATAGCCGATATAATACTTTAGATAAATTAAAGCAGGTTATAGTGATGACAATGAGCGAATTTAGACAGACAGGCATTGAAAAGTGGGATGATGTTAGACCGGTGGTTATATATTTTGCAGGCGAACGCTTTGTGGTCAAATACAAAGATAATTATGATCCAATCCTCACACCCATGGTAGCTCTGGTTCACACCTATCTGGGCAATATGAGTCTGACTAAGAATGATAATTAAGTTTCATAGATGGTATTGATTGACAGGTCGTTCCCGGCATCTAGTCCATTGAAAAATAAATCGTAGATAGGTCGGTAATTAGGGTTTCCTGAAAAAGTCAGGTGCAATGTCCAAGGTATCAAAATTCATAAGCAAACCGTGATGTCATGGAAGACGATCTGGGTGATAAGAAATTAAAGAAGTAATAAATTATCCCGTAGAGAGCG
>Ga0272441_10003276_pt1 | contig 30957 bp, 24 predicted proteins | sample SSMProp6N_FD_193582 | JGI IMG/M metagenome (GOLD analysis project Ga0272441, IMG submission 193582) | Marine sediment archaeal communities from Little Sippewissett salt marsh, Falmouth, MA, United States - SSM-Prop-6N | ecosystem: Environmental > Aquatic > Marine > Wetlands > Sediment ... | reverse complement strand
CAACCACGTTGTCGGCCAGACAATGAGCTTCACATGTACCCCGGGTGCGCATCGCTCTATGCGATATCACGGCGTGGGGCGATCACGGGCCATACGAGTAAAGGAAGAAGGCCTTGCCGATGATCTGATCGTGTCGGACGGAGACATCCGGCTCACCGTTCCGGCGAACGAAGACCGTATCCCGACCCACGTCGACCTGCCTGACGATGCCGACTTTGCAATCCGCGTCAAGTCGGAAGACAATCACGTCGTTGGCGTCCACGTGCCGGCTGAGTTTGTTCACCAGAACCCTCGAATGCGCCGGCACCCGTGGAGACACCGAATCCGTTGTCACCCGGAACGCTTCGAGGGCCGTGGCCTTGAGCGCGAACGCAAGAACGACTGCCGCTGCCAGGGTCAGAGGCAGGCGTCGCGTCTGTTTCTTGAGATAGGTCCTGAACCGACCTTTGGCCCTGGCGATCATCTTCCCCAACTCCTGGGGACTCCCAAATTCCTTCTCTACCATTTTCATAACCTCGCTTTCCGATCGATTCTGTCTCTGGCCGGCGTCCAACAACTCCGACAGATGACACTGGAGCTCGCCCCGGACACGTCGGGCGTCTCGAGGAGCCAGATCCGCGATCTCGATGATCCTGTTCAGGTATTGTTCAAGATGGTGCATGGGCGGACCTCAGCACAAGGGTCATGCCTCTGACGATCTCGTACCAGGTTTCCAAGTCTTTCTCGAGAGATCGTTTTCCTTTGGGGGTCAGCTCGTAGTAGAGACGTCTTCGGCCGCTGGCCGGGTCTCTTTCCTCTCTGCTGGTGCGAATCAGCCCCTTCTTCTCCAGGGAATACAGCAGAGGGTACAGCGTGCCCTGCCCGATCGAGAAGACCTGTTCGCTCCGCCCGGCCAGGGTTGTAGCGATCTCATATCCGTACATCGGCCGCCTGGAGAGCAACTCCAGCACCAGCGTACGCACACACCCCTTGCGATACTGCACTCGTGAATCCATTGAGCTACCTTGCATTGAATACTATGCAATACATGGTATCACAACCCAACGCACAGTCAATACATTTTTTTGAAAATTCTCGCGCATGCGACAGGCTCGAACGCGTCGGCGCGGGGCATACCTTTCGATCTTCCTGCTGCCCAGACAATGTGAGCACTCACCGATCTTGATGAAAACACGCCGGACTTTGCTTTTCATCTACCCGGACCGGCGTTCTTATCCAGAAGTGCCCCTCGCGGCGACAGGCGTAGAGAAAAGCCCAAGGACCGGCGTGCGATCCTTGACCAGTTGCAGTATAATACTCAAGGTGATGCTGTTTTTTCTGAGAATGGTGATTCTGAGGTTGTTTTTGCCGATATGCCCGCGAATTTAACACCGGAGTACTTCAGCGCCGAGAAGTGGTACCGCAGCGCCACGACCAACGACGAGAAAATTCTCGCGCTGGAGCGGATGCTGTCGGTGATGCCCAAACACAAGGGGACCGACCATCTCAAGGCCGACCTGCGCCGCAAGCTCAGCAAGCTCAAGGAAGTGGGCGTGCAGAAGGGCAAGGCGGGCAAGCAGGTCGATATCTTCCACGTTCCCGCCACCGGGGCCGGCCAGATCGTCCTGTTAGGCATGCCCAATACGGGCAAGAGCGCTTTGGTCGGGGCCCTGTCCAAGGCCAAGGTCAACGTGGCCGATTTTCCCTTCGCCACGCACGCGCCGGTGCCCGGGATGGCCAAGTACGAGGACGTGCAGATCCAGCTCGTGGACATGCCTCCCATCACCGCCGACTACATGGCCCCGGGACAGGTGGGAACCTATCGCAACTGCGACATGATCGCCCTGGTGATCGACCTGTCCCAGGACGTCGAGGAGCAGCTTCTGATCCTGCTGGATTTCCTCGAATCCCGCAGCCTCCTGCTCGATGACGAGACGCCCGAACTCGACAGCCAGGGCAACGTCCTGGGCCGCAAGGTGTTCTGTATCTGTACCAAGGCCGACGAAGCGGCCGACGGTGCGTTCGAGCTGGCGCAGAAATCATGCGATAAGCCGATGAAATTCGTGAAGGTCTCCGCCGAACTGGGCGAGGGAATGGACGAACTGCCCGCGTTCCTGTTCAAGGAGCTGGACATCATTCGCATCTACGCCAAGCCGCCGGGAAAGCCCGCGGATATGAGCGATCCGTTCACCCTGCCTACCGGCTCCGACGTTCAGGATCTGGCCCTGGCCATCCACCGCGAATTGGCCGAAAAGCTCAAGTCCGCCCGCATCTGGGGCGCCGGCGTCTACGACGGCCAGCAAGTACAACTCTCACACACCCTACACGACAAAGACGTAGTCGAACTCCACTTCAGTTAGGCGCACTGCGGTTGCGCGCGGTACCTCTGCAATGGATGTACGCGCCGCAGGCGGATCTCCGCGATGTTCGCTCGGATCGTTGGCGGAGTTAGTAGGGTTGGCTCGCGCCTTCGTAGGTCGGTAGCGGATTTCCCTTGGCGACTTCTTCGGCGGCGTCTTCGAGCTTTTTCTCCGATAGATCGTCCAACTGGTGCAGGAGATCGCCGACGGCGAAGACCGCTGCGCCCACCAGGGCGCCGTTCTCGCACTCGTCGGACTGGTACCCGACGATCGCCCCGATCGCGGCGCCGCACAGGGATGCTTGGTAGATGTTGTGAGATTTCAGGCCGCTGCATCCGCCGCACAGGGAAACCGTCAATACCGCAACCAGCAAAACCGCTATCCATCTGTTCTGACGTGCTTTTGGCATTTCTGCCCTCCAGGCAAACAAAAAAATTACTTGAACGTCACTCGTCCCATGTTTTCCGCCGTTCAGCCTTATTCTACCATCGCAGCCGCAGATTGCAAGCATCTGCGTAGCTCTCCCACCTCCCTGATAAGGCACCATCCTGGCGAAAGGTAACGGTAGGCGCGACGTTTTTTCTGCCAAAGAGCACAGATTTTCGTGAAGAACGGCCGGAATCGACCTCGTATGAAATGAAATTGATCGTTGGAGCACGGATGTGCGTCTCTTTGAGTGGAGCCGGGCGCGGGATTCGCGCCGGGCGCATTAGGATTTGCCGGAGAATCTGACATGGAGTACGCTGGGCTTCGACGGCGCCGGGGTAGGCAACCGCATCGGCGGGCTGGTGTTTCGGACCCGATTGGGAGGTACCAGGATCATGATGAGCGACGATTTGCACTTGTACGAAGCGATAATGCTGCTGGCCTTGCGGGATGAGGAAGGCACGGTGGAATCGGGGGCGATGTACCAGTATGCGGTCGGTGGGGCCGTCCTCGCCGAGCTGCTGCTGAGCCGGCGGATCTGCATCGAGGAAGCGAGACGAAAGAGAAAGCTGGTTACGCTTCTCAGCGCCGAACGGGTCGACGACGACCTGATCGACGAGTGCCTCGAACGCATTGCCACGGCCAAACGGCGCCGCGCACCGGCGGGATGGGTCTCATGCTTTGCCGCGCTCAAGCGTCTCAAGCATCGCGCCGTAGAATCCTTGTGCCGGCGCGGCATCCTGGCGGCCGACGAAGACAAGGTCCTGCTGATCTTCAGCCGGCAAATCTACCCGGAAATCGATCCCGAGCCCGAGCGCCAGCTTATCGACCGGCTCGCCCGCGCGATCTTCACCGACACCGAGGAGATCGACCCCGAGACGGTCGTGCTCGTGTCGCTGGCCAGCAGCACCAACATTCTGCGAGCGGTGTTCGACAAGAAGAAGCTAAAGGCGCGGAAGAAGCGAATCGAGCAGATCGTCAATGGCGAGGTCATGGGCAAGGCCGCGAAAGAGGCGATAGAAGCCGCACAGGCGGCGGTCATGGTCGCATGCCTGATGCCCGCCGTGATGACCTCGGTCATGACCACGACGGCCGCCACTCGCTAAACGCGGCCGAGGCTTGTAGGATAGACTTTGGTCGATGCGGATTTCGGCCCCGAAGTGTTTGGCAGCGTGGGCTCAAACCCATCGACGAGCTCATACGGATTGGGAAGAATTCTGGGGCAATAGAACGCTGTCATCCTGAGCCGCAGGCGAATCCCGGCGCGCCGGGATGGCCTCAGAATGAGAAGTTCCTTTCGTGCGCAGCCCAGATCCTTCACTGCGCTGCGCTTCGTTCAGGATGACAAACCGCGCAGGGACTTTCACCAATCCGCATCAGACCGGCCCGGGATGCCATCCGTTCATGAGAGCGTTTTGAATCTCGGCGGGGCTTTTGCAGATGCAATCGGGCTCGGCGGCGGCCAGCTCTTCCAGGTCGCCAAAACCATACGTGACGCCGATGGCGCCTGTGCCGTTGGATTTGCCGGAAACGATGTCGCTGGCGCGGTCGCCGATCATGACGATCTCTTGCGGTTCGAGGGGCAGGATTTGCAGGATGTGCGCGACGAGTTCGGCCTTGTCGTCGAAGCGGCCGTCCAGCTCCGGGCCGAACACGCGCTCGAAATAGGAATCGATGCCGAAATGCCGAATGATACGATCGGCGTAGACCGTGGGCTTGGAGGTCACGACGTAGAGCTTGAATCCGCGCCCCTGCAGTGCGGCCAGCATCTCCGGGACGCCTCGATACATCTCGTTCTCGAAGACACCGACGTCGGCGTAGCGCACGCGGTAATGCCGGATGGCCGCCTCGACCAACTCGGCGTCATCGGTGCCGAGCAGCCGGCGGAAGGTCCACCGCAGCGGCGGACCGATGTACTGCACCAACTCGGACTGCTCGGGATAGGGACGCCCCAGACACTCGACGCCGTATTGCAGGCAGCGCGTAATCCCCTCCCTCGGATCGGTCAACGTCCCGTCCAAATCAAAAAACAGCGTCGAAACCATACGTTCACAATCAATCATAGAATAGCATACCTGACGTTTCAAAGTCCGGCCATTATCGACATCTCAACGCGAAGGTCAAGAACCGATCGAGTCGGGAAGGTCCGTTCGATGTGAGGGGCGGTGCGGCGTACCGGTCGATCACGGCTTTGGCGGGGCAATGGGCTGGATATGACACCAGGTATGCTCCCCGACCAGCACCGCCGTGAGCAGGTGCGTGGGGTGGCCGCTGCCCTTGCGGACGGCCTCGGCGTTGAACAGCTCCGGACGCTCCCGGCGGTCGGCCTTGCTGGTCGTGCCGTCGGTCCAGCGCAAGGTGTGGTCGTACACCTTGACCGGATCGCACGGCTGCCACTGCAGGCCGTCTGCGGAGACCAGATGGGCCCCGTGGCGCACCGCGCCCGTGAGCCGACCGACGTTGTCTTCGGCCACCATGTGGTACCGGTCATTCAAAAAGAACAGGTCGGGATCTTCCACCTTGAAAGGAAACAAACGCCGTGCGACAACGCGGTAGGCGCCGTCGAACGCATCGGCGGCCGCGATTAACATGTTGAGCTGCCGGTCGCGAAAGGCCAGCAGAACGCGCCCGTCCTGATGAACGTACGGCGCGGGGTTGTTGTGATCCTCGCCAAACGGCAGCGGCTCGTCGATGCGCTTCCAGGGCCCGAAGATCGACTTCGAGCACGCGTAGCCGCACTTGCGCAGGCCGCTGTTCAGCGCCGAACCGATATAGTACAGGACGTACATGTCGTCGGCTTTGACGATTTTGGGATTGTGACACATCTTCCCGTCCCACCACGAACCGCCGCGCCCGGAGACGACCACTTCGCGGAACGTGTACGGACCGAGCGGAGTCTTCGCCGTGGCCCGAACGATTTCGGAATGGCTGCGATAGCCCTGCGGAAAACGCGTCTCCTCGGGCCAGCGTGAGGCAAAGAGATGGTACTGCCCGCCGACCTTGATGAGCGAGCCGCCCCAGACGAAGTAGCCCTGCATGCGAAAGCCGGCGTCTCTCGGCGCAGGCTGCAACCGCTCGATTATGGGCGAGGCGACGCTCGGTGCGATGGCGCGGCCGAGAACGACACTGCCAAGCACCAACGTCACGACTCGGCACTTCATCTTTTTCGTCTCCATGCCGTGTTACTCCAACAGGACGTCCAGCTCGGCCGCCGAGGTGAAGGGCTGGCCGCTGACTTCGGTGAGCGCGAGGAGCTTGAGGTAGCGAGTGGTGACCGGCTGCTCGAACCGGATCGTTTTGCGCTCGGCGCTGTTGGGCCAGGTTCCGGCGGCGCGCCGACGCCAGTTATTGGCGTCGTCGCTGACGTAGACCTCAAATTCTGCGATCCGCCCGTTCGTCTGGTCCTGGCGCGGCAGGTACGTCAGGCCGAAGACGCGCCGGACCTGGCCCAGATCGATGATGAGATGATGAGGCAGCGGATCGCTCGGGCTCCACTTCGTGTGCCACATCGTCGCCGGGTCGCTGTCGATGGCAAGGTGGGCCTCGTAGCCGGCGTGCGCGCTGTCGGCGGTGACGGTCGCGCCGATTCGCTCCAGGACGGTCGGCTCGCGATACAGACTGCGCACCTGATCCATGGTCAGCTCGATCTCGGGATCGAACTTCTCCGAAGCCATGTAGCCGAGCAGGCTGCGACGCAATTGCTGTGCGGCCGGCCGGGCGTCGAGATCGCGCGCCAGGTCCGCCGAGCAAACCAGCACCTTGCCCTTCCCCACGCGGCACTCGAACAGCAGGCCCAGCCTGCGGTTGGTGTTCCAGTCGTCGATGACCTGCACGATGGGGCGCAGGCCGCCGGGAAGCTCATCCATCACCAGGGCGTGAGACTGCGCGAGAATCCCTGCCCATTGCCAGTCGCTGTGGAATTCGGTCGGAAATCGCTTCAGGGCCGCGTGGCCCGGGTCGCAGAGCAGGCCGAGCGTCTGGGTCTGCTGCGTGTTGAACATGAAACGGTTCCAGAAGATCGGCGTAAACGAGCCTGGGGGAAACTCGGGCGGCGTCGTGGTTACCATGAGCAGGACCTTGCCCCCGTCGGCTAAGTGGGCCCGCGTGGGTTCGTCAAGCTCGGAGCTGACCCGCACCTCGCCCGGCTCGGTCGCGCGGCTTGCAGGATACACCCAGAGCCGCCAGTCGTTCTCGAACGGCGTGTCCTTGAGGCCGACGACAAGCCTGTACGTGCGCGCGGTCGGCCACGTGCTGCCATACGCGAAGAGCGTCTGCCAATCGAAGTTGATCCGACCGATCTCGATGCCCCGGTCCACAGGAATCTCCCGCGCCGACCACGTGCCGCGGACCGCTGTCACGCCGGCATCGTCCACGAGCTTCCACACGGGCACAACATTTCGCAGCGGCTCGGCGCCGAAGTGGGCGACGGTCACCTCCGCAGTGAATCTCTCGTTCGTCCTCCAGAGTCGCTTGTCCATACGGGCCAGAGGCACAGTCGTGTTGTAGAACCTCCGAAACTCGGTCGGCGTGACGTAGCCCTTGTCGTCCCAGAAGGCATCGAGAATACCGACCAGCGCCGTGCCCTGGCCTGGGAAGTCGTGCAGGTCGAGCAACTGGACGCCGCCGACGCCGGGCGTGCGCAGAGCCGCTTCGATCTCTTCCTTGTAGCAGAGGACCTGGAGCTTCCCGGAAGCGCGCAGGAAATCCCGCCATTGATCCAGCATGCCGTGCTCGGTGAGTGAATCGCGGAAGATCTCGAAGTTCTTGGGCTTCAGCGGACCGGTGTACTTTTCGATCTCGTCGAAGTTCGGATAGACGCACCACTGCCCCATCTCATGCACGATGGCCGGGACGTTGTGGTCGCGGACCTCGGCGGCGTAATCCTTGCCGCCCCAGCCCTTGGGACCGCGCGGATGATAGTCCACGTGGTATTCGTTGACCGGCAGCAGCGGATAGGCCGAGGCCGTCGTGCACAACCGGCGTGGGTCCTTCTGCTTCCAATGCGCGACCCACTTCGTGAGATATGCCTCGCGCTTCGGCCCGTGCGGCTCGTTGCCGCTGGCGAACAATACGAACGAAGGATGGTTGCCGTAGGCGGCGACGATGCGCTCGCTCTCGTTCCAGAGCCACTTATCCACGGGCGTGCCGTTGCCCGGATTTGTCCAGACGCCGCATTCGATTTGGTAATAGAAGCCGAACTCGTCGGCGGCGACGAAGGCGGCCTCCGGCGGGCACCACGAATGGAAGCGGATATGGTTGAGCCCGTGGGCCTTGCAGATGCGGATGATCCGCCGCCACGGCTCGACGCCGGTGGGCGGATGTCCCGTCAGCGGGAAGATGCAGCATTCGAGTGTGCCGCGCAGGAACGTCTTTCGCCCATTGATTGCAAAGAGCTTGTCGGGCGTGGTCGAAATCTCGCGCAGGCCGAAAGTGATCGTGCGCATCGTATCGGGTCGGTCCAACGCCGCGGTTAAGCGGTACAGCGCCGGGTGAAACTCGTCCCACGTCTGCGCCTCGTTTCCCAGGGCGATTTCGGCGGTGAAGGTCCCGCCGTTGATGTCCCAGAGGACGTGGAGGCGACGTTCGATTGGAGATTGGCGCTCCTGGGGTACGACCGTTAGCTTCACTGCCGCCGAGCCGGGCTTTCCGGAGGCGTCCACGATGCGTCCTTTTACCGTCACCGATTTCGTCGCCACGTGGGGGTATACCTGGAGATCGTCGATCCATACGTCGCCGCGAGCGGACAGCTCGATGCGACCGACGACGCCGTTCCAGTTGCCCTGCGTATGGTCGCTGACGCTGTGCGACCAGTCGCCGACGTCCACGATCACGCGGTTGTCCACGCGCAGGGTCAGCACGTGCCGCCCGGGCGAGAGCCGGCCGAGATCGTACTCGTGCGGCGTACACAGACTGTCGTCGCGCCCGACGTACGTACCGTCGACCCAGATCCGCGTCTCCCAGTGCGGCCGTTCGAGCGTGAGAATCACCCGCTTGCCCCGCCACTGCGCCGGGACATCGATCCGCCGCTGGTACCACGCCGCCCCGACGTAGTGCTTCTCGGGCTGCAGGCAAAACGGCACCTTGATCCGGCCCGGCTGGCGGTACTTTTCGTAGCGTGGCTGGCTTCGCCAAACCTCCTCCTTCGCGCTTCCGGTCCATTGGGTCTCGACCGTGACGTCGTTGCCAAAGCCCTGGCTCTGCAGCGCGCCAGGCAGGTCAAGCCGGTCGGGGAGCTTCCTCTCGTACCATCTGCCATCGACGCCCACATCGTTCGGGTCCAGCGCAAAGCTCCAGGAGCCCGACAAATCGATGGTCCCGCCGCACGCCACCGCCGCGACGAACACCAGGACCACCGCAAACATCTTCGCTGCATTGCCCATACCGACTGCACTCCCTTTTCTCATGATGGTGACGCCTCCGACTCGGCCAGATAGTCCTCCCGCACGGGCGAAAAGACCTCCACGGCCACGGAATCCTCGAGCACCTCGGCACCATGCACAACGTCACTTTCGACGCACCAACTGTCCCCGGCCTGCGCATCGTATTGGTCCGACCCCACGAAGAGCCGAAGCCGTCCGCGCACTAAGTAGCCGGTCTGCTCGTGGGGATGATGATGCATGGGCAGGACGCTTCCGGCCGCCAGCTTGAACTCGGTCATCAGCGTTCGTTGCCCGTGGACGAGCGTCTTTTGCCGAATGCCCTCCAGCGGCTTTTTATAACCTCTCTCATCGCCTTTTCGAAACATCTGGTCCACCCGAATCAATGACAACAACGCCATACCTGCGCGGCGCTCACAACGTCCTCAGCCGGCTTGCGTCAGGCTTCTTCGAGCGCGTCAACGAGAACGTGACCGGTCTGGTGCAGCTTCTCCGTAAGCTCGGCCAGCGCCACCGTGGTCTCGGCCGCTTCGACCGCCGCACCGGGGAGGCGGTCCAGGGCGTTGTTCTCCATGGTGACCAGGAGCTGTCTCAGACGGTTGGCCAGGCGCTGCCGAAAGAAATCACACCGGCTTTCGTCGAGAGCGCCCGCCGCAAAGGCAGGCTCGAACTCGTGAAACGCCGTGCAGGCCTTCTGCAGATAGAGCAGCACCATGCCCTCGGCGGCGCGGCCTCGGGAGAGAATCCGTGCCCATTGGAACTCTTCGCTGCGCCAGTGCTCGTCTTCGGCCGTCGTTTTGTATCCGATCTGTTCGTCCGTCATGACGGCGATTCTACCGCACGCGTTCCGAAAAGGCCAGCACGCCGGGATGCGGGCAAATGCGGCTCCCTCCCGTGTAATACGAATTATGATTAATCCTCGGTCGGTTTGTCATCCTGAACGAAGCGCAGCGGAGTGAAGGATCTGGGCTGCATACGAGGGAGACTCCCTATTCGCAGGCCATCCCGGCGCGCCGAGATTCGCCTGTGGCTCAGGATGACAGCGTCCTATCACGCGAGGATTTTTCCCAATCGGTTTAAGCATCGGGTGGCAGCCTCAAGGCCGCAGTCCTTGGCGACGGCGCACAACCGAGGGAGAAGCTCTATTGGCATTCCAAGTCAAGGCGCCTGCCCTCGCCAGACGGGCGCTTGACGCTGCCATGCTCCTACCAGGATGTTTTCGCAAATTCGCCTACCGACTTCGGCACGTGGAGCAGATTTCCACGACGGCCTTGCAGTCGTCGCAGACGCAGACGGTATCGCCGACCTCTCCACCGACGTACGCCTCCACCCTGGCCCGCGTTGAGGAATCCAGGGTCGAGACTTTCTTGCATGAGGGACAGATACAGGTCGTGTAGGTCATCCCCGTAATCGGCTGGATTCTCGTCTCTGCTTGGCAACCCGGGCACACTTCGGTGGCCCCCGTCGCAACCGCCTTACTCGATGAATGGCAGCCGGACAGCAACACCAGGGAAGTGGCAAAGGCGACGATCAACCAACCGGCAACAGATTTCCTGCAAAGGCGTGCTTTCATAGCATGGTCTCCTTACAAATGGTTTCAGTCCACCATCGGCCTGGTACACCACTGATGCATACCATTTATTCCTGCTTGGGTTCGCTCTTTTTTTTGCATGAGGGTCCGGCGGCCCAGGGGCACTGGGCCCGGCCGGTGTGTGAAAAGACTCTGACATGCGGGTGGCAGCGTCAAGCGGCAGCTTGGCGATGGTGGATTTGCCTGCTGCCTGCGGTACTATACGAGCCCCGGGCGTTGAGCCATCGCCAAGTCCTTCGGACTTGACACTGCCACCCGTAGCTGTCCAGGGTCCAGGACAGTGATGCCCAATAGATTGCACACACGCGGCCCGGCGGAGCGTCGATTCGGGAATTGCATTTGGCCCCGGGCGTCGTACAATGGCGTATCGCTGTCACAGGATTTTTCCCAACGATACGGCCCAAAGGAGCTACGGTGAATACGAAAGCACGCCTAACGACAACTGCATTGCTCGCCGTCCTGACAAGCTTTCTCCATCCGCTGGGGGCGGCCCCGGCGCGGGATTACCCGATCCAACCGGTACCGTTCACCGAGGTCAAGCTCGACGACGCGTTCTGGGCGCCGCGGATCGAGACGAACCGCACGGTGACGATCCCGTACGCCTTCGGTAAGTGCGAAGAGAACGGACGCATGGACAACTTCGCCATCGCCGGCGGCCTGAAAGAGGGCGAGCATCGGGGCAGCTATCCGTTTGACGATACCGACCCCTACAAGATTCTCGAGGGGGCCGCGTACACCTTGAGCGTTCAGCCCGACCCCAAGCTCGAAAAGTACCTGGACGAGTTGATCGCCCTGATCGCCGCGGCCCAGGAAGACGACGGCTACCTGTACACCTGCCGGACCAACGAGTGCGACCGGCTGAAGAACTGGTTCGGCGACGCACGCTGGGAAAAGCTGGGCGGCAGCCACGAACTCTACAACATGGGCCACCTCTACGAGGCCGCGACTGCCCACTATCAGGCCACCGGCAAGCGAAGCCTGCTCAATATCGCGCTCAAAAACGCCGACCTCCTGGGCAAGGTGTTCGGCCCGGGCAAGAACGAGGACGCGCCGGGCCACCAGGTCATCGAGATGGGACTGGTCAAGCTCTACCGCGCCACCGGCGATCCGCAGTACCTCAAGCTCGCGAAATTCCTCCTGGACACGCGCGGCCCCGGCGGCAACTCGTACCATCAGTCGCACGAGAAGCCCTACGAGCAGAGCGAGGCGGTGGGCCACGCCGTGCGGGCCTCGTACATGTACAGCGGCATGGCCGACGTCGCGGCCCTGACCGGCGACCGGCGCTACCTCCAAGCCATCGACCGCATCTGGGACAACGTCGTCTCGAAGAAGCTCTATCTGACCGGCGGCATCGGAGCCACCGGCCACGGAGAGGCGTTCGGCAAGGCCTACGAGCTGCCCAACGAGACCGCGTACTGCGAGACGTGCGCCGCTATCGGCAACGTCATGTGGAACCACCGCATGTTCCTCTTCCACGGCCACGCCAAATACATCGACGTGCTCGAACGAACGCTCTACAACGGCCTGATCTCCGGCGTCTCGCTGGAAGGCGACCGCTTCTTCTACCCCAATCCCTTAGCCTCTCACGGCCAGCATCAGCGCAGCCCCTGGTTCGGGTGCGCCTGCTGCCCGGGCAACATCGCCCGGTTCGTCGCCTCGGTGCCCGGATACGTCTACGCCCAGACCGGTGACAGGCTCTACGTGAATCTCTTCGCGCGCGGCTCGGCAACCCTCGAAACGGCCGGCCGCACTGTGGTCCTGACGCAGGAGACGCAATACCCCTGGGACGGGAAGATCAAGCTCACCGTCAATCCAAAGCCGGCGGGTCGGTTCGTGCTGTGCGTGCGCGTGCCCGGCTGGGCCCGGGGCGAGCCGGTGCCGAGCGATCTGTATCGCTACGCCGATCCGCAAGCCGGCGCTGTACAGTTGAAGGTCAACGGCAAGAAGGCAGGCCTGCACCTGGAAAAGGGTTTTGCTACGCTGGATCGCCTCTGGCAAAAAGGCGACGTGGTCGAGCTGGATTTACCCATGCCGATCCACCGCGTCCTCGCTCATGACAACGTCGAGGCCGCCGCCGGACGCGTGGCGCTGGAGCGCGGTCCGTTGGTGTATTGTGCCGAGTGGACCGACAACGAAGGGCACGTGTTGAACCTCGTGCTGCCCGACGACGCCGCGCTGAAAACGCAGTGGCGCGAGAATCTGCTCGGCGGCGTTACCGTCATCCGGGGGCGGGCCACCGCTCTGGGTTACGGCAAGGACGGGAAGGCGCTCGAAAAGAAAGAGAAGAACTTCGTGGCGATTCCGTACTACGCCTGGGCGCATCGCGGCGCGGGCGAGATGGCCGTCTGGCTGGCCCGCGACGAGTCGGCCGCCGAGCCGGCGACACCGCCCGGGATGGTTCGCAATCCCTCGTTCGAGCAGGTCGCCGGCAGCAATCCCGTCGGCTGGGAACGACGGACCTATGGAGGACGGGCCCAATTCCGCAGCGTCGAAGGCGGGCGCACGGGCAAACGCTGCGCCATGATCTCCTCCGAAAGCGGCGCCGACGCCGGGTGGCTGACATCGGTCAACGTCAGACCCTTCACGCGCTACCGCCTCAGCGCCTGGATCAAGACGGAGAACCTCAAGGCCGGTTCCGGCCGGGGCGCGTTGCTGAATCTGCACAATCTCCAGCCCACGCAAACGCCGGCGGTCACCGGCACGAAGGACTGGACCCGCGTTCAGGTGGAGTTCGAGACCCGCTCCCAGGCCGCGATCGAGATCAACTGCCTCTTCGGAGGGTGGGGACAATCGACGGGCAAAGCCTTCTTCGACGACATGGCCCTGGAGCCGCTCGGGTCCGCCTCGAACGTCCCGGGCCGCCCGCGGATGTATTACACCGATGACGATTACGAGAAGCCCTTCGCCAAGGACCCCGACGTGGTCTGGTTCAAGGGCCGCTACCTGATGTACTACTCCATCAGGCGGGGCAGCAAGGGCATTGCCGTCGGCATCGCGCAGAGCGAGGATCTGACGAATTGGAAAAAGGTCGGCGAGATTCTGCCCGAGGCCGATTACGAGCGTAAGGGTCTGGCCGCCCCCGGCGCGCTGGTGCGCGGGGGCAAGGTGCACCTGTTCTACCAGACCTACGGGACCGGACGCAGGGATGCGATTTGTCACGCGACCTCCGACGACGGCCTTCACTTCCGCCGCAACGAAACGAATCCCATCTTCCGGCCGACGGGCGATTGGAACTGCGGGCGGGCCATCGACGCCGACGTCATCGAGTACAAGGGCCGGCTGCTTCTGTACTGCGCGACGCGCGATCCGGAGATGAAGATCCAGAAGCTCGTGGTCGCTGCCGCCCCGGCCGATTCCGACTGCCGCCGCAGCCAGTGGAAACAACTGTGCGACGACTCGATCCTCGAGCCCGAGCTGCCCTGGGAAAAGAAGTGCATCGAGGCGCCGACGCTGTGCGAGCACGACGGCAAGCTCTACATGTTTTACGCCGGAGCCTACAACAACGAGCCGCAGCAGATCGGCTGCGCTGTCAGCGACGACGGAGTCGCCTGGAAGCGGCTCTCGAAGTACCCCCTGCTGCCCAATGGTCGCGCGTCGCAATGGAACGCCAGCGAATCGGGCCACCCCGGCGTGTTTGTCGACCCAGATGGGCAGATGCACCTGTTCTTCCAGGGCAACAACGACAAGGGCGCGAGCTGGTACCTCTCGCGGATGAAGGTGGCCTGGGACGACGAGGGCTATCCCTCCCTGGTACGGCCGCGCGACGGAGAAACATTCGTCATCAAAGAGACGCTTAAGCCGCGCGTCACCATCGACGCGGGCGACACCGGCGAACCCGTATCGAAGTACATCTACGGCCAGTTCATCGAGCACCTCGGCCGCTGCATCTACGGCGGCATCTGGGCCGAGATGCTCGAAGACCGCAAGTTCTACTACCCCGTCACCGCCGACTACAAGCCCTACCGCGATGGCCGACGCGTGACCGCCGAAGCGCCCTTCCCCGTCGTCGCCGCCTCGCCCTGGCAAATCACCGGCCCCGCCGATTCGGTCTCGATGGTCAAGGAAGATTCCTTCGTCGGCGAGCACACGCCCCTCATCCAGTCCGGCGGCGGCATCGCGCAGCACGATCTGAGTCTGTGCAAGGACAAAGAGTACGTCGGATACCTCTGGCTCAAGCCTGATCGGGAGAAGACCACGGTGCGCGTCTCGCTGCGCTGGGGGGAAGGGCCCGAAGAGCGGCAGAGCGACGCCATCGCCTGCTTCGGGAGTCAGTACGTCAAAACCCCGCTGCATTTTCGCGCTCTGGCCGACACGGAGCACGCCAGCCTACGCATCGAGGTCATCTCCCGCGGCGCCTGCTTCATCGGCACGGTTTCGCTGATGCCCGCCGACAACGTCGAGGGCATGCGGGCCGACACGCTCGAATTGCTCAGGCAGCTCGATTCGCCCGTCTATCGCTGGCCCGGCGGTAACTTCGTCAGCGGCTACGACTGGAAGGACGGCATCGGTGACCGCGACCGCCGGCCCCCGCGTAAGAACCCCGCCTGGACCGGCGTCGAGCACAACGACTTCGGCCTCCACGAGTTCATGCGCTTCTGCGAGCTGCTCGGCACCGAACCCTACATCGCCGTCAATAGCGGCTTAGGCGGAGTCGCCAGCGCCGCCGAGCAGGTCCAGTACGTCAACGGCGCCGCCGGCACGCCGATGGGTGTCCTGCGAACGAAGAACGGCCACTCCAAACCGTGGAAGGTCACGTTCTGGGGCATCGGCAACGAGATGTACGGCGGCTGGCAGCTCGGCCACATGCCGCTCGAAAAATACGTCGAGAAGCACAACGAATTCGCCGAGGCCATGCAGAAGGCCGACCCGTCGATCCAGCTCGTGGCCGTCGGGGCGGCGGGCCAGTGGTCCGAGACCATGATGCGTCACTGCGCCGACCACATGGACCTGATAAGCGAGCATTTCTACCGGCAGTTCCGCGAGCCGGTGGTCGAGCACGTCCGCCAGGCTCCGCAGGCGGTGCGCGGCATCGTCGAGGCCCATCGGCGGTACCGCGAGCAATTAGACTCGCTCGAAGGCAAAGACATTCGCATCGCCCTGGACGAGTGGAACTACTGGTATGGGCCGCACGTCTTTGGCGAACTGGGCACGCGCTATTTCGTCAAGGACGCCCTCGGCATCGCCGCAGGGCTCCATGAGATGATCCGCAACAGCGACATGCTCTTCATGGCCAACTACGCCCAGACGGTCAACGTCATCGGCGCCATCAAGACCACCCGCACCGCCGCCGCGTTTGAGACCACCGGCCTCGTGCTCAAGCTCTATCGCAAGCATTTCGGTGCCGTCCCCGTCGCCGTCGAGGGCGAACTGTACGACCTGGACGTCGCCGCCGCCTGGACCGCCGACAAAAAGGCCCTCACCATCGCCGTCGTCAACCCCACCGAAGTCGCTTACGATATCGAGCTAACCGTCAATGGCGCCGCGCTAACGGGCGCAGGCCGCGCCTGGCACATCGCTCACGAAGACCCCCTCGCCTACAACCACCCCGGCGCCAAACCCAAAGTAACCATCAAAGAAACCCCGCTCACCAAAACCACCAGAAAAGTAACGGTCCCCCCCTACAGCGCCAACATCTACGCCCTAAAAACCCAATGAGAGTCTACCCGGCATGCACGGCACACCCTGCAACATCGCTCCCCGCAGGGCGTGCCATGCACACCGCCCCCTTCCGCGCCGAACCCGCACCGTTTCGCACAAAGCCCCCGAAGAAATACCGCACACCCTTGATTCCCGTGCCACTCCTGTGCGCTCAACATGACCCTGCGTCAATCTTCCCGTTAGAACTACTGCCGCCAGAAGCACGGATTCGGACGGTCCTTTGGATATACCTTCCGTCGGAATTGCTTCGGTTCGCTGAGGATGAAGGCATGGTAAGCACAGCGTGTTTCCAGCAACAGTCAACGATCTCTGCCCTTTTTGAAACGATCCCCGCCTCGTGCAGCGTTGTGTTCGGCACGCGTGCATTTCGATTCGGGTAGTGTGCCCTGTCTCAAGCGATACTCATAGGTCTGCTCTTTTGTGCATCGATTAATGATGATTGTCTCGTCAATCGGTGCGCCCATGGTCCAGTAGACCAATCCGTCCTCATCGAAATACGTGATGCGCTTCTGGTAGAAGCGTCCCTCGTATCCGTAAGTCCGAATGTGTTGAACAACCTGAACGAACAGGCGTTCGTCAACACGATCGCGTACGATGTACTCGTGTGGCCAAGTACTCGCGTAGGTTTTGGCAAACGTCCACGTTTGTTGGTCCAAGAAGGCTTTGAGGTGCGGGGGAAAGACCACTGTTCTGTTCCTTCCGGCCACGTGCTTACCGCAGCCTTTTGCATGGCGATATGCCTTTACATTGCCCGAATCTGCTCGATGTACCATTCGAAGACAGCCTTGAACTTTTCAAGGGCCTGCGCGTTCTTCAGCACGTCTATGGATATCTGCGGTTTCTTGTTGATGCTGTCTGCTTGCAGGGAGACGCCGTGGATCGCATTGAGCCTGTCGAGCAACTCCAGGCGTTTGGTTTCTGACTCAAAAGGAGCTTTGGATGCGTACCAGTAGAAGAAGATCTCCACACGGCCGAGTGTCCATACGGCGAAAAGCCCGTGGTCGGTTCCTGCGTGAGTGAGGGTCGGAATAAATGAACCGTTCGCTTTGCCTTTGCCCCACCATATGCAAGTGACCTTGGGCTGGATCCATTCCAGGATGTCTCTCGCAACCTTGACACATTCCGGATTGTTGTGAGAGGCCAGTTCTTCGAAGAAGCGACCTTCCGTCCACCTGGGATTATCACCGCTTCTCTGCTTCTTGGATTTGCTCATCGATGTCTGGCCGTAGACGCGTGGCACGAGTGTCTTAAGCCCCTGTCCCTCGAACTGAGGCACCTCGATGGCAATCACTTCTGCCGGGTCCATTTGCTCGTTGAGGAACTCTACGACGGTTTTCAGCTCGTCCGGTATCTCATCGGCGACAAATATCATTCTCATCTTCCCGGCACGGAGGTTCGTTTTCGTCCGCTCCCAAAAATCGTCTGCCGTGACACCCTCGGCCAGAAACTTCGATAGGAGCTGGTCGGGATCGTTGCCCGCCTGCTCGCAGGCCGCTTCAAACTTTGAGATGACGGTCTCGATGGGCCAGTAGGAAACAATATTGGCTGCATAGTCCAGCATCTGGCCCACGACCTCTCGGCGGATACGTGTGTCGGTGCTGCGCTTAACTTCAATGAGCGTGGGGATTCCCTCCTGATCGAGGAATAGATGATCGAGAGACCACCGATTGCCCCCTTCCTCTTCGCAAGGGATTCCGACTTCTCTGGCGATGAACAACCATTGGCAGGGCGACGCGGAACTGATTTGGTCACCAGGCAGTAAGTCCGGATACTTCGCCAGAAGCTCTTGAAGAACAGATTCGGAATCGTAGGCAGATTTTGTCAGTCGTATGAGTTCGCCGTTTCGGTCAAGCAGGTATATCGCTTCGCTCATGATAGCTCTTCCAGATTATGATTGGCAGATTCGGACGCTCAAAAGACCTCCGGGCCGAATCGAAGTTGTCCGGTACATTTTCCCACCTCACCTCGTGCACGCCACAAGACAGCTCCGTCAAGTCGTATTCTGGCGGCTCATTCCCGTCCGTGGCGCAACCATTGCATCACTGCTCGCTAACGCGCATCACATTCTCCGGCCGTCGGTCCCGTTGTGATTTCTATTTTACGGTCAGAGGGCGGAGTATGCACGTAGAATTTCGTCGCTCACGGTTTGGGACTTTGAATTGCGGAAGGACTATTGATGATTGATGATTCATCCGCGTGCATCGGCGTTCGTCTGCGGTTTCATTTGCCCAATGTTCTCCGTGGTTCCTCTTGACATGGCCATCTCGGTCGGGGCGGTGCGATTCCTGCCGCGACTCTCGATTTCTTACACATACGATTATGCCGCTTCGTAGCGCCGTCAATGCAAGCAAGAGCATGGCCTGTGGCCTTGGCGCGGGCAACGCAGGGGGCGTAAGAGATTCAGGCGGCTGCACGGGGGGGGTGTGAGGGGTGGAAGGGTGTGAAGGGTGCGAAGGATTTGTAAGGGTGTGAAGGGTGGAAGGGTTTGAAGGGTGTGGGGGGAACATTTGTTTGACATTTGGGGGGTGGGCGTCATAGCATAGAGTCAGGCTCCGGGGGGATGGCGGCCGGTGACGATGAGATGATTAAGCATGTTTACAGGACTGATAGAATCGGTATGTGAGGTAAGGTCGGCGGCGTCCGGCGGAGCGGGCGGTGCGCTGGTGGTCGATCTCGGTGCGCTGGCTGACGACTGCCGGCTGGGCGACAGCGTCGCGATCAGCGGGGCGTGCCTGACGGCCACGCGGATCGAGGGCACGGCGGTGACCTTCGCCCTGAGCCCGGAAACGCTGGCCAAATCGACGCTGGCGACGCTGCGGCCCCCGGCCAAGGTCAACGTCGAGCGGGCGATGAAGGCCACCGACCGCTTCGGCGGCCATATCGTCCAGGGCCACGTCGACGGAACGGGAACGGTGCGGGCGGTCAATACGCTGGGCGAATTTGCCGATATGGAATTTGACGTCGAGCAGGAGTTATTGACCCAGATGGTGCCGAAGGGCTCGGTCGCGATCGACGGGGTCAGTCTGACCGTCGCGTCGGTGGCGCCGGAGAGCTTTCGCGTGGCCGCGATCCCCGAAACATTGGCCAGAACGACCCTCGGCGGCGCTCGTACGGGTCAGCGGGTCAATATCGAAGTGGATATCGTGGTGAAGGTCGTCCGGCGGCAGTTGGAGGCCATGTTGCCCTCGCAGCGGCCGCTGACGGTCGAACGGTTGCATGAGATGGGGTATTGAATGATGTTTTGCAAAATGGGAATTAGGCTTGTTTTTGGAAGGAAAAATCTTCTGCGTGATTTTTCCCTCTCAAGCAGTAGGTATGGGCCGGAGTAACGTAGACTGATTCTTCAAGGAAATCAAACCAACGATTTCCTTGAAGAATGTAAGCCTAATTCCCATTTTGCAAAACTCTTAAAACTGAATCAACGCAATGGACAAAGGCAGTTTTCACAATTCGATCTCGGAACAGATGGTCATCGGCGTGACGATGGGCGATGCCGCGGGCATCGGTCCGGAGGTGGTGGTCAAGGCCCTGGCGGACCCGGAGGTTCGGCGAGCGGCCAAGTTCATCGTCTTCGGGATGAACGAGCAGCTTTGCTACGCGGCGGACCGGGCGGAGATCGAGCCGTTTTGGGGCCGGCATCAACACGAGAAGGTCAGCCGGAACTATCCGCACAAGGTCATGGTGGCCGATTACGACGAGTACAGCGTCCCGCCCTGGCTGAAAGCCCCCAGCCGGGTGGGGGGGGAGGCCTCAATCCGATTCTGTCTCGACGCGATCGCCGCGGTCCAGGACGGCGTGCTCGACGCGATGGTGACCGCTCCGATCAGCAAAGAGAGCTGGAAGATGGCCGACGCGTCCTGGCCCGGGCACACCGAGATGTTGGCCGAGAAGTGCAAGAGCCCCTGCAAGGCGATGATGTTCGTCAGCGGGCCTCTGAAACTCGCGCTGGCGACGATCCACGAGGCGCTGTTTGACGTTCGCAACAAGTTTACCATTGGCTGCGTCTTCGAGCCGATCGATCTGCTCAACGACGCGTTGCGGGAGTATTTTTCGATCGAGCATCCGCGCATCGGCGTGGCGGCGCTGAATCCTCACGCCAGCGAGAACGGGCAGTTCGGCGACGAGGAGCAGCGGATCATCAGTCCGGCCCTGCTGCTGGCGCAGGAGCAGGGGATCAACTGCGTGGGCCCGATTCCGGCCGATTCGCTGTTCGTGCGGGCCGTGCAGGGCGAGTTCGACGGCGTCGTCGCCATGTATCACGATCAGGGCATGATCCCGATCAAGCTGCTCGACCGGGACCACGCGGTCAACATCACCATCGGCCTTCCGATCATCCGGACGTCCCCGGCCCACGGGACGGCGTTCGACATCGCCGGTCGCAACCAGGCCAACCCGTCGAGCATGAAGTCGGCGATTCTGACCGCGATTCGGATGGCCAAGGTCAAACACTCGTGCCGGCTCGCGGCCATCGGCGCCGAGACGGACTCGAAATGACCGGCAGGCGGCTGCGACGCGGCACCAAGGCGACCGCTTTCCCGTCGTAAGCCGAGGGGCTCGGGCAAACCATGCAGACCAAACGTCAAATCGCACAGTTGCTCGCGGCGGCGGGCGTATCTCCCAACCGACGTCTCGGACAGCATTTCCTCGTCGATCTGAACCTGATGCGCCTGCTGCTGGATTCGGCCCAGCCGGGACCCGGCGACGTGGTCCTGGAAGTGGGCTGCGGGACCGGCTCGCTGACCGAGGCGCTGTCTGAGCGGGCCGGCGCGGTGGTGGCGGTGGAGATCGACCGGACGCTGGCGTCGATCGTCGCCTCCCGCCTGGCGGATCGCGACAACGTCGAGCTTGTCCCCGGTGACGTGCTTTCGAGCAAGGGGACGATGAACCCGGCGGTGGTCGAGGCGGTGGCCCGGGCGCGGGCCGGCAGAGACGGGCGGCTCCTGCTCGTTGCCAACCTTCCGTACGACGTGGCCTGCCCTGTGATCGTGCACCTTGTCAAAGGCCCGCTCGTGGCCGATGCGACGTTCGTTACCGTGCAGAAAGAGGTGGCCGAGCGGATGACCGCCGGGCCCGGCGGCAGGCACTACGGCTCGGTGAGCATTCTCTTAGGCGCCACCGGCAGCGCGCAGACCCTCCGGACGCTGGGGCCCGGCGTCTTCTGGCCCCCGCCCAAGGTGGATTCGGCGCTGGTGGCCTTCACGCGCGACGAGACGAAGTGCTGCCGGATCCGTGATGTGGAGCTTCTCAGTGAGGTCGTCGGCTTTTTTATCGGGCATCGGCGCAAGATGCTGCGGGCCTGCGTCAAGTCGATCCCGCCCGAGCGGGGCGACTGCCAATGCTGGATGACGGTCTTCGAACGCTGCGGCATCGACCCTACGCAACGCCCCGCCGAGCTGGCGCCGCAGCAATACGTCGAGATGGCCAACCTCTGCGCCGGCGCCCATTCGGAGCAGGCGTGAGCGCTGCGCTGTCCCTGGAGAGACGTGCAAGTCTTGTGCTGTAGGGAGGTTAGGGTATTTGTGAGGTTTGGGTTGCGTGGGCGTTGGTATCGGGTTATAATAAAAAGCGGTGGTAAAGTTGTACGCTTTTGGTCAAGAAAGGTGCGATTGGGCGGAACAAAGCGGCTGTTAATCGCATCTTGGAACGGGTACGTGTCTATTCGTGTCTGGGTGAAGGAGTTCCAAATGCACAAGAAGCGTGGTTTTACCTTGATCGAGTTGTTGGTAGTCATCGCCATCATCGCACTCCTGTTGTCCATTCTCATGCCGGCGATGCGCAAAGTCAAAGAGCAGGGCAACATGATCAAATGCATGGGCAACCTCAAGCAATGGAACCTGATCTATGCGATGTATCTCCAGAACAACGACGGCAAGTTCTTTAGCGGCAACGCGACCGGACAAAGTGGCGACGGTTTCTGGTGGATTATCCAGATGGCCGAGAAAGAGCAAAGCCGCATTGACAATCCGTTGTGGTTTTGCCCCAAGACCAAGGGTACTTTTCGGGATGAGAACGGGAATCCGAACAACAAGTTCTCGATTTACACGGCCTGGGGTATCTTCAACCATGCTCAGGCGAGTCCCGACGGCATCGCGGGCAGCTATGGAATCAACGGATGGGTGCTGGATGTGCCTGGCACGGGGGCGGCACTGAGCGAGGGCCGGACGCGCGCCGACCATTGGAAGACGCCCAACGTCGCCCAAGCGGCACAGATCCCGATGATGGCCGAGGCGCTGCGCTTCGACCTGTGGCCTCAGCCGACCAACCGGCCGTTTGAAAATGAAACGGCCGTGTGGAGTACGGACAACACGAATCACATGGCGAGAGCCTGCATGAATCGTCACATTGGGTACACGAACGTCTCGATGTGCGATTTCTCGGCCAGGAAGGTGGGGTTGAAAGAGCTGTACACGCTGAAGTGGCATCGCAGCTTCAACACCCGGGGTCCCTGGACGGTGGCTGGGGGCGTTAGCAGCAGCGACTGGCCGGCCTGGATCAGACCGTTTTCGGATTATTAGAAATTGCGACGGTGATAAAGCGGCCGGGTGGGCCGGCCCTTTCCAGGTTTGTGCAGAAATGTCGTGGCGACTTGTGTCGCGCAGCTACGAGGTAAGGGACTATGGCTGAGCAAAGCAGAAATGCGAGGGGCGGATTCACGCTGATCGAGCTGCTGGTGGTTATCGCCATCATCGCCATTTTGATGGGCATCCTGATGCCCGCGTTGCAGCGGGTCCGCGAGCAGGGCAAGCGAGCCACCTGTCTGAGCAATCTCAAGCAGCTCACGCTGGCCTGGACGCTCTACGCCGACGACAACGACGACAAGCTCGTGTGCGGCGACTCCGGCGAGTACACCGGCATGTACAGCAACGCCAGCGCCCCCTTCAACAAGTCCCATTACCGCGAAGTGCCCTGGGTGCAGGCGGACTGGCAGTCGAACATGACCGAAGTAGCGAAGCAAGAGGCGATCAAGGAGGGTGCCCTGTTTCCGTACGTCCAGACGCTGAAGATCTATAAGTGCCCGGTGGTGGAGAACAAGGTCCTGGAGGCCTACGGTCACATCACCTCGCCCGTGCGGACGTACTCGATCACCGATTCGATGAACTGCAAGAACTGGGACAACATGGGCGCTTCGATGCTGAAGCGGCGGATGCAAATCGAGGGTCCGGCGTATCGGGCGGTGTTCCTCGACGACGGGGGCACCTGCCCCTCGGCCCTGGGCGGCTGGACCGTCTACACCAACCAGTGGACGTGGTGGGATCCGCCGCCGATCCGTCATGGAGACGGAACGACCTTCTCCTTCGCCGACGGACACAGCGATTACCGCAAGTGGGAAGATCCGCGCACCATCAAGTTCGGCAAGCAGTTGCCGGCCACGGCGTTCTCGGAGAACCAGCAGGACAACGAGGACCTCCACTGGGCCTCGGTGGCCGTCTGGGGGCGGAAGGAAACGAAGATTCACGTATCGCGTTGAGGCCGGGCCAGGCGGGAAAAAGTCACGCCAGGGTCACGGCGAATATGATATACTGGGAATGACCGGGTCGTGGTGTCCACGACCCGCGAGCTGTACGCTGATATGTCCTTATTCATGGCGGAGTGCAAATTATGGGCAAGCGGAAAGCATTCACCCTGATCGAGCTTCTCGTCGTCATCGCCATCATCGCCCTGTTGATGTCCATCCTCATGCCAGCGTTGACGCGGGTCAAGAAGCAGGCCCGCACCGTCGCCTGCCTGGGCCTGCTCAAGCAGTGGAGCCTGTACTTCTCCATGTATACCGACGCCCATGACGGCTCCTTCATGCAGGGCTTTCGAACCAGCCCGCCCAACCGGTGGGTCAGCGCCATGGGCGACTACCACAAGTGGAACAGCGAGCTGACCTGTTGCCCGAACGCCACCAAGCCGTGGGAGGACGAGTACGGCAACTCCTCGGGGATGGAAGGTACGTTCCTCGGCTCGACCAGCGCCTGGGGGTGGACCGAGCAGGGTCATTGGGCCGCACCGATGAAGGGGAGTTTCGGGATGAACGGCTATTGCGTCAATCCCCCGCCGGGCGCGGAACCGCACAATCATCCCAAGAACTACTTCTGGCGGAAGTCCGGTGTTTCCGGTTCTGCGTACGCGCCGCTGTTCCTCGGGGCGCTGCGCTACAATGGCTGGCCGTTGTATACGGACAGGCCGCCGGATTTCGATGGTCAACAGTGGAACGACGACGCCCAGATGGGTCGGTATTGCATGAACCGTCACGGCGGGTTCAACAACTGCCTGTTCCTGGACTACTCGGCCCGCAAGGTCGGGCTCAAGGAGCTCTGGACCCTGAAATGGCACCCGCTCTATTTGGAGTCCGGGCCGTGGACCAAGGCCGGCGGCGTCATGTCGGGGGATTGGCCCGACTGGCTCAGGTCGTTGAAGGACTATTGAGCCGGCCCGTGAAGCGAAGCCGCCTGGCGGAGCGGAATCTCGTTCGCTTGCGTGCACCGGCAGGGGAAAGCCCCGAGGCCGGCGGTTGCAAGGAGTGTTCTTATGCGCAGGTCAAAGGCCTTTACCTTGATCGAGCTGCTGGTGGTTATCGCGATCATCGCGCTGTTGATGTCTATCCTGATGCCGGCGCTGTCGAGGGTGCGCAAGCAGGCGCGGGGCGTGGTGTGCCAGTCGAACCTCAAGCAGTGGGGTACGATCTGGGTGATGTACACCGACGACAACAACGGGTTTTTCCCCAAGCGCCGCCGCGACTCCGGGCGTTGGATCGACGTCCTGTTCGACTATTACTTCCGCAACGACAAGATGCGGACGTGCCCGGCGGCCAAGAAAATCGCCTTCGATCAGTATCCGCCCGGCGCGTCGTCGTTTAACGATATCGCGGGCAACTGGGAGACGTCGTGGGGCCGGCTCAGCGAGAGCAACGGGCGTCCGGCGGGCACGTGGGGCAGCTATGGCATCAACGGCTGGGTCTACGTAAACGACGAGTCGGACGGGGTCCTCTACGGCAAGCCCGCGCAGTTCTTTTGGAAGACGCCGAACGTCAAGCAGGCTTCTCAGATTCCGCTGTTTTTAGACTGCGTGTTCTGGGGTGGCTGGCCCGACGAGACGGACACCCCGCCGAGCTTTTCCGGCGAGCACTGGTCCGGCGACGTCGACTCGATGCACCGTTTCTGTATGGACCGTCACCACCAGGCGATCAACTGCATCTACCTCGATTATTCGGTCAGCAAGCTCTGGCTCAAGGCCCTCTGGCGACAGCGCTGGAGCAAGCGCTTCACCGTCAACGCCCCCTCGCCCGACTGGGCCAGCGAAGCCCCCTGGATGGCGCACTTCAAAGATCCGTAGCCAACGCGGGACGTCGCCAGGCTCGACGATCTCGAACGACGCAGGATGCCCATGATGTTCGCACAGCAACCATCATTTTCGTCACGCCGCACCGACACCGGTGCGAGTCGGTCGCTTTGCCGTTTCGTGCTCGACCCTCTGCGCGGCTTTACGCTGATCGAGCTGCTGGTCGTGATCGCCATCATCGCCGTGTTGATGGCGATTCTGATGCCGACGCTGCACCGGGCCCGGGAGCAGGGCAGACGGGCCGCCTGCCTGAGCAATCTCAAACAGCTCGGCTTGGCGTGGGTGCTTTACGCCGACGACAACGACGGCTTCATCGTCAACGGCGCCGCCGGCTACCAGACCAGCGCCAACGACAGTCGTCATCCCAACGAAGAGACCTGGGTGGGAAAATGCTGGCACGCGAACTACAGCCAGGGCGAGCAGTTATCCGAGGCCGAGCAGGAGATCGCCATTGCCTCCGGGGCGCTGTGGCCGTACTGCCGGCAGTTAAAGTTGTACCGCTGTCCGACCGCCTACCGGGGCGAGATGCTGACCTACGCCATCGTGCACGGGATGAACGGCAACCCGCCGGCCGGCACGTTCTTCACCAGCGGCGGACGCCACCGCCCGCTGATCGTCAACGGCGTCGTCCTCTGGGTCAAGAACCGCAACCAGATTCACAATCCCGCCCCCGCCGAGCGCTGCGTCTTCATCGACGAGGGTTGGGCCACGTCCTACAGCTACGCCGTCCACTACGAGCTGGAGCAGTGGTGGGACGATCCGATGGTCCGTCATGGCGACGGCACGACGCTCAACTTCGCCGACGGTCACGCCGAGTACTGGAAGTGGAACGGCATCGACACGCGCCAGCAAGGCAAGAACCGCGACCGCTCCCACCCGGGGCAGTTCCAGCCCGAAACCACCGAAGGCTACCAGGACCTCTACCGCCTCCAACGAGCCACCTTCGGCCGCTTGGGCTACACACCAACTCACTGATCCGGCTTCCGATGATTGACCTTTGAATGTCGCAAGAAGGCGTCGCGGCGCTCTCTTATCATGGGGATTATGGAGTGTCCTTGCGCGACGGGGCTCTGTCATCCTGAGCCGCAGGCGAAGGATCTGGCCTGAGAAGGAGAGGTTTCTTCCATTCGCAGGCCAGATCCTTCACTCCGCTGCGCTTCGTTCAGGATGACAGGCGCTTGCTACGCACGGGTTGGGTCGGATGCTCACAAGGCGGTACTGACGCGGGTGGCAGGGGCGAAGGAGACTTGCCGATGGGGTGACATGGACGGGGGGGCTACAGGATGGCGGTTTTGTGGCGGTGGCTGTGGCATTCGATGTTGACGGCCACCGGCAGCGAGGCGATGTGGCAGGGGGCGGTTTCGATCATCACGGCCAGGGCGGTGGTGTCGCCGCCGAGCCCCTGGGGGCCCACGCCCAGCGCGTTGATCTGTGTGAGCAGGTCGCGCTCCAATTGCGCGTAAAACGCATCGGGGTGCGCTTGCGTGACGTTGCGCAGCAGGGCCTGTTTGCTGAGCAGGCAGCTCTGCTCGAAGTTGCCGCCGATGCCGACGCCGACGACGAACGGCGGGCACGCATCGGCGCCGGCGTCGCGGACGACGCCGACGATCCACTCGGCGACGTCGCGCGGTTCCGCGGTCGGGCGGAACATGCGGAATTGACTCTTGTTTTCGCAACCGCCGCCTTTGGCCATGACGGTCAGTTTCAGCGTCTCTCCGGGGACGACGCTGTAGTGAATGACCGCGGGGGTGTTGGTCCCGGTATTAGGCCGCTGGTTCAGCGGATCAGCCACGACGCTCTTGCGCAGATAGCCCTTCTCGTAGCCCGCCTTGGCGCCTTCGTTGACGGCCTCGACGATCGACGCCGGCTGCGAACGGCCGGCGTCCACGAGGCTGATGCCGGTGCCCTGCTCGACGAACACGACAGTCAAGCCGGTATCCTGGCACAGCGGGATCCGCTCGCGGGCGGCAATATCGGCGTTCTCAATGAGCTGGCGAAGAATCGCTGCGGCGCCCGGGTGCGATTCCGTCTCGGCGGCGCGCTCCAGCGCCTGCAAAACGTCGTCGGGCAGCTCGTGACACGCGGCTATGCACAGCGTCTCAATCGTCTGGCGGACCTGTTCGAATTCAATCTGTCGCACGGTGGTCGGGGCTCATTAACTGAACTTTTGCAAAATGGAGATTAGGCTTACTTTAGGGAGGAAAAATCTTCTTGTCGATTTTTCCTCCCGAAAACGTACGTGCTTTGGCTATTGGCATTTAAGCCCTGTCTTCAAGGAAATCACACCAACGATTTCCTTGAAGAATATAAGCCTAATCTCCATTTTGCAAAACTCTTGTCATTAAGGTCGGTCATTTACCGAGAACGCTGACCTCGAAGGTCTTGTACGTGGTGTTGTCGACGGCGTCGCTGATCTTGAGAGCGATGACGTGCTCGCCGGGCTCGAGGTCCTCGGTCATGAGCGTGAAGCTCTCGTCGGTGGTGTCGAAGACGAGGTCGTCGGGCAGCGTGCCTTTCCACTCGGCGTGGCTGTCGATGGTGTATTCGAGTTTGCCGATGGCGCTGAGCTCGTCGGTGATCTGGAGCTTCAACGTGGCGGCCTTGCCGTGTTTTTCGAGCGAGTACTTGCGGATGACCGGGCCGGTATTGTCGATGACGACGGGATCGCTGATGCGGCTGCCGCTCAGGCGGGTGGCGACGGTGTTGCTTCTCTCGTCGCTGGCGACGACGCGGACCTCGTAGCGGCCGTCCTCAACGGTTTTGCCGTCCCACTCGTATTCGGCGGCCTCCACCTCGTCCTTGAGCTCGATCCAGTTGACGCGTCCGACCTTGCGGAATCCGATCTCGTAGATCAGCTTGTCGCTGTTCTCGTCGCTGGCCTTGTAGGAGATTGTGAAGACGCCTTCCTTGCCGGCCTTGCGAACGGGATCGACGTCGATGGAATCCACCCTTGGCGCCAGGTTGGGCACGGTGCTGGCCACGGCGATCTCGCGAATCACCGGCGTCTTCTGCCCGTCCTGGGTCTTGAGCGCCAGCTTGTACTGGCAGAACCGGCCCAGCGGGCAGCGCAGTTGGATCGGCTCGGTGATCTCGACCAGTTCGGTCCAGTCGGAGAAGGTCGGGTCGTTGACGTCCTTGACGTTGCCGCTGCGGGAGGCGACGAGCACCTTGCAGGAGCGGGGGACATCGGCGTCGATTTGCAGCTTGCCCCATTTGGCGGGCTGTCCGGCGTCGATCAGGTCGGAGATGTAGGTTCCTTCGTCGGCGTGGTCGGACGAGAGCAGGATGAGCCGGGCGGGATTGGCCGTGCCGATGTAGACGTTGCGCTCGGAAACCGTCACCGCCGTGATCTGGGCGGCGTGCTCGTCCTCGTACACCACCGCTTCGCGCTCCCGGTTCGGCTCGACCGTGAAGAGCTGGGCGTCGTTGCCGGAGCCGACGAGGATTCTGCCGTTGCGCCGGGCCAGGCAGAGGAAGACCGCCGCTTCGCTGAAGACCTCGGTGACGTAGCCCTTCTCGGTGATGCGGTAGATGTGGCTGACGCTGCCGGGCTTGGTGCCTTTGGTGACCGGACGCGGGCGAGACGTCGGCTTGGCGCCGGCGGCTTTGTCCGTGTTGGCGATCTGCAGCCGCAGCCCGCCGTCGCTGCCGGTGGGGTTCTTGCCCGATTCTTCCTTGGGCTCGGGTCGGCCCGCCGATTCCTGCTGGGCGGCGAATTTCTGCTCGGTCTGCATCACCTTGGCCGACGTGGCGGCGGCGTACAGGTTGCCCGTTGCCGAGGGCGTGCTGTCGTCGAAGAGCAGGGCGCTGATCTCGGGCTCATCGCTGTCGTAGAGGACGGTGGCGGTCTTGTTGCGCGGGTTGATTTTGTAGATCAGGCCGCGGGTGTCACTGCCGGCGTAGACGAAGCCGTCGGGGCCAGCCGCCAGCGACAGGATGTTCTTGTCCGGGCTGTCGTAGACGAGCTGGGCGACCTTGCCGGACGGGTCGAGCACGTAGATCCTGCCCTCCGGCCCGGTGCCGAGGAAGATGTTGCCCACGTTATCGACCTCCACGGCGAAGATGTACTTGGCCTCGTCGGGCTCGAAAATCGTTTCCATCTTGCCGGCCTCGTAGCGGCACAGTCGGCAGTTCTCGCCGCTGATGCCGGCCAGGAGCCTCCCGGCGACGTCCATTCCCATGGCGAAGATGTGCTCGTTGGAAAACCGCTCGTCGGCCTCAATCGTCTGACCCTCGGATTTCTCCTCGCTGTCCGACTCTGCGGCCGGACGGCTCGGCTGCGAGGTCTGCCCCTCGTCCACGGGATAGATTTTCGTCAGCTTGCCCAGGCGGTACTTGTAGATGCTGCCGTTGGGGCTGGTGCCGATGAAGATCGTGCCGCCGCTGACCATGATGCTGTTGACCGACCAGACGTCTTCGAACTCATTGGCCAGGACCTTGGCGCCCCGTCCGAGCTGGATCGTTCCCCTGGAGCTGATGACGACCTTGTCGGTCTCGCCCTCGAGCAGGTCTTTGCTGCTGGATTGGCGCGTGATTTTGCTGGTCACGGCCCAGCCGCAGGCCGCCGGTAATAGAACGAGCAGGGCCAGGGTAGTGATGCATCTGCGCGGTGCGTAGTGTGATTCCATTGTCATGTTGACTCCTGTGCAAGCAACTCCATATACGATCCGTCCGGAGCCGGATTCAGGTTTCGTTGTCGAGGGCGTCCGATTTTTGTGATTCTGGGCGCGGACCGTCGTTTCGTGCGGCCCGATTACCTTTCCACTACGACCGGCACTATTACTTTGTCGGCAATTACCGTGCCGGTTTCTACAGTCTTTTCGATCCAATGCGGATACGGCTGCACCCTCACATTCCGCTTGTTGCTCTGTAACACCAGGCTCTTGGTGGCCGGCAGGTCGGGCAACTCGGCCCGGTCCATCGCGATGCCGTCCGAACGCAGCACCAGCAGGCAGTACAGCTTGGTGCGATCGTGGCCCAGAGATTCGTTCAACGCCTTAATGAGCGTCTTGTAGTTCGTGGCGACGAGGCGGTAGGGCAGGGCCTTGCGAAGAAAACTCTCATATTCATAGATGCCCAGCAGCATCAGGCCGTATTTGCCCGGCGCCACGTCCTTCGGCACGTTGAGGCTCACCTGGTATTTCTTCTTCTCCATGAAGAACGATTCGGTAACCACGTCGATCTCGATATCCTGGCCCGGCTTGACCTTGGTATCGGCCACCTCGACCGACCAGATGTGCGC
>Ga0272441_10003275_pt1 | contig 30965 bp, 24 predicted proteins | sample SSMProp6N_FD_193582 | JGI IMG/M metagenome (GOLD analysis project Ga0272441, IMG submission 193582) | Marine sediment archaeal communities from Little Sippewissett salt marsh, Falmouth, MA, United States - SSM-Prop-6N | ecosystem: Environmental > Aquatic > Marine > Wetlands > Sediment ... | reverse complement strand
TGATCTCGCGATCGATCACGTTCCCGATGGCCGGGAGCGCTTCCTCTTCGCTCTGTTCGGGGGTGTTGGGCGACTCTGCCATGAGCACTGGGCGGCCGATCACCGGCCGGGGGTAAGGCGGCGATCAGCGCCGTCCGGGGTCCCTCACTGGTCCCTTTTTCCTGCGGTTTATTGTAGGCGATTCGAGCCGTTTTCGCCTCCTGCCCGGGGCCCCCGGAAGCACAAATCCGATCCTTTTCCGAGGCCGCCGTTGCGGCTGAAAACGGGTCGCATTCTCCGCTAGACTGGGGCCATGTCGAACAAGGGCAATATCCACGGCCGTCGGCGCGGGCGGGGCATCCGCCCCTGGCTGCTGACGGCGAAGATCATCGGCATCATCTGCTTCGTGGGCGGGCTCGGGGGGGCCGCCGCCCTCGCCTGGGGTTCGCCGCTTCCGTCGGATCGAATGACCTGGAAGTTCCTCGTCGAGTGCGCGCACTGGCTGCTCGTGCCGGGGATGATCGGCGGGGGGATTCTCGCGATCCTCGCCGGGCTCTGGTTGTGGCTTCAGATGCCGCGCGGCTTTCTGCGCATGCGATGGTTCAAGGTCAAGATGGTGCTGGCGGCGGTGCTGATTCCGGCGTTTCACCTCTGGGGGCGGTTCACCGCCCTGAAGCTGCACGAGGCGCTGGACAAGCCGGCGCGGATCGATGAGGTCCCGCCGCTGTGGGATCGGTTGGCGATTGTGTTCCTGCTGGCGTTCCTCGCCATGCTCCTGATCGTCTGGGTCGGGCGCATCAAGCCGCGCCTGGGACAGCGGTACGGGAAGGCGAAAGCTGAAACGGGAAAGGCTCAAAGCTGAAACCCGAAACGCGGGTGAGCTGACGCGCGTGGGGCGGATTGCTCAGCCGTCGCTTTCCGGGGGCGGCGGCGATGAGGAAGGGGTCAGCAGGGCCAGGAACTCGATGTTGCCCTCGCCGCGGCGGCTGCTTTTTCCGCCGGTGATGGGGGAACGGGTCGTGGCCCGGACGGTTGCGCCGAGCTGGGGCATCGCTTCGACGACGCGTTGGAAGATGCGCTTGGCCTCGGTGGGATCGAGACGGCCGTCGATGAGAAGCGAACGTTTTTCGTCCTCGCTGAGTTCGTAATGCGGTTTGATGAGGGTGATGATGGAAGGGGGCGTCCTGCTTCCGGGGCCACCCTCGGAGGGGGTGGGCGTTGGGGTGGGTTTGAGCCAGCGCAGCGCGGCGGGGACCGCCAGCCGCTGCGGCGTCCAGCCGAGGTCGATGACGACCAGGGAAAAGGGGTCGGGAGTCATTTCCGGCGACGAGAAAATGACTCCCGACCCCTTTTTTACTCCCCCGGGGGGAGAAGGGGGCTGTGCGTGCAGGGCGTTGGTGCGTTCCATGACGATCACGCGGCGATCGGTGCGGAGCTTGTAATCCAGCACGCCGTAGGCCGTGTCGATGGCGTAAACGCGCGCGGCTCCGCGCTGGAGGAGGCAGTCGGTGAACCCGCCGACGTTGCAGCCGAAGTCGGCGCAGATGAAATTGGTCACATCAAGGCCGAACTCGTTCAGCGCATGATCGAGCTTCAGCCCCGCGCGGGAGACGAATGGCTTTGATGTCTCAGATTCCTTTGCCATCGGCTCTGCTCGCCAGCTTCTCGATGATCATAGTCGTCACCATCGAGCCCAGGACCGCGGCGGCGAAGAGGTACAGTCCCACGCGCGGCTCGGCGCTGATGAGCCCACCGAGCTGCGTCGCCACGATGAACACCGCGACCACGAACACATCCAGCATCGACCAGCGCCCGGCGATCTCCAGCCGGCGCAGCATCCGCGCGCGGGTCGCCGCATCGAAGCGGGCGAACCACACGAAGCCGAGCATGATGAGCTTGGCGACGGGGAACACCATCGAGAACAGGAACAGGATCGCCGCCAGAATGTAGTACCGCTCCTCGACCAGGGCGAGAATGCCCGTCCAGATCGAGTACGAATCCTGCCAGAAGACGAGCTTTTCCGTGCGAAGCACGGGCAGCAGCAGGCCCGCGATGAGCAGGCCGGCGCTCAGGAGCAGCAGGATGGGCACGTCAAGGCGGCGGGGATGGGATCGCATCAGCGAGCATCTTTCACCGCCCGGTCTGAGCGGCGCGGGAGGTATGGATTGTCGCGCTTTCTCTGCTGTCATCGCGCATCCAGCATACCCGCGAAGAGGCAAGCCCGGTCGTCCGCTGATCTCCGCGAGCCCGGTCGTCCTCGACCCGGGCTGCCTTCGACGATCCCCTGCGCCCGCTGCGCGAAGCTCGCCCCCTGACTTCCTACGCAGCCGTGGCCGGGGACGGCACGGCTCGCTCAGACCTTCCCGCTGCGCGTTTCTTCCGCGAGTCCGGTCGTCCTCGACCCGGGCTGCCTTCGACGATCCCCTGCGCCCGTTGCGCAAAGCTCGCCTGCTGACTCCGCACGTAGCCGTGGCCGGGGACGGCACGGCTCGCTCAGACCTTCCCGCTGCGCGTTTCTTCCGCGAGCCCGGTCGTCCTCGACCCGGGCTGCCTTCGACTATCCCACGCGCCCGTTGCGCCCTCTCATCCATCAGCCTCAACTCCCACAATCGCCACCTTCGCCCGGTCGGCGGCGGCGATGACCTGCGGCTTGTCGATGAGAATGACCCTTCCCGCGCCGACGGCGATGCACCGGCCCCCGGAAGCAGCCATCTTCTCAACCGTGTCCACGCCGATCGTCGGCACATCGGCCCGCATGTCGTGGCCGGGCCGGCTCGTCTTCAGCAGCGTCCAGCCCCGCGCCTTGCACAGCGTTCCCGCGCGCTCGATCAGGCCGTCCGTACCCTCCACCGCCTCGACGGCGATCACATCGCGATCGCGCACCGCGATCGACTGGCCCACATCGAGCGCGACGATCTTCTCCAGCAGGGGCCAACCGAATTCGATGTCGGTCTGCGCCTGTTCGGACGGCTCGATCGCCCCCATCCTTCCGGGGGCCGCGAGGTGATCGGGAATGTAGGTCGTCGAGTCGATGAGCGTGATCCCGTTTGCCGCCAGTTCATCGGCGACCGCGGCGAGGAGGGCGGCGTTCCGCCGATCGTGGCGGAGATGACGGTACCAGATGTTGATCGCGCGCCAATCCGGCATCTGGCGGATGAGCCGCAGCGGATCATGCATGCGGGCCTTCTCGACCCGTCCCACCATGACCGCCTGATCCACGCCCGCCCGGCGCAGGATGCGGATCCACCGGCCGATCTGGACGATTCCCGCCCGGCGGAAGAGATCGCACAGCCCCGGAAGGTCGGCATCGAACTGGTCGCGGAGGCCGACGCAGCAGATAGTCGCCCCCGCGGCCTTCATGCCGCGTGCGACGATGATGGGCAGTCGACCCTGCCCGGCGATCAGACCGAGATGGAGCGGCTCGGCGGGCATTCCTGAGCCGACAGTGTACCGCGGTCCGCCGGCCGCTCCGCGCGCCGGGCGATGTCCGCATCACCGAAACGGCGCGGCGGCCAGCTTCCGCCGGGCCAGATGTCGCGCCAGGAGCAGGGCGGCGATGGCGAGGACCCACCAGATGAGCCCGCCGATGAGCATGCGCACGGTGAAGGCGATGCTATCGGCCAGGTATTGCAGGCCGGTCGTCCACGAGCGGCCGATCGATTCACCGAAGTACTCGCCCAGCGTCTGATCGGTTGTTGCTCGCTCATCGTCCGCCTCGCTGTCGTGGCGGATGAGGACGAGGACGGTGGCCAGCGAGACGAGTCGGCCGAGGCGCTGGCGCTGGGCGGTCATCTGCTCGATGTTCCGCCGCACCTGCCCGATGGCGTTGCGCAGATCGAGCACATCCTTGAGCGGGGCGTCCTCGCGGCTGGCCAGCAGCTCCAGCAACTCGGTCTCGACGCGCTGCTCGTTGCGCAGGCGCGCTTCGAGATCGACCACCTGGGCGGTGACATCCTCGCCGGCCAGTTGCTCGGATGTCACTTCGCCAAGTTGGCGCAGCTCGTTGAGCACATCGCTGAGCCGGTCGACCGCGATGCGCAGGGTCAAGCTGGCATAGGCGTCCCTGCCTGAACCGGACAGGCTGGAGTTCTCGACGTATTCGCCCGAGGCGGCGCTGATGAGGTGCTGTGTCTTGAGGAACGCGCCGCGCACATCATCGGTCTTCATCTCGATCGTGGCCTTCTGGATGACGTGCCGGCCGTCGGGGGGGATCGCGTCAGGAGGTAGATCCGGCTGCGCGATCATGAGCGGCGGGGCTGTGCGTTCGGCCGGGCCGCTCGTTCCGCCGCCTCCGAGTCCGCTGCCGAGGCGGCTGTGTGCCCCGGTCCCGCCGCTGAGCCCGGAACTGCCGGCGACGATTCCCGAGCCGGGCGGGCTGCCTGGACGGCCGGTTGGCTGGCGTCGGCCGGGCACGGAGGCACCGCCGAGCCCGGAGCCGAGCCCGGAGCCGCCCATGTCCGTACCGACGCGCGGCGTCCGGGACGTGAGCGGCCGTGCCTGTGCCCTCAGTGCGTTCGATGGGTAGGCGGCGTACGCCTCGGCGAGGTTCCGCTGGTTCCGGCCAGACTGCTGAAGTGCCGAGGCAGTGGGATATCTCGCCTGATCTCTCGCCTTTCCGAGGTCCCCTGAGAAGATGGACACGGCGATGAGTCCGATGACGATCAGCCCCAGGCATGCCGCGACGAGGCGGGGGGCGGGCCAGTTGAGGATGCGGAGAATGATCCCGCCACGCGCTGCTGCTCCCGCTTGATCGCCACTCATTGCCCGCTTCCAGACTTCCGGGGGCTCGCCGTGCCAGGTCGTCAGTTCGCGCAATCGCCCTTCGAGGTTGTTCATCTGATTGCCGGTCATGATCGGCCCTCCGTTGCGAGGCGCTTTCTGAGCTCCTCCAGTGCCGCGTGCAGGCGAGATTTGAGCGTGCCGGGCGGGATCCGGAGGATCTTCGCCGCCTGCTCGTGCGTGAGGTCGGCGTGATAGCACAGCAAAAGCACCTCGCGTTTCGCGGCGGCGAGTTGCGCGACCGCCGCGTGCAGTTCGCGGTTGTCTTCATCCGGACTCGCCGTCGCCGCCGGCGATTGCCCGGCCTCCTGCGGCGGATCAGCCTGCCTCGACTTCGGCCGCCTGCCTTCGTTCTTCCTCGTCGATCGGCAGCGATTGATGAGGATGCGATACAGCCACGTGCGAAAGCTGCTCCTGCCGTTGAAGGACGCGCCGTACCGGATGACGCGCATCCAGGTTTCCTGCACGGCATCGCAGGCGAGATCATCGCGCCCGCCGAGCATGCCCCGCGCCAGGCCGAGCAGGTGCAGCTCGTAGCGCTGCGCCAGCTCGCCCAGCGCTTCGCGCTGACCGGCCACAAACCTGCGGAGGAGCACTTCATCTGTCGAATCGTGCGGCATGGCGACGATCCTTCCCGCGCCCATTAGACCTCAATGGGATGACGGCGGTTCGGTCGTTTTCTTATTTCCCCACCGCGGCCCTTTCGCGCCCCGCACGAAGAAAGGCGGCGCATCCGGTCGGAGCCGGACAATCGGCCGCACCTGCCGTCCTATCCCTTCCCATCGGCAGGAACCGTTCGTCGTCGATCGGCGTCCGGGGGTCGGCGCAGAGGGCATCGATGACCGCGATCGGGTCGGGATCGATATGAACCAGCTCGCGCACGGCCGGCTTGATGAAGCGGTGCGCCTCGCCGTGGGCGAGCATGTCCAGCAGGGGATCGAAGTAGCCGCCGGTGTTGACGATGCCCAGCGGCCTGGTGTGCTCGCCGACGAGTCGGGCGGCGAGCGCTTCGAAGAACTCCTCGTAGGTTCCCACGCCGCCGGGGAGGATGAGAAACGCCTCGCCGCGTTCGGTCATCTTCTGCTTGCGCTGCCGCATGGTGTCCACGACGATGAGCTCATCGCATTCGTCCCAGCCCTGCTCCTTGTCGATGAGGACCCCGGTGATGACGCCGATCACGCGGCCGCCGTGCTGCCGGCAGGCGCGGGCGATCTCGACCATGAGGCCGATGCCGCCCCCGCCGTAGACGAGGCTGATGCGACGCCGGGCCAGCTCGCGTCCGACGATCCGCGCCGGCTCGTGGAACTCCTCATCGAGGAAGGTGGAGGATGAGCAGAAGACGGTGATGGCGTTCACGGGCCGAACTCCGCGCGGGCCGGAAGTGTAGCAGGGGAGGAGAGCGGAGAGGAGATTCACCGCAGAGGCGCGGAGGACGCGGAGACGAGGAGGAAAGAAGGGTTTGGTCATTGCGGGATCGGCCGATTCCATTGCCTTCCCAACTGAGCTCGGCCGAAAGGCCCATCATTCCCAGCTACCTGTTCTCACCATCTGCGTCCTTCTCCTCCGCGGCGGCCAGGGCCTCCTCGAGGAGGCGGATCTTCGTCTGCGAATCTTTAGGATGCGGGACCATGCGTCCGAGGCCGCCGTGGGCGAGATCGACAACATTCAGTCCCGTGCCGATGTTGGGATCGCTGACGGTTGGTGTCGGATCCACGCCGGCCTCGAGCAGGAGGCGGACCGACTCGGCGCTGCCGTATTTGGCCGCGTGATGGAGCGCACTCCACCCGTCATCGTCGACGGCGTGCGGATCGGCGCCGGCCTCAAACAGCATGCGCACGACCTCCGCTGACCGCTCGGCCGCCCAGTGAAGCGCCGTCAAGCCGCGCGTGTCGGCCTGATTCACGGGCGTTCCGTTGGCAATCAGGAACGCGACGATCAACTCAAGGTCGGGTTCATCAGGTGCGGTGGCCGAATAGAGCGCGCAATGCAAGGCCGTCTCACCAGAGTTGCTCACCGCCGCCGGATTGGCGCCGAGTTCGATGAATCGATTCATCAGGTCGAGGGAGAGATGTCCGTAGGCCGCACTGTGCATCGCATTGCGACCATTGTCGGCTCGCAGCGAAGCGTCCGCTCCGTTGGCGAGCAGATGCTCGATGATGTCCGCTCGTCCCTGCCCTGCCGCGATCATGAGGGCGGTCCCACTCCCGCAGACCACGTTCGGATCGGCTCCGCTTGCCAGAAGCGTCTCGATAACCAGCAGGTTTTGAAAGACCGTTGCGCAGCAAAGCGGTGTCTTGCCAGAGCCGTTCCTCTGGTCGATATCCGCGCCGGCATCGAGGAGGAAGCGAATCGTTGCCAAGTCCTCGGACAGGACTGCCGTCGTCAGAAGGGTCATGTGCGTATCCGGTAGCTCCTTATCAAAAAACTGACCGTTGACATCGAGGCCGCGTTCGATCAGCATTCGCAGCCTCTCGATGTCACCGCGCCACACAACTTGCCCGGGATTTGCCATGTCTCGACGGATGCGCGCCGTGTCGATCATCCACCAGGCGAGCAAGGCGACCGCCACGGGGACGACAATAAGCACTATCGCGGTAAGCGACGTTCGTCTTCTCATGTCTCTAAGTGTACCGCGAGGCGTTCAGGCAGTGAGACGGGCGGGCTTGGTGCCCCATAATCCACTTCGCCGTGCGATGCACGCGGACCGGCTGAACAGATGCCGATTCGGGGCGTATCCGCTAGGATGTCCGCCATGATCTGGCCCGTGCTCGGACTCGTCCTTGTCGGCTTTCTCATCAGCCTGCCGGTGACGGCCATCCTCATCCGCGCCGGGCGGCGGCTGAAGGCACTGGACACGGCCGGGGCGGCGGGGCACGCGAAGACCCACCTCCGGGCGGTGCCGAATATCGGCGGCCTCGCCATCTACCTGGCCGTCTGCCTGCCCCTGGCCGGGGGGCTGCTTGTCCTGTGGCTCATCGGCGAGGGGACGTGGCGGGCCTGGCTGCCGGCTCTGGCCGATCATCTGCCGCGGGTGAAGGAATCGACCCCGACGGCGGTGGCGATGCTGGTGTGCATCACCGCCCTGCACATCATCGGCCTCATCGACGATCGGCGCAGCCTGCCCGCGTGGCCCAAGCTCCTCGTGCAGCTCATCGCCGCGGCGATCATGACCATCTGGTTCGATGTGCGGCTGCTGACGCTGCTGGGCCCGGCGCTGAGCATCATCGTGACGATCATCTGGATCATCGCCATCACCAATGCCATCAACTTCCTGGACAACATGGACGGCCTGGCGGGGGGCGTGGCCGCCATCGCCGCGGCGCTGTTCATGGTCGCGACGATCCTCAATCAGCAGTGGTTCATCGCGGGCACGCTGGCTCTGCTCGTGGGCGCTTTGTGTGGCTTCCTCATCTTCAACTTCCCGCCGGCGAAGATCTTCATGGGCGATGGCGGCTCGCTCATCATCGGCTTTCTGCTGGCGATCCTCACCGCTCGCACGACGTTCTACAGCCCCGAGCAGAGCGATTACGCGCTGGGCACGGCGTGGTACGGCCTGTTCATGCCCATCGTCGTCCTGGCCATCCCGCTGTATGACTTCACGACGGTGACGGTGATCCGCCTCGTGCAGGGGAAGAGCCCGTTCGTGGGCGATCAGCAGCATTTCTCGCACCGGCTGGTCATGCGCGGCCTGTCCAAGCGCGGGGCGGTGGTGGTGATCTGGGCCGTGACGGCCGCCACGGGCATCGGCGGGATCTCGATGGGACGGCTCCATCCCTGGCAGGCCGCGCTCGTCGGGGCGCAGGTGCTGCTGCTGCTGATGGTCATCGCGCTGCTGGAGCACGCCTCGCGGCGAGCGGCGGCGCGGGGGGATTCGTGATGAGCGGGGGAGGCGCGAAACCCGAAGGCGATTCCGGGCGGCCCCCGGAAGGTGTGGGGCGCGCACTGCGCTGGATCGGGGCAATCGGGATCGCGACGATCGCGGTGATGCGCTGCCTCATCGCGTTTGCCCCGCAGGTGGTGTTCGACGTTGACCCGGCGCTCTTCCCCGGCGCGTTCGGTGGGCTCGGACCGGCGGGCAGTTTGTGGCTCGATGTCGCACTGTTGCTGGCGGCTGCTTGCGGTTTCGCGGGTGAGGCGCTGTCCAGGCGCGGCATCGACTGGCCGCTCATACTGCTGGCCCTGATCCCGATGCCCATCGTGCTGTGGCACGGCGCGCATGATGCGGGCGATCTCTGGCGGGGAATGACGTGGGCGGCGGCGGCGGTCGCCTGCGCGGCGATCGCACATCTGGCGCGCGATCGCACGCTGCGTATCGTGCTCATCATGTCGCTTCTTGCGGTGATCGTGCCTTTGCTCGTGCGCGGGGCGGCGAACGTGAGCTATGAGCACGCCGACACCATCGCCGCGTTCGAGCAGCAGAAGAGCCGGTTCCTGCTGGACAAGGGCTGGGAGCCGGACTCGGCGGCCGCGCGCATCTACGAGCGGCGCCTGCGACAGAACCAGCCGACAGCATGGTTCGTCTCGACCAACATCTTCGGCTCGATGATGGCGTTCGGCCTGATCGCCTGGCTGGGACTGGCGATCGCATCAGGCCGGGCCAGGCTGCAGAGCGGCTGGGCGGGATTGTCGGCCCTGGTTGCCCTGGCCGCGGGGGCGGGGTTGTGGCTGACCGGCTCCACCGGGGCGATGCTGGCCGCGCTGGGCGGGCTGGTTCTGCTCGTCGCGCCGCTGGTGTCGGCGGGTTTGCGGCGATTGCTTGAGCGCTTCGGGCCGATCGTTGCCGTGCTCTGCATCGCCGGCGCGCTGCTGGGCGTGATCGCGCGCGGCGTGCTGCCGGAAGGGCTGGCCGGCGAGAAGAGCCTGCTCTTCCGATGGCATTACATGGTCAGCTCAGCGCACATCATCGCCGACGAGCCACTCCTGGGTGTGGGGCCGGGGAGCTACCAGGCGGCGTACGTGAAGCATCGCGTGCCGCGCAGCCCGGAGGAGGTCGCCAGCGCGCACTCCATGTTCCTCGACTGGCTGTGCACGCTGGGGATCAGCGGCGCAGCGTGGGTGGTCCTGACGATGATGCTTCTGTGGCGCGCGGGGGGCGCGCTGCGCACCGGCGCTCCGGAGGCGGAGCGCGGTCCGCCGCTCAACCTGCGGCAAGCCGTCGGGGCGGTGGCCGCGGTCGCGCTGTTGGGCCTGCTGCCGGCGATCGCGGTGGAATGGCACGTGCTGGAGCCGTTGAGCCTGGCCGTGCGCTTCATCGGCCTGTGCGCCTTTGTGATTCTGGCCCTGGCCGCGTCGCATGTCCTGGCGCGCGCTGACGGATCGCTCATCAACTGGCTGTTCACCGCGGGCGTCATCGCGCTTCTCGTGCACGGCCAGATCGAGATGACGTTCACCGGGCCGGGGACTGCGGTCTGGGCGATGTGCGCGGTCGGCCTGGCGGGCGCGGCGCGCGGGAGGCGTTTGTCATCGTTCGGCGGCATTGCTGCAGTGGTAGTGTTGTGCGCGGCGGTGTGGATCGCCCTCACCGGCGCCCTTGCCGCATCGCGCCAGGAGGCGAGGATGGTGGATGCGGCCGAGATTCTCCGGCCGCTCGCCGAACCGGCGACGGCGCCGCAGGATGCGGCCGATGAGATCGACCGCCGGTCACGAGCCGCCGAGAAACTGCTGGAATCGCACGCGGCGATGGTGACATCGCTGACGCCGCGTCTGGCCGCGGGCGAGCAACTGGAGCGGGCGAGCTGGATTGCGCGCGGCGAGGCGCGCCTCGCCCTGCTCGAGGCCGCGCTGGGGCACCTGGATTACTGCATTGACCATGGCACCGGAGGTCGGGCCATCGTGTTGGCCTACTTCGTTCATCGCAAGCTCGCCGAGCTGACCGGCGATGAGGCGCACGAGGTGAAGGCGATCGAGCTGGCGCAGCGTATGGCGGTGCGGGACCCGCACGGTCTGACCTCGTGGAAGCGCCTCGGCGATGTGCTCTGGGAGTACGGGCATCGCAGGGAGGCGATCGCGGCGTATCGGCGCGCTCTTCAGATCAACGCGGACTTCGAGCTCGATCCGGTCAAGCAGTTGACGGAGCGCGAGCGCGCGGAGGTCGAGCGGAGGATCGCATCAGCGCCGTGAGGTGAAGGCAGCGCGACCCGGATCTTCCTCCCGGTGGTCGTCAGATCCGGCTTCCGGTCATCATCGATCAGGGTGAGGCGGGGGCGTCGTGCTCGGGATGCAGGATGGCGTAGGTGGGCAGGCCGGCCCCGTTGAAGAGTTCGAGCATGTCCTGCGCGGGCGAGACGTCTATCTTCTCCGCCTGGTACTTCACCTTGACGTAGTCTTCGAGGCGCTCAACGACCTGTTCATCTTTGAAGGTGGTTTCGTCCATGACGAGGCAGTTCTTGCACCAGGTGGCCCACATGTCGATGAAGACGGGCTTGTTCTCCGCCTTTGCCGTGGCGAGGCCCTCGCAGATCGATGCGGTCCACCCCTCTTCGAGATCGCCGGCGCCTCCCCGATAGATCTCCCAGGCGAGGTAGCCGTAGTAGCCGGCGAAGAGGAGGATGAACACGCCGAGGGCCTGCTTGACGCGCACCATCCACATACCCGGCCTGGGCAGGCATGAGATACCGGCCCCGAGGATGGGCCAGGGCAGGGCGAGCCCCACGCCGAGGAGGAAGGGCAGAAGCAGGGCGGTCTTTGAGCCCTTGGCGTACAGATCGCCGGAGTACACCATCACGTGAATCACCACCGGCGCGACGCACGCGCCGGCGAGGATGGCGGTGACAGCCCCCATGAAAAACGCGAGCGCGAAAGTTCCCGTCTTCGCCGCCCCCGTCACGTTCAGCTTGCTCTGGTACTTGGAGAAGTCGATGTGGATGATGTCGAACATCGCCAGCGCAAGGAGCACGAAGAGGATCGCGACGGCAATGTTGAACCAGATCGTGCTGTTGATCTCGCCGAACGTGCCCAGCCCCAACGCCACGACGAGGCCGAGCGCGCCGTAGACGAGGGCCATCGCCAGGCCGTAGGTTCCGCCGAGCGCGAAGCCGCGGATGCGCGAACCGGATTGCGCCCCGGCGCCGATGATGGCGAGGTTGATCGGGATGAGGGGCAGGACGCAGGGAGTGAGGTTGAGCAGGACGCCGCCCACGACGATGAGGACGATGACGGCGAAGATGCCCTTGCCCTCGAACATGCCTTTCTGCTCGACGCCTGTCTCCGCCGCGTCGACGAACTGGAGGAACTCCTCCACGGGCATGTAGCCGCCGGTGGTGGCCGCGACGGTGAAACCCTCCAGCACGGCCATGACATCGCAATCCTCGTCGAACGTGGCGACGAGCGATGGTCCTCCGGAGGCCGCGGCAGTGCCATTGTCCGCCCGGGAGAAGTCGATGAGGTCGAAGAGGGGACTGTCGATCTTCGTGATCGGCGTTTCGGCCGACACCACCTCCAGCACGTGCTCCATCTCCAGGGTGTTCGGAGCCACGCAACTCTTGTCATCGCACGCCTGGTATTGCAGCGCGCCGGCAATCGGATACGTTCCGGGGGCGACGCCCGGCCCGATCTCCAGAGCGATGCCGATCACGAACTCGTTCTCGAACACCGCCAGCGGCTCGTCTGAGAAATCCAGTTCCAGCAGCACGGGCTCGGGGTAGAAGACGCCCCGGAGGGTGATCCCCTCGGGAGGTGTCACCGTCAGGAGAGTGGGGATCAGGAATTCCTCGAGCGGCTTGTTCGAATGAACGTGCCAGCTCTCCTGGATCCTGACGCGCAGTGCCGCATGGATGGTGCCGGCCGGGCGGGCGGCGTCCGCATCAAACGTCCACTCGGTCTCGACGCTCACGTCGGTCTGGGCCCAGGCGGATGCCGTGGCGGCGGCAGCGACGGCGAGAGCAGGCATGATTCTCCGGAGAGCGGGTTTCCGTCGGCGCATCTCTACCTCTGGTTGTGGGGTGAGTAGGGGCAGCGACCCCACCGGATGTTCCCCCGTGAGGGACGCGGCCGGCTCCGCGCCGGCCGATCGTGCGATGGAGTATATACCGGCAGCGCGCCGCGGCGCCGACGTTTTCCGCCCGAGATTTCCGCCCCGGCGGCGGCGTGACCGACGGCCCGGCCGGCGGGCGCGGGCGGAGGCCGGGGGCCGGGGGCCGGGAAACGGGCCCCCATCGCCGCAGGCCCCGTCAATTGCCTTCCCCGGCCGGCTCGGCCCTCAAGCCGCGGTGTCGGTTGCTCCGATAAACCCTCTGGTACCGCCCGGGCGAGCCGTCCCGGAGCATGGCGGTGGCCGTTCGCCTCGGAGGCGGGTCGAGGGAATCGAAGTCTGGCGATCAATGAGCGACGTTCTGGACCAATCCGACATCGACGCCCTCCTCAGCGCGGTGGACACGGGGGACATCGAAGAGCAGACCGCCGAGGCACAGATCTTCTCGCGCAGCCGGCGCGATCTGGAACACGTGGAGATCAGGGAGTACGACTTCAAGCGCCCGGAGCGCATCAGCAAGGACCAGATGCGGGCGCTGCAGACGTTGCACGACACCTTCGCGCGGAACTTCGGCGCATCGATGTCCGGCTTCCTGCGGACGATCGTGGAGGTGCGGGTCGCCCATGCCGAGCAGATGACCTACTCGGAGTTCATCGCGGGCCTTCCCAACCCCACCAGCTTCAACCTCGTCAATGCCGATCAACTCGATGGGCAGTTGTGCCTGGAGATCTCGCCGCTCATCATCTACCCCATCATCGACCGGCTGCTGGGGGGGTCCAATCAGGATCTGTTCATTCCTCAGCGGCCGATGACGCTCATCGAGACGCGCCTGATCCAGACGATCCTGGAGCGGGGGATGACCGCGCTGTCCGAGGCCTGGGAGAGCATCCGGAAGATCGATTTCACGTTGGGGGAGATGGAATCCAACCCCCAGATCATGCAGATCGTCCCCCCCAACGAGGTGGTCGTGGTCATCGGTTTCGAGATCAAGATGGCCAACCGGGCGGGAACGATGAGCCTGTGCATTCCGTTCAACGTGATCGAGCCCATGATCGATGATCTCAGCGCCCAGAGCTGGTTCCTGGCCGGGCGCCTGCACGCCGACAAGCGATGGGGCACGATGATTGCCCGGCGCCTCTCCGAGGCCCGGCTTGAGGTGTCCGGGGTGCTCGTGGAGACGACGATCACCCTCGCCGAGCTGCGCGGTCTGGAGGTGGGCGACATCATCACGACCGAGAAGCCCTCCAGCGCCCCGATTATCCTCACCGCCGACGGCCACCCCAAGTTCCTGGCGCACCTGGGCCAGTACAGGGGCAACCGGGCGTTGCGGATCGTGCGGCCGATCGAGAGTTCCGACCGGATCTGAGGGGCGCGGCAGGCCCTCCAGGGGGTCGGGAAGGCCTTTTCGGGTCGGTTATCAGGCCCCGGCGTATTGACAAGGTCCGGTGGAAGAGGATAAGGTAAGTGATTCTCGGTCTCGGACTGACCGATCTCTAGGTGAGAAGTGGATAACACCGTGAGCATATTCGCTCTTCAGCCCGTTGACCGCAATGACGCCTGAGCCCGCACAAATCGTGCGTGCCCTTGGCGTGGCCCGCGGTTGTCCGCCGCCCGGTGAGCGGGGCTCCAGGCCCCTCTCGGGGCGGCCCGTCGGAAAGGTGCCGGCCGTGACCTGAGCAGGGAGGACAGGTCGATCGGCCGGCGAGGGATTTCGTCCCGCCGGCGGCTGTGGGTCACGGGCGGTCTGAAAAGGCACGCTCGTGACTTTGCGTTTTTGGAGGACCCGGCCTGGCCGACCTGAACCGAACCGACCGCACGCGACAGCAAGAAAACTCGACAACTCGACAACTCGACAACTCAACAACCTGACACTTCGGATAGACCCATGAACACGGAAACCCTTCGCATCCTCGACTCCATCGCGCGCGATCGCAACATCGATCGCGAACTGCTCATCCGGGATCTGGAGCAGGCGATGATCTCGGCGGCCAGGAAGCACTTCAATTCCCTGGACGCCGACGAGTTCGGCTGCCGAATGGACCCCGTCACCGGCGAAGTCACCATCTGGCGCAACCTCGAGCCCCAGGTCGAGGGCGGCGAGCCCGTCCGACAGGAGATCCCCCTGGAGCAGTTGGGACGCATCCCCGCCCAGACGGCCAAGCAGGTGATGATCCAGCGCTTCCGCGAGGATGAGCGCAGCAGCCTGCTGGAGGAGTTCTCCAAGCGGCAGGGGGAGATCGTCACCGGCACCGCCCACCGCTACGAGGGCGGGGCCCTTGTCGTCCAGGTCGACCGGGCCGAGGGCTTCATGCCGCGCAGCGAGCAGATCCCCGGCGAGCAGTTCCATCCCGGCGATCGCGTCCGCTGCCTGATTCTCGATGTGCGGGAAGCCGGCAGCCAAGTCAAGATCGTCCTCTCCCGCAGTCATCCGGACTTCATCCGCAAGCTCTTCGAGGCGGAGGTGCCCGAGGTGGCCGAGAGGGTCATCGAGATGAAGGCGATGGCCCGCGAGGCGGGATTCCGCACGAAGATCGCCGTCTCCTCCATCGACTCGAAGGTTGATGCCGTCGGGGCCTGCGTGGGCGTGCGGGGCAGCCGCATCCGCAATATCGTCGACGAGCTGGGCGGGGAGAAGATCGACATCGTCCGGTGGAACGAGTCCAGCCAGATCCTCATCGCCAATGCCCTCAAGCCGGCGGAGGTCGAGGAAGTCAGCCTCTGCTTCGAACTGGGCCGGGGCACGGTGATCGTCCGGGAGGACCAGCTCTCGCTGGCGATCGGCCGGCGGGGCCAGAATGTCCGCCTGGCCGCCCGCCTCACCGGCTGGGACCTGGACATTCTCACGCCGGCGGAGTTCGCCAACAGCCTGGAAACCCTGGAGAAGACCATCCGCCCCCTGGAGGGGATCACCGACGAGATGCTCGACCGCATGGGGGCGCTGGGCATGATCAGCGTCTTCGATGTCGAGGAGGTCGGCCCGGCGGTGCTGACCGAGGAGCTGCAGATGTCGGCGCAGCTCGCCGAGCAGGTCGTCGAGATCTGCGGCGAGCAGGCGAAGATCGTCGCCGAGCAGCAGCAGCGGGAGAAGGAGGAAGCCGAACGCAAGCGTGCCGAGGAGGAGGCCACCGGGGCCGCCCTGCTGGCCTCTGCGGCCGAGACCCCCCGCGGCGAGATTCTCACCGATGAGGATGCGGAGGCCGCGGCCGCCTCCATCCTCAGCGACTTCCAGTCCGAGACTCCCGACGAGGAGGACGAACAGGCCGTGCAACCGGACTCCGCTGATGACGCGGATAAGAGCGGTGAGGAGCCGCAGGATTCGCCCACGGGCGCCGAGAGTAAACCCGCGTCGGCGTGAGCGCCCGCAGAGCCCTGGAGATGATCGTGGCGAAAAAGGGATCGACAACCCGTGTCTTCCAACTGGCCAAGGAACTTGGAGTGTCCTCGAAGGACATCATCGCCAAGTGCCAGGCCGAAGACATCCAGGGCATCACCAATCACATGTCGGCCGTCAACATCGGCCTGGCCGCGACGATCCGGGAGTGGTTCGGCGAAAGTGGCGGGTCGGTGGCCACCGCCGTCGAGACCGCCGCCCCGGTTGATATCGCCGCGGCCCGGGCCAAGGTCCGGCGGAAGGCGACGCGGAAGAAGGCCGTGAAGAAGGCCGCGGCCGCCGAGGTCGCCGAGGAGAAGGTGGAAGAGGCGCCGGCCGCGCCCGCGAAGGCTCCGCCGCCGGCGGCGCCGCCCGAGGCTCCCGTCATCCCGCCCCCAATGCCGATCGAGATCGCCGAACCCGAAGCGCCGGCGCCTGCCGCGCCGCCGGAGGAGGTACTCCCGGCCGTGGCCGCCTCGGCCCCGCAGCCGGTCGTGGAGGCGCCGCCGGAGCAACCCGCCGAGCCGCTGCGACCGAAGCCGGTGATGAACGTGCCGCCGCGGCCGGAGATCATCGCCCCGGCCGGTCCGAAGCTCGAGCAGCCGACCCGCACCAAGCTGGCCGGGCCGAAGGTCATTCGCGTGGAGTCGCCGGAGGTCTTGCCGCCGCCCCAGCCGCGCCGGGTCGGTCGAGGCGAGCCGCGCGGCGGGCGCGGCGCCGAGCCGATCCCGCCCGCCGGCGATGCGGTTCCGCCCGGTCCGGCCATGCGGGGCGGGCGGGGCGCCGCCTCTCGCCGCAACAAGCGCCGCAGCGCCTCGGCCCGGCCGGAGAGCGGGCGCAGCAGCCGCACCGTTCAGGGTACCGGGCAGCGGGCCTTCAATTGGCGCGAGCAGGATCTGCTGGAGCGCGAGCGCCGGCTGAACCGATCGGCCGGTTTCCTCCGGGCCGTCCGACGCGACAACCAGAAGCGCGGGGCGACCGGCGGGCAGCGGGCCCTCAGCGCTGCCCAGGCCGGCGGCACCGTCCGCATCGAGGAGCCGCTCACCATCAAGTTCCTCTCCGCCGCCACCGGGGTGAAGGTCAACGACATCATCCGCCACCTCGTCCAGGGCGGGAAGGTCATCGTTAACGCCGATGCGATCCTCGACGCCGAGGTCGCCAGCGAGGTCATGCTCGAGTACGACATTGAGCTGCAGGTCGTCGAGCAGAAAACTGCCGAGGAGCAGATCGTCGAGCAGTTCAGGGAGCGGACGGTGCTCGACGGAAAGTCCCGATCGCCCGTGGTCACCATTCTGGGTCACGTTGATCACGGCAAGACATCACTGCTGGACAAGATTCGCAACGCCAGCGTGGCCGAAGGCGAGGCGGGCGGCATCACCCAGGCCACCAGCGCCTTCCGCGTGCCCGTCAGGATCGGCGACGGCGAGCGAACGATCACCTTCATCGATACGCCCGGTCACGAGGCGTTCACCGAGATGCGCTCACGCGGGGCGAAGGTGACGGACATCGTCGTGCTGGTGGTGGCGGCCGACGACGGCGTCATGCCGCAGACCGTCGAATCGATCAACCACGCCCGGGCCGCCGAGGTGCCGATCCTCGTGGCCCTGAACAAGATGGACAAGCCCGAGGCGACCGACGCCAACGTCCAGCGCATTCTCGGCCAGCTCGCCGAACACGATCTCAACCCCGTGGAGTGGGGCGGAAAGACCGAAGTCGTCCGCACCAGCGCCGTCAAGGGCGAGGGGATCCAGGAGCTGCTGGAGACGCTCGACTATCAGGCCGAGCTCCTGGAACTGACCGCCGACTTCGCCGGGCCCGCCGAGGGAACCGTCATCGAGGCCCAACTGGAAGAAGGCCGCGGTCCCGTTGCCCGCATTCTCGTCCAGCAGGGCGAACTGAACCAGGGCGACTTCATCGTGGTCGGCCGTGCCTTTGGGCGCGTGCGGGACATCATCAACGACCGTAACCAGCGGATCAAGACGGCCGGGCCCTCCACGCCAGTGGCGATCAGCGGCCTTAACGAGGTTTCCGATGCCGGCGACAAGTTCTACGTCGTCAAGAGCCTCCGGGAGGCCGAGGCCGCCGCAGACGAGCGGAGGGATCAGGAGCGTCAACAGGGGCTGGCCAAGGAGAAGGTCACGCTTGACAACATCTTCCAGAAGCTCGCCGAGAGCGAGAAGAAGGAGCTTCCGCTCGTCGTCAAGGCCGATGTGCAGGGCTCGTTGGAGACGCTGCGGGCCACGTTGTCGAAGATCGGCTCGGAAGAGGTGACCGTCTCGGTCAAGCACGCCGCCGTCGGCGGGGTGAACGAATCGGACATCGTGCTCGCCGAAGCCTCCGGGGCGATCATCGTCGCCTTCAACGTCACCGCCTCCGCCGTCGCCCGGAAGGCGGCCGAGGCCAAGGGCGTGGACGTGCGGTTCTACGAGGTGATTTACGACCTGACCGATGACGTGACGAGGGCCGCCGAAGGCCTGCTGGAGCCGGAACTCAAGCTGGAGGTGCTCGGGCACGCCGAGGTCCGCGAGGTGTTCAAGGTCTCCCGGGTGGGGATGATCGCCGGCTGCTACGTCACCGAGGGCACCATCGAGCGGCACGCGCGGATCCGGGTGACCCGCGAGGACATCGTCATCGAGAAGGACCGGCGTCTGGAGCAGCTCAAGCGCTTCAAGGATGACGTGCGTGAGGTTCACGCCGGCCAGGAGTGCGGCATGCGGATCGAGGCCTACGACGACATTCACGTCGGCGACGTGCTGGAGTGCTACAAAACACTGGAGGTCCGCCGGACGCTGTAGGCATTTGAGCCGGCCCCGCCGGCGGTCCTATGCTCTTCTACGGAGCCGCCGGCCCGACCGATTCCGGCGTGCCTTCGTGCCTTCTCTTATGAGCCTGCACACCGATCAAGTCGCCTCCGTGCTCCGCCGAGCGATCCAGCAGGTGCTCAGCCGGGGCCTGAATGATCCCCGCGTCCAGGGGCTCATCTCCGTCACGCAGGTGCAGGTCAGCGATGATCTGGCGGATGCGACGGTGTCGGTGTCCGTCCTGCCCGCCGAGCGGGGGGAGTTGACCCTGCACGGTCTGCGGCACGCCGCCCGCCACATTCGCACCGAAGTCGGCAAGGCCGTCCGGATGCGCCGCCTGCCGCGATTCTCCTTCAGGCTGGACGAGTCGCTGAAGAAGGAGGCGCAGATCATCGCCGCCATCAACGAGGCGATTCGCAGCGATGAACGGCGGCGCGGGGGCCGCGAGAATCCGTCGTCGGAGGAATCAGAAACGTGAAGAACGCCAGTGAGTGTGCCAAGAATCTCACCGCCCTGCGGAAGACGCTTCCCGCGCCGGAAGCGCCGGCGTGTGCCGACCAGGATGACCCCATCGCCGTCCTCGTCCTCTCCTTCCTGATGTGGGAATCATCCACCGACAAGGCGATGGCGGCTTACCAGCGCCTCCTTGAGTCCGTGGCCGATTTCAACGACCTGAGGGTGTGCATGCCCCACGAGACGGCCGGGTATCTCGGCGCGCGCTACCCGCGGGTGACGGAGCGCAGCGAGCGCCTGCGGGCCACGCTCCGCAATATCTTTCTGCGCGAGCACGCGGTGCGCCTTGACGTGCTGAAAAGCGCCACCAAGCGCGAGATCAGGAAATACCTCGAGTCGCTGGAGGGGATGGTGCCCTATGTCGCCAGCCGGGTCGGGCTGCTGTGCTTTGACACCCACACGATCCCCGTCGATGAACAGCTCCGCGCGCAACTCATCGCCGCCGACGCCGTGGATGAAGAGGCGACCGTCAGCGAGATCTCCAGTTGGCTCAACCGGCAGATCAAGGCCAGAAACGGCCGGCAGACACACTTCGCCCTCCAGGCCTGGATCGACGAGGTCGACGGCAAGACGCCGGCCGGGTCGAGAAGGAAGGTGACCGGCGGCGACAAGAAGGCGCCGGGCAAATCGGCGGGCGCCAGGACGAGAAGGAAGCGATCCGCCGCCGAGGAAACGGCCGACACCACGGCCGCGGATCCGGCGTCGTGAGCGGGCTGCGGTCAATCCAGTCCTCCTCCCGCGCCGCGGACCGTCAACATGCGCAGCGCGCGATGCGCCGGTGCGCGCTGCACACATCAGCCGCCGTCCGGAAAACACACCTCATGCCCCTCAGCCGCCTCTTCCTGCCGATGCTTGCCGTCATGGTCCTCTTCTGCGGATGCGCCGGCCCGGAGGCTGACCGCGCCGCCTCCTTCCGGCGCGAGACGGCGCTGACCGCCGAGCAGGATCTGGCGAGACTGGTCCGGCTCGAATCCCAGGCCGGACCGCCCGCCACCACGCCGGCGTCGATTCCTCCACCGGCCGGCGTGGAGGGAGTCGTCCTGGCCCGACGTGACGCTTCGGATCCGCGGCCGACCACGTCGCTTGACGATGCCCTTCAGCAATTGGCCGGCCGGTCTGAGACCCCGGCGGGCGGCGATGGGCCGCTCTCTTCTCAACCGCCGGACCCGGAAGCGCTGGACCAGGCGGTGCGGCACTACGTGAAGGGGCGCGAGGCGGCGCTGGAGGGCGATCATCTCACCGCCGCCTTCGAATTGGAGAAGGCCCGCCAGCTTGACCCGGCCAGCACCGCGATCCTGCGCGAGCTGGCCCACAGCTACGCGGCCCAGCGCAATACGCCCAAGGCGGCCGCCCTCTTTGAGGAGATCCTCCGCCTGGACGGGGCCGATTCGGAGGCCCTCTTCACCCTGGCGCTGGCCGCGGCGAACCGGCGCGACTTCGAGCAGGCCGCCATCCTGCTCGCCGGCCGTCGGGCGGCCGGCCGCTCCTTCACCCACGATGCCGCCGCCGACCTGATCGTCGATTTCACGCTGCATGTGGCCCTGCAACAACTCGGCTACGACCGGGCATCGATCGAGGCGGTCCTGCCGATCGTGACCGGGCCGCTGCCGCTGGATCTGCCGACGTTCCATCGCGCGCGGATTCTGGCGCTGAAGGGACAGCAGGGGGAGATCTGGCGCGCGGTCGGCGATGCCCACTGCCGGCTCGGCGAGTACGAGAAAGCGCTGGAGGCCTATGGGCAGGCCGCATCCTCCGCCGGGTTCGATACTTCGACCCTCCGCCCGCGCATCATCTACGCCGATCTTCAATCCGGTCGGGTCTTTGCCGCTCAGCACGAACTTCTTTCCGCCCTCAGATCGGGTGGGCCGTCCGTCAGCGACCGGGACGTCCGGTTGTGCGGTTACGTCGTCGAGTACGCCGCCGACAGCGATGTGTTCGTCGAGGCGGTGCTGGATCTGCAGCGGGCCCGGCCGGACGATCCGGGCCTGGCGCGAGCCGCGGCGATGCTGCTGCCGGCCGATGAAGCCCGCGCCCTGCTGGGGCAATTCGTCGATCGCCGCCCGCGCGACATACAGGTCGTGGGCCAGTTGCTCACGTGGCTGGGCGAGCGTGAGCCGGATGCCGCCGTCGACCTGGCGGCTTCCCTCCTCTCGGCTCATCCCGATCTGGCCCAACCGTACACGGATGCGCTCATGCTCGCCCTGCCGGATCCGTACCGCGCGATCAGTGCGGCGTCCGATCCCTCCACTCCCGGACAGGCCCAGGTTCGCGCCCGGGTCCTCATGCGGCTCTGGGCGCAGGGCGAAGCCTGGGAGTGCTGCCGGGAAGGCCTGGAGCGGTGGCCGGACGATGAGGGGCTGCGACTGCTGAGGATCGAACTGGCCGGCGCCCTGGACGAGCCGCGCTTGTTACAGGCGGCGCTGGAAGGGACCGACGACCTGACGAGCCGCTGGTCATGGCTCGTTCGCGCTGCGGCGCTGCGCGAGACGGAGGAGCTGGACGGGGCCCTCCAGGCCGGGGAACGGGCCCTGTCACTGGCCCGTCAATTTGGGACAGAACGGGACCGGGTCGGCCCGCTGCTGGAGCTGGCCCGGGTGCACGTGGCCCGCGCCGCCCCGATGCCCGTGAACGAGGCGCGCGATGAGGTCTTTCGCCGAGCCGTCGAGCTGGCCGAGCAGGCCAGGAGCCTGGCGCCGGCCGGTGACGAGCCTTACGAGCTGCTGCTGGGACTGTACGGAACGAACGGCCCCCTCTCCGATCCGCAGCGGTTTCAGGATCTGGTGGCCCAACTCCGGCGCGCCGGCGAGGCCAGCCGGTTCTACGCGAGGCTTGTGATCCAGGATGATCTTCAGAATGGCCGGTATGAGCTGGCGCTGTCGCGGGCGCGGAAGCTGCTGGAGGACGGCCGGAACGACTTGGCCAATGTGGGCCTGGCGATCATCGCCTGGCAACAGCTCGGTCGCATGGACGAGGCAGAGCAATGGCTGGGCGGTCTGCTCGCGCGGCGGCCGGGCGACCCGGCCCTGCTCGAGCAGTACGCGCGACTGTTGCTGGGGCGCGATCAGGCGACCGTTGCCCGCGAGTTCCTGCAGCGCCGGCTGGATGATGACCGCGAGGATCCGGCCGCCCGCCGCCTCTTGGAGTTGATCTGCCGCATGAGCGGTGATGCCGAGCAAGCCGCGGCACTGGGCGAGCGCCGGCTCAGCGCCCGGCCGGAGGGAAGCCGGCGCGAGCTGGAGCTGGCGGCTCTGTATGCTCACGCCGGCTGGTGGCCCCAGGCCGCCGACCGGCTGAGGTGGATTGCCCGACACGCGGAGGTTGCTTCGCTGCGCCACCTGACCGGGGCGGTGGGGATGTGCAGTCGTCTGGAGGGCCTGGGCGATCGGCGCGAGGTCCTGACGTTGGAGCTGGCGGAGGCGGCCATCGCGCACTTCGCCGAGGTGCCGATTCAGGTCTATGGGCTCGGGCTGCGGGCCATCGTGCGGCTCAATGAGACGGAAGAGCGATTCGACGAATTGGCCCGGCGGGCCGCGGAAGAGGCGCGAAGCGCCGACGACCTGACCGCTCGGGGGGCGGTGCTGTGGCAGGCCCCGGCCCAGGCTCTGGTCGAGGAGGGCCGCCCCGACGCCGCGGCACGGGCGCTGCGGGCGCGCCTGAACAGCAGCCGCGATCTGGAGGCGCCGGCGAGGGCGCTGTTGGCGTCGATGATCCTCATCGCCGACGCCGCTTCTCCGGATGGCGCGACCCGGTCGATCGATCTGCTCGTCGATCTGGAGGGCCGGGGCCTCCTCACCGCGGTGCCGGGCCTGGGTGGAGCGGCTTCGCTCGCCGAGGCGCTCATGCAGACCGGGAACCTCTACACGCTGCTGGGCAGCGACGCGGGTGCCGAGACGCTGCTGCGTGAGTCGATCCGTCTGGACGGCGGCAACGGGATGGCCATGAACAACCTGGGCTACCAGCGGCTGGAAGAGGGCCGCGGCGACGACCAGACGATCGCCTGGATCGAGCGGGCCGGCGAGCTGGTGCCGGACAGCGCCAGCGTCATCGATACGGTGGCCTGGCTTCGTTACAAGCAGCGCCGATTCGACGATGAGGGCGGGCAGCCGGGCGCGGTGAGCCTGCTGCGCCGGGCCGTCGAGCTGAGCGAACAGCCGACGGCGGAGCTGTTCGATCATCTCGGCGATGCCCTGTGGCGGCTGGGCCGATCCGGCGAGGCCCTCGAGGCTTGGCGGCAGGCCGTTCAGCTTCTGGAGGATCCCCGCAGCCGCGACCAGTTCCAGCAGCTCTATCTCGCCGAGCAGACCCGCGTCTGGGGCCTGCTCGTCCAGGACCCGGAGGCGATGTATTATCGAGACTACGGGGTCGTGCTCGAACGGACCCGGGAGAAGCTGCTGCAGGCCGAACAAGGCGGGGATCCCCCCGTCGCGGCGACCTTCCAGGAGCTGGCGCCCGCGGACTGATCTTCTGCAAGAGGACTTCAATGGCCGGTCACAGCAAATGGGCCAATATCAAGCATCGCAAGGCGCGCCAGGATGCCGTCAGGGGCAAGGTCTGGTCCAAGTGCGCACGGGCGATCATTGTCGCGGCCAAGAACGGCGGGGGCGATCCGGACACCAACCTCACCCTGCGCTATGCCATCGATGAGGCCCGGGCCGCCAACATGCCCAAGGACACGATCGCCAAGGCGGTCAAAAAGGGCAGCGGCGAGCTCGGACCGGGCGAAAGCTATGAGCACATCCGCTACGAAGGCTACGGCCCGTCCGGCGTGGCCGTCATCGTCGACTGCCTCACCGACAACGTGAACCGCACGGCACCCGAGATGCGCAGGATCTTCGAGAAGTCCGGCGGCAACCTCGGCAAGCCCGGGGCCGTCGCCTTCGGTTTCGCTCAGAAGGGCCTCATCGTCATCGAGTCGGCCAAGACCACCGAAGATCAACTCATGGAGCTGGCCGTCGAAGCCGGGGCCGAGGATGTCGTCGAGTCCGGCGGCGCGTGGGAAATCACCTGCGAGGTCGGCGACTTCATAAGCGTCCGGGAAGCGATCGAGAAGGCGGAGATCGAGCCCGACTCGGCCGAGATCACCATGATCCCCAACACGGTCGTGGCCTGCGACGCCTCGACCGCCGAGAAGGTCCTCCGCCTCGTCGAGAACCTCGAGGATCACGACGACGTGCAGAAGGTCTACACCAACGCCGATATCCCCGATGAGGTGATGGCCGGGCTGGAGTAGGCCTTGCGGGCGCGCGAAGCCGCAAGCGGCTTATCCCACGATGCCCTTGATGCCTTGATCCCACGATGCCTGCTCTTCGCTACGACATCATCTTCACCGGCCGGGTGCAGGGGGTGTGGTTCCGCGCCACGACCGAGGAGGTCGCCCGGCGATTCGAGGTGACCGGGTGGGTGCGGAACGAGCCGGACGGGTCGGTGCGGTGCCTCGCCGAGGGCGAGGAGGCGGAGCTGGACCGGTTCGTGGCCGCCGTGCAGGAGGCCAAGCGGGGCCATATCGACGAGACGAAGATCGCCCGGGCCGCCGCCAGCGGCGAGTTCGCCGGCTTCTCGGTCCGCTTCTGACCCGGCCCAAAGCCCCGTGGCGGCGGGGGCAGGCGACCGTCGGGCGGAGGCTGGTCCTCGCCGGCGCCGGCCCGCCGCCTTGACATCTTCCGGCGCTCTGCGACGCTATCGCTCATGAAACGAAAGACGCTTGCGGTGATGGCCCTCCTGGCGGCGATGGCCGTATCGATGACCGGCTGCACCACGGTGCTGGAGTCCTTCCCGGGCGAGGATCCCGGCCACGTCTGGACGGCCCTGGTGGCGGTGGCCCAGACACCCGACTACAGCGATGCGGACCCCGCCGAACGGTGGATGGTGAAAAAGAACCACGTGTACGTGGACGAGCCGAACGCGCGAATCGAGATCTACCGCGAGCTGGATCGCGTGCTTCACCGCGCGCGCACCACGCCGGTGAGAGAGGAGCGAACCTGGAAGTTCCAGATTCTCTTCGACCCGGAGGATCCGCCGACGGCCACGTTCACCAGCCGTCGCATGGGCGTGCCCATGCAGGCGGCCGACGAGGCAAGGCGCTATTTCGAGGATGTCTGGGATCTGCTGGGCGGGGCGGGGAAGGCCGAACCGGCCGCCGCGCCTTAGACACCCCCGGCGCCCCCGGCGCCCCCGGCGCCCCCGGCGCCCCCGGCGCGGCCCGCCGGCGATGAGGGCGGCTCCTGACGCGCCGCAGCACGCCCATTACCATGGCCGGCGATGAAGTGGTCGCAGACGCTCATTCCCACCCTGCGCGAAGATCCGGCTGAGGCGGAGATCATCTCCCAGCGGCTGCTGCTCCGCGCGGGGTTCATGCGGCGGCTGGGCGCGGGAATCTACAGCTATCTCCCCCTCGGTGTGCGCGTCCTCCATCGCATCATCGCCATCGTTCGGCAGGAGATGAACGCCTCCGGCGCTTCCGAGATTCTCCTGCCGGCCCTCCTTCCCATCGGCTGCCTCACGCCCACGGGCCGGGCGGCGGAATGGGGCGAGGAGCTCTTCACGCTCGCCGATCGCCAGGGGCGCCGGCACGCCCTGTCCCTGGCCGGAGACGAGGCCGCCATCGAGCTTCTCGCCGGGCACGTCGTCTCCTACCGCCAACTGCCGCTTCTGCTCTACCAGATCCGCTCCAGCTTCCGCGATGAGCTGCGGCCGCGGCTGGGGCTGCTGGGCACTCGCGAGTCGATCACGCAGGAGGCGTTCTCGTTTCACCTTGCCCCGGACGGTCCGGGTGGACTTGACGAGGCGCATGATCGGGTGGCCCGCGCGTACGGCCGGATCGTCGATCGTTGCGGGCTGGACTGCATGACCGTGGAGGCGCCGAGCGGCGCCGGCGTCGAAGCGCCCTCGCATGAGCTCATCTGTCTGACGCCCGGCGGCGAGGACATCATTTATCAGGCCGACAAGGGTGACTATGCGGCCAACGTCGCCGCCTGCGCCATCGGACCTCGTCAGCACTCCTTCGACGGCCCGCCGACCGGCGCTCTGGAACGCGTGCACACGCCCGGTTGCGCCTCCATCGAGGATGTCTGCGCTTTCTTCAGGCAGGAGCTCGATTCGGCGCTGCGGCCGCAGAACATGCTCAAGACGCTGCTCTATCTGGCCCGGAGCGGGCCGGACAAAGAGGCACCGAAACACGCGCTGGTCATGGCCGTCGTGCGCGGCGACCACGATGTCAACGAGACGAAGCTGTTGCGAGCCGTCCGGCAAGTGTCGGCCTCGATCGGGCGCGTGGAACTCGCCACGGAGGAGATGCTCGAGGAGTGGGATGACCGGTTCCCCGTCGGCTTCATCGGCCCGCATTTCGCCCGGTCATTCCCGTTTGAGGCGGTTCTCGTCGATCCCGATGCCGCCCAGGGCGACTGGTTCTGGGTCACCGGCGCCAACGAGGTCGACCATCACGTCAGGCACTTCAACTGGAAGCGCGATCTGCTGGATCCGGTGCCGGCCGACGCGGCCGGGCCCGTCATCGTCGCCGACATCCGCCACGCCTGCGACGGCGACCCGGCGCCCGGCGACGACGGCGGCGTGCTGCGTGCGGCGCGCGGCATCCGGCTCGGTGAGCTGAGCCGGCTCGGCCCGAGCCGCGCCGAGGCGATGGGCTTTCATGTCCTCGATGAGCACCAACAGCAGCAGGGCGTGGTCATGGGACGGTTCGCGCTTCAGATCGGCCGCATCATGGCCGCGGCCGTCGAAATGCACCACGATGAGGATGGCATCGTCTGGCCGGCGGCGATCGCGCCCTGCGATGTCCTCATCACGCCGATCAAGTACGAGGGGCCGATGAGAGAGGTCGCCGACGATCTGGAGCGCCGGCTCGGCGAAGCCGGCTTCGAGGTGCTGCTGGATGATCGTGCCGAGCGCCCGGGTCCGAAGTTCAAGGACGGCGATCTGATCGGCATCCCCATCCGGCTGACCGTCGGCCCGAAGGGGCTCGCCGAGGAGAGCGTCGAGTTCTATCGGCGCGACCATTCGCTTGGCCGCGGCGAACTGGTCAGGCGGGAGGAGGTCGTCGCCCGATGCCGGGCGATTCTGCCGGCCCCCGCCCCGCCTTAGAGCTTGTCTTCTATGGCGCGGAGGATCTCTTCTTGGCGCTGCTCATCACCGAGCGGGGCCGCGAATACCTGGACTTTCGTGCGATTCCTGCCGTCCCGATACGTTTCCACGCGGACCATGCCGTCTTCGGGGGTCCGCGCTCTGATGAGACCCATGCGGGCGTCGCGCTCGTCGGCGATCACCTTGTAGTGGAAGGTATGCACGAGGACCCATCGCGCGGCCTGGTGGACGGTCAGCAGATCGGCCTCGAGAATCGTCTCCAGCTCCCGGTCGGTATTGAGCGTGGCCACGGTCTCCGTTTTCGCCGTGCTCCGGCAGCCGCCGAGCGACGCGGCGCCGAGCAGCAGGGAGAAGGCGGCGGCGAAGCGTGCCAGCATCAAGAAGCGTCTCACGGTTTTCCTTTCGGCAGAGATCCGGGTGGCGCACTTTCCTCCGGCAGCACGGCGTGACGCCGGCGGCGGACGCCGGGCTAGGGCAGGTCGAGGCTTTCCACGGCTCGGGCGATGATGCCCGCGGCCCGGTCGGTGCTGACGCGGGCCATGTTGATCGTGAGATCGTAGAGCGACAGATCGCTGACATCGCGGTTGAAGTGCTGCTTGACGTAGCGGGCCCGTTCGGCGTCGATCTTGCGCAGGATCTGCTCGGCCTCGCCCGGGGCGGCGTCGACGTGGTGGGGATACTGCTCGGCCCGCCACTCCAGGGGGGCGATGAGGCGCACATGCACGACATGCTTCATGCCGGCGAGGATGGCCTGCCCGCCGCGACCGATGATGACCGCCCGCCCCACCCAGGCCAGGGCGCGGATGGTCTGGGCGACCTTCATGGCGATGTCGGTTCCCGTGGCGGCGCCGGTGATGCCCCGGGCGAAATGCTCGAACCAGCTCCGGTCGCGCTCGTCGAAGCGGGCCACCAGATCCTGGGAGAGGTTGTGATCTTCGGCGATCCGCTCCACGAGCTGGCGGTCGTACTCCAGCCACGGCGACGGCCCCGGGTGGCCCTCGTTGAGGATCTCGATCAGTCGGTGGCCTACGGCGGAGGCGGTCACCCCCGCCTGGCGGGAGATCGTCACCACCGGCGGCAGGGCGATCTTCGGCTCGGCCGGCCGACCGCCTCCATGACTGGCCGCCATCGCGCGCACGGCGGAACGGACGGCGTCGAGACTGGCAGCGTACTTCATCGTCACACCTCGCAGCAGCAAACCGACGCCTCCGGCATCGCGGCTCGAAGAGCGTTCCACGTCCCTCGCGCCGATCGTCCGCCGGCCCGCCGCGGGATCTCGCTCAGGCGGGCGCCAGTGTACCGCGCCGCCGGGCGGAGTTGAACCGGGCGGGCCCCGCCCTCCTCGACGCGGTGCGGGTCGGTCCGCCACAGTTGCCGCGGTGCGGGGGGGCGGCTATCCTTCGATCACTCGCCTTGAGCGGGGCGCAGGCGAGGGAAGGCACGGTCAATGACGCCTGATCGATGCATCATCTCGGCCTGGATGGTGGTGGCTCTCTCCACCGAGGATCACGTCTATCGCGGCGCGCAGCTCAGTTGTCCCGGCAGCGGACGCTGACCGCCCACCGTCGTGGGGAACATCGGAACGGTGACCGCGGCGGCAAGGCCCCGGGGCCCCTCATGCGGGCGGCAGCGGTTGGACGCGGACCGGACGATTCCCGTCCCGGTCGCGATGGCTCCGTTCAGTTCCCGCCATCTTGTGCCGATCTCGATCCTGACTGGAGGATAAAGCGAACCATGACTTCGTCGAACAGGACCAGGCTCATCATCATGGGGGCCGCCGGACGAGACTTTCACGACTTCAATGTCTACTGGAAGCACCGGAAGGACGTGGAGGTCGTCTGCTTCACCGCCACGCAGATCCCGGACATCCACGGCCGGATGTATCCGCCTCAGCTCGCCGGCGAGCAGTATCCCGACGGCATCCCGATCCACGCCGAAGACGACCTGGAGCGGCTCATCGCCGAGCACGGCGTGCGGAAGGTGGCCCTGGCCTACTCCGACCTGCCCTATGCCTTCGTCATGCACCAGGCGGCCCGCGTGAATGCCGCGGGCGCGGAGTTCTGCATGCTCGGCGCCGACCAGACCATGCTCAGAAGCACCAGGCCGGTCATCGCCGTTTGCGCCGTGCGCACCGGCTGCGGCAAGAGCCAGGTCTCGCGGCGGGTGACGGAGATTCTCAAGGGCATGGGCAAGAAGGTGGCGGCCGTCCGTCACCCGATGCCCTACGGCGACCTGGCCGCCCAGCGCTGCCAGCGCTTCGCCACCCTGGAGGATATGGATCTGCACCACTGCACGATCGAGGAGCGCGAGGAGTACGAGCCGCACATCGTCGCGGGCAACCTCCTCTTCGCCGGCGTCGATTACGAGATGATCCTCCGCGAGGCGGAGAAGGAGGCCGATGTCATCCTCTGGGACGGCGGCAACAACGACACCTCGTTCTACCGGCCCGATCTTTACATCACCATCGTGGACCCGCATCGGCCCGGACACGAGGTGAGCTACTACCCGGGCGAGACCAATCTGCGCCTGGCCGACCTGGTGATCGTCAACAAGGTCGGCACCGCCGAGGCGAAGAACATCGAGCTGGTTGAGGCGAACGCGCGCCGGGTGAATCCCGCCGCGACAATCCTCCGCGCCAATTCGCCGGTCACGATCGAGGACGGAACCTCCGTCAAGGGCAAGAAGGTGCTCGTGGTGGAGGATGGCCCGACGCTCACGCACGGAGAGATGCGCTACGGCGCCGGCCACGTGGCCGCCCGGCAGGCGGGAGCCGGCGAGATCGTCGATCCCCGCCCCTACGCCCAGGGTTCGATCAAGGCGACGTTCGAGAAATACAGCCACCTCACCGAGATCCTCCCCGCGATGGGCTATGGCAAGAAGCAGATGGCCGAGCTGGAGGCCACCATCAACGCAGTCCCCTGCGACGTCGTGCTCATTGGCACGCCCATTGATCTGGGCCGGCTGCTGAAGATCAACAAGCCCTCCGTCCGCGTGCGTTACGAGATGGAAGCGATGGACAAGGATGTGCTGCCGGCGGCGATCGAGAAGGCGCTCGGCGCCGCGGAGGCCGCCGCGGCACGTTGACAAGTCGGTCGCGGTGCGTGCAGGGTAGAGTCGCAACGCCCTTGAAATGGCCGTCGCCGGATGTCATACTGCGCCCCGATCGGATTCTTCAGAGCGAGGGGCGATCGTTGATCGCACGCAGGCATACATGACGGAATCGAAGAGGCGCCCTGGTCCAGGGCCCTTCAGACCGCTGCGTCCCTCCGGCCGGCGGCGCGCGCATCGCCGCCCGCCGCGCATGCGCCGGCCACCATCCGCCGCTCTGATCGTCTGCGGAAACAGCCATAGCCATAACATGCCGCGATCCCTGTCGGCGGGCGGGCGATGTCTTCTCGCCTCATATCGCGCGGCCGCGGGCGCGCCGCCCGCGTCTGACCTTCTCATCAACCACGGAGGC
>Ga0272441_10003274_pt1 | contig 30977 bp, 33 predicted proteins | sample SSMProp6N_FD_193582 | JGI IMG/M metagenome (GOLD analysis project Ga0272441, IMG submission 193582) | Marine sediment archaeal communities from Little Sippewissett salt marsh, Falmouth, MA, United States - SSM-Prop-6N | ecosystem: Environmental > Aquatic > Marine > Wetlands > Sediment ... | reverse complement strand
CCGTCCCAGGCCTTGACCCCCTCCCACGACGAGTTGACCGTGCGTCGGCCGAACGGCTCGAAACCCGTGAGTAAAACAACCTCTTGGCGCTTCTCCGCCGGGGCCTTTGCAGCGGTGGCGGGGGCGGTGACGCTGGCCGACTCCCTGCCCTTACGGCCGCATCCGATAGCCGCGAGGCCGCTCACCACAATGAGCACAGAAAGGCTGCGCCTCATGTCGCCCGTCTCCTAAAGCAGTCCCAGCTTCTTGTGCATCTGAGCGATCACGCGGACGTCGTCGAGGTGAACCAGCGCCGCGGCCTGCAGCCCCAGCAGACCCTCGGCCCCGGGCGGCTTAACGCCACCCGCACAGGTCACCGGCTGAATGACCATCGGCGTCGAAGAATTGACGGCCGCCACGACCTCGGCCGCGGCCGAGATCTCCTCGGGAGTGCTCTCATCCGAAACGACCGCCTTCACGAACAACCCGCTGCCGGCCGCAGCCGAGAGGAAGGCGCGGACCGCCTCCGGGTCGAACGCCGCGCCGCTGGCGCTTGGCAGCTTGACGTCGGCGGCAATGAAATCGGCGAGCGGCGCGACGCGCGCGACCGCCTTCGCCAGCGTGCCGTTCGTCTCGAGGTAGTTGCGCAGGCCCATCTCGCGCGCGAGCTCCATACATCGCCGCAACCCCTCGGGCTGCAGGAGCGGCTCGCCCCCGGTCCAGCTCACCGAGTGCATCGGCGCCCCGCTTGACACCAGGTTCACCAGCTCCATCACTCGAGCCGCCTCGACGGGGTTCGACTCGGTCACCTGCCCGCCAACGTTTCGGACGATCGCCGCGGCCGGCGTGGCATTCATAGCGAGGGGCGTATCACAGTACCTGCACCGCAGGTTGCACCCCGCCAACCGTACGAAGACCTGCCTCACCCCCAAGCGGATTCCTTCCCCCTGGACCGACTCGAATATCTCGGAGACAAAAAGCGCGTCCGGCACGGTTACTCCCGCGGAGGTCCGACCTCCGCGAGGACCTCGTCGACGATCTCGTCGGCCGTGGCGCGGCGGAGCTCGCCCTCGAAGTTGAGGATGAGCCTGTGGCGGAGGGATTCAACTGCCGAGCGGCGCACGTCCTCGAAGGCCAGGTTGAAGCGTCCCGCCGCGAGCGCCCTGACCTTGCCGGCGAGCACCATCGCCTGCGCCGCCCGCGGCGAGGCACCGTGGCGCACGAGCTCCTTCACCTTGGGAGGGGCGAGCTCGCTATCCGGGTGCGTTGCCGAGACAATCCGCGAGGCGTAGTCGAGGATGGGACGCCCCGCCGGGACCTCCCGCGCAAGCCTCCGGAGTTCGACGATCTGCGCGCCGCCCACGCCCGCTTCGGGCGCGGCCTCATCGCCGGCGGTCGTCCGCTCGAGTATCTCGGACATCTCGTCGATAGTCGGCATCCTTATCACCAGCTTGAACAGGAACCGGTCGAGTTGCGCCTCGGGCAGCGGGTACGTCCCCTCCATCTCGATGGGGTTCTGCGTCGCGAGGACGAAGAAGGGCTCGCCCAGCTGGCGAGTTTCGCCAGAGACGGTGACCGAGCCCTCCTGCATCGCCTCGAGAAGTGCCGACTGCGTCTTGGGCGTCGCCCGGTTTATCTCGTCGGCGAGCAGCACGTTCGTGAAGACCGGCCCGGCCTCGAAGCGGAAACGCCGCTCGCCCCCCGACTCCTCGATGACCTCGGTACCGATGATGTCGGCGGGCATGAGATCCGGCGTGAACTGGATACGCGAGAAGCCGAGCTCGAGCGCCGCAGCGAGGGTCCGGACCAGCTTCGTCTTGCCGAGCCCGGGCACGCCCTCGAGCAGGACATGGCCGCCCGCGAAGAGCGCCACCAGCACGCCCTCGACCACGTCCGCCTGGCCGACGATCACCTTCGCGACCTCCGAGCGGAGGCGCTCGAAGGCCTCCCTGAAGCGCGCGGCCCTCTGCTCGCCGGAGTCGCTCACGCTCCCCCTCCCTCAGAGGATTCCGTAGTCGACCAGCACCTTGCGCATGCGCTCGACGTTCTCATCGAGCATCCCGCAGACGGGCAGGCGCATCTCCGGCCCGACACGGCCCGCCAGGTGCATCGCGCACTTGATGCCCGCCGGGTTGTTCTCGACGAAGCACATCCGCACCAGGTCCAGCATCTTGTAGTGCAGATCGCGCGCCTTCGCGTAGTCGCCCGATGCGGCGGCGACGACCATCGCCTTCACGTCGGCGGGGACTAGGTTCGCCACAACGCTGATGACGCCCTTGGCGCCGACGGCCATCATCGGCAGCGTCAGCGAGTCGTCGCCCGAGAGCACGGTGAGGTCGCAGCCGTTTATGATCTCGGAGACGCGGTCGACGCTGCCGCCGGCCTCCTTGATGGCTGCGACGTTCTTCAGCTCTGCGAGGCGGCACACGGTGTCGACGGCGATCTCCTTGCCGGTGCGCCCGGGCACGTTGTAGAGGATCATGGGCAGGTCGACCTCGTCGTTGATCTTCTTGAAGTGCTGGTAGAGCCCCTCCTGGCTGGGCTTGTTGTAGTAGGGCGAGACCTGCAGTGACACGTCGGCGCCGCCCTCCGCAGCCGCCCTGGTCAGGCTGAGCGCCTCGGCTGTGGCGTTCGATCCCGTCCCCGCAATCACAATGCAGCGCCCCGCCGCCATCTCAATGGCGAACTTGATGACTTCCTCGTGCTCGTGGTGATCGAGCGTGGCCGACTCGCCCGTCGTGCCGCAGGGCACTATCGCGTCGGTGCCCGACTTCACCTGGAGCTCGATGAGTTCGCCGTAAGCATCGTAGTCGACCTTGTCGTTCTTGAAGGGCGTTACCAGAGCAACCATGCTTCCCGCAAGATCCATCGCATTGCCTCTCAAAAGGGCCTAGATGATCAGGGCCTTCATCTCGCGCACGGCGCGGTCGAGCCCGACGAGCACCGCCCTCGAGATAATGCTGTGCCCGATGTTGAGCTCCTCCATCCCTTCGATCCGCGCGATGGGCGCGACGTTGAGGTACGTCAGCCCGTGTCCGGCGTGCGCGTGCAGCCCGAGCTCTATGGCCGCCTCGATCGCCGTCTGCACTTTGTCGAGCTCCCCCTCGATCTCTCCCGGCGCGGCGTTGGCGTAGCTCCCCGTGTGAATCTCGACCGCCGCCGCCCCGGCCTCCTTGGAGGCCCTGACCTGGTCGAGGTCAGGATCAATGAAGTGGCTCACGACGATGAGCTCGGCCGAGAGGCGCGTCGTCACCTCCGACACGCGGTCTGCGTTGCCGGCGACGTCCAGGCCGCCTTCCGTGGTTACCTCCTCGCGCTTTTCCGGGACGAGGGTCACCTGGTCCGGGTGCGTCTCGACGGCTATCTCGACGATCTCCTCGGCCACTGCCATCTCGAGGTTGAGCGACGAGCGCACGACGCGCCGGAGGAGCTCGACGTCGCGCTCCTGGATGTGGCGGCGGTCCTCGCGCAGGTGGACCGTGATCCCGTCGGCGCCGGCGAGCTCAACCATGGCCGCCGCCCAGACGGGGTCCGGTTCGACGGTCTTGCGCGCCTCCCTTACGGTCGCGACGTGGTCGATGTTGACTCCGAGCCTGGGCATCTCACTGTCCTCCGCCCTCTGCGAGGGCTCTGACGTTGACGTTCGGAAGGGCGAAGCCGGCCGCAAGGCCGACTCCTGCGGGGAGCTTTAACCGGACAGGCACCTCGCCACCGTCCAAGCCTCCCGTCAGGTCGACGAAGAGGAGCACGTCAGCCGCCGTGAGCCCCACTACCGCCCGCCGTTCGCCGCTAACCCTGACTGTCAGAGCCGCCGGTTCGATCTTCACGGGCTTTGCGGCGGCCGGCGCCCGGAGGGTCCTGATGGGAACGTTCTCAATGCTCCTCTCCGCCAGCTTAGGGCGGATCGTCACGGTCGCAGTGACGCGCTCGGCGCACGATACCTCGACGGGGCCGTCGGGCCCGTCGACGGTGCCGGCGACGCCCACCCTGAGGCTAACTGTCCCCGTGCGCCCGGTTATGTCAACCGGCTTGGTCCTGATGACCTCGACACCTTCGAGCCCGGCCTGCGGCCCAGTCACGGTGACGAGCCCCGGGAATGCCTCGGCCCCGACAGATTCGAAGCCTTTCGCGGGGGCGCCCCTCGGCATCACCTGGACTCTCATCTGCCTGGAATAGGTCTCCGTGACCGCGACGGTCAGGCTGGGCGGATCTATCTTCGTTATGTGGATGCGGCCGCCGGTCGGAAGCGAGAAGTGTTCCTCTCTCAGTTCCACTGCGACCCGGGCGTCCTTGACATCCCTCGGGATATCATAGGCCCCTGCCAGATCCCCGGCCGACAGCGACGACACCTTGCCCCTCGGGCCCCGGACGGTCACGGCGACGACCACGGTGCCGGGGGTGACCGCCCGGCCCACCGGCGCCCTGATTTTGACGGCAACACTCAGCGTCCGGACGTCGGTCAGCTCCTCATTGACGAAGAACCAAATGACCGCCGCCCCCACGATGGCCACCATCCAGAGGCCCAAGTCCTCGACGAACAGAGCTTTCAGCCTGCGAAATACCATGGCTCCCGCCAGCCGCCGCTACGCCGCGGCGCCCATATCCTCTTCCTCTGACTCCACCCAGAGATCACGCAGGATACTCCGGAGGTCTCCGACAGAGAGGCCCCTCATCAGATCACCCTTGACCCCGAGCGACATCTCGCCCGTCTCCTCACTCACGATAACCGCGACGGCGTCGGTCTCCTCGGTGATGCCGATGCCAGCGCGGTGCCGCATTCCGAGCTCCTTGCTGACCGACGGGTTCTCCGTGAGCGGGAAGAGGCAGCCGGCCGCCGCGACATGTCCGCGCCTTATGACCACGCCGCCGTCGTGAAGCGCAGCGTTCGGCGTGAATATCGTTGTCAGGAGCTCCGCCGAGACCTCGGCCTCGATAAGGACGCCGCCCTCGATGTAGCTGCCGAGCCCGACGTCGCGCTGCACGGCGATGAGCGCGCCGACCTTGCGCTTGGCCATGTTGCCCACCGCCTCAACGATCTCATCGATCAGCGTCGAGCGTTTCGTGCCGAAGATGGTCAGCATCGGCGCCTCGCCAAGCCTGACCAGCGCCCTTCTGATCTCCGGCTGGAAGATGATGATAACCCCCACCAGCAGCAGGGCCAGCAGCCTCTCCAGAATCCACGCCACGCGCTCCATTCCGGCGAACTCTCTCGCCGTGTAGACGACCGCGAAGCTCACTATCAGGAAGAGGAACAACCCCCGCAGGATGCCCGCCCCGCGCGTCCCTCTCATGAAACGGCCTATGACGTACAAGGCCACTGCCATCAGGGCAATCTCCACGATCGGACGCCACGTGTCGAGGAGCAACTGACCCACGTAGCTGAGGACCTCGTTGAAGTCCATCAGTTCGGCCCCCCCGCAGCCGAAAGCACCGCATATGCCAGCTCGATCGCCCTGCGGTTCGCCCTCACGTCGTGGACCCGGATTATCTCCGCACCCGTCTTCACCGCGAGCGCGCTGACCGCCAGTGTGCCCTCGATCCGATCGTCCGCCTCGACGTCCAGGACCTTGCCGATGAACGACTTGCGGCTGGCGCCCAGCACAACCGGCACACCGAGCGTCTTCAGGGCGCCGAGCTCATTGATGAGCCTGAGGTTGTGCGCCACCGTCTTGCCGAATCCTATGCCGGGGTCCACGGCCAGCTGCGACCGCTCGATCCCGACGGAGACCGCCCTGTCGATCGCCTCGCTCAGAAAGGCCTTCACCTCGGCAACGACGTCGTCGTACTGCGGATCGCGCTGCATCGTCCTGGGGCTCCCGAGCATGTGCATGAGTACCACGGGGCAGCCCGCCTCAGCGGCCACCGGCGCCATCGTCGCGTCGGAACGCAGTGCCGAGACGTCGTTGATGATGTCAGCCCCCGCAGCGAGGGCGCTGCGGGCAACGGCGCTCTTGGTGGTATCGATCGAGATCGGCACGCCGGACCTGTTCCTCAGTCCCTCTATCACTGGAATGATGCGGCGGAGCTCTTCACCCTCTGCTACGGGCGCCGAGCCGGGCCTGGTCGATTCCCCGCCCACATCGATGATGTCGGCGCCCTCCTCGACAAGCTGAAGCGCGCGCTCGACCGCCTCCCCGGTGCCGAAGAAGCGTCCGCCGTCACTGAAGGAATCCGGGGTGACGTTCACGATGCCCATCACCTTGGGAGGCCCAGCGAACTCCATCTCCCGATCACCCATTTTCCAGCTGAGGGCCACTTACTCGTCGCCTCCGTCCCCGGCGGACACGTCGCCGACGTCGATTTCGGCTTCGGGACCATCCTCCTCGGCGGCCTCGGCCTTGGTCGGCTCGGCCGACGACACATCCCCTTCCGCCGGCCTCTCGCCCTTTATGATCACGTCGACCTCGTCCGCCGTCAGTACCTCCTTGACCAGGAGCTCCTCTGCGATCAGCCGCACCTCCTCCTCGTGCGCCCGGAGAAGATCCCTGGCGGCCCCGTAGCACTCGGTGGATATTCTCCTGACCTCCTGGTCGATCTGCTGGCCGGTATCTTCCGAGTAGTCGCGGCCGCGGCCGATCTCGTGACCCAGAAAGACGTGCTCGCGGTCGGCGCCGTAGGTCAGGGGCCCGAGCTTCTCGCTCATTCCGAACTTGCAGACCATCCTGCGAATGATGCTGGTCGCCCGCTCGATATCGTTTTGCGCGCCCGTGGAGATATCCTCGACGAACAGCTCCTCGGCGACCCTCCCAGCGTAGAGCCCCTTCACCTGACCGACCAGCTTGCTGCGACTCATCGTGTACTCGTCCTTCTCCGGCAGGTGCAGCGTGGCGCCGAGGGCCACGCCGCGCGGCAGTATCGTCACCTTGTGCAGGGGGTCGACCGCGGGCAGCAGATAAGACGCCAGGGCGTGCCCGCTCTCGTGATAGGCGATGATCTTCCGATCTTTCTCGTCCATCACCCGCGAGCGCTTCTCCTTCCCCCAGAGCACCTTGTCGCGCGCCTCCTCGAGCTCGGGCATGCCGATGGCGTCGAGGTCGCGCATCACGGCGATGAGCGCCGACTCGTTAATCATGTTCTCCAGGTCGGCGCCGGTGAAGGTGGGCGTGGCACGCGCGATGACCGTGAAGTCAATGTCGCCGCCCAGCTTGACCTTCCGCGCGTGGACCTTCAGTATCTCCTCCCGCCCGCGGATGTCAGGCAGGTCAATGGTGATGTGCCGGTCGAAGCGCCCGGGCCTGAGCAGTGCCGGGTCCAGCACGTCGGGCCGGTTCGTCGCGGCCATGATGATGACCTGCTCGTTGGAGTCGAAACCGTCCATCTCGACAAGGATCGCGTTCAGCGTTTGCTCGCGCTCGTCGTGGCCGCCGCCTAGGCCCGCGCCCCGACGGCGCCCCACCGCGTCGATCTCGTCGAGGAAGATGATACAGGGAGACGACTCCTTCGCTGTCTGGAACAGGTCTCGCACGCGGCTGGCCCCGACGCCGACGAACATCTCGACGAAGTCGGAACCCGATATTGTGAAGAACGGCACCCCCGCTTCTCCGGCGATGGCCTTTGCCAGGAGCGTCTTGCCGCAGCCGGGCGCCCCGACAAGCAGAACGCCCTTCGGGATTCTGCCGCCCAGGCGCTGGAACTTGGCCGGGGATTTCAGGAACTCGATTATCTCCTGGACCTCCTCCTTCGCCTCCTCGATGCCGGCCACGTCCTCGAAGGATTTGCGCATCTTGGACTTGTCGTAGAGCCGGGCTCGGCTTTTGCCGAAGGAGAGCATGCCGCCTGCGCCGCCTGCGCCGCCCAGACGCCTGAAGAAGATATACCAGATGAAGGCGAAGAGGAGTAGCCAGAAGAGAATCTGTATCAGCATCTGCCGCCAGAAGGGAGACGGCTCAACGTTCCACTTGTCGGTGTTCTTGGTCAGAGCCTCCTGCAGCTGCGGATTCTGGTGGATATCGACACCCGTCGTGCAGATGTAGCTGTCGAACTCCTTGTGGCCGACCTCATACTTGCCGCTGTAGGTCTGCTCCTGTATCTCGCAGGTTGCCATCTCGCCAGCGTAAAGCTTGTCAAGGAAGCCCTTCCAGTCAAGCTTTTCCTGCTTCGAGGAGTCCCACCCCTTCCGGCCGACGACGAAGAGGACCAGTATCCCGAGCAGCACCGCGGACCAGATCAGCCAGCGCGGGCCTCTCATGTCGAAGCCGCCGCCCGACCCGCCGTCGCCTCTGCTCCTGGGACTACCGTTCGGCTCACCCATCCGATGTCATACCCCTGCCAGTGCCCGTCACGCTGCTTACCAGTACTCGACCGTCGCACGCACGATGGCCTTCGCCAGAGCCCTGACCGCGCGCTCGCGGCCGAGCCGCTCGCTCTCGCCGCGCTCGATCCGGAAGTACCCCGCGGTCGAGTCCGTCCTCCTGCTCGACACCTGCAGCCCCTCGAAGAGAGCCTTCCCGTCGCTCCGCTGCTCCAGGCTGAGCTCTACCCTTATCGTCACGTCCCTGACGCCCGCGAGGCCGCTAGCGCCGCTCCGGATCTTGTCCCGCTTGTAGCTGACCAGCTTGCCGCGCAGCGTGCAGTCGGCACTCTTCTCGGCGGCGGGACGCAGCGCCCCCTCCGACTGGAACTCCGATATGACCGCCGCGGTCACTTCACCCTCGAGCCCCACAACGCGGGTTGCGTTGTCGAAGACGGGCACGAAGACGCTCCTCAGGCCCGGCGGAAGGCTGCTGCCGACGGTGTAGCGGCAGCCGCCACCTGTTGCCGCAAGCCCGCAGAGGAGCGCGACCGCCTGCAGGCGCCTCACCGCTCACCCCCGTCGCCGGCCTTCGGCAGCCTCTTGAGCTCATCCTCCGCCAGCCTGGCCCACCTGGTGGCCGCATGCCTCGTGACGACAAGGCCCATGTATACACGCGCGGCCTTCACCTTGCCGATCCTAATGTAATAGAGCCCGCGGCGGTACGTTTTCGCGGCCTCCCTGTCATCCGTCGCCGATGCCTCATCCGCCGCCGCCACGTCTGCACCGGCCGCGCCAGGAACAGCCGTCCGCGCCTCCGCGCCTCCGCCGGTCACAGGTTTGGCGAGAGCACCCGCCGCCCCCAGCCCGCGGAGCCTTGCCTTGGCTTCCTCGCAGTGGACGCTGCCGGGGAACCTCGTCAGCAGGCGAGCGTAGCTTTCCGCCGCCTTGCCGGTGTCCCCCATCAACTCGCGGGCAAGGCCGAGGAAGTAGAGCGCGTCGTCGGCGGCGGTCCCAGCGGGATCGAGCCGCAGCACTCTTTCGAAAATCCCGGACGCCTGTTTCAGGAGCGGGAACCCCTTCGCCTGTTTCTCCGAAACCACACGGTCCATCATTATCTTCCCGATGGCACAGGCAAGCTCGACGGCGTCGGCCGCCCGGGCCTCGTCGGGGTAACGCCTGACGGCCCCCCAGAGCTGATCGACCGCCTCGTCGGCTCTGCCGTCGAGGAAGGCGCTGCGGGCGATCCCCACCGAAGCGTTCCCGGCCTCGGGCGCGTCGGGGTAGTGCCTGACCAGCCGGGCGTATTGGGCCTCGGCCAGCCTGAAGTTGCCGCGCTCCTCCACCGAGCGCGCGAGCGCAAGCTGCCTCCGCGGCGACGGGGCCGGCCGCTCCGTCAGCCGCCACGGCCCCGAGTCCTGCCACGCAAGCTTCTCGGCCCCGAGACCCAGCGACGCCGCCAGACCCAGAGCGAGGGCCGCGAGCAGTGATCTCCCGTCATGTCTCATGGCGCTATCTTACCGGTCCTTCCGAGCCTTTTCAAGGGTCTTGGCGTGTCTCAACGTTCGTGGGGCCCTCTCAAGGGCACAGGCTACACTCGAGGAGAGCGCCTCTCGGATCGGCCGCAACTCCCTGGGCCTCAGGCTCACCCCCACCGCCGAGCGGGGCCCTGTTCTCGCGAGGTGCTCCATCGCGGCGAGGGCCCCGGCAGTGAGCCGTACGGACGGGCCCTCGACGCGGTCGGCGCACTCGCCGCAAACGGCCCCTCCGTCTACGGGGCTGTAGAGGATGCCCCCGCGCCGCGCCTGATCCCTCTTCCGCCCGCAGATGGTGCAGAGTCCCGTCTCGGGCGCGAGCCCCAGTATCCGCAACAGGCCCAACTCGAAGGCCGACAGTATCGTCTCGCACCGAGAGGCGCCCGCGACTGCGTCCAGCGTCTCGGCCAGAAGGGAGTAGAGCTCCGCGCTCGGCTCTCCCTCACGGCTCAGGGCCTCGATCACCTCGGCCACGTAGCAGGCGGCGAAGTACCTGACCGGCTTCCGGGCAATCCCCGGACGCGCGTCCTCCTCACACCACTCTTTCAGCACCGCAAGGCCGTCCGACCGGCTCGGATAGAATACCAACTCCCCCTCAGTGAAGAGTTCTGGCCCCACTTCGCCGGCTCTCCTTTTCGCGTGCCGGCGCACGCCCTTGGCGATGAGCCGAATCTGCCCGTAGCGCCGTGAGTAGAACGCCAGCACGCGGCTCGTATTGCCGAAGTTCAACCGGCGGATAAGGGTCGCCACCGTCTTGCTGAGCAAGGGCCGTCCTGCTCCGCCCCTTCGCCGGGGCTCTATGCGTCCGACGCCGCTCCGGGCAGCTTCTGCACGCGGGCGCGGCCTATCCGGCGGTCGTCCGCCTCCAGAACGGTGAAACGGACGCCGTCGCTTTCAAAGGACTCCTCCGCGGCCGGGATCCTGCCGAAGTGCGAGATCATGAACCCGGCGAGCGTGTCGAAGTCCTCCTCCTCCGGAATGGCTATGTGCATCTCCTCGTTGATTTCGTCGACGTGCACGCGGGCGTCGAACTCAAATGTCAGATCGTCGACCTTCCGGGCCTGCGATTTCTGCTCCGGATCGTACTCGTCGGCGATCTCGCCCACGATCTCCTCGAGGATATCCTCGACCGTCACGATGCCCGCCGTGCCGCCGTACTCGTCAAGGACCACCGCGATGTGGACCTTGGCGGCCTGCAATTCCTTCAGCAGCCCCCAGACGGGGCGGCTCTCGGGAATGAAGTACGGGGGGCGCATCAGGTCCCGTAGAGAGATCGACGCCGCATCATCCCCCCAATAGCGGAGGAGGTCCTTCACATAGAATATGCCGACGACGTGGTCGGGGGTCTCCTCGAAGACGGGGACTCTAGAGTGTCCGGCCTCCGTCGCCAGGTTCTTCACCTCCTCTACCGTGGCGGTGACGTCGATGCAGACGAGGTCGGTGCGCGGCGTCATCACCTCCGCAACGTCCGTGTCTATCATGTCGAAGGTTGACTCGATCATGTGCCGCGCCTCATCGTCGAGCACGCCCCCCGCCTCGCCGTTCGAGACGATGGCCTTCAGTTCCTCCTCGATTTCCTCCTCCTGCGACTCCGGGATCATCTTGCCGCGCAGCCGGTCGACGCCCACCTCGACGGCCCCAGAGAACGCCACCAGAGGTCCCATCAGAACCGAGAGGGTGGCGATCGCGGTGCCGCAGCCCAGGATCATCTCTTCCGCATAGCTGCGCCCGAGCCCCTGTGGCACCAGCTCGACAACCACAAGCAGTCCCACACCGCACAGGGCCAGCACGCCTCGCCCGCACTCGACATGGCAACCGAAAAGGAGGTAGCCGAACATCGCCGACACAAGCAGCAGAGCCACCTTGAGAAGGCCGGCCGACTTCATCGCCCGGTCCTTCCTGTCAAGCGTGGCCTCCATTCGGGACTTGACGGCCTCCCGCCGGTCGGGAGGCGCGCTCAGGATTATCTCTTCGAGGCGAGGTCGGCTGTAGGCGGTGAAGGCCTTCTGTATCATCGACGCGAAGGCCGCCAGGCCCGCCGAGAGTCCGAATATCGCCGCCATCGCGACGGGGCTCACCTTGCATCCCCCACAGTATCTCCGTCCCGTCTCCCGGCGCCACGGCGCGCCGGCCATAACTCAGCTGAGGTCGCCGCCGAACTCTCCCACCACCGCTGCCTGCTCGGCGAACATACGTCTGCGCTGGGCGGCTGAGCCGTCATCGTATCCCAGCATGTGCAGCAGACCGTGCAGCGCATAGAGCCTCATCTCATCGCCCGCACTTGTGCCGCGGGCCTTCGCCTCGGCTACAGCGCGGTCACGCGATATCACCACCTCGCCGAGGTCCACGCGGCCGGTCCTGCTGTCCGCACTGCCGTCCTCGAAGGCGAGGACGTCCGTAAGCCCCCCCGCACCCGCGAACCGCCGCGCGAGCTTCGCCATCTCCCTGTCGCCGACCACCATGAGCGTCAGCGAGAACTTCGGCCCGCGCCGAGGGCGGTTCCGTCTGAGTCCCTTGGCCAAGACTCCAGCGAACCCGGCCGCAGCGGGCAGACGCTTCCCCGTCCCGTTCATGATGACGAGCGTCAGATCTCCGCGCCTGACCGTCAAGGGGTCGCTCAAGGCTCCCCTTCCTGGCCGTCCTGACTCGCTTGCGGCCCGGGGCCGTTGGGCGCCCCGTTGGGCTGAGCGTCCCCCGGCTCACCATTCGCCGCTACCTCGCCCCGGCCTTCCTCGCCGCCGGCCTTGCTGGGGTACCTGACGCGCCGATGGAACATCGTCGTCAGCACCCGGACGAAGGTCCGCTCGATGGTCTTGAGGTCTTTCAGAGTCAACCCGCAGTCGTCGAACTGGTTGTCGAGGAGCTTGTCCATAATGAGGTCGTGCACCAGGCTCTGGATCCTCGCAGGCGAGGGGTCCTCAAGGGACCGGCTGGCGGCCTCGACCGTGTCCGCGATCAGCACCACGCCCGACTCGCGCGTCCTGGGCCTAGGTCCGGGGTACCGGAAGGCCTCGTCGTCGACCGGGCCGCCGCCTGCGGCCTCTAGCGCCTGTCTGTAGAAGTACTCCACGCGGCTCGTACCGTGATGCTGTTCGATGATATCCCGGATCACGCGCGGCAGGCGGTACTCCCTCGCGAGGTCGACGCCGTCCTTCACATGAGAGGTGATGATGAGCGTGCTCATCGCCGGCGTCAGGCGATCGTGGCGGCTGCGGCCGGGGGGCTGGTTCTCGGTGAAGTACTCCGGCTTGGTGAGCTTGCCTATATCATGGTAGTAGGCGGCCGTTCGCGCGAGGAGCTGATTGGCGCCGATCGCCTCGGCCGCCGCCTCACACAGGCTGCCCACGATGAAGCTGTGATGGTAGGTCCCGGGGGCCCTCAGTATGAGCTGACGCAGGACCGGTTGGTTCTGATCCGTCAGCTCCAGCAGGCCGATCTGAGTTGTGATGCCGAGGAACTCCATCGCCGAGAGGCTCGCCACGACCAGCAGGCCGCTCCCGATGCCGCTGAGCAGCCCCCATCCCCCGTGGTTCATCACGAGGCCCACGTTCTCGATTCCTCCGCCCAGGTCCATCCCGACGTTTGCCACGAACTGCGCCAGTCCTGCCAGCGCTCCCGCACGGAGGATATCGGCCGGGCGCTTCGCCGTCGAAACGAGCAACGCCGCCACCACCGGCCCCGAGCTTATCGCCATCAGCAGGCTGAAATCAGCCCTGGCGACTATCCCTATCAGCACTGACACCGCCGCCGCGCCCATGACGGCCATCACGGCTGGGAAGAGCAGCCCGGCCACCATGGCCACGTAGCAGGCCGGCGAGAGAAGCAGCGGAGCGCCGAAGAGCGCCAGGACACGCCCCAGCGCCACCGCTCCGAGCGCCAGGCAGGCGAAGGATGCGACTCTGCGGTTCGAGCTGAACCCCTCCGGCGAGAGCTTGGCCGAGGCCACCACGAAGACGACAAGCACGACGGCCACCGACAGCATGACCCCCAGCAACCTGAGCAACCTGCTTCTGAGAGGCCGCGACTCCTCGAACGCGCGGCTCTCGAGCCCGGCCTTGATGACCTGCTCCTGGCCGAGGGTGTCGCCACGCCGGGCGATCACGGCGCCGCGCGCGATCTCCTCGACCACCTCCTTCACCTCCGACGCGGCCGTCTCCTGAGCCGCGCGCGTGGCCTCCTGATCGAGCCGGACGTTGGGCACCATCCGCTCTTCGATCAGGTCGGCAACGGCAACGCGCAGCGTCTCGGGCCGCTCCGACAGTATCTGGTGCACTTTCCCGCGGAAGTAGCTCACCGCCCCCGACGCCGACGCGCTGTATACGCCCAGAACTATGTCCACCCTCTTCTCGCGCCCATCCGAACGCCGCCGGATGACGTAACGCCTGAGGTTGCTACGGTCGCTGGCGTCCTCCTCCTCGTAGTCCTTCTGCTCGAGAATGACTATCTCGTCGTAGAGGAACTTCTTGATGCCGTCCCTCAGGGGCTCGATGAGTTCCTTCCGGGCCTTCTCGGCAGAGAGCGGCGAGATTTCCGGGAACACCTTCTCCACCGGGGCCTTCAGCCCCTGGCGAGCGAGCAGCTTGCTCGCCTCCTCCACGTTTCTCGCCTCGGCGCAGACGCGCACCATGCGCTCGGCGCCGTAGACGACGTCGTCCACCCAGCCGTCGAGCTCGACGTATATCCTCGGAGTGCGCTTCCGGGCGCGTTGCCTCAGATCGTTCGTGGTCTTGAGGTCCGGGTAGCTGAAGGCCACCCGTGCCCGCAGGTCCTGCTCGAGCTGGACGCCCTCACGGACGTTGGGAGGGATGTGGCCCAGGTCCGAGACCGCTACGACCACCACCACGAACAGAACGGCGGAGAGCAGCGGCTCACCCGCTATCTTGCGGCTGAGCAGGCTCCGCAGGCCTCCCCTGGCGTTCCGGTCCGTCAGAGCGGCCACAGTGCGCCGCCTGCGACGACCGTTTCTATCACCGAACCACGCCACGGTCGGCCCTATCCCTTCCCGCCGGACGGCCCAGCGGCCTCCGGTCGCCTCTTCTGGCCCTCATGCTTCTCGTAAGCGCCCACGATCCGGCGAACCAGAGGGTGCCTCACGATATCCACCTCGGTGAGCCGGCAGAACGCAATCTCCTCTATGCTCGAGAGGATATCCCCCGCCACGACGAGGCCCGATCCCTCCGGGGTCTCGAGATCGATCTGCGTGATGTCGCCGGTGATGGTGGCCTTCGACTCGAGCCCGAGCCGGGTGAGGAACATCTTCATCTGGAGGCTCGACGTGTTCTGAGCCTCGTCAAGAATGACTGCGGCCCGGTTGAAGGTCCTCCCGCGCATGAACGCGACCGGAAGTATCTCGATGACGCCCTTCGCAATGTATTTCTCAACCTTGTCGAAGCTTATCATGTCCTGCAGGGCGTCGTACAGCGGTCTGAGGTACGGGTTCACCTTCTCCATGAGATCGCCCGGAAGGAAGCCCAGCTTCTCCCCCGCCTCGACGGCCGGCCGGGCCAGCACGATACGGTTGACCTCACCCCGTTTCAGGGCGGTCAGCGCAGCCGCCACCGCCAGATACGTCTTGCCCGTCCCGGCGGGCCCGGTGGCGAAGACGATGTCGTGCGTCGCGATGGCGCGGGCGTACTCCCACTGCCCTCGGGTCCTCGGCCGGACGAACTTGCCGTTGTCCACCTCGAAGCCCTTGGGCCCGATGTTATCGTGCTCGGCTCCATCATCCTCCGGACCGGCGGAGAGGATGTCCGCCACTTGGTCGGGGCCGATCTCACCGTCGGACAGGGCCAGGGAGACGATCTCCTCCATCGCGTCGACCGCAGCCCCGACGGCCATCTCGTCGCCCTCGAACATGATACGCCGCCCCCTCGCGACCACGGCGACGCCGAACACCTCCCTCATGCGCCGCACGTAGGAGTCGGACGGGCCGACGACAGTACGGACGAGATCGACAGAGTCCAGCTCAAGCTGACGGTTCAACTGCCACCCCCCAGCATGAAGAAGGCAATGATGTAGGCCACTGGTGCGCTGATGGTCAATGAGTCTACCACATCCAGGAAGCCGCCGAAACCAGGGATAATGCTCCCGGCGTCCTTTGTCCCTCCTGCACGTTTCATCAGACTCTCCGCTAGATCGCCGAACTGCCCCAGCCCGCCGACGAAGAAGCCGAAGGCTATTGATCTCCACACGTCGACCAGTTCCGGCAAGCCGATTCTGAAGACGATCACCGCGGTGACAACGCTCGCCATGAGCCCGCCCATGACGCCTTCCCAAGTCTTCTTGGGGCTGATCCTCGGAATGAGCTTCCGCCTGCCAAGGAACGTGCCGACGAAGAAGGCGCCGATGTCGCTGAACTTGCTCGTCAGGATGCAGGCTATCAGAAGCCACGTTCCAACGCCCCCCCAGCCTTCGGCGCCGAGCTGCCCGCCCGGACCGAGGTGCCGCAGCCTCACCATGAAGCTCGGCAGGAACCAGACGTAGAGCACTCCCAGCAGCGTCGCCCCGATGCTCTCGAAGGCGTGCGCATTATCACGCTTTGTCGCCTGAAGCCAGAGCGTTCCGAGGACAGCCACCAACAGTCCGAGTGGGACGAGTTCCGCCCTCACACCCATCAGCCGATCGCGCCCGGCGAGACCCAGCCCCTCCATTGTCCCCGGCAACGACAGCCAGTGCAACGCTACCAGCAGCAAGCTTGCGACCACCCCGAAAGCGCGGAACGGCGTCTGCCCCCCTCCCTCGCAGATCCCGTAGAACTCCAGGAGCACGATCACGGTGCCAACGATGACGAACACGTTGAAGAGAATATCCAGGCCGACCAGGTAGTCCACAGTCAGCGCGCCGCCGAGGACGGCGAGGACAACAAAAGCTGCGGCTATTCGCTTCGCCACCATTCGGTCAGGCCAGTCCCCCGAAGGTCCTCCTGCGACGGCAGAACTCGGCCACGGCCTGCTCGAGGTGCTCCTTACCGAAGTCGGGCCAGCACACGTCCGCGAAGTAGAGCTCGGTATACCTCAGCTGCCACAGCAGGAAGTTAGACAGACGCGTCTCTCCGGCCGTTCTTATGAAGAGATCGGGCTCCGTGAGGTCCGCTGTATAAAGGTACCTCGAAAACAGCTCCACGTCCACCTGCTCGGGCGACAATCTGCCCTCGACGGCGTCGACGGCAATGCGCCGCGCCGCCTGCGCGATCTCCTCCTGAGCGCCGTAGCAGACTGCCAGCACGACGAGGCGCTCCGTAAAACCCGACGTCGCCTCCACCGTGCGCAGTACCTCCTGCCGCGCCTCGTCGGGGAGGCCCTTCGTGTCGCCAATGACGCGGAAGCCTATCTTCTGTTCGACGAGGTCGCTGCGCTTCTTTGCGACGAAGCTGACCAGCAGGTCCATCAGGAAACCGACCTCCTCGGCCGGCCTCTTCCAGTTGTCGACGCTGAAGGCGAAGAGGGTGAGTATCTCGATGCCGAGATCGCCGGCCGCCTTGATGACCCGCTCCGCGGCCTCGACCCCGTGCTCGTGCCCCTTTATGCGCGGGAGGCCCTGCGACTCGGCCCACCGGCCGTTGCCGTCCATTATGATGGCGACATGGCGCGGAGCCCCCTGGTCAGGAAGTTCCCCGCCATCTCCAGGCGAGCCGGCTTGGCCTTCGTCTGGGACCGAGCCATCCATTCAGACTCCGCCTTCGCACATGATGATGGCGTCTCGGGCCGGGCCGACCGAGATCATCTCGATCGGCCGGTCGATGAGTTCCTGCAACCTCGCCACGTATGCGCGGGCAGTCTCCGGCAACTCGGAGAAGCTGCTCGCCTGATCGATCTCCTCCGTCCAGCCCGCCATCTCCTCGTAGACGGGCTCGACCGAGGAGACCGTCTCGAGCGATGGCGGGACGGTATCGATCTCGGACCCGTCAGGCAGCCGGTAGCCAGTGCAGACGCTCAGGCTCCCGAGGCCGCTCAGCACGTCCAGCTTCGTGAGGGACACGGCGTCGAGCGCGTTGATCGTGATCGCGTAACGCACGCCGCAGGCGTCGAACCAGCCGCAGCGCCGCGGCCTGCCCGTGGTGGTGCCGTATTCGCCCCCGCGCTCGCGCAGCCGCTCGCCCAGCTCGCCCGTGATCTCGGTTGCGAAGGGGCCCGCGCCGACGCGCGTCGTGTAGGCCTTCGCCACGCCGACGACTCTGTCGATCCTCGTCGGGCCGATCCCGGCTCCGGCCGAGACGCCGCAGGCCGACGAGTTCGACGAGGTGACGAACGGATAGGTCCCGAAGTCCACGTCCAGCAGGCACCCCTGCGCGCCCTCGAATAGCAGCGCCCTGCCTTCGTCGAGGGCGCCGTTGATGTAGGCTACCGTATCGGTTACGTGGGGGGCGAGCTTGTCCGCGAGCGAAAGCATTTCGCCGGACACCTCTTCCGCGTCGAGCGGCTTCTGACCGTAGACCTTTTCGAGCTCCACGTTGAGGCGCGCGACGCGCGTGGCGACCAGGCCCCTGAACTCGCTCGGGTTGAGCAGGTCCGCCACCCTCACGCCGCATCGGCTCATCTTGTCTACGTAGCACGGCCCGATGCCCCGCTTCGTCGTCCCGATTTTGCCGGCGCCCTTCGACTCTTCCGAGAGCCCGTCGAGCAGCTTGTGATAGGGCATCACGATGTGTGCGCGATCCGAGATGACCAGGTTGTCGCCGATGTCCACGCCCCGGGCCTCGAGCTCCGAGATCTCGCCGAGGAGCACGACCGGGTCGACCACCACGCCGTTGGCGATGACGCACTTCTTCCCGTCGCGGATGATGCCGGACGGCACGAGGTGGAAGGCGAAGCGGTCGTCGCCCACCACGACGGTGTGGCCGGCGTTCGCGCCGCCCTGGTACCTGACGATCATGTCGAAGGTGCCGGCGAGGGCGTCCAGCACCTTCGCCTTGCCCTCATCGCCCCACTGAAGTCCTACTATGACGGTCGCAGGCACAGTTCACTCCTCGATGCGAGCCCCGGAGTTAAGCGGCCCCGCTATCTTTCCTGTATCTTCTTGGTGAGCGCCGGAACGACCTCCTTGAGGTCGCCCACGATCCCGTAGGTGGCCACGTCGAAGATCGGCGCATCGGCGTCCTTGTTGATCGCGATGATGGTGTCCGACGACCTCATGCCGACCAGATGCTGCACCGCTCCCGAGATGCCGCACGCGATGTAGACCTTCGGCTGGACGGTCTTGCCGGTCTGCCCGACCTGGTGCGAATACGGGTACCACCCGGCGTCGACCGCGGCGCGGCTCGCGCCGACGGCTCCCCCGAGCGCCTTCGCCAGTTCCTCGACGATGCTGAAGTTCTCGGGGCCGCCGAGACCGCGCCCGCCCGAGACGATGATGTCGGCCTCGACGATGTTGACCGTCTCGGTCTCCTCCGCGATGAACTCGACGAATCTCACGCGGTTCTCGAGGAGGCCCTCGGGCGCCTTCAGCTTGACGAGCCTGCCATCGGGGCCGCCCGGCTCGGCCTCTTTCATGACCTTGTGCCGGACCGTCGCCATCTGCGGCCTGTGGAGAGGCGTGAGGATGGTGGCCATGATGTTGCCGCCGAAGGCCGGCCGCGTCTGCATGAGCAGCCTGTCGTCGGGTCGGATCTCCAGCCCGGTGCAATCGGCCGTGAGGCCGGTGCCGATCTCGACCGCGACGCGCGCGAGGAAGTCCCTGCCGATCGTGGTCGCCCCGGCGAGCACGATCTCCGGCCTGTGCTTCCGGATGAGGTCCGAGAAGACCCGGCTGTAGGGCTCGGACGAGTACCGCTCGAGCCCGGGGCCCTCGACCTGGAAAACGATGTCGACCGGGTACTCGAGTAGCCCCTTGCAGGCCGGGCTTATCCCCTCGCCGATGACGGCCACCGCAAGCGGCACGTCGAGAGCGTCCGCGAGCTTGCGCCCCTCACCGGCGAGCTCCAGAACGACGGACTGAATCTCGCCCCCGCGCTGCTCGCCGAAGACCCAGACGCCGCGGTACTCGCTGACGTCGACCGCTCCCGTCGCCTCGGGGCGCTCGATGACAATCGCCTCGAAGTTGCACGCATCGGCGCAGGTTCCGCAGAGGTTACAGGCGGCTTTGAGCCTGGCGATCCCGTCGACAAGCTCAATGCCATCGTAGGGACAGGTCTTGACGCAGAGGCCGCAGCCAGTGCATTTCTCTTCGATGATCTCGATGCCCATGGCTTCTCCCGGCGCCCCGCTCGCGCGCTCAGGCCGTCATACAATCTGCATCTCTTTGAGCTTCGCGTGCAGCTTCTCCACCAGATCCGGCGCCTCTCCCGTCCACTTCTCGCCGCCAGTTGGCTTCGGCGGTGTGAAGACCTTCCACACCTGCGTGGGTGAGCCCGCGAGCCCCACCCGCGACTCGTCGACGCCCATCGACTCGGCAGTGATCGTCTCGATTTCCGCCTTCTTCGCCTTCATCTTGCCGCGGAGGCTCGGCAGCCGGGGCTCGTTGATCTCCTTGACGACGGTGATGAGGGCCGGCAGCGGCAGATCGAGGACTTCGTAGCCCTCCTCCACCATCCGGCGGACCTTGATCCGGCCGTCGCCGATCTCGTCTACCTTGGCGACGTACGTCGCCTGCGGCAGGCCGAGCTGGGTCGCAACGCCCGGCCCTACCTGCGCCGTGTCACCATCGATGGCCTGCTTACCGCAGATGATGAGATCGAACCCGATGGCCCTGGTCGCCGCGGCGAGAGCGAAGCCCGTCGCCAGCGTGTCCGAGCCGGCGAACGCCCTGTCACAGACGAGAACACCCCGGTCTGCGCCGACGGAGATCGCTTCCTTCAGCGCCGCCTCCGCCTGCGGCGGGCCCATCGAGAGGGCGATCACCTCACCCTCCCCCTGCCTCTCCCTGATGCGTACGGCCTCCTCAAGCGCGTAGGCGTCGAAGGGGTTCATTATCGAGTCGACCCCCTCGCGCTTCATCGTCCCGGTCTCGGGGTCGATCTCGACCTCGGTGGTCTCAGGCACCTGCTTTATGAAAACCACGATCTTCACCTCGCGGCCTCCTTGATGAGGGCCTTCGCGATCTCATCGCGCTGTATCTGGTTCGTGCCCTCGTAGATCTGGGTGATCTTGGCGTCGCGCATCATCTTCTCGACCGGATACTCCTTCATGTAACCGTAGCCGCCGAAGACCTGCACCGCGTCAGTGGTCACCTCCATGGCCATGTCCGAGGCGAAGCACTTCGCCATGGCGGCTGCCTTCGTTGCTCGCTTGGGATTGGAGTCAATGTAGCGGGCCACCGAGTAGACGAGCGCCCGCGCCGCCTCGACCTTGATGGCCATGTCGGCGAGCATGAAAGCCAGCCCCTGGTTGGCACTGACGGGCCGGCCGAACTGGACGCGTTCCCGCGAGTACTTGATGGCCTCGTCGAGGGCCCCGGTCGCAATCCCCAGGGCCTGGGCGGCGACGCCGGGCCGCGACATATCGAAGGTCTTCATGGCCGTCATGAAGCCGCGCCCCTCCTTGCCAAGCAGGCTCTCGGCAGGCACCCGGGCATCCTCGAAGACGAGCTCCCGCGTCGTGGAGCCGCGAATACCGAGCTTGTCCTCCTTCTTGCCGAAGGAGAAGCCCGGCGTGTCCTTCTCAACGACGAAGGCGCTCGCGCCCCGCGCGCCCCTCGACTTGTCGGTCATGGCGAAGACGGTGTAGACGTGCGCCTCGCCGCCGTTCGATATCCACTGCTTGGTGCCGTTGAGCACGTATTCGTCGCCGTCCTTGATCGCCGTCGTCTGAATGCCGGCGGCGTCAGAGCCCGCGTTCGCCTCGGTGACCGCGAAGGCTGCGATTTTCTCTCCCGAGGCGATCGGCACCAGGTACTTCTTCTTCTGCTCTTCGCTCCCGTCGACGATGATCGGGATGGCGCCGAGGGCTGTAGCGGCGTAGGCCAGGGCTATTCCCCCGCAGGCCTTCGAAAGCTCCTCGGTGACGATGCACATGTTCATGATGGGGGTGCCCATCGACATCCCCCCGTACTCCTCATCGATGTAAACGCCGCAGAGGTCGGCCTTCTTGAGTTCCTCCACGATGGGCCAGGGGAAATCCCCCGATTCGTCGTACTCGGCGGCGACGGGCTTAATCTTCTCGACCGCGATGGAGCGCGCCACCTCCTGCATCATCTGCTGCTCTTCGGTCAGAAAATAGTCCATCTGTGTTTCCTCCCGGGAATGCATCCGTGCACGCACGGCTCAATCAGCCAGATTGCCGAAGGCCAGCGTCGCGTTGTGACCCCCGAAGCCGAGGCTGTTCGAAAGCGCCGCGTCGACGTCGACCTCGCGGCTCTCGTTGGGCACATAATCAAGATCGCAGTCTGGATCCGGCGTCTCGTAGTTTATCGTTGGCGGCACGACGCCCTTGTGGACAGTCAGTGCCGTGAAGACGGCCTCCACGGCTCCGGCGGCACCGAGCATGTGGCCGGTCATTGACTTGGTGGAGCTTACCGCCAGCTTGCTCGCGTGATCTCCAAAGGCGCGTTTCAGAGCCAGGGTTTCGACCTTGTCGTTGAAAGGTGTCGATGTGCCGTGGGCGTTGACATAGCTGAACTGCCCGGGGTCACGGCCGGACATCTCGACGGCCATCCGCATACACCTGCTGCCGCCGTCGCCGTCTCGGGCGGGCTCGGTGATATGGAAGGCGTCCGCGGTCTGACCGTAGCCGAGCAGCTCGCAGTATATCCGCGCGCCGCGCTTGCGGGTAAACTCGAGATTCTCAAGGACCAGTACGCCCGCCCCCTCGGCAAGGACAAAGCCGTCGCGGTCCTTCTCGAAGGGCCGGCTGGCCCTCTCGGGCTCGTCGTTCCGGCGCGAGAGCGCCTTCATGTTGGAGAAACCCCCGAGGCCCAGATACGTGATCGCGGCCGACGCACCTCCCACCACCATGACGTCGGCCTCGCCCCGCCGGACTGTCCGGTAGCCCTCGGCTATGGCGTGAGCCCCGCTGGCACAGGCGCTGACGACGCAGAAGTTCCCGCCCTTGAGCCCATAGCGGATGGAGACGTGCCCGCTCGGCGCGTTGGCCATCATCTTCGGTATGATGAAGGGAGAGACCTGCCGCGCGCCCTTCTGGAGGTAGCGGGTCATCTGTGTCTCGATCTCTTCGAGGCCGCCGACGCCGCTTCCGATGATGACGCCCATCCGCTCCGGGGGGGCGTCGGTAGGCGTCTTGGTGCCACCGTCGCCCGTCTCCTCGAACGCGAGACCGGAGTCCGCCACGGCCTGGTCGCCCGCCGCGATGGCGATCTCGCTGAAGCGGTCGAGCCGCTTGGCCTCGCGCTTGCTGACGTAGGCGGTCACGTCGAAGTCCTTCACCTCGCCGGCGATCTGGCTGCCGAAATCGCTCGGGTCGAAGCGGGATATGCGCGTGATACCGCTCCTGCCGGCGCAGACCGCCGACCAGGAGCTCTCCACGTCGTTCCCAACGGGCGTGACCGCTCCGAGCCCGGTTATGACGACCCGACATCTGTCGTTACAGGCCATAGAGCCACCTCAGACGAGACGCTCACGAAATGGCCCCGCCGACGCAGGCGCGGGCCGCTCCGACTGCGCTACTCGCCGGCCTCTTTCTTCTTGATGAGCTGTTCGATGAAATTGACAGCATCACCGACAGTCTGGATTCCCTCCTCATCCTCGGGGATGTTGAGGTCGAACTGGTCCTCGAATTCCATCACCAGCTCGGCGATGTCGAGGCTATCGGCGCCGAGGTCGTCCACGAACCGCGTGTCCTCCTTCACCTGGTCCTCGGTCACGTCGAGCTGCTCGACCACGATGCCCACGACCTTCTTCGCAATCTCCTGCCGATCCATCCGTCACGCTCCTTCCTTGAAGCCGCGCGTCCCCGGGACAGACGCCCGTAGAATGCCGTCGAACGGCGACCAGTGGCGGCCTAGCCGCCCGACTCCTTGCCCCTTGCCAGTTGCTCGATATAGTCCACAGCATCTCCGACCGTCTTGATGCCGTCCTCGTTATCCGGGATCTTCAGGTCGAATATATCCTCGCACTCCATGACGATCTCGGCCATATCCAGGCTGTCCGCGCCCAGATCCTCGGTCAGCTTGCTCGTATCCTGCACCCGTTCGGCGCTCACGTCAAGCTTCTCGATGATTATCTGCACGAACTTCTTCGCTATCTCGTCACGATCCATGCTCGATGCCCTTCCAAGACGTCAGATCGCCATGCCGCCGTCGACCGGCACCACATGGCCCGTAATGAACGCAGATTCGGGGCCGCAGAGGAAGCTCACCGCGGCCGCGACGTCCTCGGGCAGGCCCAGCCGCCCCAGCGGCGTCTGCGAAAGCGCCGATTCCTTCGCCTCGTCGGATATAGCCTTCGTCATAGCGGTGTCGATGTATCCGGGGGCCACGGCGTTCACGAGCACCCCTCGCGACGCGAACTCCCTCGCCGATGTCTTCGTCAGTCCTATGACGCCGGCCTTCGAGGCCGAGTAGTTGGCTTGCCCGGCGTTCCCCACCATGCCGACGACGCTCGCGATGTTGACGATGCGCCCGGAGCGCGCCTTGCACATGTAACGCGCCACGGCCTTGGTGCACAGGAACACGCCGCGCAGGTTCACCGCCAGCACCTTGTCCCAGTCCTCGGCCTTCATGCGCAGAAGGATGTTATCCCGGGTGATGCCCGCGTTGTTGACCAGAATGTCCATCCGGCCGAACTCCTCGCGGGCTTTCTTGACCGCCGCGTCGACGCTCTCCTCGTCCGTGACGTCAACCTGAAGCCCCAGAGCCTTCACGCCGCACTCGGCGATTTTCCGGGCAGAGGCCTCCGCTTCGTCCGGCATTACGTCGAAGATGGCGATCGACGCGCCCCTCGCGGCAAGTTTCTCGGCGATCGCGAAGCCGATACCCCGGGCACCTCCGGTCACGATAGCTACCTGGCCGTCGAGATCACCCACCTCGTCCTCCTCCTCTATGAGCCGGCCAGGGCGGCGAACGACTCCGCCGAGAACAGGCCGGTCACCTTGACCGACCTGTTGGTCCGTTTGAACAGCCCCGCGAGAACCTTGCCGGGCCCCAGCTCGCACGCGGCGTCGACGCCCGCCTCCACGACGGCGGCCATCGTGTCGGTCCATAGAACGGGGCTCGTCAGCTGCTTCACCAAGTTCTCCCGTATCGCCACCGGATCGCGCTCGGGCCTGCCCGTCACGTTCTGAATTACATCGACCTCGGGCTCACGGATCTCCACCCCGTCCAGCGCAGCCGCGAGCTTCTCCGACGCGCTCGACATGAGCTCGCTGTGAAAGGCCCCGCTGACGTTCAGCCGGACCACCTTCTTAGCACCTCTGGCGCGGCAGATCTCCTCGGCCCGCTCGACGGCCGGGATCTCGCCCGATATTACCGTCTGCAGCGGCGAGTTGAAGTTGGCGGCGCTCACCCGCCCCGCCGCAGCAGCCTCGGCACACGCGGCCACGCATTCCTCGGGCCCCAGGCCGATCACCGAGCTCATCCCGCCCGGCGCCTCCGAAGCGGCCTCGGCCATGTACCGCCCGCGCTTCTCCACCAGCGACAGCGCCTCGGCGCCGCCGATCGAGCCGGCTGCCACGAGCGCCGCGTACTCCCCAAGCGAAAGCCCCGCCGTCAGGCGAGGCCGGATCTCGGGGGCCGTCTCCCTCATGACCGCCAGCGCAGCCAGTTCGACCATGATTATGGCTGGCTGCTGTGCCGCCGTGTCGGCCAGGTCCTCCTCGGTACCCCTCAGCACCTTCTCCGAGATCGGGTATCCGAGCGCCTCGTCGGCCGCCCTGAAGACCTCGGCGGCCGCCTCGTACGCCTCGCAGAGATCCGCGCCCATTCCGGGCTTGTGCGCGCCCTGCCCCGGGAATAGAAAGGCCGTGCCTCCCACCGCTGAGTCGCCCTCCGCCCCCGCCCGGTGCGGGCTATCCGCCGACCAACGCAACAATCTGCTGATTCACGTGGCCGGCGACATCCTCGGCGGCGACCCGCAGCGCGTTGACAATGGCCTTGGTCGTGCTTTTGCCGTGTCCGATGATGCAGACGCCGTTGACCCCCAGCAGCGGGGCCCCACCGTAGGTCGAGTAATCACATTTGCTGCTTACTGCCCTGAAGGCCTCTTTGCAGAGGAACCCGCCGAGCTGCCTCAGCGCGTCCTTGGCCATTTGCTCCCTGATCATCTTGCTCATGAAGGAGGCCGTGCCCTCGACCACCTTGAGCATCACGTTCCCCACGAAGCCGTTGCAGACGGCCACGTCGCACTTGCCGGAGACCGCGTCCGCGCCCTCGACGTTGCCGATGAAATTGATCGGCGCCTCCGAGAGCAGGGAGAAGACCTTTTTCAGCCAGCGGTTGCCCTTGCTGATCTCCTCGCCAACGTTGACCAAGCCTACCCTGGGGTTCTCCTTCCTGAAAACCACTTGGGAGTAGACCGATGCCATGACCGCGTAGCTCACCATGTGCGTTGGCTTCGCCATTATGTTGGCGCCAACGTCGATTATGACCGTGACCCCCGACTCGCTCGGCATCGGAACGGCTATGCCGGCCCTCTTGATCCCAGGCAGAAGCCTCCACCCGAGCTGCGTTGCCGCCACCGCCGTGCCCGTGTTCCCCAGCGCCACCAGAGCATCGGCGCGCTTCTCCTTGACCACGGCGACCGCCTTGGCAATCGACGAGTCGGGCTTGGCCTTGAGGCTCGAGAGCGCTTCGTCCATCTCGATGACCTGGGAAGCGTGGACGAACTCCACTGCCCCGTTGCCGTTCAGGCCACAGCGCTCGGTCTCGCGCCTGACGCGCTCCTCATCGCCTACGAGCAGGTAGCTGACGTGGGAGCCGTTCTTCTTGACGGCCTCGGCCACGCCCTCGACGATTTGGCGCGGCGCGTAGTCACCGCCCATTGCGTCGATGGCGATGCGCATCCGCTATGCCCCCTCCTTGCTTCGGAGGACCTCCTTGCCCTTGTAGGTGCCGCAGTTGGCGCAGACCGTGTGCGGCATCTTGGGCGCTCCACAGTGGGGGCAATCGATGGCCGACTTGGGCCGGAGGGCCTGCTGGCTCCTCCTCTTGCCGCCCCTGGATCTGGTCACCTTCCTTTTTGGCACCGCCATCGTCGCAGCTCCCAATGCCTGTCCATGGCCCTAGCCTTCCGCCTGCGGTTCGCCACCAACAAGCCTAGCGAGGCGGGGCCGGGCCGAATCGGTCATTTTACTTCGCAGGGGTCCTCTGTCAAGCTAATTCCCGCACTATCGCCCTTGACACCAGAAACAGCCCCATATAGGCTTTGTGGCGATGCGAGCCCGCGGAGGCCCCATGGACAGCTCACCTAACCAGGCCGACCAGATGCGCACTATGGACATCATCGGCCTCATGTCCCCGCGCTCTCTCTGGCGAATCGTTCGGGGTATCGTGCGGGCGCCCTTCGACGCCGACTTCGCCGGCTCGCCCGTCGCCGTATGCTGGTTCACCAACTTCTCCTGCAACGCCAAGTGCGATTTCTGCTGCAAGGCCGCCGAGATCCGGGCAGGAAAGACCAAGTTCCCGCCGCTGGCGCTCGATGACGCAAGGCGCCTCATGGAGAAGATCCGCGCTTCGGTCGAGCTGCTCTATATCTCCGGCGGAGAGCCGACCGTCCATCCCCGCATTGTGGACATACTGGCCTCGGCGCGCGATCTGGGCTTCTCTTCGGTGGGCATGAGCTCGAACCTCATTGCCATCGACAAGTGCTCCGGCGTGCTCGATCTTCTTGACGCCATCAGCGTCTCGATCCACTCCCCGAGCGTCGAAGCGCACGCTGCGAGCCTGGGCGTGCCGGTCGCGGTGGCCGAGAAGGTCTTCGACAACCTCGAGATGATTCGGAACCATCCGCGCCGCGGCGACTTCAAAGTGCTCGTCAACTGCGTGATCACCGAGCGGAACCTGGGCGCGGTGCGCGAGATGCTCGACTTCACCCGCGAGCGCGGCTTTCTGCTTGAGGTGGTGCCGGCCAACGAGCACAACAGCAGGCCCTCGCTCGCCGGTAACCCGGAGTATGAGAAGCTGATAGCCTGGCTGATCGATCTCAGGCACTCGGGCGAAGCCCCCCATCTCGCCGGCTCCACCTCCTACTACGAGCGCATTCGAGACTTCGAGCCCTTCCGCTGCTTCCCCTACGGCGTGCCCAACATCATGCCGGACGGCCGCCTTTGCACGCCGTGCGACATATCCGGGCAGTACGCCGTCAACATCCTGGATCACCCCAGCCTGAAGGCGGCCGTGAAGGCATCCTTGCCCTATCTCGGCGACTACCCGTGCGAGCGAGGCCAGTGCTTCAAGGCGGGCATCGTCGAGCGCTCGCGCCTGTTCGGCCTGCTGCAGTCCGGCGGCGGCCCGGATGCTTAGCGGGGCGTCGGCTCTCTATTACGTGCTTCTTCCGGTCACCGGGTTCCTCGTCGGGGTTTTCGGCTCCTTCACGGGCCTGGGCGGTGCGATGATCATGACGCCGGCTCTCGCGGTAGTCTTCGGCCTGCCCTATCCCACCGCGATCGGTTGCACGCTTGCCCAGATGGTCGGGATGTCGGCCGCGGGCGTCTGGCGTCACTGGCGCCTGGGGCACATCAACACCAAGCTGGCGTTGAACTTCCTCGTCGGCTCTGTTCCCGCGGAGCCTTCCTCGGCAGGCGCGCTCTGAGGAAGCTCACCGAGGTCTACGGCACTGGCGGGGGCCTGCGGACCGCCTTCAACGTCTTCTATGGGGTCGCACTCGCGGCCTCCGCTGCGCTCATGGTGGTGAAGCTCGTGCGCTTCCTCCGGAGGAGGCGTGCGGCCGCGGGAGACACGGCGCCTCGCAACTCGCGCCCGGCCTTACTCAAGCGCCGCTGGGGGAGGGCGGCGGCCGTCTTCGCGGGGGGCTTCTGCGCGGGCCTCCTCGCCGGGCTCCTGGCGATCGGAGGCGGCCTGGTGGCGGTGCCTGTGCTCGCGGGCCTTCTGGGAGTGCCGATTGCCAGCGCAGTGGGGACGTCCGTCTTCCAGATCGTCTTCACCGCGGCGGCGGGGACCTGGGCGTCCCTGGGCAAAACGGAGCTCGACTGGACGGTGATCGGCCTGCTCCTCGTCGGCTCGATCCCCGGGGCGATGACGGGGCCATGGCTGCTGAAGCGCACGGTAGAGCGCTTCGGCCAGGGCCAGCCGGCCGAGGCCGCGGATAAGTCCGTCCCACGCGCTTGACAGCGGCCACCTTCGCAGATAATCTCATTACGAGCGCTGACCCGCACCGGAGACTCGCACATGGTGATGATAGCACCCTCGCTCCTCTCCGCCGACTTCGGCAATCTCAAGGAGGAGATAGCCCGCTGCGAGGCCGCGGGCGCCGATCTCTTCCACGTCGACGTCATGGACGGCCATTACGTGGGCAACATTACGATCGGCCCGGTCGTCGTGAAGGGCATCCGCAAGTACGCCAACGTCCCCCTCGACGTGCATCTGATGATCACCAACCCCGAACGCTACGCGGCGGCCTTCTGCGAGGCGGGCGCCGACTACCTCGTCGCCCACGTCGAGGCGCCCGGGGACACTGGCGGGGCCCTGCGCATCGCCAGGGAGATGGGCGTCAAGACGGGCATCGCCATCAATCCCGAAACCGCGGCGAAGTCGGCCATGGCCCTGGCCTCGCTGGTGGACCTCGTGCTCGTCATGAGCGTTCATCCGGGCTTCGCCGGGCAGAAGTTCATTCCGGACGTCCTTGAAAAGATAGCTCCGCTGCGCGAGGCGATGCGCCCGGACGCGGTCATCGAGATTGACGGCGGCCTCAACCCCGAAACCGCCGAGCGCGCCCGCGAGGCGGGGGTCGACATAATCGTAGCCGGCTCGGCCATCTTCAAGGCCGATGACATGGCCGGCATGATCGAGACGCTTAGGGGCTAGGCCATGGCGATGCCGTGGAGCTTCTTCCGCAAGACTAGAAACGTGAAGGCTGACGGCGTCTTCGTCCAGTGCGACGGCTGCCAGGAGACGGTCCCCCGCAAGGACGTCGAGGCCAACATGTCGGTCTGCCCCAGGTGCGGGTACCATCACAGGATCGGGGCGCTGAAGCGCATTGAGATCACCCTGGACGAAGGCACCTTCGAGGAGCACTTCGGGGGGATCGAGGCCGTCGACCCCCTCGGCTTCGTGGGGAAGCGCTCGTACGCTCAGCGCATCGCCGACGCCCGCGAACGCACCGGACTCAAGGACGCGGCCGTCGCGGGGACCGGGAAGGTCCTTGGCGCCGAGCTCGTCATTGCCTGCACCGACTTCGGCTTCCTCATGGGCTCGATGGGCTCGGCCCTGGGGGAGAAGATAACCAGGGCGATCGAGCTCGCCACCGAGCGGCGCCTGCCCGTCATCATCTTCTCCGGCTCGGGCGGCGGCGCGAGGATGGACGAGGGGATGCTCTCGCTGATGCAGATGGCGAAGACCTCGGCCGCCATAGCCCGGCACAACCTGGAGCGGTTGCTCTACATCTCCGTCATCACCAACCCGACCTACGCGGGCGTCGCCGCCAGCTTTGCGTCGCTCGGCGACGTCATCATGGCCGAGCCGCGGGCGCAGACGGGCTTCACCGGGCCGCGCGTGATCGAGCAGACGATGAAGGTCGAGCTCCCCGCCCACTTCCAGGAATCCGAGTTCATGCTGGAGCACGGCCAGATAGACATGATCGTCGAGCGCCAGCACATGCGCGAGGCGATCCGCAAGCTGATCGACTACTGCACCCCCGCCGACGGCGGCTCGTGAGAACACTCCCAGTGCGGAGACGGCCGATGGCCGCCGACGAAACGCCGGACAGCCTGCTGAGCGCCTTCCGGGATGGCTTCGACCAGGAGGCGGCCGCCGTCTCGCGCGCCCCGGGCCGCGTCAACATCATCGGGGAGCACACCGACTACAACGGCGGCTTGGTCATGCCCATGGCCATCGACCGCGCGATCCGCGTGGCCTTCCGCGCGCGCGACGACCGCACGGTGCGACTCGTCAGCCTCGACTTCGACGCACGGACCGAGTTCTCGCTCAATTCAATCGAGAAAGACCCCGCCGCGCCGTGGAGCGACTACGTCCGCGGAGTCGCGCACGTGATGCAGCAGGCCGGGCGCGCGCTCCGCGGCATCGACGCGGCCATCGCGGGCGACGTCCCCCGGGGAGCGGGGCTGTCGAGCTCCGCCGCCTTCGAGGTCGCATGCGTGAACGCCTTCGCTCACGCGGCGGGCCTTAAGCTCGAGGCGCTCGAGACCATCAAGCTGGCCCAGCGCGCCGAGAAC